>Ga0172373_10002485_pt1 | contig 28081 bp, 25 predicted proteins | sample Lak10m_2_FD_114546 | JGI IMG/M metagenome (GOLD analysis project Ga0172373, IMG submission 114546) | Freshwater microbial communities from Kabuno Bay, South-Kivu, Congo - kab_092012_10m | ecosystem: Environmental > Aquatic > Freshwater > Lake | place: Democratic Republic of the Congo...
CGTTGCGCAGCTCTCAACAAAATGACACATCTGGGTATGCCTCAAAGTTACAAAGTGGCATAACTTTTCATTCTGACAAACCGATTACGCCTACTTTTCGATTTATGCACCAATGCCGTTTGTAAGGGTAACCCGTGCCATCCCACTTTTCATGATGGTAGCAGGGAATCTTGAGAGCTGGTTTTAGATATTCAATGGGAGATAGAAGATTGTAGGCAATATGTGTATGCGTGTGCATGATGCGCAATTCTTCGTCGGTAAGTGAACCTGGCTTGTGAAGAATGTCGTCTGGAATGGCGAGTTTGCCAATATCGTGCAAGAGTGCGCCGCGCCGGATGTGGCAGAGTTGTTCTTCGGTAAAATTCATTAAGCGGGCCAGATGCATTGTCATTTGAGTTACACGTTGGGTATGTCCCTCTGTTTCGCGGTCACGGACTTCCAATGCGCGAGACCAGCCTTCAAGTGTGCTTTCATAAGCCTGCTGAATGTTTTGATTTGTATTCTGCAGGTCAAGAACGAGGTCGTTATTTTTTTGAATTGCATTTTCCAGGAGGTGCGCGGTGACCCAGGTCATGAATGCCAGGGCAAATAAGGCAAGGATGGCAATGAGGTTGTATTCCCATGTGTAACTGGCTGTGATGCTTGAGAGGGTATATAGCGCTGCTGTCAGTGCTGCAAATATAAAAGAACTCGATGGGCGAATGATAAAGCTGGCCATGCCAATCGGTAGAGCAAATATGACCATTGTGTATTCTATGAATTTCATATCGCCAAACAAAACGCCCGCCACGATCGTGAATGTAATTGCGATGTAGGCAGTGATTAGTACTTTGCCTTTTTTATTAGCCCGCCAGAAAAAATAAAAGGGAATAAATGTAAGAACATCCTGGATGATGTATGACATGTTTTCAGTGCTGGGCGCCATTAATTGGATTGCGATGTTGTTTATAAGTGCGTAGACAAGCAGTGCCCAACATAGTCCAATGAAGAGGGAAAGTAACTGTCCCTTGCGTTTTAAGGAAGGGTCATCCACTTCAATGGCTGCAAACCTGGTAAGGGTTTTCCACAATTGGTTAACGATTGATTTTTGCTGCATATTGATTTGATGCGGTTTATGGGTGTTTGTAAATTATATAACGTATTGTGTGCAGGGTGTTTGGGGTTTATTCTTCGCGAAGGGTAATTTCCAAAATGCGATCGTGGCCTGCAAGGTCCTGATGCAATTGAATGTTCATGTTGCTGAAAAAGTCGTAGGCGAGGCCAAGGGCTTTTACGCCTTGTGTGGCTTCGATCTCAAGGAGGATCTTTCCGTTGGGAGCCAGCCATTGTGGAGCGAGTTGCAGCAGGCGGCGGTAGAGATCAAGACCGTCCGCGCCGCCGTCGAGAGCAAGGGTGGGTTCATTGCCATAGATGGAAAGGTTGTGCAATGTGTCGGTGGGGATGTAGGGCAGGTTGGCGCAGATAAGATCAAAGTGGCCTTCGGTGGAAAGCGGGTCAATGTGCTGCGGGAGGATGTCACATTGCAGAAAGTCTATTTTGTGGTGGACGTGGAATTTCTCGGCGTTGTGTTTGGCAACTACGAGTGCTGCGTAGGAAATGTCTGTTGCGAGGATGCGGGCATCAGGCAGATGCATGGCGAGCGTAACGGCGATCGCGCCTGAGCCTGTGCCAACATCCGCGACGGTTCTTCGTTCAGGGGAGGCTCGCAGCCAGGCGATGGCTTTCTCCACGAGCAGTTCGGTTTCGGGGCGGGGAATGAGCACATCTTTGGTGATGTTGAAATCAAGGCCGTAGAATTCCCAGTGACCGATGATGTAGGGGAGCGGCGTCCCTGCCTGGTATTGGCTGAATGCTTTTTTCGTTTGATCAACTTGCAGCGGAGTGAGAGGCGTTTCAAGGTGGGCGAGCAGCCACGAGCGCGGATGTCCCATCACGTGCGCAAGGATGACCTGTGCGTCCAGTTCTGGGATGTCCGATTCAAGTTGTGGTGTGATCTGTTTGAGGATTTCTGCGGCGTTCATGGGGTGCTCCAATTTATAACTTGCCGCGAATTCACGCGAATAGTTTTTTAATAAAAATGGCGACCATCACTGGCCGCCATTTTTATTATTCGTCGTCGTCCACGCCAGTGGCTGCCAATTTGTCGGCTTCTTCACGGGTGGAGAGTTCGTCGATGAACTGGTCGATGTCGCCGTCCATCACGGCAGGGAGGTTGTAGCTGGAGTATCCGATTCGATGATCTGTGACGCGGTTCTGCGGGTAGTTGTAGGTGCGGATCTTTTCGGAGCGTTCACCCGAGCCGACCTGTGAGCGGCGATCCGCTTCGAGTTCGGCCTGCCGCTTGGCGAGTTCGATGTCGTACAAACGCGCGCGCAGGATGCTGAGGGCACGCAATTTATTTTGGAGTTGCGAGCGTTCGTCCTGACAGGTGACGATCATACCGGTGGGTTTGTGGTATAGACGGACAGCAGTGGAGTTCTTTTGCACGTTCTGTCCGCCTGCGCCTGAAGAACGATAGACTTCGATCTCGATGTCGCTTTCAGGGATGTCAATTTCCACATCGTCCACTTCAGCAAGTACGGTGACTGTGGCAGTGGAGGTGTGGATGCGCCCCTGCGACTCGGTGGCCGGCACGCGCTGGACACGATGCACGCCTGATTCATATTTCAATTTTGAGTACGCCTTGCCGCGTACTTCAAAGATGACTTCCTTATAGCCGCCCACGCCGATTGAACTTTCAGACATGATCTCGGTCTTCCACTTTTGATCTTCTGCGTAGCGGGTATACATGCGGAAAAGGTCCGATGCGAAAATGGCGGCTTCATCACCGCCCGCACCTGCGCGAATTTCCACGATGACATTCTTGTCGTCGCGCGGGTCTTTGGGGACGAGCAGACTTTTGATCTGCTTTTCGAGGATCTCGATCTTCGGGGTGAGGTCGTCCACATCCGCTTTGGCAAGGGCGATCAGTTCCGAATCGTTTTCGTTGATGATGATGTGCCTGGCTTCTTCAAGGCTTTTCATCGCCTGACGGTATTCGCGCGCCTTTTCAATGAGCGGTTCGAGGTCAACGCGTTCCTTGTTGATCTCTCCTGCACGTTGATAGTCACTGCCTACTACGAGCAGTTCCTCGCCGAGTTGGTCAAATCTTTCTTCAATAGCCTGTAATTTGTCGAGCATGTTACTTCCTTATGTCGTTGCGAGGAGGGCACTTGCTCTTCCCGACGAAGCAATCTCCGCAAGCGTTTGGAGATTGCTTCGGGCGAAAAACAAGACCGCCCTCGCAATGACATTTTTACGAATTTGCGAAATAAAGCGCGGCTCCAAAAAGGGCCGCGCAGGCAGGATTATACCATTCAGGGTAGCTAGAACTTTGATACAGCGGAAAGCACCATGGAAAGAATCAAAATTATGGCGAACGCAGCAAAGAATATCTGCGCAGCCCTGTTTTGGTTTGGCGCTTTTGTTTCTGCTGATTTGACCTGTCTCTTGTTTTTTGAATTTTTTGTTGCCATTTTTTAGTACTCACTTTTTTATTTTATATGGTTGTAAAAGGCTTGGGACATCACCTTTTCAAGTTCATCAATTGTAACAGGCTTCATTACGTAACCGTCTGCGCCGAGCTTCAAAGCCTTGTCCACCATCACGTCTGCAGCTTCGGAGGAAAGCATAATGACAGGCAGGTCTTTCCATTCCCTGCGGCGGCGCAGGAATTCGAGCATGTCCAGGCCTGAAACTTCAGGCATGTTGATGTCGAGGATCATCAGTTCAGGCGTTCCACCCGCCAGCAGCGCCTGGGCAGCGGTGCGGGAATTGAAAAAATACTTTGTTTCGCAATCGAGCAGTTTAAGCATCAAGCTGACCGCCCGTCCCATTTCTTCATCGTCGTCTACGATCCAAATTTCTTTCATTCCAGGTGTGCCTTAACGCTTTCTGCCGTGGCTGCGTTCATACCTTTCACCGCGGCTAACTCTTCGATACTTGCTTCTCTAATCTTATCCATAGAACCGAAATGTTTCAAGAGTGCTTTTCGGCGGTTAGGCCCAATGCCCGGGATGGAATCCAACTGCGAGGCCAAACCCAGCTTCGAGCGTTTTTTGCGATGCGCGGTAATTCCGTAGCGATGCGCCTCGTCGCGGATGCGCTGCACAAGGTACAGTCCCTGCGAATGGCGCGGCAGGATCAACGGCGTGCTGTTATGCGGGAAGAAGATTTCCTCCTCCTGCTTTGCAAGACCAACCACAGGCACTTTGCCAAACAGCTCAAAGTCCTCAAGGACTTTGACAACGCGGCTCAACTGTCCCTTGCCGCCGTCGATGATGATGAGGTCGGGCAAAAAGGAAAAGGACGCATCAGGCTTGGATCCTGGGCCTGACTCTGTTTCCTGTGAGCCTTTCCAGCGCCTGAAACGACGCGTGAGCATTTCCTCCATCGAAGCAAAATCATCGGGCTTGCCAATGCTCGTGCTGTCGATGTTGAATTTGCGGTACAGCTTTTTGGACGGCACGCCCTGCTCGAAGACGATCATCGCGCCGATGGTCGCCACACCCTGCGTATGACTCACGTCATAGCATTCAATGCGGTTCGGCGGCGCGGATAATTTCAATTCTTTCTGCAACTCGCTCAACGCGGTCTCTTGTTTGTGGGCATCTGCCTGCCACTGTGCGCGCAAGGCTTGCAGGGTTTCGGTGGCATTCTCTGCCGCCATTTTCACCAGATCCCGCTGTTGACCATCCTTCGGCACGAGCAATTCCACTTTCTTGCCGCCGCGCCTTGAGCGCAGCCATTGCGAGATGATGATGCGTTCTTCAATTTCCTGCGGCAGCATCACCTGCTCAGGGATATTCGCCGCCTCGGTGTAAAACTGCTTCACAAATTCCGACATCACTTCATTGTCGGCGGTATCTTCTGTGCCTTCGAGGATAAAGTATTCGCGCCCGATCAACTTGCCGCCACGGATGAAGAAGATCTGCACGCAGGCTTCTCCGTCTGTGCGAGCCATAGCCAGCACATCCGAATCCAGATAATCCGTCCCGAAGACAACCTTCTGCCGTTCGATGATGGATTGAATGGCTTTCAATTGGTCACGCAGCGCGGCGGCTCTTTCAAAGCGCATCTCGTCTGCGGCTTTTTGCATTTCGTTTTGCATGCGTGTGACGATCTCTTCGCTGTGCCCGCCCAGAAAATCCATCAGGTCAGAGATCATTTGGCGGTAGCCTTCTTGCGAAACCGCTCCAATGCAGGGAGCGTTGCACAGTTTGATGTCGTAATAAAGGCAGGCGCGTTTGTCCTGCCCTGTGATTTCACGGTCGCATGTCAAATAAGGGAAAATTTTGCGCAGCACTTCCAGAGTCTGGTACACCGCCCATGCCGAAGTGTACGGCCCGAAATAGCGCGAACCATCCTCTGCCATTTGGCGGGTGACAGTGATCTTCGGAAATGCTTCACCCCAACTGATTTTTATGTACGGGTAGCGCTTGTCATCTTTGAGGCGGATGTTATATTTGGGTCGGTGCTTTTTGATGAGATTCATCTCAAGGATGAGCGCCTCAAGTTCAGAGCCTACGACAATCCATTCAATATCAACAATGTCGCGCACCAATCGGCGGGTCTTCGCATCGTGGCTCGAATCCGCGTGGAAATACGACCGCACACGGTTCTTCAAGCTGATGGCTTTGCCAACGTAAATAATCGTCCCCTCGGCATTGCGGTAAATATAACAGCCTGGCTTGGCAGGCAGCGTGGCAAGGATGCCCTGGATTTTCTCGGAAATTTCCATTGGCGGCAATTCTACCGTAAACTTATTTGTAGGGCGGGTTTTCAACCCGCCAATAGGATTTTTTTTCGAAGGACGTCAGGCTGCAAGCCTGACCTACAAAGCTTCTGGCAACTCAATCATAAAACTTGTGCCTTTACCCACTTCGCTTTGTGCTTCAATCGTCCCGCCGTGTGCCTGAATTAATTGCTTTGCGATGGCAAGACCCAGCCCGCTGTTCGCTCGTCCGCTGCGCGATTTATCGCCGCGCCAGAATCGGTCAAAGATAAATGGAAGGTCATCGGATGCAATTCCCGCGCCTGTATCAGTGACCTTGATCCGCACGCCTCTTTCTCCGCCGACAATTGATCCCCCTACGGGGACGATGTCTGCTTCGAGAGAAATTTTCCCGCCGCTGGGTGTGTGTCGCAGCGCGTTCGCGATGAGGTTCGATAGCACTTGATTCAATCTATCGTAATCGGCGCTGATTTCCTGATTCGGGTCGTTGACTTTCGTTTGCAAGTCAATGCCTTCGGACGCGGCTTGAGAGGAAAAACTTGAGGTGAGATCCTGCATCAGATCAGCAAGCAGGAAGCGGGTAGGATGAAGCGGAAGCTGTCCTGTTTCCGCAAGAGAGAGAGTCTGCAAGTCGTTTACGAGGCGCGCGAGCAGTTTGGTCTCATCCAATGTATTGTTGATGTGTTCAGGTGTTGGCTCGTAGACGCCGTCTATCAAGCCTTCAAGATTGCCTTGGATGATGTGCAGCGGCGTGCGAAGTTCATGGGCGATATCGGCGGTGAGGTTGCGGCGCTGTTGGTTCGCGAGTTCAAGCTCTTCCAGCATTTTGTTGAAGCGCTTGATCAACTCGCTGAACATGTCTGACTTATTTTCCGATACCCGCACCGAGAGATTGCCTTCGGCAACGGAATCAATGGCGTTGAATATTTCCCCAAGCGGTTGGCCAAAGCGGGTATATAAATTGAATATAGTGAACACTGCGAGGATGAGCACTGCAAACGGCGCGCCGCATACAAGGATCCAAATGTTTCGAATACCAGAGAATTCTGAAAAAGCCCAATACAAAATGGCTGCGGTGCCGCCAATAAAAATCGAAATAAAGCTGAAGAAGAAAATTGCAAATGGAAAGAATCGACGACCACCGCCGCGCCAGCGACGACGGAAGTTGGGGGGTGGGACGTGGGGGGAGGTGTGGTTATGCATGAGAGTGCGTGGTAATTGATAATTGGTAATTACCAATTACCTTTCTATAAAACGATATCCAATTCCATAAACCGTTTCAATGGATGGGCCGCCTAATTCGGCTTCCAGTTTTTTGCGGAGATTCTTGATGTGCGAGTCCACGCTGCGGTCAATGCTGGAGGCGGCACCGTGCAGGTCTTCGAGTAATTGTTCACGGGTGAGGGTTTGGCCTGGGCGGCTGGCGAGGATAAAAAGTAACTTGAATTCGTTGGGTGTGAGTTTGAGCGGAATGCCATTGAATGTGACGGAATATTTTTCCGCGTCGATCTCGAGTCCGCCGATGCGAATGATGGAAGGCGCTTTGATCTCGCCTTTAGAGCGGCGAAGCAAGGCACGCACGCGAGCGACGAGCGCACGCGGAGAAAACGGCTTGGTGATGTAATCATCCGCGCCAATCTCAAGGCCAGTGACCTGATCTACTTCTTCGGCGAGGGCTGTGAGCATGATGATGGGTACGTCACTTTCGCGGCGCAGAATCTTGCAGACTTCGCGCCCATCTATGTTGGGGAGCATGAGGTCAAGGACGATGAGGTCTGGCTTTTCGCGGCGGGCAGTTGTCAGCGCGGATTGACCGTCTGCTGCAGTGAGGACGCGGTAGCCGTTCTTTTCCAGATAATCCCGCGCGAGGCGGGAGATCTTGGGTTCATCATCAACAACGAGAATTAGTTCTGGCATGGGGAGAGTATAAAGGATGAAGTATGAGGGAGGAAGGATGAATTATGAAGAAAGATGAAAGAAGAAAGAGGAGCCACTAACGATTTCTTTCCTCTTTCTTCTTTCGTTTAATTTAGCTTATTCTTTTTTGTCAGCTTCGCCGTCAGCTTTGTCTTCCGTTGGCTGCTCACCATGAGCGCGTTTGTGCCATTCGTTGAACATGGGCGGGACGTTGCCTTCCCAGTCCTTGCCCCAGGGACCGTGATGTCCATGGTGACCCCAGCCGTGTCTCATTCTACGGAAGAACATCATTTTCATGAAGCCGAAGAAGAAGAACAGGAAGAGGATGGAGCCGCAGATGGCGCCGAAGGGGAAGAAGCCAAAGTGGTGACCGTATCCGTGCATGCCGTAACCATATGCATACGGGCTTCCATAGCCATACATCATTGGCGGGACGGCTTGTCCGTTTTCAGCGGCGTTTGAAATAGCCGTAGCAACAGCGGGAGCCTGCATGACTCCGCGGGCTTCTCCAGCTTTGAAGCTGAATACGCCTGCGCCTACGATCAGCCCGAGCACGAGCAAGAGACCGAGGACGCGAAACAAAATAAATGGACCTTTTTTCATTTTTTATCTCCAATAGATTGAATTGATTTGTTTTGTTCTTACGCGCTAAATGTATCAATCCATTGTGTAGGAATTGTGGACGGGTGGGTGAGAGATTGTGGAGGTTGTGTTGGTTTTTTGTTAGACGATAGACAACAGACCTTGGTCTGTTGTCTATCGTCAGTCGTCTATATGATCTTCAACACGATCTTTGCCTTTGCATGACCTGTTCCCAGGTAACGCATGGCTTCGGCAGTTTCTGCGAGCGGGTAAACACGGTCAACGATGGGTTTTACTTTTCCCACTTCGATCATCTCCCGTAGAATGGACAGGTCTTCTCGGGAGAATTGTGCCATGAAGAATGTGACCTTTTGGCTTGCGCCGAGTGTTGACAATTTGATTTTTAGAATATATCCCAGCGGACCGATCACAGGATTACTCGCTTTTGCACCGACGATGACGAAATTTGCAACGGGCGTCAGCACTCGCTTGTATTCCTTCCACGTGCGGCTTCCTGCAATGTCTAATAACAGGTCGTAGCGCTGTTCGCTTTGTGTGAAATCTTCCTTTGTGTAGTCAATGACATGGTCAGCCCCAAGCGAGCGGACCATGTCCACATTTTTTGTGCTGGTCACGGCAGTCACTTCTGCGCCGTACGCCTTGGCGATCTGCACGGCGAATGTACCCACGCCGCCTGCCGCACCGTTGATGAGGACTTTCTGCCCGGCTTGAATTTTTCCATGGTCACGGAGTCCTTGCAGGGCGGTGATCGCCGCTGTCGGGACTGCTGCCGCTTCTTCATAGGAGATATTGGCAGGCTTACGCGTTACAGCATTGATGACGTTGACGTATTCTGCAAAAGCACCACTTCTCCCGCCGTACACTTCATCGCCTGGTTTGAGATCTTTCACTTGGCTGCCCACTGCTTCCACTACACCAGCGAAGTCCGTTCCGAGGCGGGGATCTTTCGGCTTGAACAATCCGCTGGATATACGGCCAATGAACAGGCCGATCATTCCGTACCAGTCAACAGGATTGACCGAAGATGCGTGAACACTGACCAGCACACCATTCTCAGCGACTGCGGGCTTTTCAACCTCTTCGATCTTCAACACATCTGGTGACCCATAGGAATGATACACAACAGCTTTCATGGATTTTCTCTCCTCGAATTAGTTTACTCAAATGTACTGACAAATTGTGGAGGAAATATGGATGCCCCCGCCAGAAATTGTGGAGACTGTTAGAGAATTGTTAATGGACGATGGACGACAGACCATAATCAACCGTCTGTTGTCTATCGTCCAACCTGCAACTTTTCACACATGCAGGCATCTGATACAATGCGGGGCAGTAATAACAGACCCGAAAGAGTCGTCCTGACTGTAGTTGAAAATAAATCACAGGCGGAATGCCTAAGGAAGATGAAACAATGTCCAACGAGAAACATGTAAAGGTATTGATCCTCGGTTCAGGCCCGGCAGGATTAGCGGCGGCTTTATATGCCGCGCGTGCAGAGCTGGAGCCCATCGTTTTAACTGGTATGCAATTGGGAGGCCAGGCTGCCTTGACCCATTTGATCGAAAATTATCCCGGCTTTCCTGAAGGCGTCGGTGGGGCGCAGTTGGGGGAGTTGTTCCAGAAGCAGGCCGAACATTTCGGCGCCAAGGTTGAATTTGATCTGGCTAACGAAATCTATCTTTCCAGCCGCCCGTTTTCAGTAAAGACCGATGGCGGCGAATACAAAGCTGAGACCCTTATCCTCTCCACAGGTGCGACCCCGCTTCATTTGGAGGTTCCTGGTGAAGTGGAACTGACTGGCCGCGGCGTTTCCTATTGCGCCACATGTGACGGCTGGTTCTTCAAAGACAAAAAAGTTGTCGTGGTTGGCGGCGGTGACAGCGCGTTTGAAGAGGCGCTTTTCATCACCCGCTATGCTTCCTCCGTTACACTCATTCATCGCCGCGAGGAATTCCGCGCGGGCGCAATTTTGCAGAAACGTGCCAAGGAACATCCCAAGATGAACTTCATCTTGAATACTGTGGTGACCGAAGTGGTTGGCTCGGATAAACTCACTGCCTTGAAATTGAAGAACGTGCAAACTGGCGAAGAATCCACTCTTGAAACAGACGGCTTGTTCATCTTTATCGGCCATGCGCCAAACTCCCAGATCTTCAAGGATCAAGTGGAGATGAGCGACCTCGGCTACGTCATCGTCAACGACAAAATGGAAACCAATGTCGAAGGCGTGTACGCGGCGGGCGAGATCGCTGACCCGCACTTCCGCCAGGTTATCACGTCCGCAGGCATGGGCGCAGCCGCCGCGATCCAGGCGACTAGATATCTCGAAGAGAAGGAAAGCATCCCCGAAGGGGGAGCAGTTCACAGTTAAGAGTGAGCGACAAGGACTGCGCTTCGCACTTAAGGGACGGCTGATCCTGTCCAAGGCGCGGAATCCAATCGAATAGATTTTCCAAAAAAGGACTCACGTACCGCGGGTCCTTTTTTGTGTGAAAATATGTGACATTTTGTACTTTTGGCCTGAAAAGCTTTCGGATAAAATTAGTGAAAAATATGGCACTTCGGTGCCGAAAAAACCATTGGAGGAACAATGAAGAAAATCTCAATCATCGGCGCTGGTATGACGGGCTCCACAGCCGCGCACTGGATCGCCGAACGTGAACTTGCCGACGTTGTTTTGTTGGATGTGGTGGAAGGAATGCCGCAGGGGAAAAGTCTCGACCTCGCGCAAGCCATGCCGATCATTGGCAAGGATTCGGAGATCGTCGGTACGAATGATTATGCTGCGACCAAAGGCTCAGATATCATCATTATTACCGCAGGTCTGGCCCGCAAGCCTGGCATGAGCCGTGATGATCTGCTCAAAACCAATGCCGAGATCGTCGGCAAGGCCGCCACTGAAACTTTGAAATATTCCCCCGATGCGTTTTACATCGTACTGACCAACCCGCTCGACACCATGGCCTACCTGACCATGAAGAAGACAGGTCTGCCCCGCGAACGCGTGATCGGCCAGGCTGGTATTTTGGACTCCGCCCGCATGCGCGCTTTCGTCGCCATGGAGACTGGTGTGAGTGTTGAGAATATCAATTGCTACGTGCTCGGTGGACACGGTGATGAGATGGTTCCTTTGACCCGTCACTCCAACGTGGCTGGTATTCCTTTGAAAGAATATTTGCCCGCTGATAAACTCGAAGCCATTGTCAACCGCACCCGCAAAGGCGGCGGCGAGATCGTCAATTTGCTCAAGACTGGCTCCGCTTACTATGCTCCTTCGATGGCTTGTGTGCAGATGGCGGACGCCATTTTGAAAGACAAGAAGTTGATCGTCCCATGCGCTGCTTATATGAATGGTGAATACGGCCTGAACGATATGTACTTCGGCGTGCCCGTTATGCTTGGCGCTGGTGGCATGGAGCGCATCGTTGAATACAAGTTCGATGCTGACGAAAAAGCCATGTTCGAAAAATCCGCTGCGTCGGTCAAAGAGACACACGAAGCGTTGAAGAGTTTGGTGACGTTGTAAATCGGTTGAAGGGTACAGGTTGCTGGTTTAAGGTTAATCATATGCAACTTGCAACCTGTAACTTGTAACTCAAAAGGAGCCTCTCATGATCTTGCATGAAAAAATCTCTGCTCAGTTGCCCGCGTGGCGTGAGCGCATCAAGTCCCTCTCGAAAGAACATGCTGAAGTAAAAGTTGCTGAAGTGAACGTTGGCCAGATCGTCGGCGGCATGCGCGACATTAAATCCCTGCTGTCAGATATTTCATTCGTAGACCCCGCGCACGGAATCATCTTCCGCGGCTTGACCATCCCTGAGTTGCTGAAGGCATTGCCCAAGGCACGCGGCGGTAAGATGCCGTTGGTGGGTGGCCTGTATTACCTGCTCATGATCGGCGAAGTGCCAACCAAGGAACAGGCGATGGAAGTGGAAGCCGAATGGGCGAAGCGCGCCACGGTTCCTGATTATGTGTACAAGATGCTCAAGACCATGCCGAAAGAGACGCACCCGATGACTCTCTTATCTCAGGCTGTGCTTGCTTTACAGAACGGTTCCGTCTTTGCGAGCAAATATCACAGCATGAAGAAGGATGTATATTGGGAGGCGGCGCTGGAAGACAGCCTCGACCTGACCGCAAAACTTCCCGTCATTGCGGCGTACATTTATCGCATGAAGTATTTTGGCGAATCCTCCAAGCCCAAATACAATCCCAAACTGGATTACGGCGCAAACTTCTCCAAGATGATGAAAGTATCGGATAAGAAGGGTTATTCCGAACTTGCCCGTCTGTACTTCATTTTACACAGCGATCACGAAGCTGGAAATGTTTCTGCTCACACGATGCATCTCGTTGGATCGGCTCTCTCTGACCCGTATCTTTCCTTCTCCGCCTCGCTCAACGGTCTGGCTGGACCTTTACATGGTCTGGCAAATCAAGAGTGCCTCGGCTGGTTGTTGGAAGTCCACAAGAAATTTGGCGGCGTTCCTTCGCGCGAAGATCTCTATAAATTCGCATGGGACACTCTCAACGGCGGGCATGTCATCCCTGGTTATGGCCACGCGGTGCTGCGCGTCCCCGATCCCCGCTACATGGCGCAAATGGAATTCGCCAAGAAGCGCTTCCCCGATGATGAACTCATCCGCCTCGCTGACCTGGTCTTTGACGTAGTGCCTGCTGTTCTTAAGGAACAAGGCAAAGCCAAGAACCCCGCCCCGAACGTGGATGCCATCTCCGGCACATTGCAGTATTACTACGGCGTGCGCGACTTTGACTTCTACACTGTTCTCTTCGGTGTAGGCCGCGCTCTCGGTGTGACCGCCAACTACGTATGGGCACGCGCTCTGGGTATGCCCATCGAACGTCCCAAGTCATTGACGACGAAGATGCTCGAAGAAGTTGTTGCCAAGGCTGCGGCTCAACCTGCACAACCTGTATAACTTGTGAATAAAAGCTCCCGAAGTTGAAAAGCTTCGGGAGCTTTTATTTTAATACTTCATCGATCACATCGTTCAGCTCACGCAGTTTTCCTCGTTCCTCCGCCGCGCGGACGATGGTTTTGTCCAATCCATTTGAAATTTCTGGCATTAACTTTTCGATGGATTGGATCGTCTCTGGATCTGTCTTCGAATGATTGCGGATTAATCCAACCAACTCCAGCGCGCTTTCCTTTTCTCCGCTTCTCGCGCGCAACCCCGCAATGGACACCATTGCATCCAGCACGATCAGTTCGGAGCGAATATCGCGCGCTTCGCGGATGGACTGCCTCAAGAAGTACAGCGCATCCTGGTCATTGCCAAGATGGAAATGCGCCGTGCCGACGTTATCCAGCGCAATGGCCGTGCCAAAGCGATAACCTGTATTGCGGTGGATTTCCAATCCCTGCAGTAATAATTTCAACGCTTCTTCGTATTGACCTTCCTGCATCAAAATCCCGCCAAGGTTTCCCAGTGTAGCGGCTTTGTTGCGGGCGTGATTCAAATTGCCTGTGATCTCGATTGCTTCATAAAGCAATGGTTTGGCTTCCTGAAATTTATTCTGATTGAATAAGACCACTCCCAGATTGATGAGGCTCGAAGACAGGCCAGGATAATCATCCAACTCACGGCGCAGAGCGAGGCACTCCCTGTGCAGTTTTTCAGCCTCTTCAAACCGACCCAACGTATTGATGGAAAGCGCAAGATTGTTCAGCGCCATGCCTTCTTCGTTGCGGTTGCCCATCGCGCGCGCCAGTTCCAATTCTTCACGATAATACACAATCGCTTCTTCTTCCTGCCCAAGGAAGCGGCTGGCGTTTCCCAGTCCGTTCAAGCAAACTGCCAGTTGGACTTCATCTTCCGCCTTGCGAAAATAATCGAGGCAGGATTTCAACATTTGCAGCGACGCTTCAGGTTCGCCAGCATTCGCAGCCAAAATAGCTTTGTACATCAGCAGGCGTGCGAGCAAATGTCCGTGCTCGTCAGGCTGCAGCGTATTTGCATTTGCGGGAGAGTCAAAACCATCCAACGCTTGCTGGAACAATGCAAGGCCTTCGCGGTAACGTCCCTGCAGATCCAGATAACGTTTTGTGAATGGTGCAAGTTCTGCGAGCAGTACGATCTGTTTTTGTTCAACAGCCCACGCCCAGGCGCTGCGCACATTTTCCAATTCCCTGTTCATTAAGGGAAAAGACTCGCGCTCATCCAGCTTCCCAACTTTTTTTGACCACTCAGCAAAATACACGGCGTGTGCGTTGCGGGCTTTTTTCTTTGCACTTAATTTTTCCTGCGCGAACTGCCGCAATACTTCGTGCAATTCAAAACGCTCGCCGTTTCTTTGAACAAGAGACTTGTCTGTCAATGTTTCTATTTTTCCTGCCACGCGTTCTGCGGCTTCGCGCGTGAACCCGCCTCGAAACACAGACAATGCCGCAAATGTCTTTTGCTCCGCATCCGATAATTTATTCCACGACGATTCGAATACCGCCCGCAAACTGCGCTGACGCTCTGGTATATCCCGCCTCGTTGAAGCGAGAAAATCCAAATTCTTTTGAATTTCATCTCGAATGGATTCGCAATCCATTGAGCGAGTCCATACAGCGGCGATTTCAATGCCTAATGGGAGACCTCCCACCAAAGAGCAGATTTCTGTGACTGCGGGATTGTCCTGCTCTGTGAGTTGAATCTCAGCCCGCGCACGCTTCGCACTCTGGACGAATAGCTGGTTCGCCTCCATAGAGTTGACAGCCAACCCAGACAGTTCCACTAGCCATTCGCCGTGGAGGTCTAGTCGCTCACGTGATGTGACCAGAACCTTCACCTCAGGCGCAGCTTCTAGAATCTCGCTTACCAAAGCAGATGATTCGAGCAAGTGCTCGAAGTTATCCATGACGAGCAATAACTCTTTTTGGCGCAGAAAGTTGAGTAGTTGCTTCTTTGCGTCGCCTTTGGTGAAAGGGAAGTCAAAGACATTGCCGATGGCGGGAACCACGCCATCTGAATCCACTGCCGCAAATTGCACCATCCACGCGCCGTTGATGAACATATTGGCGAAAGAACGCGCGATCTCCTGTGCGAGGCGAGTCTTTCCCGCGCCGCCCAGCCCCGCCAGTGTGACCAGCCTGCAAACAGGGTCTGCCAGGCGCTGACGTAATTTTTCCAGTTCGCTTTCCCTGCCCACAAACGCCGTGGACGATGTGGAGATGTTGTGGCGTGACGTTTGCCTTGCCGAGCGAATCCGTTCGTAGAGCGATGTTGTTTCGATGAAGGGTTCTACGCCGAGTTCTTTTTCCAGAATCTTTTTGCAGGTTTCATATTGAGCCAACGCCGCGCTGATCTGCCCCGTCCGTGCTTGCAGAAGCATCAGCTGACGATGTGCTTCTTCGCGCCAAGGGTCGAACGAAAGCAGACGGGAGGCGTAGGTCTTTGCTTCGGTGAACTGTCCGCGTGAGGCGTGGAACTGGGTCAACGTGTGGAGCGTTTGCAACGCCAATTCACGCAGGCGGGCGCGTTCGGTCAGCATCCAGTCTTCGAATTCGGGCGCGTCGCGGACGTGGAAGCCTTCGAGGAAGTCACCCCGATACAGGCGTAGGGACTCTGTCAGCATAACCGAAGCAGGTTCGAGATTAAGAGAAGAGGCGGAACGGAGGGTGGAGTCAAATTCCAGTGAGTCCACAAAGGCGCTGCCTGTGAATTCGATCGCATCACGGGTGATGGTCAGTTCGTCTTCAAAATATTTTTTCAGGTTGGCGAGGGCCTGGCGCAGATTGTTCTTCGCGTCTGTGTCAGACATCTCGCCCCAAAGGAGCGCGGCGAGTTTGTCGCGGCTGTGTGCGCGACGTGTGACGGCAAGATATGCCAGCAAGGCGGGAACCTTGTTGGAGATGAAGTTGGTGATGGGTTGATTGGCGCGGGTGATTTGTTGGGTGCCGAGGTACGACAAACTTAAGTTTGTCGTACTACCACTCGCCGAGTTCGGGATTGACATAAGTGAATTTCCAGTCCTTCCACTCATTCACCAGCCCAGCTTTGACGGGGTTGTTCAAGATGTAGTGAATGATGCGCTCCAACTCTTTTTCATCGCGGACGTAGTGATCGTAATACTCATGATGCCAAAACTTGCCAGTGCGGTTGAGAGCAAGGTTACAGAAGCGGGCAGTGCGCCCTTTGAGCAGGCGCATGATCTCGGCGATGGGGGAGATCGCACTCTTCATTTTGGATGGGGGAAATTTTTCGATGAGTGAGAGGATGAGCAGGTGGACGTGATTGGACATGATGCAATATGCATAAAGGACGTAATGACGACTGGATGCTTGGTGAATTTCATCCGCTATGAGTTGCGCAACGGATTCTTTCTTAAGCCAGTCATGTCCATGTTCGCAGCGGTCAAGCCACTCGTCATAATAGCCGAAATATTTATTCTGGATGCTGTAGCGTTCTTCGGCGTTTTTAGCAGCTTGCAGTTCTTTTTCGCGCTGAGCTTTTAATTCGGCGACCACGGCGGCAGGAAGCGAATCCACCAGTGAGAAGGTGATGAACAACGGGTTGTTCTGCGGATGGATGTGCGGCAATTTGCGGCGGTAGTAGATGGTTTCGGGCATGGGGTTTCCAGTTCGACAAACTTCAGTTTGTCCTTTTCAATTTGTCTTTTAGCGTAAACGCAAACTGAAGTTTGCGGTACGGCGCTCCAAATAAATGATTTCTAAACGATGACTTTATACAATGAGCGCAAGAATATCACAAAAGGAATTGGAGTTCCATGCCTGTTCAGTGCCATTTACACCCGCCTGTGTACCGTCATCTTATTCTGCTGGTCTGGGATGAGCATGATATGGAGGGGAAACGTGTGGCTTGGCGGTTCAGTTTGCAAGATTCGCAGAAAGAGCAGCGCATCGGTTTCAAAAATTTTGATGAATTGAGGAAGTATCTCGAACAATGGCTCGAAGCACCACAACCTACTGAAGCAACCAACCAGATTCAACCAAAGGAAACCTGCACATGAATGAAATCGTTCAACTTTCAGCAACAGAGATCGCCGCGGCGATCAAATCAGGTAAATTCTCCGCCCGTGAGGCGGTGGATGCGCACATCGAGCGCATCGAAGCAGTTAATCCGAAAATCAATGCGGTGGTCGTACCGATGTTCGATGAGGCACGCAAGGCGGCGGACGAAGCCGATGCCGCCCAGAAGCGCGGCGATGCGTTGGGAGTCTTGCACGGGGTGCCTGTCACGATCAAAGAGCAATTTTTGGTCAAGGGAACCCCAACCACCATGGGTTTGACCAGCCAGAAGAATCACCGTGCCGATGAGGACGGTCCGCTGGTGAAGCGCTTGCGCGATGCAGGTGCGATCATTTTGGGCAAGACGAATGTGTCGCAAATGTTGTTGTTCATCGAATCGGATAACCCCTTGTATGGCAGAACCAACAACCCGTGGAATCTGGATCGCAGTTGCGGTGGCAGCAGCGGCGGCGAAGCCGCCATCATCGCGGCGGGCGGATCTCCACTCGGGTTGGGCGGTGACTTCGGCGGGAGCATCCGCGAGCCTGCGCATTTCTGCGGCATTCAGGGGCTGAAGCCAACTTCTCTGCGGCTGACCAACTTCGATACCCGCTCCGATCTTCTGCCGCGCGGTCAGGAAGTGGTTTTGCCTCAACCAGGTCCAATGGCGCGTAAAGTCGCCGACCTTGCGCTGACAATGGACGTGTTGACGACACCAGGTCAGGAGCGGTTCGACCCGTCCATTCCGCCCGTGCCGTGGCGTAACTTTGCCGATGTGGATGTCAAAATGTTGCGCGTGGCTGTGTATGAAGATGATGGTTATTTCAAAGCCGCGCCTGCCATCCGTCGGGTGGTGAGAGAGGCGGCGGAGGCGTTGCGCGGCATGGGTGTGCAGGTCGTCGAATGGAATCCGCCCGCGGTCGCCGATCTCATCCACTTGTTTTACAGCGTGTTTACTTCCGACGACTCCGCTGCATTGCGTCATGCCTTGCGCAACGACGAGCCAATGCCTCAACTCAAGGGCATCATGCGCAGTACACAAATGCCTGGGTTTATGAAAAAACTGTTTATGCAGCGATTGAAGTCGGCGGGAGAAGAACGCTTCCTGCGAATCTTTGAGGCGATCGGAGTTCGGTCTGCCGAAGGATATTGGAAACTGGTCGTAGAGCGGAATCAACATCGCCTGCGCTTCATGCGGGACCTCGAAGCGGGCGGCTTCGACGCGATCCTTTGCCCCCCGACATCTTTGCCCGCCGTCCTGCACGGCAGCACCACCGACCTGCTGGACTTTGACAGTTATGCGCGCCTCTTCAATGTGCTGGGCTTGCCCGCGGGCGTGGTGGCAGCGGGACGAGTCCGTGCGGGAGAGGAGAGCGACCGTCAACCCAGCCGAGATAGCGTCGAACAGGCGGCGTTGCGGGTGGAGGCTGGCAGTGTTGGCTTGCCCGTCGGGGTACAGGTAGCGGCACGGCACTGGCGTGAAGATGTGGCGCTAGCTGTGATGAACACATTGGAAAGACACTTTGAGGGTCAATCCGATTATCCAGTGCGCCCCATTGCGTAATTTGTAAATTTGAAACTATTTCACCAAAGGAGAATGTGACATGAAAAAAGTATTGAAATGGATCGGGATCGTGCTTGGTTCGCTGGCAGGGTTGATCCTGCTGGCGGGGACGGTTTTGTTTGCAATGGGTAATTCGCGCCTCAACAAAACCTATGATTTTCCGCCTTCGGGAATCGTCATTCCCACCGATGCAGCGAGCATCGAATATGGCAAATATCGCGTGGAAACCTTGTGCGCGGATTGCCATGCTGAAGATTTGGGAGGAATGAACGGCTGGGCTGTGGTCGGTCCGCTGGCCACGATCGACTCGGCAAACCTGACTTCAGGTGAAGGCGGGATTGCCGAAGAATTCGCCACGGATGAAGATTATGTGCGCGCTATTCGTCATGGCATTGATCCAGAGGGGAAACCGATCTATATGCCCGCTGTGGCGGCATTCCAGTATCTCAGCGATGAAGATCTTGCGGCAATCATCGCTTATTTGAAAACCGTCCCGCCTGTGGATCGGAAAACGAACGGCTCGCAATTCACCGTGCTGGGCAAGATAATCTTTGCCACAGGCATGTTTGGAGACCTGCCAGCGGAAGCAGCCAGCCATCAAAACAATGTCACAGCGCCAGCTGCTGGAGCAACAGTTGAATATGGCGAATATCTGGTCAACATTGGCGATTGCCGCGCCTGTCATGGACAGGAACTGGCTGGCGGTTCGTATCCCGACCCTGCGGTTACGCAGCCTGTTCCAAACCTAACCCCTGGCGGCGAACTCGGTGCATGGACGGAGGAGCAATTTATCACGATCATGCGCACAGGCGGAGCGCTCAACCCCAAATTGATGCCCGTGAAAGAGATCGGCAAATTGTCGGATGATGAATTGAAAGCTATATTCATGTATCTGCACTCGCTGCCAGCGATGGAACAACAGTGAGGTAAAAGTCACTTGAAAACGATGAAGCGGAATGAGTATGAAAAATACCCATTCCGCTTCGTCGTTGTGGAAACGGGACGTTTTACTTTACATCAAGTTTGTCGATCAAAAATGCAAAATCCTGCGCCACTTCTTTCAGGAAGTCATAGCGCCCGCTTGCTCCGGCGTGACCTGAATCGTAATTGGTGTACAGCACGATCAGGTTGTCGTCCGTTTTCAACTCGCGGAGTTTGGCTGCGAATTTAGCGGGTTCCCAATAGGCTACACGCGGATCGTTCAGCCCAGTAGTGATAAGCATGTGAGGATATTCGGTGGCGCGGATGTTATCATAAGGAGAGTACGAAAGCATATATTCGTAGTATTCCTTGTCTTCTGGGTTGCCCCATTGATCGTATTCAAGAGTGGTCAATGGAATGCTTGGATCGTTCATCGTCGTGACTACATCCACAAATGGGACTTTGCAAATAACGGCTTTGAACAAGTCCGGCCGCATGGTAACGCAAGCGCCAACGAGCAGCCCGCCTGCAGAGCCACCCATAATGGCGAGCTTTTGGGAAGAGGTAAACCCTTCCTTGATGAGATGCTCGGCGCAGGCGATGAAATCGGTGAAGGTGTTTTTCTTGTTCAGCATCTTTCCGTCTTCGTACCATTCACGTCCCATGTCTGTGCCGCCGCGAATGTGCCCGATGGCAAAGACGAACCCGCGGTCTAGGAGAGAGAAGCGGTTGGAGCTAAATGTCGCGTCAATGGTTGCGCCGTAGGAGCCATACCCATAAAGAAGGGTGGGGTTGTTCCCATCGTGTTCCAATCCCTTTTTGTAAACGATCGACATTGGGACTTGCGTGCCATCTGGAGCGGCCGCATGGATCCGTTCCGATACGTACTGGGTTTTGTCGTAGCCGCTGGGAATCTCATCCTCTTTTTTGAGTTCCCATTCGCCGCTGTCCACGTGATAGTCAATGATCGAGTTGGGCGTGATGAGAGAGGAGTAATAGAGCCTCAACAGGTTTGTTTTGAATTCAAGGTTGGCTTCAAGGTACACGTTATAGGTTGGCTCGGGGAACTGGATGTAGCGAATATTTCCCAATCCATCGGCATCACTGATGCGGAGTTGTTTGAGCCCGCCTTTGCGTTCGGTGACAACAATGAAATTCTCGAACGTGTCAATTCCGTCCACGAGCACATCCCCGCGATGGGGAATGACCTCGCGCCAGTTTTCCTTTCCCGGATTTTCAACAGGCGCAACACTCAACTTGAAATTCTTTGCACCATCATTATGGACGATGAAGAAGTTGCCGTTGTGATGTGCAGCGAAATATTCAAGCCCTTTGACCCGCGGCTGCAGCACACGCATACTTCCCTCGGGATGGTCTGCTGATAGGAAGTTCATTTCACGCGTGTCGGTGTTGTAGTGATACGTCATGATGTAGGCATCGTCGCGGGTCTTGAACATGTACAGGAAGTAGGTTTCGTCAGCTTCGTGGAAAACAAGTCTGTCCTGCGCGGGGTCGGTGCCGGCTTTGTGACTCCATAATTTGTGCGGACGCTGTGCTTCGTCCAGCGTTGTGTAAAAAACAGTCACGCCGTCGTTGGCCCATTCCGCGCCGCCATGCTCATACGCGCTGCCGGATGTGTTCTCGATCGATTCGGGATACAGATCCCCGCTCTTCAGATCCTTGATGTGAAGATTATAGATTTCCCGTCCGCCGTAATCCACGGAATAGGCCAGTTTGTTTCCATCAGGGCTGACAGAGAACGCGCCGACACTGCAAAAAGATTTTCCCTCTGCCAGTTGATTCTGGTCGAGCAAAATTTCTTCCTGCGCTTCGAACGACCCATGTTTGCGGCAAAAGATGGGGTATTGTTTCCCCTGCTCTTCGCGCTCGTAATAAAAATATCCGCCTCGTTTCGCAGGGACGGTTGAATCGTCCTCTTTGATGCGCGCCTTCATCTCTGAGAATAGTTTTTCCTGAAGCGGCCTGGTGTGCTGCATGATCTCTTCGAGGTAGTCGCTTTCGGCTCGCAAATGCTTCATGGTCTCTGGGTCGTTCCTGTCGCGCATCCAGTAATAATTGTCGATGCGGGTCAAGCCGTGCTGGGTGATCTCGTGCGGGCGTTTGGATGCGATCGGAAATGATGACATGGGTTTCTCCGTAATTGATTAAAACGTCACTTTATATTTGGAAGATATTTTTCGTGCAGACTCGCCATGTGATGTTCCACATGACCGACGAGCATGTGGATGAGCGCACGCGCGCTCACTTCCGCGCCGCTGGCTGTTCCCATCCGAGAGACAGATTCTTCGCTGATATTTTTTATCGCAAGCGTATTTGAGCGGCGCAAATACTCAAACTCGTTGAGCAAGTCTTCCAGTGCAAGTTCGTCCGCACCCGATTCGCGGACGTAATCCTCCTGCTCGAAACCAGGCAGTGGAGTTTTGTCATTGCGCGAAATTCGCAATAAGCGATAAGAGAAGACACGCTCGGCATCTATCAGATGGCTGACCACTTCTTTGATGGACCATTCCGCAGGCCCGAATTTGAAGCGGGCTTGTTCGTCTGTCAACTTTCCAAGCGCGGATCGAATCTCTTCGATCTGCAAGGACAATGCTGCGATCACATCGCCTTTGGCTTTTGCGCGTTCAATATAATCGGCGTAGAAGGCGGCGTATTCTTCTGGAGCGGGGGATGTAATATGTGAGACCATTAAATATCCTTTTGAAATTTTGATTGGGTTGGATGTAACGCCCAGGAATTTATTGAGGCTTTATGCGACTGACGGCTTTTCGTGTTCATCGTTCAATAATTGCCAGCCTTTTGAAAGCACATACTTGAACCATGTCCCTGCGAAGAGGGAGGTGGTGATGGCAATCGAGACGAGGGTTACGAAGAATACTTCGTTGATGATGCCGAGGTCAAATGCCACAGTGGCAAGGACGATGCCCGGGCCTCCCCTTGTGCTCATGGCAACGCCAAAATTGAAACTTGAGAGCCAGTCCTTCTTGAGTAGTTTTGCGGAGATGACCGTGCCCAGTGTTTGGAACAAGGTGGTGAAGGTGAGGAACCAAATGAAGAACAGTGGCTCGAAGTTATGGACAAAATCAAGTTTCAGGCCGACGATGGCGAAATATAGCGGGACGAAAAGTGCCAGCGAAATCTCCTTGACATTGTTCTTTGCGGGGCGCATGAATTTGCGTGGCATCAGGCCGATGACGATGCCAGCCAGCAGCGCACCGAAGACCACGTTGACGCTCAACAGGCTTGCGATGGCGGCGAACAGGAAACAGACGAACAGAATGTAGCCTGAAATGGATGAACGGATGAGCAGATTATATCTGCTGCGGATGAGGGTGAGCATTACCTTGGGCATGAAGAAAAGGGTCAAGCCAAAGAAAGCGATGGTCAACATGATGGAGGTAGTGATCCGCCAGATCGATGGCGTTTCCGCGTTGACCAATCCTGTGGCCACCGCCAGGACGATCCAGAGCAACACGTCATGAATGGTGGCGATGGAAAGCACGATCTTGGCGAAGCGGGTATTCATGACGCCCAGATCCATAAAGATTTTGGAGATAACGGGAATGGATGTGATGGCGGTTGCGATTGCGATGACCAGTTGCAGGGCGACGAGGTTATTCTTGATGCCAAGATACGGCGTGAAATCATATACTGACGGCGCAACCCAGCCTGCGAGGAAAGGTAAAGCCGTTGAACCGATGATCAGTACAAAGATGATCCGCCTGTCGTCCTTATCCAGTGATTTTTCGATCTCAAAGCCTGATACGAACATAAGCAAGATCAGCCCCAGCCAGGACATCAATGAGATCAGCTTCCCCTCTGATTCAAAAGCGGAGAAAAGCCATGTGTAGGCGTTTGGCGAGAAATACCCCAGCACAGTTGGGCCGAGCAAAAGCCCGCCAAAGATCTCCCCGATCACTCTGGGGAGCTTGAGTCTGTTGAGTAAAAACCCGAATGTGTGTGAAAATAAGAGCAGGAGAACGATCGCGAAAAAGAAGCGCGTCAGTTCCATGTCGGTCAGTGTTTGCATAAGGTCAAGTTTTCCTGGTTCTGGCAAGTGTTGGAGTCATTATAGAGAGACAGTCATGAATATGTCAAGCATCCATTATCCGCTGTATAATGTTGCCTGCCTAAATTGACAGGCAGCGCACCACACGAGTCCCTTTTTATGCGGATAGTAGTGCGGGTTCGGAAGTAAATGCCAGGGCCTTTCGATAATTTGCCTGTCTCTATAAAAAAGAGTTTTATAAAGGTTAAATGACCATTTCATCCAAGTATAAGGAATTGTTCCGAGCGGCTTCCATTGCGGAGAAGCTGGCTCTTTTTGAGCGCCTGCTTGAGGGCAGTGAACTTTACGTTGATCTGGCTTTGGCGCTGCTCAAGGCCATCCATAAGCAGTTGAGTCTGGATAAAACTCGTGACCGACTTGATTACAAGCGTTATGCTGAGACCATTGCTTTGCTGCGTTATCACCGTGCTGACATGCTTCAGGAAGTGATCAATGCCTGGAAAGATGAAAACCCTGAAAATGAGGCGGAATGGCTTTCTGGTGGAGTGATCAAATAACGGAATTACGAAGGCGTGAAGCGGGGTAGTTTTAAAGTTCTAGATATATAAAAATCACCACAAAGGATTACATCCATGGCTCTCTCTCTTGGCACAGCAACAGCAAAACGCGGCGAGATCGTGTATGGGGACTTCCTGCTGGTTAAGCATCCCGTCGGCGGTGCGGACTCTTTGCCCGTCATCATTGCACAGGGAGAAGAGGACGGCCCTGTGTTTTGGATCACGGCAGGTATTCATGGCATTGAGCATGCTGGCATTCAGGTCATTCATAAGTTGATCACGCCTGACTTGGTGAGGCGAATGCGCGGGACGCTTGTTGCCATCCCAGCCTTGAACCCTGCTGGCTTGCGGACTTTGAATCGTCAGGCTTATTATCATGATGGCGACCCGAACCGTCTTTTCCCTGATGGGCGCATACCAAAGTCTGACCCAGATAAAGCGCCTCCTTCGGCGCTGGAGCAGGCATATGCGCGATTGTTTGAGGAGATCAAAAGATCAGCGTCTCTTTATTTTGACCTGCATTGCATGGGCAGTAACGCTTTATCATTCGCCTTTCGAGACCGTTTGCTGCACCGCAAAGGGGACGAGGCTGCCCGGGCACGAGCGGAAGTCGTCAGTATGAAAATTGATGAAATGGCGCGGGCGTATGGTCATACCATGACAGCTGATTTTGCGGTGAATAAATATATAGATGAAAAACTGAATCGCGCGACTACTGCTTCCGTATCCATGCTGGCGGGCATCCCTGCATTGACGGCTGAACTGAGTATCTCTTACACGCCCGTCCCAGAGGTGGTGTACGCATCCACGGCTGGTTTGAGGAATGTGATGCGCTGGGCGGGGATGTTGGACGACGACATGGAACCCATTACTGGCATCAAGGTCGTGGACCCTGGCTATGCCACTCGTCGACGCAGTGTGGCGCGGGTAACACAGGCTTGCATCGTTCACCATCTCAAAGAGCCCGGTGACCTGGTAAAGATCGGGGATCCGCTGGTAGAGATGCGCGATGCGTGGGGCAGGATGCTCGGCGTGTTGACCTCGGAGTATGACGGCTTTGTCATTTCGCGCCCGTCAGGCATTTTGTTTTATCCCGGCGAAGCGACGATGCTGCTGGCGATCCGCGATGATGAGCCGCTGGTAGGGGAGTATCCCGAATCGTATTTTGATTAACGGTTATTTGAAAAGAATGTATTGATCTCATCTGCCAATTCTCGCGGACGAGTCATGGTTGGAACATGCCCTGCACCTTGAAAGAGGTGCAGTTTGCTATTGGGGATCTGTGATGCGGCGTATTCTGATTCGCTTTGTGGAACGATAACATCCTGTGTGCCGTGAAAGATCAGAGTAGGGATTTGAATGCTGGCAAGGCTGGAGCGCAGGTCAACTCCGTAGGAATATTCAAGCAGTCTGACCGCGGAGTCTGATGCGGCGCGTGCAAGGATCTTCCTGCCCCAGTTTCGGATCTCCGGAATATTCGGCTCGCTCTCAGGAGTGCAGGCGTCCACAAACCCGGCGCATGTCATCTGGTAATTTGCCTTCAACCCGCGAATGAAATTGTCATTGCTGCCCGTTTCGTTGTGAAGTGCGGCATCTACAAGGATCAGCCCCTCAAACCGATGCGGCTGTTGCAAGACTGCATTTGTTACCACCATCCCGCCCGCAGACTCGCCAGCCAGCACACACTTTTCGATTCCAAGTTTATCCATCACGGCAAAAATATCCGAGACCATATTCTCCATCGTAATGGACTCTGTGGGCGCATTAGTCACACCTGAGCCGCGATGATCATAGGCGACCGTCCGCCAGTTTTTGCTAAGATAGGTAAACGGCTCAGCCCACAATTCCCAACTGCCGATCCAGCCACCGTGAGCAAGGATCGTGCGCGGACCCGAGCCGAACTCCACTGTATAAAGTTGTGCTTCTTTATTTGTGATGTACATGCGTTTTTATCCTCTCTTTATGTTGAGTAGATATTTTTCTTTCAGGCTTGCCAAATGATGATCTACATGCCCTACGAGGACGTGGATCAACGCGCGGACGCTGAACGGGTATCCGCTGGCGGTGCCTTTTCGTAACAAGAGAGCATCGTCCATGTTTTGAATTGCCAGAATGTTCGCGCGGCGTAAGTGCTCGAATTCATTCAGCAGGTCTTGAATGGGGTACTTGTCAAAGCCAGCCTCGCGGACATAATCATCCTGCTCGAAGCCGGGCAGCGGAGTGGGATCATTGCGTGAGATGCATAAAAGCCTGTACGAAAAGATCCGCTCCACATCATTGATGTGACCGATTACTTCTTTGATGGACCATTCCTTCGGCGCATCACGGAAAAGAGCTTGGTCATCCGTATGGTTCCCAAGAGCTTGTTTCATCTCTTCGATCTGTTCGTTGAGCAGGCTCATTAAGTCAGTCTGATTAATGACGCGATTGATGTAGAGACCATAGTATTCATAATATTCATCGGGGGCAGGGTGGGAAATAGTTTTCATGATTTACATCCTTATCAATAAAAGATTTTTTATAGTATAGCATTCAAGGTGGTCTTCATTCGCTGTATAATCATGTCAGACAACATTCGTGGAGTATTTATGACTAGTAATCACACTCGTAACCCCGGCACGCCCCTTGACCTTGATTGGGTGATGGGCGCGCACATCAACAAAAGTGCGGTGGAGCGACGCACTGCCACGATCACAGGTCGCCGTACCGTGAAGAAGGATTGGCAGGCGGCTTGGCTTTTACGCGCCGTCACCAACATTGACCTGACCACCCTTTCAGGCGACGATACGCCTGGACGTGTGCAGCGTCTGTGCGCCAAAGCCAAACAACCGCTGCGTCCCGATATGCTTGAAAAACTTGGACTTAACGGCGAGCGGATCACCGTCGGCGCGGTGTGTGTGTACCCCAACCGTGTGGCGGATGCAGTCCACGCGCTTCAAGGCTCTGGAATTCCAGTTGCTTCTGTCGCGACAGGTTTTCCTGCGGGACAGACTCCTCTGCCACAGCGCATTCAGGAAATTGAGCAAGCCGTGGAAGCAGGTGCCAAAGAAATTGACGTGGTCATCGCCCGCAACTATGTGTTGACTGGCGATTGGGGTGCCATGTACGACGAACTCCAGCAATTCCGCAAAGCCTGCGGTGACGCGCACATGAAGACTATCCTCGCCACGGGTGAACTTGGTTCTCTAAAACAGGTCTATCAAGCCAGTTTAGTATCCATGATGGCAGGCTCGGACTTTATCAAGACCTCCACGGGTAAAGAGCCGACCAACGCGACTCTCGAAGTGAGCCTTGTGATGATCCGCGCCTTGCGTGATTATCTCGACCGCTTCGGCTACAAAGTGGGATTCAAACCCGCAGGCGGAATCAGCTCCGCGAAGCAGGCGCTGGCGTGGCAATCGCTGATGAAAGAAGAACTCGGCGACGAATGGCTGAAGAATGACCTGTTCCGCTTTGGTGCGTCCAGCCTGCTGACCGACATCGAGCGACAGTTGTATCACTACATCACAGGTCACTACGCGGCGAAACATCACATGCCGATGGGATAAAGATTTTTACCACGAAGTGTCACAAAGGGTCACAAAGGAAAACCCTTTAGGTTTTTCCCCTTCGTGTACCTTAGGGTTTGTCCAAAAATAACTTGAACACTTTGAAATATGATAATCTTGTCTTAAAAAATCAGGACAAGCCCAATGATGAAGAAAACCGAGCGAAAAATTCATAGGTGTACTTGTAAAAG
>Ga0172373_10002486_pt1 | contig 28076 bp, 24 predicted proteins | sample Lak10m_2_FD_114546 | JGI IMG/M metagenome (GOLD analysis project Ga0172373, IMG submission 114546) | Freshwater microbial communities from Kabuno Bay, South-Kivu, Congo - kab_092012_10m | ecosystem: Environmental > Aquatic > Freshwater > Lake | place: Democratic Republic of the Congo...
CGGTACCCCGGTTCCCTGCAAGGCCTTCGCAACCTGCGCAATCGCCGTGATCTGCGGCACGCCAACACCCGCAACAATTCGAGTGGTGCAGATCGAACCCGGGCCGATGCCAACCTTAACACCGTCGGCACCATGCTTTAGCAAAGCAAGTGCCGCATCTGCCGTGGCAATATTGCCCCCAATAACCTGTACGCTGGGGTAATTTTTCTTAACCCACTGCACGCGTTCTAGTACCCCTTTGGAATGGCCGTGGGCGGTATCCACCACAATAACGTCGACACCCGCCTGAGCAAGGAGATCGACCCGCTCTTCGGTACCCTCGCCAACGCCTACAGCCGCGCCGGCACGAAGTTTTCCGAGTGAGTCGCGGCATGCAAGGGGGTGCTCGATGCCTTTAAAAATATCTTTCACAGTGATCAGCCCACGCAATTCGAATGCGTCATTCACCACCAAGACACGCTCAATCCGATGCTGATGCATCAAGACCTTCGCCTCCTCAATGCTCGCACCCTCTTTTACGGTGACGAGCCGATCCTTTGGCGTCATGATGGCTGATACGGGCTGATCCAAGCGGGTCTCGAAACGACGATCGCGATTGGTCACAATGCCGGCGACCTTGCCATCTTTAACAACGGGAAGGCCAGAAATTTTCTTCTCTGAAGAAAGGGCTAACAACTGACGCACACTCATGTCAGGGGAGACCGTGATTGGGTCCTTTACGACTCCGGCCTCAAAGCGCTTAACCTTGAAGACCTCCTGCGCCTGAAGCTCGGCGGTGAGATTTTTATGAATGATGCCGACACCGCCCTCTTCGGCGATCGCAATCGCTAATCGGGCCTCAGTGACCGTGTCCATCGCCGCGGAGACAACCGGCAGATTTAAATCGATATCACGCGTGAGTTTGGTCGACAGCCGGGTGTCTCGAGGAAGGACTTGCGAGTAATCCGGCACCAAAAGAACATCGTCGAACGTCAGGGCTTTTTGCAGCAGGCGCATGGGCGCTCCAGAATTCCAAAGACGAATTATACCGAGCCTGCCCGCCAGTTCTGCTTCTGCGCACGCTTGGCCCGCTGACGCTCAAGCCGGGCCCTCGCACGCGCCTTCGTGTCGATCTTGGCCCGTTCTCGCCGGGCTTCCTTCGGGTCTGCGATCAGACCCCGCCAGAGCTCAATTCGGTCACCGGGCCTTACCGGATCAGATCGCTCTCGAGGTTCCCCGAAGACTCCAACAGCCTTGGCCTCGCGGGCTGCCTGGCGAAGGACTTCCGATAGATCTTGATGGTTAAGCGCATGATCAATCGTCTGGCCGCTTGAAATGAGAATCTCTTCCCGGAGCGATTTCCCAGGCCAGACCGCACAGATTTCCACAAGAAACCGTGTGCCCTCGTGGCCGCCATCAGAGGCCTGCGGGTCGTCTATCGATGGCACAGCAGGCCCGTTATCCAAAGGTTATTTGGAATAAACCGTCTCGGCACGGACCACGAATGCATCGACGAAGGTGGCGGTAATGTGGGCAAACACCGGTCCGATTACTTTTTCCAGTAGGCTACTTGAGAAGTGATAATCAAGGCGAAACTCAACCTTACAGGCATCCTGCGATAGCGCAATAAACTGCCATCGGCCCTCAAGCGAACGAAAGGGGCCTGACAGTAGCCGCATCTCGATGCACTGTCCTGGAACGTTCACGTTCTGGGTGCTGAAGGACTGCTTGATTCCTTTGAAGTCGATTTCCAGTTCCGCGGAGACGACGTTGTCCTTTTGATCTAGAATTCGCCCTCCCGCGCACCAGGGCAAAAAAGCGGGGTAGTCTTCGCAGTTGGCGACCAAGTCGTACATTTGCTGAGCCGAAAATGGCACAAGAACAGTTTTCGAAACATCGGGCATCCCCTATTTTATGTCGATCATCCAGAACAAGAAGGCATTTCACGACTACTTCATAGAAGAGCGCTATGAGGCCGGGATCGCACTCGAGGGCTGGGAGGTCAAGGCGATCCGGTCCGGCCGCTCCAACCTCAAGGAGGCCTATGTCATCCTTCGGCAGGGTGAGGTGTATCTCATTGGCTGCCATATCTCGGCCCTGCCCGAGGCCTCAAAGCACGTGAGCCCCGACCCGGTTCGAACCCGAAAATTGCTTCTCAAAGCCGAAGAGATTCGCAAACTCATCGGAAAGGTTGAGCGGGCGGGCTATGCCCTGGTACCCATCGATATGCACTATGTCCGCGGCCGTATCAAACTGGAGATTGGCCTGGCGAAGGGTAAGAAGCAGCACGACAAGCGGGATAGCGAAAAAGATCGAGAGTGGGCGCGCGAGAAACAGCGCCTGGTCCGAGACGCGGTAAAGCGGGCCTAAAAGGGCCTGGCTGCCCCCTCGCGAAACCGGAGCGCCTGGGCTAAAATTCCGCCATGCCGCTCGCTAGCCTACTCGTCTGTTTTTTCGGTGTTCTCGTCTGCATTTTTGCAGACGTCTGGACGGGGCTTTGCGCAATGGGTCTTGGCATCCTATCGATCGCCTTCTCAATTCACACGGCGGTTGATTTACATCGAAAAGCCGAAGAAAAAGAAGCCGAACGGCAGCGTCTGCTGAAGGTTGCCAAAGAGGCCCAAGAGCAGAAAGAAAAGCAGGAACGCGAATGGCTTGAGAGAAATAAACAAGGCGCCCCCCGAACCATCTAAGGTTTTGCCAGGGCTCTCCATGTATCAACGACCGTATCCGGGTTTAGGGAGATTGATTGGATACCGATCTCCATCAGCCAGTGGGCAAGATCTGGGTGGTCAGAGGGCCCCTGACCACAGATACCCACATATTTGTTAGCACGGTTACATGCATCGACCGCCATTTTCAAAAGCGTCTTGACGGCAGCATCCCGCTCATCAAAGCCCTCGGCGACAAGCCCCGAATCCCGATCGAGACCCAAGGTGAGCTGGGTTAGATCATTTGAGCCAATTGAGAAGCCATCAAAGTAGTTTAAGAACTCGTCCGCTAATAATGCATTCGATGGCAGTTCACACATCATAATAAGCCTCAGGCCGCCCTCGCCCTTTGCATCGGCACCGCCACCCCGGGTAAGCCCATAGCGGCTCAGAAGCGCCTCAACCCCCTGCGCCTCTTTTACGGTGCGGACAAAGGGCACCATCAACTCCACATTGGTAAGACCCATGTCCTCGCGCACACGATGCATCGCCAGGCACTCCATCTCGAAACAATCTTCAAAGTCTTTTGCTAAATACCGCGAGGCGCCACGAAATCCCAGCATCGGGTTTTCTTCCTCAGGCTCATAGCGTGAACCACCGATAAGCTTGCGATACTCATTTGATTTGAAATCCGATAGCCGGACAATCACCGGCTTCGGCCAGAAGGCCGCAGCGATTGTCGCCACGCCTTCGGCAAGCTTATCGATAAAAAAGTCACGTGGTGATGCATGGCCACGAGAGACCTTTTCCACCGCATTTTTAAGATCCGCATCAAGGTTCGGATAGTCGAGAATTGCCTTGGGATGAACCCCAATGTTGTTATTGATAATGAACTCAAGCCGAGCGAGGCCAACCCCATGATTGGGGGTTGATTGGAAATCAAAGGCGAGTTGCGGGTTTCCCACATTCATCATCACCTTCAGCGGAATTGACGGCATCTCGCCAACATGAACGGTGGAGACTTCGGTCTCAAGCAGCCCTGAATATATTTTTCCGGTATCCCCCTCAGCGCATGAGACCGTGACCTGCTGGCCGTCTCTCACGTGCTCGGTCGCATCTCCACAGCCCACAACAGCAGGAATTCCCAGCTCACGAGCAATGATTGCAGCATGGCAGGTGCGGCCCCCGCGGTTGGTCACAATCGCTGATGCGCGCTTCATGACCGGCTCCCAGTTGGGATCCGTCATGTCAGTGACCAATACATCGCCCGGCTGAACCCGCTCCATCTCGCGAGCATCCTCGATCACTCGGACCCGGCCTGCGCCGATTTTCTGACCGATCGCGCGACCCTCCACGAGTACCTCACCCGTCGCCTTTAACTTAAATTTCTGCTGAGAATCTGCCCCCGTCTGCCGGGACTTCACAGTCTCGGGACGCGCCTGAAGAATGTAGAGCTTGCCATCATTACCATCCAGGCCCCATTCGATATCCATTGGCCTTTGGTAGTGCTGCTCAATGGTCAACGCATAAGCGGCAAGCTCCATGGTCTGCTCGGCTGTAAGTGAATAGCGATGCCGATCGACATCGGACACATCAACCGTCTTCACCGCTTTTCCCGAATGCCTTCGCTCGTCCTCGGTCGAAAAGATCATTTTGATGAGCTTGCTACCCAACTGGCGTCGAATAACCGCAGACTTGCCCGCCCTCAGCGTTGGCTTGTGTATGTAGAACTCGTCTGGATTAACCGCCCCCTGCACGACGGTCTCGCCTAAGCCATAAGAACTCGTGATAAACACGACATCGTTAAAACCTGACTCTGTGTCCATCGTAAACATAACACCAGCAGCACCAAGGTCAGAGCGCACCATCCGTTGTACGCCAGCCGACAGCGCAACATCCGCATGGGCAAACCCCTTATGCACCCGATAGCTAATTGCTCGATCGTTGTAGAGCGAGGCAAAGACATGCTTGATCTTATCGAGAACATCATCGATACCGTTGACATTCAAATAAGACTCCTGCTGACCAGCAAATGACGCATCAGGGAGGTCCTCTGCGGTTGCAGATGACCGAACCGCAACCGAAATTCCCGGGCTGTCTTCGAGCAGCGCCTCGTAATGGGTGCGAATCTGCGCCTCGAGTGCTGGAGGAAGCGGCGTCTGAAGCACCATCTGACGAATTGCATCCCCGCAGGCAGCAAGAGCCCTGACATCCTCAACATTCAGGCTATCGAGTCGCTGGTTAATCTTCTCCCGCAGGCCGCCATGATCAAGAAATGCGCGAAAAGCGTCTGCCGTGGTTGCAAAGCCGCCGGGCACCCGAACGCCCGCAGAGCCGAGTTGGGAGATCATTTCGCCAAGCGATGAGTTTTTACCGCCCACAAAGTCGACATCCGTCATTCGGAGTTGCCCGAACGGTATCACCCAAGCCACCGGGACTTGATCCTTGTTGTCTGCCGACGCCTGCGCTAATTTGTTCATTCGGTACACCTTGAAGATAATGAAAGGTCTCTAACTAATCCGGGATTTTACCTAGTCTCGCGTCCTATGCCCTCCAGCCCTACCGACCAAGCCGCCACGGACCCGATCACCCCTGCAGGAAGGACCGTTTTCTTTGTCTCCGACGGCACCGGGATCACGGCCGAGACCTTCGGGACCTCGATTCTGGCCCAGTTCGATAGCCTTCGGTTCAGGCTTCGCCGCATTCCTTTTGTCGATAGTCTCGAGAAGGCGGACGAAGCGGCAAATGTGATCGAGACCCAGGCAAAGGAGGATGGGAAGCGGCCCGTCGTATTTTCGACCCTCGTGAATACAAAAATTCTTGAGCGCATCAAACGGATTCATGCCCTTCATCTGGATATGTTTCAGACATTTGTCGAACCGCTTGAACGTGAACTCGGCATCAAATCCAGCCACACCATCGGTAGATTTCATCATGCGACCGATTCCGATGCTTACAAAAATCGTATCGAGGCCATTAACTTCTCTCTCGCCCACGACGATGGGCAGTCCATTCAAAACCTGCGTGAGGCAGATGTGATCCTGATCGGAGTCTCCCGTAGCGGCAAGACACCCACGAGCCTCTATCTCGCCATGCAGCACGGTTTAAAGGTGGCCAACTGCCCTCTCATACCAGAGGACTTTGAACGTGATGTTCTTCCGTCGACCATCTCAGGCTTTAAAACAAAACTCTTCGGTCTCACCATCGATGCTGATCGACTCTCCCAGATTCGCAATGAGCGCAGACCGGGGTCCAAATACGCCTCAATTGAAAACTGTCGCATGGAGGTGGGCTGTGCAGAGCGCATGATGAAGCGAGAGTCGATCCCCTCGTTATCAACGACAACCAAATCAATTGAGGAGATTGCAACAACAATTCTCACGAAGCTGGGAATTGGGCGCTAGGTGTCTCTCCCCGGCCGGCCAACTGATCGCCTTACGAGAGGCTCTGCCTGCGCCGCATCTCAAAAAAACAAATCCCTGCGGCAACCGCAACGTTTAGTGACTCAACGGTCGAGGCCTGAGGAATCGCAACCACCTGGGCCTGGGCGAGAATCTCCCCGGCAACGCCATCGCCCTCTTGACCAAACACCCAGGCGATTGGCCGATCTAACGGCAGACCCTCTGAGTAAAGGGATAGCGCACCAGGCTGGTTTGCGGTTGCGAGCAGATGAAGTCCGCGCAGACGACAGGCCTCAATGGCCTGCTTTGATTTAACACCTTGAGAAATAGTCATCTGAAAGTGGGCACCCATCGCGGCCCGAAGAACCTTAGGCGACCAGGGATCGACGGTGCCGCTTAGGCACCAACACTCTGAAATTCCAGCGGCAGCAGCCGAGCGCAATAAGGCGCCAAGATTACCGGGGTCTTGAATGCGGTCCGCAATGACCACTGCCGCTTGCATCATTGTGTCTGGATCGACAGTTGACTGGCGATCACTGCCGCTTAAGTCATCATTGTCATCCGATGATCCTGATACATCAATCACCATCCCCCAGCCGAGTGAGGATTCGATCTGGGTGATTTCTGAAAAGCAGTCGGTAGCGATCACCCAGATCTCACGGAAACTCTGGACGCCCTGCGGCGCCATGGCCAGAACATCGACGAGTCGGGTCTTCTCCGAGACCACAAGAATCGGTAATTCGGTCTGCCGATCAAGGTAGGTGCTGCAGAGCCGCTCTCCCTCAATCCATGCCTTGTTGTGTAAGCGTCGTACACGCCCTCCCACCACCAGATCTCTGAGCAGCTTCATGTGAGAATTCTGCCGAGAACGAATTTCCTTCGTAATTGCAGCGAGGCGTAACTGATCCGAACTGGCCTGGTTCATCATGCGTCTCTCTGTGCGGCGAGCCGCCGGGCGATTGGGGCAAATGTCTTTCGGTGAATCGGTGTCACCCCAAAGGCCTCAAGAGCAGCAAGATGTTGCCGAGTACCATAACCCGCGTGCTGATCAAACCCATAGTCGGGATAGAGGCTGTGAAGCCGCTGCATCTCTGAATCACGGGCGGTCTTAGCCAGAATTGATGCGGCTGAAATACTGGGCTCTGACTGGTCGCCCCTGACAATCGTTTGTGTCGTATAGGGCCAAGACCAGGGGCCTTCAAAATCGCCAGGCGAATGGTTTCCATCAACCCGCACGAGAGGCGACTCTGCAATTGGCGGACTGCCGCGTCTCGCATAACAATGTAGACAGTCCTCCACCGCACGCGACATCGCCAGAAAGGTTGCACGAAGAATATCTAAGGCTTCAATCTCGCGAACCGTTGCCCAGCCCAGCCCCCAAGCAAGACTCTGCGATTGGATTAATGGGGCTAATTGGACTCGCTTTCTTTCCGAGATTGACTTCGAATCGGCGAGACCGTGAAGGGGACGATCCGGATCTAGAATTACGGCTGCCGCACAGACAGGGCCCGCAAGTGGGCCACGGCCCGCCTCATCGACCCCGATATGCATCATTCAGTTCCGAGGCCAGGATATCGGCAATTCGATGGGCTGCGCCCTGACGCAGCGTCTGGTGTAGACCCGAGAATCGCTCAAACAGCGCGGCTGATTTCTGGGGCTGATCAAGCCATGCCAATACGGAATTCTCAAGGTTTCTCGCCGTACACTGCTCTTGAATAAACTCCGGAACCACCTGCTCTCTGAGAAGGATATTCGGCAAGCCAATCGTTGAGATTACCGCCCGTCGCTTCATAAGGTGATACGTCAGGCGAGGAACACGGTAACCAATCACCATCGGTCGCTTAAATAGGGCGGCCTCTAGCGTGGCAGTTCCGCTAGCCACCAAGGCAACGTCACAGGCTGCCAGCGCAGTATGCGAGATCGGCGCCTCCGCGTCTAAGGGTTGCGCGATCCACCGCACGCCCGCCTCTTGGGCCGCTTGAATAACACGATATCTGCGCGAGAGCCGCTGAAGCGCTCCTGTCATCGCAGCAGAGGCTGCAGGAACTAAGACATGCGCCCGGGAGGCGAGCGCCAACGCAGCCCCAAAAAACGCAGGGCCATTCTGCTTTAGCTCCCCAAGCCGAGAGCCCGGCATCACGACGATAACGGGCTTTCCGTCATCGGGAAGCCCGAGAGCCTGCCGCGCAGCGCGGCGATCGGGAGACTCTGCGATGAGATCTGCGATTGGATGCCCAACATAGGTCGCCTGCACACCCGTACCTCGATAGATATCGGACTCGAACGGAAAGATACACAACATGTGATCGACGGCCTGTTGGATCTTCCGAATACGCTCTGGCCTCCAGGCCCAGATCGAGGGACTGATGAGGTGCACCGTTCGTACCCCCCTTCCCCGCAGTCGCGCCTCGACCCCGAGATTAAAGTCAGGTGCATCAACCCCTAGAAATACTCGGGGCTCCCATTTGTGGGCGTACTCCAAGAGCCAATACCGAACGGCGAGAATGTGCACGAGCTTTGATAACGCTTCGACATAGCCACGAACAGCCAGATCGTTGCTCGAAAACCAGCACTCCATTCCAATTGCACTAAGTCTCGGCCCACCAATACCTGCCAACTCCAACTCGGGCGATAGCAGTCGAAGCGTCTTCATCGCATCTGCAGCGATTAAATCTCCGGAGGCCTCACCAGCAACCGCGACAAGACGGCGCATCGACACCTTTAACGTACGATGCCGCGGGTTGACGCAGCGAGAAATTCAGAAAATAGAGCAATCGCTTCTGCATCCCTCGAACTCGTTGCACCTGTTGACTCTGAATCGCCCAGCTGCTCGAGCGCAGACGCTAGCGTGCTGCCCGATTTGTAGACAATTTTGTAGGCTTTCCTAAGACTCGAAATCTGAGTCTCCGTAAAACCGCGACGGCGAAGCCCTTCTGTATTGATACCGTGGGCCGATGCGGGATTCCCTGTTGCCATGACATAGGGGGGGAGGTCTTGCAGCAGGGTTGTCCCAGCGCCTGTCATTGCGTGGGCACCAATCTTCACGAACTGGTGGACGCCCGTAATGCCCCCCAGGATCGCCCAGTCACCAACAGTGACATGGCCTGCGAGCTGAGTCGCATTGGCCATGATCGTATGAGAGCCGATCTGACAATCATGTGCGATATGCACATAGGCCATGATCCAGTTCTCATGACCGATACGCGTCACGCCAGAATCCTGAACCGTGCCCAGGTTTACGGTGCACGATTCACGAAAGGTATTGCCATCACCGATCTCTAGCCGCGTAGGTTCGCCCTTATATTTCTTATCCTGTGGCGGCCCGCCAATAACGCAATGTGAATGCACAGTGTTACCCTGGCCCAACCGGGTCTTACCGAGAATCTGAGCGTAGGCATGGATAACACACCCTCGACCGACCACCACCTCTGGGCCAATTATGGAAAATGGCCCAATCTGAACATCCGCCGCAAGCGATGCCTTTGGGTCCACCAAGGCTGTCGGATGAATGGTCGTCATAGGGCTAGTCTGCTGACGCCTTGCCTGGTAAATCTCGCAACGCGCACATCAAGTCAGCCTCGGCAGCGACTTGACCCTCCACCATCGCTGCTGCCTTGTACTTCCATAGCAGCCGGGATTGCCGTTCAATCGAGACATGCAGCATCAGAATATCTCCTGGAACGACGGGTTTTTTAAACCGACAGTTATCAATCCCCACAAAAAAATAAACCGAGTTCTCATCCGACTTGCTCCCCATCGTCTTAAACGACAAGATTCCAGCGGCCTGCGCCAAAGCCTCGACAATAAGAACGCCAGGCATCACGGGGTAGTGCGGAAAGTGCCCGTTAAAAAATTCCTCATTAATGGTGACATTCTTCTGGGCCACAATTCGCTCACCCACGATCAATTCATTTACCTTATCGACAAGAAGAAATGGGTAGCGATGGGGAAGTGTGTCGAGAATTTCACGAATGTCCATAGTGCAAGATCTTTCTTTAACCGGATTTCTTCTGAACCTGACGTCGTAATTCAGGCAGACGCCGAATAATCGCTGCGCTTTTCTCCCAATCGCCTTGGGCCTGCAGCGGATAGGCCCCAACATACTTGGCCGCCACCTCAATACTTGAGGTCACAAGGCTCATCGGGCCGATGACCGTGCCCTCTGCGATTCTCAGATGCCCAAGAATTCCTGCAGCACCACCAATCTGGCAATACGCACCAATCGAAGCACTACCTGCGATACCTACACAGGCGGCAATCGCGGTGTGATCGCCAATTGAGACATTGTGGGCAACCTGAATCTGATTATCGAGCTTTACCCCATTGCCAATTACCGTGTCGTCGAGGGTACCCCGATCAATGGTCGTGTTCGCACCAATCTCAACATCGTGACCAATTCGAACGCGGCCAAGCTGAGGGATCTTTAACCAAGATCGATCGGACTGAAGCGCAAAACCAAACCCGTCAGCACCGATTACCGATCCGCTGTGGAGAAGTGCACGATCCCCGATTAAACACTCGTCGTAGACCATCACACAGGGATGAAGCACCGACCCCGATCCGATCGCAACACCCGCCCCAAGAACACATCCCACACCGACGTCACAATCGTCCCCGATCACACAATCCGGGCCAACCACAACGTTGGCGGCAATCCGCACCCGCCTGCCAATCGTCGCGCTCGGATCAACCGAGGCCGAGGGATGGACCGCTGTCTCGCTCACGGTGGCCTGACGTTGACGGGCAACCAGCATTCCCGCAGCCTGAGCAAAGTACAGGTAAGGATCCGCCGTTTCAATACAGGTGCAGGAGAGCCCGGCAGACTGCGCCACCTGAGCATCCTGCAGAATCAGTAGAGATGCCTTGGATACTCGAAGTTGATCCTTCAGGCGCAGGTTTGAGAAAAAACTCGCCTCCCCGGGACCTGCCCTTGTAAGGCTTGCAAACTGATGTACCCGCTGGCCCGGGTCTCCAACCAATCGACCACCGAACGCGGAGACGAACTCCTGCGCTGAAGCACTAGCCTTAGGTTGCGTATCCAAGCGCGGGTCGCCTCGAGCCCGACTGGATTAGCGAGCCGCAGAGTTGAGTGACCGAATAACCTTCTCGGTAATGTCGATCTTCGGCGATGCGTAGACCGCCTCTTGGAAAATAATGTCGTATTTCTCAGCCTCAGCGATCTGGCGAATCGCACGGTTTGCCCGCTCAATGACGGTAGCGAGTTCCTCGTTGCGGCGCTGGTTGAGGTCTTCCCGAAATTCCCGCTGCCGTCGTTGGAGATCGCGCTCTAATTCGGCCGCCTCCCGCTGGCGTTTGCTGCGCTCGGACTCCGGCATCACCGCGGCATCCCGCTCAAGCTTCGCGGACGCCTCCTTCAGTTTTGCAGCCGTCTCTTGGAGACCTTTCTCACGCTTTGCAAACTCCTGCTCAAGCTTCTGCTGAGACGCCTTGGCGGGCGCCGATTCGCGCAGGATTCTCTCGGTGTTCACAAAGCCAATTTTCGAATCTTGAGAGAAGCTAGGCCCAGCCCAGAGTAAGGCACAACCGGCGATTGCGAGCGCCGGGGTTTTAAAAGACAGAACAGCAGATTTCAAGGTAACACTCAAAACATCACTCCGAGGGGAAAAAACAATGCGAAGTCTCTATTTTCTCATGAATTAAGATTTAAAACCCGGTACCGATCTGGAACTGAAGCCGCTGGGTCTGATCGCCCGTTTCCTTGCGAATCGCACTACCCATACTGAGTTTTAAGGGCCCGACAGGCGAGAGCCATGACAGGCCGATTCCGATAGATGCGCGCATATCACCAAACTCAACCTTCTCGCTTTCCTGCCAGACGGTTCCTGCGTCAATATAGGTAAAGAGCCGGATCGTTCGATCCTGAGTCATTCCCGGCAGAGGGAAGAGTAGTTCGCTGTTGAGCACCAGCTTGCGGTTACCGCCAAGAGAAGACCCGTCTGAGTCACGGGTTCCAATGCCGCCACCCGAAAAGCCCCGGACCGAACCGATACCACCCACGTAGTAGTTCTTGAGAATTGGGTAATCCCGACCGCCAAGGCCGACACCCCAGCCAATATCGCCATTTAAGGCCAACGTTACGCTACGGGTGAGCGGATAGAAATACTGGTGACCGTAGTTCAGACGCGCATACTCAAGGGTACCCGCAGGCGTTGCGTAATCGAAATTCACGTATTGCTGACGCCCACGCGTTGGGGCGATAGCGCTATCACGAGAATCTCGGGACCACCCCAGGGTTAAGGAATAGGCATCAAGATCGGTTGTTCCGAAGCGGGTGACCTCAGTCTGAATTCGAGTTGGCCAAAGGGAACGGGTTCCGCCGTATTTACTTAACTCGTAGTTGCCGCCCAAGAAGATACGGTCCTCTTCGGTGTAAGGAATTCCAAACCGCGCACCAAGGCCTTGCGAAGTGACCGAGTATTTGTTAGCACTGACAAGTTCGTCTGGCTCAAACTTGCGCGTATAGACATCCAAGGAGCGGCTGATGCCATCATCGGTCCAATAAGGATCCACGTGGGTTACTGCAAAGGTCTGGCGAAGTTTGCTGCTATTGACCTCCAGAGAGAGGTTTGTGCCAGTGCCCAGAAAGTTCTGTTGGGTAATCGAGCCGGACAACACAAGGTTATCGGTACTCGAGAAACCCACCCCAAGGGTTAATGCGCCTAAGGGACGCTCCTCAACTTTGACATTGACATCCACCTGATCGGGTGTGCCCACGACCGGGGCAGTATCAATGCCGACTTCTTTGAAGTAACCCAGCCGATCAATTCGATTGCGAGAGAGTTTAATGCGATCAGCGTCATACCAAGAGGCCTCAAACTGCCGCATCTCCCTGCGGATTACCTCATCCCGAGTCTTCGAGTTACCGCTGATATTAATGTTGCGTACGTAGACACGGCGACCCGGATCGACCTGCATGACAAAGGTCACACGGCGCTTCTCGCGATCGATTTCGGGCAGCGGCGTGACACTCGCAAAGGCGTATCCTAACTCTCCGAGGCGATCGTTAATCGATTTGCTGATATTCTGGAGACGCTCGTTATTGAAGACCTCACCCGACTTGATAGTCACTAACTTTGCAAACTCTTCATCACGGCCAAGCATGTCGCCGACCAGCTTCACATCCTGAATAACAAATTTCTCGCCTTCGTTGATCACAATCGTAATAAATACGTCTTTCCGATCGGGCGAGACCGAGACCTGTGTCGAATCGACATTGAACTCAAGGTAGCCCTGATTAAGATAAAACGACCTCAATGATTCAAGGTCGCCCGTTAGCTTCTGACGAGAATATTGGTCGGCCTTGGTGTACCAAGACATCCATGTCGGCGTGGAGAGCTTGAACTCCTCGCGAAGTCTTGAATCCTTAAACGCCTTGGCCCCAACAATTTTGATCTCTTTGATTCGCGCATCTTCGCCCTCATCAATTGCAAGTTGAATTGCGACTCGGTTACGCTCAAGCGGTGTCACCGTTGAGACAATTTTGACGTTGTACTTGCCACGCCCGAGATACTGACGCTTGAGTTCCTGCTCTGCGCGATCAAGAAGCGCACGGTCAAAGATGCGTGACTCTGCAAGCCCGGTATCACGGAGTGCTTTTAAGAGCTGATCCTTCTCAAATTCCTTCGACCCGCTAACCTCAACAATCCCAATCGCGGGACGCTCTTCAACGGCGATCACCAACACCTGGCCATCAAGTTCGATCCGGACATCTTTAAAAAAACCGGTGGCAAAGAGAACTCGAACAGCCTCGGCAGTACCCTGCTCAGTCACCCGATCACCAATCTGAATCGGAAGGTAAGAAAACACCGTGCCCGGCTCAATGCGTTGTAGCCCTTCAATTCGGACATCGCGAACAATCACACCGAGCGCCTGCGCTGCGGGGGACTCCGCCAGCGCAGCGGCCGCAGGCGTTTGTGTCTTGAGGGGGCTCTGCCCGTGAGCGACTCCGGAACCAATCGTGAGTAGCGTCAACGCAGCTAACCCTATCGTCGAGAGTGCCGAAGGCGCCCGTGACACCATGCGCGTTAAGACCATAAGCTTTGGACTTCCTAATAAGTTGTAATTGGGCACCCGGTTTCCTACCAACCCGCAAGACGGGAAAAATCGTTAAACAACGCGACCGTTGTCAGCAGTATTATCAGGGCAACCCCCATCCGGCGGCCCGCATCCTGAACCTCTGCGGATAAAGGGCTACCCCTGACAAACTCCCAGAGATAATACAAGAGGTGTCCCCCATCGAGCATGGGGATTGGGAGAAGGTTAAGCACCGCAATACTGATACTAATTAACGCAAGAAACCCAATAAACGGCTGCAACCCTCCGCCAGCGGACTGACCCGCTGCATCGGCAATCGTCACTGGACCACTAATCTGACGCCACGAGATCTCCCCAGCAAGCATCCGGCCAAGGGCCTGGAATGTCAGCAGGGTCATCTCCCAGGTTCGGCTCACCCCCTTTAAGACTGCGGCAGAAATTTCATCCGAGACCTCAACAGTCGCAATATCAGGGCCAACAACCGCACCGATCCGATAGACCCCATCGGCACCGGCCTTGGGCCGAATCGAGACCCGCTCTGCGCCCGCCGAGACGGCTGCACCTATCGAATTCGTGTCCGTCACGATCAACTCAATCGGCTTACCCCCCGATGCCTGTACGCGCGAAATCATCGTCTCCGGCTGAGAGACAGACTGCCCACTGACCTGCAAGATCCTATCGCCCGCCCTGAGCCCTGCATCGGCCGCCGCACTTCCCTCCTGAACACGCAAAATCTTGACAGCCTGGCTGAACGGTACAAGGCCGATTGCAGTAATCGCGAGGGCGGGATCGGCAGCCTGCGAGGCCTTAGCCACGCCGTCTGCACGTCCTGTGTCTGAACCGGCGGACCCAAGACGCAGCCAGACCTCACGAACCTGAGAGGACTGGTGCTGCAGGCTTAGCTGAATCTGATCGCTCCCCTCCCCGACTAAGGCCTGCGCCATTCGCCAACGCAACTCCGTAAAACTGCGAACGGGGCGACCGTTGACCGCGACAACCTGATCGCCCGAGGACACGCCAGCCGCCGCTGCAATACTGCCGACCGGGGGGGGGCCTAAAACCGCCTGGGGCTCCTGCCGATCCACCGAGAAGAGAAAGGAGTATGCGACGGCTGCAAAAATGAGATTCGCCAGCGGGCCCGCAAAGACAATCCATGCACGCGCCCGAAGTGACTTTGAATCAAAGGAGGCATCCTCCATCCGCACATAGCCCCCCAAGGGGACAAGCGCGACCACCCATTCGGTACCCGTCCCCGGCTGGCGCCACTTTAAAACCTCTTTTCCAAACCCAATCGAGAACCGGATAACCTGAACACCGCAGCTGCGTGCGGCAAGGAAGTGTCCCATCTCATGGACAAAAACAAGAATAGCAATTGCAAGCAGAAAATAAAGAACTGTCGTCATATCGCAAGCCCGTCAGAGATGGCCTGGGCGCAACGGCGTGCCCGCTGATCAATTTCCAATAACCCCTCAAGGGATTCCGGTGCGGCCCCCATCGAATCTCCGAGCGTTTCTAGAGTCTGCGCCACAACGCGAAAAATATGTCCAAACGTTAAACGCTCCCTTAAAAAGCAGTCGACCGCAATCTCGTTTGCGGCGTTGAGGACCGCCGAGGCACAGCCCCCGATTCTGAGGGTCTCGCGGGCTAGGCCCAAGCAGGGGAAACGGTCATTATCGGGGGGCTCAAACTCAAGCTGCCGGGCGGACGTCCAGTCGAGCCGTGTCACGGGTGTTGCGATTCGTGCGGGCCAGCTCATCGCGCAGGCAATCGGGGTGCGCATATCGGGAGAACCCAGCTGCGCGAGCGTTGACCCATCCGAGAATTCGACCATGGAATGAACCACACTCTGCGGATGGATGACGACATCAATTCTTGACTCCGGAAGCGCAAATAACCAGTGGGCCTCGATCAACTCAAGCCCCTTATTCATCATCGTGGCGGAGTCGACGGAGATCTTGCGCCCCATGGACCAATTCGGATGCGCTATCGCCTGTGCCACGGTGGCCTTCGAGATCACCGACTTCTCAGCCTTGCGAAATGGCCCTCCCGATGCGGTCAGCAGCAAGCGAGTCACCGCTTCGGGCGTTTGAAAGCAACGATAGTTTTCGCCAAGACACTGAAAAATCGCATTGTGCTCGCTATCGATCGGCAACACGGTCGCCCCTCCCCGCAAAGCCGCCCCGACCATCAGAGCGCCCGACATCACGAGGGCCTCTTTATTGGCGAGGAGAATTGTCTTGCCGGACTGTGCTGCCGCAATCGCCGCTCGAAGGCCGGCCGACCCGACAATCCCCGCGATCACCATCTCAATCTCTGGATCGATAACCGCCTCAGCCAATGCTTCGGGCCCATCCATCGCCCTAATCCGGCGGCCCCAGGGCACCTCTGACAGAGCAATCCGACATGCCTCCGCACTCTTTGAGTCGGTCATCACAATCGCTTTCGGAGTAAACCGCTCGCAAAGACTCAGCATCTTATCGACCTGCTGATGGGCAGTTAACAGAGTTGCCTTAAACCGATTGGGATAACGCGAAATAATATCCAGTGTGCTCTCGCCGATTGATCCCGTGGCGCCAAGCACAGCACAGGATCGAATACGAATGTTATCGGTCATGGCGTTGGAAAAAATAGTTTATTCACGATCAAGGCCCAATCAAACCCATCTGTACCAGAGTAACCAGACACATGGTTACCGGAAACACTGCCATCAGGGCATCAATCCGGTCGAGAACCCCGCCATGCCCGGGAAGCATAACGCCAGAATCCTTCACCCCCGCGATCCGTTTTAAAAGAGACTCATAGAGATCGCCCATCACACTAATTAGCGTAATCAACACCACACATCCCAACATCAGCCCAAGGCCAAGTGCCTGGTAGAGCGTTGAAAATACGGAGACGCCGAGGCGCTCGGCGAGGTCACCCGGCCAAAACAAAAGCCCCAATGCAAGCACTAGATTTCCCAGCAATGCACCGATCACGCCCTCCCATGTCTTACCCGGGCTCACCATTGGCGCAAGCTTATGCCGCCCGAAGGCGCGGCCAACAAAGTAGGCCGCAGTATCGGCAACCCAGACCATCAGCAATACGGAGAGCAGAAAGCCCTTTCCCAGACCATCAGCCTGCACTAATGCAAGCCAGGTGGCAGTGCAGAGCGCGACAGCCATGCACTGGCCAGCAAATCGCTGTCCGCCAATGCCACTGCGTCGTGCAATGGCAAATGGGACAAGCACTATCCAGACAAGTGTCGCAAGGCTATAGAGCGGCATCACTGAAACCCCAGACCCCGAAGCGGCCTGAATAATCGCGGGATTCGTCAGGAGTCCGAGCAGGCCAAATACGACGCACAACGCTGCAATTACAGCACTGGCCCATCGTGGGCTATCGAGGAGCCTCAGCCACTCGTAGCAGGCCACCGCCAAGATCACGAGCAACAGCGCATCAAAGCCCAGGGGCGGTGCGAGCCATGCAAACCCAACCAACAGCAAAAGAACGACAGCAGCGGTTAGGCTACGGGTGAGGAGCATTGAGTGACTTGGGCCGAAGTCCGACCGAAACGGCGCTCGCGACTTCGGTAAGACTGAATTGCGCGGTCGAGCTCCGCATCACCGAAGTCTGGCCAGAAACAGTCTGTGAAATAAAACTCTGCATAGGCAAGCTGCCATAACAAAAAGTCGCTCACGCGCTCCTCGCCACCCGTTCGAATAAACAAGTCCGGCTCGGGTGCGTAGTGCATCACGAAGTAAGGCGAGAGCATCTCCTCGGTGATCGGCGCTTGTGAGGAGACAAGCTCCGGATGATCCAATAGCATCTTGTGCGTCGCCTGCAGAATATCCCAGCGTCCACCGTAGTTCGCCGCAACGGTGAGGTGAAATTTGTCGTTAGCGGCCGTTTCGTTCTCGGCACGCGCAATCATGTCACGGAGTTTCGTGTTAAACGCGGTTCGATCACCGACAATACGAAGGCGTACACCATTCGCGTTGAGGTCTCTCACCTCACGCTCGAGCGCCTTAAGAAACAGCGACATCAGAAACGAGACTTCAGCCTCGGGACGACGCCAATTCTCGGAACTAAAGGCAAATACGGTTAGATACTGAACACCCCGCCGCATACAGGACTCTACAACCTGACGCAGGGCCGCGACACCCCGCTCATGGCCTACCATACGCGGCAGGTGGCGCTTTGCCGCCCAGCGTCCGTTGCCATCCATAATCATGGCGATGTGCCTCGGTACCTCAGGGACCTGAGGAACGATAAGCGTTGAACTCTGATGTTCGGCGGGGCTTGTCATTCAGAACCCGTTTTAGACCGTCATGATTTCGGCTTCCTTCGTTGCAAGGAGCCTATCGATCTCGGCAATAAATCGATCGGTGAGTTTCTGGGCGTCGTCCTGACCGCGGCGCTCATCATCTTCAGAGATTGCCTTCTCCTTGACGAGCTTTTTGAATCCCTCGTTAGCATCCCGACGAATATTACGAATCGCAATTTTTGTTTCTTCGCCTTCGTGTTTGACAACCTTGGTTAACTCACGGCGACGCTCTTCGGTTAGGGCGGGCATTGGAACTCGAATTAGGTCGCCTGAGGTTGCCGGATTAAGCCCAAGATCTGAATCTCGAATGGCTTTTTCAATAATGGCCACCATCTTCTTCTCATAGGGCTGCACTCCGATCGTACGGCTATCGACTAGATTGACATTGGCGACCTGAGACAGCGCTGTCGGACTGCCGTAGTAATCGACATGGATATGATCAAGCAGGCCCGTGTGGGCCCGACCGGTTCGAATCTTGGCAAGGTTTGCCTTCAGATTATCAATCGAGCGCGACATCTTCTGCTCTGCGTTGGTCTTGACTTCTTGTAAGGTTGCCATATCAAAGTCTCACTAAGAATTCAGAAAATCTAGACATGCACAAGGGTGCCTTCGGCCTCCCCTTGCACGATTCGGAACAAGGCACCCTGCTTGAAAATACTAAAGACGCGGATGGGAAGCCTCTGATCCCTGCATAGGGCGAAGGCTGTCGCATCCATCACCTTTAAGTTCTGAGAAATTGCTTCATCAAAACTGACGGTGGTGTAACGCTTCGCGCTGGGATCCTTCGCAGGATCGGTATTGTAGACACCATCGACTTTGGTGGCCTTCAGTACAATCTCCGCACCAATTTCAGCGCCGCGCAGCGCAGCGGCTGTGTCCGTCGTGAAGAAAGGGTTACCCGTGCCGGCAGCAAAAATTAGGACTTTACCCTCTTCGAGATAACGGATCGCCTTTGGACGTATGTAGGGCTCGACCACCTGATCAATTCGCAGTGCCGACTGAACCCGGGCCGTCAATCCACAACGCCGCATGGCGTCTTGCAGCGCCAACGCGTTCATCACCGTCGCAATCATTCCCATGTAATCCGCCGTGGCGCGGTCCATCCCAGAGGCACCGAGTGCGACACCACGAAAAATATTCCCGCCACCAATCACAACAGCCACCTCAACACCCAACTCGGTGACGCGTGCAATTTCCTTAACAATACCGTCGATCGTCTCGCGATTGATGCCGTATGGGTCCTTCCCCATCAGCGCTTCGCCCGAGAGTTTCAAGAGAATACGTTTAATTGTGGTGGCCATGGTCCTGGGTTATCAATAGCAACGCTGAACTTTCGAAGGAGCCCTATGCCGCCCTTGCCGCTGCAGCCTGTGCAGCGACTTCGGCCGCAAAGTCGTTTGTCTTTTTCTCAATCCCCTCGCCAACAATGTAGAGGGTGAACGACGCAATCGATGCACCACGTGATTTTAAAAGCTGCTCGATGGTCTGCTTACCATCTTCCGCCTTTACGAAAACCTGTCCCAAGAGCGTCACTTCTTTCAGAAATTTCTGAACAGAACCCTCGACCATCTTGGCAATAATATCGGCAGGCTTACCGGATTCGGCAGCCTTTTCTGTCGCAATACGGCGCTCTGTTTCGATAATGGCGGGATCAACGCCCGAGCTGTCGAGCGACTTCGGCTTCGAGGCCGCGATATGCATGGCCAGATCCCGACCAAGATGATCATCACCGCCAACGAGGTCCACGAGAACCCCAATCTTAGAACCGCCATGGATATAGGAATAGACCTTACCCTTGGCCTCAGTGACCGTGAATCGGCGAACCGAGATATTCTCGCCAATTTTTCCAATAAGGGCAGTGCGCTGCGACTCCACAGTGCCGCCGGCAATCGATTGACTGCCCAAGGCCTCAACCGATGCAACAGCACCCCCACAGACGAGCTGTGCCAGGGCATCTGAGAATTTTAGAAAATCATCATTCTTGGCAACGAAATCTGTCTCGCAATTGACCTCAACCATTGAGGCGCGATGACCTGCCACATGCAGGGCCACAATGCCCTCTGCGGTGACCCTCGCTGCGGCCTTGCTCGCTTTGCTCCCCAGTTTGACGCGAAGGATCTCCTCGGCCTTGGCCAGGTCACCGTCGGCCTCCGTGAGCGCTTTTTTGCATTCCATCATCGGCGCGTCCGTTTTCTCACGAAGCTCTTTGACCATTGCTGCGGTGATTTCCGCCATGTGTATTCTCCTGTAACGGTTCTAACTCAAGTCTATGGATTGTCTAGATAAAAAACGAGGGGCCGACTCTAAAGACTCTGGCCCCTCTTGCGATTGCGTTAATCGACCTTAGGCGGCATTCTCAACTTCTACAAATTCATCACCCTCGCCCCGAATTGCTGCAACGACATCCGCCACCGCATTGGCACGGCCATCAAGGATTGAATCCGCAACTGCACGCGCGTAGAGCTTCACCGCACGACTTGCATCGTCGTTACCCGGGATGACGTAATCCACACCCTCTGGGCTGTGATTAGTGTCGACAATCGCGACGATCGGGATGCCGAGCTTATTGGCCTCCTGGATGGCGATCTTGTGATAACCGACATCCACAACGAAAAGCGCGTCGGGGAGTCCCGCCATGTCTTTGATGCCCCCGAGGGTCTTGTTGAGCTTGTCAAGCTCACGGCCAAAGGAGAGTGCTTCCTTCTTGCTCATCCGCTCAAGTCCACCCTCCGCCGCGGTGGTCTCCATATCCTTCAAACGCTTAATGGAGGTCTTGACCGTTTTAAAGTTCGTCAGCATCCCGCCAAGCCAGCGCTGGTCAACGAAGGGCATCCCGGCACGACCCGCCTCCTCGGCGATGATTTCTCGAGACTGACGCTTGGTACCCACGAACATCACAGTACCCCGGCGCTGCGACAACTGTTTAATGAACTTGAGCGCCTCATCAAGATGGCTGACTGTCTGCTCAAGGTTAATAATATGAATTTTGTTGCGGTGGCCGAAAATATAGGGGGCCATCTTCGGGTTCCAGAAGCGCGTCTGGTGCCCGAAATGGACGCCGGCTTCCAGCATTTCACGCATTGACACTGACATGTTTGTTTCTCCTTGCAAGGGTTTGACTCGGCACCCGAAAGAGCCTGGACGCTAAAATGAGCGCCAGACACCCTTGCTTCGAGTGCTTTGGGTTGAAAATCGGGCAAAATGCCCCTGTTCACAGCAACCCCGGATTTTAATCCTTTATGGCCATCAGCTTCAAATCTAGCTCCGAAATTGCTGCCATGCGGGTCGCCGGGCGTCTGGCCTCGGAGGTGCTGGATTACATCGGACCCCATGTAAAAGCCGGGGTGACCACCGATCAGATCGACCAGCTCTGCCACGATTTTATGGTTGGGGTCCAGGGCACCATCCCAGCACCCCTGAATTACTGTCCGCCGGGCTATAAGCCCTACCCAAAATCAATCTGTACCTCAATCAACCACCAGGTCTGTCATGGGGTACCGGGGGATAAGGTGTTGAAAAACGGCGACATTCTTAACATCGACATCACCGTGATCAAGGATGGTTTCCATGGCGATACAAGCCGCATGTTCATTATCGGTGAGCCTTCGATCGCCGCAAAGCGGCTCTGCGAAGTCACCCGAGAGGCCATGTGGGCGGGAATCGCGCAGGTCGCCCCCGGAAAGCGCCTTGGGGATATCGGCGCGGCAATCCAGCGGCTCGCCGAGGGTGCGGGCTACTCCGTTGTGCGAGAGTTCTGCGGGCATGGAATCGGGCGGGGCTTTCACGAAGAGCCGCAGGTCCTCCACTATGGCAAGCCAGGCACCGGACTGGAATTGAAATCGGGAATGACCTTCACGATCGAGCCAATGATCAATGCGGGCCGACCCGAAATCCGTGAACTCGCCGACGGCTGGACGATCGTTACCAAAGATCACAGCCTGTCTGCCCAATGGGAACACACAGTCCTCGTGACCGACACGGGCTTTGAGGTCTTGACCATCTCCGAGGCAAGCCCAGACCGAGATCGGGCGTCCCAGGCCCTCACCGTCTCAGCCGGTTAAGACCTTGGTCGCAGCGAGCGACATCGGCTCGATACGCAACACGCTCAGAGCCGCGCGTGAGCAATCGGCTGCCCTCTGGACGGCCCGAGCGCACCCCGGAGCAGCCCTCACACAGCACTCCCGGGATGTTGATCAGGCGCTCAGATCCCTTTGGCAACGCGGTGGGCTTCCGGGTGCAACGCTCGTTGCGGTGGGCGGTTATGGCCGAGGCGAACTCTTTCCGTACTCCGATGTTGACCTGCTAATTCTGATGCCCGAGGGCTACAACGAGTCCGAGGCCTCCCCCCTGGTCGAGCGACTCGTCACGAGCTTTTGGGATCTCGGTCTTGACGCAGGCCATAGCGTTCGGTCCGTCTCTGAGTGCATCGAACGTGCTCGGGACGATCTCAGTATTGCCACCGCGTTGCTCGAGAGCCGATGGATTTCCGGCCCTCGTGCACCCCTCACGCAACTGACGGCGAAATGGTTTGAATCCCTCGACATCAAAGAGTTTGCTCAAGGAAAACTTCTTGAGCGACAACAGCGCCATGGCCGACATCAGGACACACCCTACAGCCTGGAGCCCAACTGTAAAGAGAGCCCTGGCGGTCTTCGGGATCTTCAGGTGCTGCGTTGGGTGACGACCGCCTTTGGTTATGGCCCGCGCTGGTCGGATCTTGCAAAAGCCGGCCTGATTAGCGAGCGTGAAGCGGACGAGCTTCGACGGGCGCAGAGACTCATGCAATTGATTCGCGGACACCTCCATCTGGCTGCGGGGCGTCGTGAGGACCGCCTCGTCTTTGATCTACAGAATTCGGTCGCTGAGCGTATGGAGATTACACCCAAAGCGGGGCGACGGGCGAGCGAGGTACTCATGCAACGCTACTACCGAGCCGCAAAAGCAATTCTCCAGATCAGCTCGATGTTGCTGGCCAATCTCGAACCGCGATTGTTCCCCTCATCTGTGCTCCCGACAGCTGCAGAGCCTCGACAGATCAACGAGGAGTTTCAGGAGACCTACGGGCTCTTGGAGATGCGAGACCCTGACCTCTTCACGAGACAGCCGGCTGCGATGCTTCGCGCATTTCTAACACTCCAGGAGCATCAAGAGCTTCGCGGAATGTCGGCCGCAACGCTTCGAGCGCTCTGGAATCACCGCGACTTGATTAATGCGGAATTTCGAAAAAGGCCAGAACACCGCGCCTTATTTCTAGCAATCCTCCAGCAACCCAGAGGCATCGTTCACGGCTTACGGCTTATGAATAACCTCGGAGTGCTGGGACGTGTTCTGCCGGTGTTTCGAAGAATTGTCGGCCAGATGCAGCATGACCTCTTCCATGTCTACACAGTCGATCAGCACATCCTACAAGTCATAAGAAATCTGCGTCGATTCACAATGGATGAACATGCCCACGAGTTTGCACTCTGCAGCAGACTGATGGCGGAATTCCATTGGCCATGGGTCTTGTATATTGCAGCGCTATTCCACGATATCGCCAAGGGCCGGGGCGGTGATCACTCCACGCTCGGAAGGAGAGAGGTTAGACGATTTGCACAGCAATACGGAATTGAGCAAGAGACCCAACAACTACTTGAGTTCCTCGTTGAGCACCACCTCACCATGTCACAGATTGCTCAGAAACAGGATCTCGCAGATCCCGACACCATTCGACAATTCGCAAATCTCGTCCAGAACCCAAAGCGACTTACAGCACTCTATCTACTGACCGTCGCCGATGTCCGCGGTACCAGCCCCAAGGTCTGGAATAACTGGAAGGCACGCCTCTTAGAGGAGCTTTATCACCGAACATTAAATCGCCTCGCCGACAATTCCTCACAATCCCAGCAGAATTACGAGATGCCACAGGATGCGTTTCATATTAAAACGCAAGAGGCTGAGCGATTACTCCAGCTCCACGGCCGTGAGCCGGATTCTGCGAAAGAATTCTGGAGGAGTCTTGAGCTCCAATACTTTCTTCGCCACGAACCCAGTGAAATCGCTTGGCATGCTCGCCTTCTCGCCAAACGTGCCGCAGAGCATCGTCCGATTGTGATTTCCCGAGTCGCCCCGGATGGGGCCGGCATCCAGGTGGTGGTCTATCAGCCCGATGAGCCCGATCTCTTTGCAAGAATATGCGCCTACTTTGACGGTCAGCACCTGAGTGTGCTTGATGCCAAGATTCACACAACGAACACGGGTTATGCCATGGATACCTTCGTCGTGGATCAACGCGAGTTTTCTGAACACCAGCGTGAAATGGTGAGCCTGATTGAAGCCGGTCTCTGCGAAACGCTTACCAAGAAGAATCCACTTCCAGCGCCAACGAAAGGCCGAATGTCACGGCAGTCGCGTTATTTTCCAATTCCGCCGACGATCGACCTTCAGCCCGACTCAAGGGGCCAGTACCACGTACTCAACGTCACCGCCGCAGATCGCAGTGGTCTGCTATACGCAATCGCCAAGACACTCGCAGAGCATCAGATTCGATTGCAGACCGCGCGCGTGATGACGCTTGGCGAGCGCGCAGAAGATGTCTTTCTCATTCACGGTGAGGCCCTTGCCGACAATAAGCAGCAGATCTTGCTTGAGGCCGATCTGTTAAGGGCAATCGCTGCCTAGCCAGGTAGAAAATAACCCGCCAATCTCGGCGTGCCGCTTGGCCAGCGTCACAGAGGCCTGCATATAGCCTAGCTTCGAACCACAATCGAATCGTCTGCCCTCAAAACGGTAAGCCAGTACCTCTTGCTCATGAATCAGCCGTGCAATTGCGTCGGTGAGTTGAATCTCACCCCCCGCACCGGGCGCCTGTTGCTCGAGGAGATCAAAAATTCTTGGCGTCAACAAATAACGGCCCACGACAGCAACATCTGAGGGCGCCTGATCGGGCGCTGGCTTCTCAACGATTGCCGTGATTCGGGCAGTGCGAACATCGCGCGGAGTCGAGGCAACGATTCCATACTTAGACGTGTCCTCTTTGGGCACTTCCTCTACCGCAATAACACTTGCGTGGGTCTCACGGTAGACATCCACCATCTGCCGCATGATCGGGTTTCCATTGGGCCCCGCATCCATTAAATCATCGGCCAACAGCACCGCAAAGGGCTCATCACCCACCACAGGCCGCGCGCAGAGCACTGCGTGGCCAAGTCCAAGCGCCTCGGCCTGCCGAATGTAGATGCAGTTGATGCTCGCTGGCGCCACACGCCTCACGACCTCAAGCAATGCGGTCTTATTCTTCGCCTCAAGCTCAGCCTCAAGCTCATAGGCCTTATCGAAATGATCCTCGATCGCTCGTTTAGAGCGGCCGGTGATGAAAATCATATCGGTGATTCCCGCACTTGCCGCCTCTTCAACAGCGTACTGAATCAACGGCTTATCGACGACCGGCAACATCTCTTTCGGACTTGCTTTTGTGGCGGGCAGAAAACGTGTTCCAAGGCCTGCGACCGGAAACACAGCCTTACGAACTGAGTTGGCAGAGATTGTCATGGCCGAGAGTGTACTGAATGTCAACGTTTTAGACACATCACGAACGATAAGGCGCAATGAGGGCCATAAACTCAGGTTCGCTCATGACCCGTACGCCAAGCTCCCGCGCCTTTTGAAGCTTACTGCCCGCTGCCTCTCCGGCGATCACAAGGCCGGTCTTCGCGGATACTGAGCTGCTCGATCTACCGCCAAGTGCCGAGACCCAGTCGGCAGCCTCCTCACGCGATAGGGCACCAAGTGATCCTGTCAACACCACCGTAAGTCCCGTCAACGGCAACTCCGTCTTCGATAAGCCGCCCGACTGAGCAACCGGCGCGACCGCCGGACGGTCATCAAGACGCGCTATTCGGATCTCGCCCAATAACGACTCAACAATCGCTGCGTGATCCGGTTGGGAAAAAAACTCACGAATTGATTGGGCGACGACCGGCCCCACATCGGGCGCCTGCATGAGGGACTCGATAGACGCCGAACGAATTGGTTCAATGGACTGAAAGTGCTGGGCGAGATCGTGCGCCGTTCGCTCACCGACATGCCGAATACCCAGCGCAAACAACAGACGCGATAGGCTTGCGTCACGGGAACGATTAATCTGATCCACAAGGTTCTGAGCGGATTTCTCCGCAAGCCGCTCAAGACCCGAGAGCTGCGATACCGTTAATCGATACAAATCAGCGACACTCCTGACTAGGCCTTGATCGACCAGTTGATCAACAATCTTCTCGCCAAGCCCCTCGATATCCATTGCGCGCCGCTGCGCAAAATGGAGAAATGCTTGCTTACGCTGTGCCGAACACGTCAATCCTGCAGGGCATCGACTCACGGCCTCCCCAAGTTCACGCACTGCCGGCGTTCCACAGGCCGGGCAATCCGCCGGCATCAAGAAACGACTTGCCGTGGCAGGCCGCAAAGACAGAATGGGGCCAAGAACCTCAGGAATCACATCACCGGCACGCCGCACCCAGACCGTATCACCAATCATGAGATCTTTGCGCGCAATCTCATCATCATTGTGAAGTGTTGCATTCGTGATGGTCACGCCCCCCACAAACACGGGCGTTAGCCGAGCAACCGGTGTCAAGGCACCCGTGCGCCCGACCTGAACATCAATGCCGAGAAGCGTTGTGCTCGCCTCCTCTGCGGGAAACTTATGGGCAATGGCAAATCGCGGTGCACGCGATACGAAGCCTGCCTGATTCTGTAGCGCAATCAAATTAAGCTTGTAGACAACACCATCAATCTCAAACGCAAGCTGATGACGCCTCTGACGCGTAGACTCGTAAAACCCGAGAAGACCCTCAAGGTTAAGCCCACTGCGACGCTCCTGACTCACCGGCAGTCCCCAAGCCTGTAACTGATCAAGCCACTCTGAGTGGGACTTCATCTGTTCGCGCAAGACAGGGCTGACATCGCCCACCCCGTAGGCAAAAAACGTTAACGGGCGCCTTGCGGTGATCGTTGGATCGAGCTGCCGTAGACTTCCTGCGGCGGCATTTCGCGGATTGACAAACACCTTCTCGCCGAGGCTCGCCTGTCTCTGATTTAATGCAGCAAAGTCGGCCTTCGTCATCAACACCTCGCCACGAACCTCCAACACCTCGGGTGCCGGTGAGGACTTCTGCAAGGCGAGTCGATGGGGAATATTGCCGATGGTCATGATGTTGGGCGTGACGTCTTCTCCCACCGAACCATCACCCCGCGTTGAGGCCTGTACAAGCCTGCCCTGCTCATAACGCAGACTGACGGCGATGCCGTCGAATTTCAACTCTGCATTAAACCCCATTGCAGGTTCCTGCTCCGCAAGCCTTAACGTCTGGGCAAGCCGTGACACAAACTGAGCAACATCCTCTGTCTCGAACGCATTATTGAGCGACAGCATCGGCACACGATGGATCACCTCGCGAAACTCACGCTTTGGCGAAAAGCCTACCTGATCGATAGGCGAGCGTCCGGGTGCAAGCTCTGGATGATCGGACTCAAGCCTCTGCAACTCCCTTACCAAGGCGTCATATTGCGCATCGGTAATGACTGGAGAGTCTTCTTGATGATAAGCCCGCTGATGAAATGTAATTTCTGCCCGAAGCTTCTCAATCCGGCTCACGATGCCGAGTCCGACTGACGGGGTCATAGAAACAATCGCTGGGCAACTGTTGA
>Ga0172373_10002488_pt1 | contig 28070 bp, 20 predicted proteins | sample Lak10m_2_FD_114546 | JGI IMG/M metagenome (GOLD analysis project Ga0172373, IMG submission 114546) | Freshwater microbial communities from Kabuno Bay, South-Kivu, Congo - kab_092012_10m | ecosystem: Environmental > Aquatic > Freshwater > Lake | place: Democratic Republic of the Congo...
CTTACCTAATGTACTGTTCCATATGTTTATTAAAAAATTTATAGCTCCGCGAATTACACCTATGACAAGATCAAATGCTTTTTTTACCACGCCTGCTATCCCACTAAAGGCTGATATTAGTCTTCCAACTACTGTTATTAAAGTAGATATAACAGTTGCAACCCCTTTTATTGCGTTTACAAGTATAAATGAAAATATTGGAACTATAAATCTTCCTAAAAAGTCTCCAAGTGTCTTAAACACTCCAGATATTCCGCCGATACTAGGTGCTACACGTTCTATTGCCGAGTTTATCTGATCAAACGCACCTTTTAATGTTCCGGTAAATGTAGCTGCAAGATTTGATACTGCTTCTCTAAATATCTCACTCTTGTTATAGGCAATTACCAATACTGCAACTACGGCTGTTATTACCCCTAGAGCAATAGCCATGCTACTAGCCGTAACTCCAAACGCAGTTGCAAGAGGTGTAAGTGCAAGTTTAAGCCTAGAAAATAGTCCTGTTGCGCCGGCTAATGGACTTGCAAGAAATCCAAGTGCGTTTCCTACTGCTATTAAGCTGCCAGATATAACAAACCCTGCAAACTTTACTAACTTTGCTATTGATCCAAACCCAAGAAAGAACGCAAGTAGTTTTGAGCCAAAGTCAAACAGTCCTTTAGCACCTGGAGATGCTAGAATTGAAGATATGGCGTTTAACGCGGTAGTTAGAACACCTAAGAAGTTTTGAATCGCACCTGTTGTTAGTGTTACCTCGGCAAATCTAAACAATGAAACTATAAACTCTGCTAAAGCAGGTCCAGCAGCGTTTAGTTGAGTAAATATTGATCCAAGAATAGGAGCCGCATCCTTCAAGATGTTCCAAAAACGAGCGATGTTAGGATCTGCACCTGCCTGAAGAACTATCTTAACAAACGCGCCTATGGACTGAAGAACTGCCTTTGAATTTATTGCCACGTCTCTAAAGTACTTCTGCAGTGCCTGTTGCCCTGAGATTGATCCTGAGAAGCTGTCAAACTTACGCAGCACCTCGTCTAGCCACTCTATGAGGATGTATCCTCCGCCGCCTGGGGCAAAGTTAGCCTTTGTTATGTTTGATATTCCGCCAAATAGATTTCCAAATATTGATCCAAGTTTACCTGCGATGTCACCCGCCTTGTTGAAGAACCTTGTAAGCTCTCCTGCTGCCTCCTGTATGTTTAGGAAGTCTGCCCAGAAGGCTGTCTTATTTTCTAAAAACGTATTAAATCTATTTATTAGAGGCTCAGCTCCAACAAGAAGAGTTAAAAATGACTCATACAAGTTTGATAAAGTTGTTGCATAACTTTGAATACTTACTCCAGACTGAATAATTACCTTATTTAGTTTAACGATATTTTCAGTTTTAACTATTCCGTCTGTTATCTTAGTGAATGCCTTGCCGATGTCATTACCAAGTTGAACTAGTACAGGAGTAAGTGCAGGGAAGAGTACAGTTCTAAGTCTTTCTAGATTAGACTCAAGTTGAGAGAATAGTTCTCGTCCGAGTGCGTCACGAAGTGACTTTAGCGAAGGAATAAAGGTGCCGATCATGTACCTTACAAACCCCTGCGCCTCCTTTGACAGGTCGGCAAGTGCGTCCTGGAAGCTCCTGTCTGCCCTTCCTCCAGCTTCTGCTTCATCAACAGCTTTTTGTGCTTTTTCTTGCTCTCTTAAAGCCTCTACAAGGTTTTTCTTTCCGTTTAAGTATGTTTCAGTATTTTCAAAGGCGGTTGCAGCAGTTTTTTTATCAAGTGCACCTAGACGTTTTTGTTCTTCTTGCAGATCAATATTTCTATCTTTTGCACGACGTAGGTTTAACTCCGCCTCCTGAAACGCGAGGTTTGCCTCACGGCGAGCTCGTGAGTTTGGCGGCAGGTCCTGCACGCGTTGAAGAGTTTCACGCGCCTTCTCAAGTTCAATCGCAGCCTTGCTCTCAGCAAGCGCCGCGTCCTCCGCGTCAAAACCAAGTTGCTGAATCTCTTCCTGGGCGTCCTTAATTGCTTCGGTAAAGTCTTTCTGCGCCTCGGTAACGCGCTCTGACGCGAGTGAAAGTCTATTGTACGCTTGCTCTATCGCATCGGTAGTTTTCTTTCCGGCAAGGTTTGCCTTGGTTCCGGCTGATATTGCCTTTCCAACTCCTGACAATGCACCCCTTAGACCTATGACCGCTATTCCTACCGAGGTGAGTGCACTTGCAAGTACGATGGCCGAGGGCGCCGCCGCAACTAAAGATGAGGCAAGTGATACAAGTCCTGCGACTAGAGTTCCAATTGTAGACACAATTACAGACAAAACAGGTCCAAGTATGTAGCCAGCTCTAACTAGTCGTTGAAAGCTCTGTCTTGCTATATCAGCCGATGCTGCAAACTCACTCATCGAGTTGGTTAGTCCGCTACCAATTCCTCGTCCAAATCCTCGACTAAATGTGTCTCCAACGGAGCGACCTTCTCGATCAAGGTCAATTCCGCTTGCCGCACGACGAACCTCTGACTCGAAGCCAGTGGTTATCGCCCTTACAACTATATAGGCGTCTCCAACTATTGCCATTCTCTACTCACCTCCTTTCTTTAACATAGTTCTTACTACCTAGATAGTGGCTCGTCTAGTACTGCACCAAATGGCTTCGGTGACGCCGCGTTTACCTTCGTCGCAGGGACAAAAGGCTTAGGTGGCTTCTTCATCGGATCAAACGCCTCTATCTTTTCTCTCTCATCAGCCGCGTTAAAGTCTCTAACTATTCCCTGTCCGCTTGCGGAGTAGTTGTTACCGGCTCTTGCCTGGGTATTGGAGTAGGTGTACCTGTGTCCGTAGAAGTCCTGGTAGATGATCTCACGCACACGATCTCTAGCGTCTGCCTGCTCCGCGGATGCATAGTTCATGTCATCCTCAAAGAAGTAGTGCAGAACGTCAAGCATATCTGACGCACTCATCTCCTTTAGATCCAATCCGTTCACTAGTGCTTTTCCATTAACATAAGGCCAAAGGTCAACTCCCCAGGTTAGGAGACTTTTGGCTCCTCTTCCGGGCGTCCTGCGTACACCTCAACCAACCAACCTGAGATCTCAGCAAGTGTTTCTACAGTTACTATCTTGTCAGATGAGGTAATAAGATCATTGAATCTTTTGTAGCTTTCTGTCACAAGTACTTTTTCAAAGAAGTTACTTATGGTCTTAGCTGCCTGCGCTGGGTCCTCGGCACTTGACTGTGCGACAAGATCAAGCAGTGTCTTACCTTGTAGTTCAGGGCGACATGTGAACTCCTCGCCGTGAATCTTAAATACAACAGGTTCTTTCTTACCCGTGCTTTTTCCAGAGCCAAAGTCTCTGTATTTAGTCATTATTTCTTCCTCCGTTGTTTGTTTGTGTCTTTATCGAGACGGCTGTCTCAATTCTCTTATCTTATCAAATAAAGGTTGTCGGCGAGGTACTTATTAGGCTTGGTTCCAGGATGTCTTACCACCCGTGTATACACCACTCGACCTCGTGATGAGAAGCGTAAAAACTCTGCTCTGTCTGGAGTGATTATGTGAGGCCTTGTACCCTCATGGTGAATCAAGGCGTAGTCGAGTGGAGATCCGATCTTTAACGACTGGCCTCCAACAGATCGATATTGTCTCATGTTGATCGATGCCTTCAACCTTCCGGTCTTTACACCGACTTGATTTTTTGCCGCGACTAGTATGCGCGTGCCGCGTTCAAACAGGTAACGTCCAACCTCTCCTCGTGGGGAGTTTAAAAGATTGTCAAGTGGACCGCGACGAAATACAACTGTGGCACCAGAAAAATTAACTTTTACTGTTCTTGATACTCTTGTAATAGGAAGCCTACCCAAGGCGCCAAGTCGTGCTCTTCTTGGCCCACGCCAAAGGCGTTGCCCTAGAAATATAAAAGGACTGTCTCTTACTAGACCAAATAACGGCATTATGGAACCACCATCGTCAGCTGCATGGCCGTAGTTTGAAACCCACCGTCAAAACCGCTTGAGTCAGCGGTGGCAATTACGCCTAGGCCAAACTCTCCTGGCTCCCACTGGTCTAACTTGTTTATTAACTCCATGAACATCCAAGCATCAACGACCGCGATGCGGGACGCCTCCTCGATCTTTTCTCCGGTAGGAGCCTTTCCGTTAACTCCAACTACTGGAATCTCACGAGATATAGATATGGTAAGCACAGCGCTACGAGGTGACTGGCAACGTTGAGGCTCACTTGCCTGGTTACCAGGAAGTCCTAGATATGTCTGAATAAAGGACACTACTAACTGCTCGCAGTCAATCGCAGGTTCACCTACGGTCCAAAATCTTCTTGTTGGAAGAGGAACGTCATACTCCTCAAACACCTCTATTGTCTTCTCAAGAACTCCGTCCATCAGGTTCTTTAGGTTAAGTGCTTCTGCGCTTACGCCGCTTATGTCTACTATTGCCATGTTCGTCCTTTAGGTCTCTAGGTTAATTTCCGATGGTGTACGTAGGTACTGGGTCAGACGCTAGTCTAAGTTTTAAGTTACCTGACGCGATGTAAACAGTCTCCGTGGTTCCTCCTGTTGGCCTTGTTGCGTACAGGTCCCAGGTACCAGGGTCAAGGAAGCCAACGTAGTTATACGCGTCGTCGTATGAGACTGTCAACGTTAGCGTGTCGTGTGACTCATTCGTAACTGTCGCAGTTCCGGTGTCCGCGCCGTAGGCAACGTCAGCAACTCTCTCATCCTCGTCTCGGCCATATATAAACGTCGTGGTAGATGGAACCTCGGTTATATAGCGAGATCCGTTGAAGGTTGCGTTTACTCCGGCGATGGTAACAAGGTCACCTACGACAAATCCGTGGTCGGTGCTTGTCGTTATTGTGGCAAAGTTATCTATAAGCTGCTTATGGGTGATGTTCTTTGTTATGTCGTTTGTTATCGAGTTTATTGATACCGAGTCAGATTCAAGCTCAAGTGAACTTGTTGAGGTGTAGTTATTTATCTTTAGGTACGGAACCCAGGTAGGATCACTTACCAGGAATCCGGCGTTTATAAAGTCAATGTTTACGTCTAGCGTTCCACCCTCAGTTCCGGTGACAAACATGTCAAGGTTTGTTGCAGGTAGTACGTAAGGTTTTGATACCATGCGTCTTGCGCGTGGAACGTCAACTGAGAACACGCGTGCCTTCGCGCGTGCCTTGTCTGGATTTGCTGACTTTAAGAACAGGTCAACGACGTATAGACCCGTGCGCATGTCATCGATGAAGTCCTGGTTGTCAAGAACTGTATATGACACGCCTTGTCTTGAGATCGATGTTACTCTTGCTGGAAGATCACAGTCGTCACCGTTCCACAACTTAACAAACTCTGTGGCAAGAACTCTTGCCGCGGCTCGTCCAAGCTCTGGAGCAGGAGATCCATATGAGTACGTAACCTCGATGTTACAGGGTGTCCACGGAACTCCGGACCTTGCCTGTAACGTTGAGTGATCAACTAGGTAGTAACGGCTAGGACTAACTATCTGTCCTGTTCTATCTCGCACAGAGTGAATCTTTTGAACAGGGCGTCCACGTAACCTAAGTCTTGATGACGGTGACATTCCATCGGTCGTCATCTCCGCGTAGTCGTCGAACTCATCGAAAGGAATGTTGTACACCTGACCTTGCACAAGCTCGGCGGTGTAGTTTTTAGACGACTGTCCTAGGCGATACGCTCTAGAGGAGCAGATGTACTTCTCGGTTACAGTTACTACTCCGCTATATTTTCTACCGGATAGTGCCCAAAGAAGTTGTGAGGCAGTCTTTACCGCCTCATAGGCGTATTCGTTGTCGGCGTAGGTATCAAGTTCCTCTACACCTACCCAAAGATTTGCCACTTATCTTTCCTCGTCTACTCGTCGTTGGTCTATCATAATACTAATAAAGGAGCGGCATGCCTGTGTATATATGTTACACATCGGCATGCCGCACACCTATATCTAATTAGGAGGCTGGGTCCTCGGTTGAGGCAATGATGTAGTCAATAGCATTGTCCTCGTTGAAGTTCTCATTTCCAGGTACGTTGTACGCTGTTGTTGAGCCTTGAGACGCGAAGTCTGTGACCTGACGGCTGTTTGGAGCTACGACCGCTGTGCCGCTGTCTGCAGTTGAGGCAATTGTTCCAGAGGTTGCGGTTGTGTATGTGAGCGTGGTCGTTGTAGGAACTGCGGTAATCGTGTATGTACCGTTTAACGCGGAGTTTGTTAGACCTGCCACGACGACTGAGTCACCTGCCTCAAAGGTATGAGCAGTTGAGGTTGTGATAGTAGCCGTTGTTGAGGTTCTAGCCACGTTGCTGACTGTCTTTGAGATCTCGCCGTGCCATCTGTAGAATCCCTTGCGTCCGGTTGGAGCCCAGTCTGCACGAGCGTATGAATATGGACGCTCTGTTGCTGTTGGGAACTCCCAGCGCTCATCTAGTCCTGAAGAGAACGCCGTGTTTCCAAGGCCGTAGCCTTCAAATGTATTTGCAAGCAGTCCGTTTTCAATTACGCGATCTCCTGAAAGACGTAGCTTGGCGTATGGGAATACCCAGTGGAAGTAAGGAAGTGATGCTGCCTTCTTTCCATCGATGATCGCGTGAGACCAGCACTCGATCGCGACGCCGTAACCTGCTGGATCGTCTCCAGTTGAAGGAGAAGACCAACCGATTGACTTGCGGTCAGGCTCTGCGTATGTGCCAAGGTTCTTGCGAAGCAAGAGACCACCGGACAAAAGTTGTGTTAGTTCAGGATCTGGCTCACAGATCGCCAGTTCCATCGTGATACGCTTTAGCGTATCTGGTGCCTTGTAGGTTACGCAGACTGTTCCGTCGGCGCCCTTCTCCGTGATCTCATCGCCTTCTTCATACTCTGGTGTGAATGAAAGGCGCATGAAGCCTGATGTTGTGTAGCTGTCGCCGGCTTCGTTCAGGAGATTACCAGACGCGTCAAGACGAGTTGCTCGAATCGACACACCCTGAATACTCGCGGCGTATTCTTGTGTTGCCATTGTTTATTTTCTCCTTCTTAGAGGGCGGCTTTACTAGAGCTTATTCTATGCCGTCAGATCAACTCTGACTGCTAGGTGAATAGAGGTGTCAAAGTAAACGGCGGCCGGGCGTATAGCCTTTAGACGCACGTCGTTTTGATTACCTGAGACGGCATAACCCTGTGCTATGCTGTCATTTACGACATCCGGCTTGCCAAGGTATACCTTGACCTGTCCGGTGGCGTACATCCATTTGTTTGAAGCTGTTGGCGTCTCTGTGTCACCTGCGGCGTCGGTTGGGCCCGCGCCGGAGTAACCTGAGCCAACGATAACCGGAGTACCTGTAATTGTTTGCAGGTACTCTGTGTTTTTATCGTGGAAGAGTAATTGACTATCACTTGCCAGCAGTGCGGCAACGTCACGGGTCATGTGAATCACACCTTGTTCTCCAGCTGGAGACGCTGATCCAATAGAATACTCAAGCAAGGCAAGTGCCTTCTTTGCGGCAAGCGCTGTTCCTGAGTTTAATATTGTTGCCGCAGGATCAACTAGTGCCTTGTTGTTGTGACTCTCCCCGATGCGGATCGCACCGTCCCAAAGTTCTGCTTCAATAGCCTTCTGAGTTGTACCCTCAAGTTGGCGTGTGATGCGTGCGATGCGGTCAATAGAGTTAAAACTAAACGTAGATAGAATCTCATCTACCTCAATAAAAAATGGGTCAATTTCGTCATAGTAGATAGGTGTCACTGTTGCGATAGAGTCACTGGTTGTATCAGTTGCGTCGTAGTTAGTTACAGCCTCTGGAGTAGTTTCCCACTCTTGCGCAAAACCACGTACCCACTTATCCTCATCAATATTATTTTCTGGCTTAACTACAGCTAAAAGACCAAAAGCTGAAGGCACGATCTTTGGAGCTTCAAATGTTCCATTGAAAGCCATGTTCTCTGTTCCTAACTTAATCTCGTCTTATTTGTTGTATCCAGGGAGCCCGTTTCCAGGCTCCCCTTCAACAAATTGGTTATCGGCTTAGTATTCGATAGCCGCTGCAGTTACGCCACCAAGTGTATCACGGAGAGCAGCTGCTGCACCGTTTACGTTGATGGTTGATGTAACCTTAAGTGACTCAACGCCAACCTTGGCAACACCTTCGAAGGTCTCAACGAACATCTTGTAGTCGTTGGTTCCAACTAGTGTGGAGTCGCGGATAACTCCGAGATCCAGTGTGCCACCGTCTAGGAACAAGAATGTTCCCTCGGCGAACAAGTACCATACGAACGTATCGGTAAACTCGTTCATTGCGCTTGCACCTTGTGATGTAGTCATTGCTGAACCATCAATTGTGTAGCAAGTGTTGATGCCGCGAGCTGCGATATATCCATCGATCTCGCCGTATGCGTTAAGGGTGTTGTCACCAGGAGCTGCAAGTGCGAAGTCGGCTGCCATTGCGTCCTTAACCCATGCAGGGATAATTGCGCGTAGTGGGAAGTCCGCTGGAAGGCGGTGACGTCCACGGTATTGAGCAGCTGCGCGACCAAGTTGTACTAGGAAGTCACGGCCCATACCGATTAAGGATGTGCTTGTAACTGCTGTTGACAATGTGGTCAAGCGGCTTAGGATCTGTGTCTCAGCCTCACGTGCGTGTTGAATAAGACCTAACTCGTTGTGACGAGCGATCAACTCAGGATATGCACGTGTCATTAGGTTACCAAATTGCAATTGCAATGTAACTGCGTCGGTAGCAACTGTGTTTTCTGTTGCTGCTGATACTGTTAGGCTTGCCTTTGTTGCAGTATCTGGTGCTGTATCAACTACGTTTGTCCAGACGCCGACTGCGTTGTCGTAGTCAGATAGTACTGGAGGCGTAATGAAGCGAATACCGCCACGATCTGCTTGGAAACGAGGTAGACAGTCGCGTACTGGACGCTCTGTAGTTCCGATTCCGAAGATGTCGTACTTAACGGTAAATGGAGCAGAGTGTCCACCGGAAGCTACGATTGCCTCAGGTGAAGATACTGCTTGGATCTTATCCCAGTTGGCTTCTGCATCCTGTGTAAGGGTGCGATCCTCTGGGTATTGTGTGGTGATAGATGCAACGATGTGTTGTTCTCCATCTCCACCGTTTACACGGCGTAGACCATGTAGACGCTTAGCCATTGCCTCGGCAACGGCCTTCATGTCTGCTAATTCACTGCCTGCTGTATAACCAGGAATATCAGCGCCAGCCGTAATTGCTACGGGAGCCGCTGATGATTGGGTTAGTGGGCGGCGATCAGCTGGAGCTTCAATAACTTCTACTGAAGCTGCCGGTTCGTTATTTGCGGCGGCGGTCACTGGTGCCTCCTGATCTTCCTGCACGATTTGTGCTTCGTTTGTTTCTGTGCTTGCTACAACTGCCTCTGCCTCAGCTACAACCTCGGCGGCTGCAACCTCATCAGAAGTTGTTGTTTCTACGGAGGCAGCCACTGCCTCTGTAGTTGGTTCTACCGCAGCAGCTACTGCCTCGGTAGTTTCAACAGTTACCGCAGGAGCCTCATCGGCTACTACTGTCTCTGCTGGTGTTTGTACTTCCTCAACTGCAAGTTCAGCAGCTGGAGTTTCCTCCGCTGCGGCCTCTGTAGTTGGCTCAGTTACTTGTGCTGTTTCTGTTGTTTCAGTTGAAAGTTCAGATACTTCTTCCACAGCAGTTGATGCTTCAGCCATTGGTTTTTCCTCTTCCTTTTCTTCAGCGGCGGGAGCTTCTGCAGCAGGCTCTTCAGCCGGCTTTATTTCTTCCTCCGCAGGGGTTTCGGTTTCGCCTTCAGGCGTTTCACCTTCTGCTTCACCCTTAACACGCATAGCGGCCTCGGCTGCGCGTGCTGCTAGCTCTTGAGCTAAAGCTTCACGACGGCTTACTTCACTACGGACGGTGTCAAGCATGTCAGCAAGAGATGTCATCGCATCTACTGTCTGAGGAGTAGGATCTTCCTTCTCAACCGTTTCAAATTCGCTGACGATGTCAGACTGTAGTTGCGCGACGTCTTCATCGCTTAACTCAGCCAGCATGTCGAGCTGTTGTTTTATACGGTCCACTGTCCCTCCTCCGGGCCAGTCATGATGAACGAGGTTGTTCATTCGCTAATCAGTCCAAGGCCGAGGGACTCCAGACGCATCTGTGCGCGGGAGGCACTCCACCTGAATTGAATAATATATTACTTTCTAAGTTAGGAGTCGAAGAAGTTTGCTCATCTCGGATGAGATCTCTGCCTGGGAGTAGTAGTCTCCACCGGACATAAATGACTTGAGGTCTACAGTTGCCTCGTCCGCATCCTTCTTTCCTATCTTGTTTTCTACCCTTGAGATCATGTCATCGATCAGACCCTTTAGGGCCGGAGGAAGGTCGCTGTACCGAACCTTCTCCGTGTCGCTTCCAAACGGCAGGGGCAGGTTGGCAATTACCTTGCCTAGAGCCCTTGCCGAGGAACGAACGTTTTCTAACGACTTGGAGTCGAGAGCTCCTGTATCAATTCGGTCAACAATCGAGATAAGGTCCCCTGCTGAGCGAGCAGCGTCCAGATAGTTTCCAGCATCATCTAGGTTTTCAACCTCCTCTATCTTCTTTATTGCCTCGTCTGACCCAGAGTCTCCAAGGTCGGTCTTTAGGCGGGCTAGTACCTGGCGGAACTTACCCTTTGCGTCTCGCGGTTGAGTCTCAGGGGTGTATTTACCCTGGTCTTGTACCTCAACCGCTAATGCTTTTCCCAGTTCTTCACCTGTATTTTCAATCTTTGATGAAAACTCGGCTAGTCTTGTGCGAATATCTGTTAGGTCCTCGTCGATGAGCGAGGCGGACGCCTTCCTCCACTTATCTGGAATTAGGTCAGCTCTGCCAAGTCCGCGGGCACGCTTCATGATGTGACGGCGAACCGCCGCGCGCTTGCCTGGCTTTGATCGTCCGTAGGCTTGGATCGAGTCCTTCAAAGAATCAATGTTTGTGATCGGATATGACCCATCAGGTAGGGCATAACCCTTCTTTGCAAGTGCCTCACGTTTTTGACGAGATATGTATCCAAACTCGTCGTCATACTTTGGCTCGCCGTGGATACGGGCATACGCCGCATCGGCGGAGGCTGAAAGCTGGGCTGCCTTTTCCTCGCGAACTACGTTAAACTTCTCTCTTGCGGCCTCGGCCTTAGTCGAAAGTTCAGCATTTTCCAACTGCTCCAATTTTTGTACGCGAGCAGACAGTTCTGCGATAGGATCTGATTTCATGCGGGCAAGTACACCTGCACCTGCGGCAACAAGTGCCATGACCGCTCCTGATGCAACGCGGGCGCGTGCGATTGGGAACCCAGGTACGTTTACCTGGCAGACGGCTACAAGTTCAAGGTGACCCTTGACCGGACGCCAGTCTCCTGAAGGTGCTGACGCACGAAGTGCTCGGATCTGCTCTGGTGTTGTTCCTGGGCGAAGTGCACCGGCGACCCAGATGCCAAAGGCATCCTCTCCTGCGTGGACGTCGGCGATCGCTGACGCCGTGTCATCATAGTGACGTACGGCCTCGGCGGCGCTTGCCTCGAGCGAGGCGTGTCCTCCTGCTAATGTTAGTTGACCGACCGGAACGTCCTTTCCGCCGTCGGTGCGTACGACTCCCGTGTGGAAGTATGCGTACTTGCTTCTGCTGCGTGGTGGCTTGGTTCCAAAGCTCATTCCGATGTGATCAACGTGCCATGCGGCGATGTGACCAAACACACGACCTTCGTCGTCAACGGTTAGGGGCGTTGCCTTGTTTAACTTTGGATCTTCAAACCAAGAGCTTGGTGGAACGACCGGGATAGATCCTGCGACAATTCCGCAGGCAACCAGGGCCGATGCCTCACTCTCATCCATTTCATCGACATATGTTCCGTCTGGAATCATAGTGTCCTCCTGTTTCTCGTCCTCGACGAGGTAGATTTGGCACTCCTGGAATGCCGGTTTAGGCACTAGAGTTACCGCCATCACTCGTGCATGGGTAATCACGAGCTTGTCGGTACCAATCTTACCATCTTCTTGCTTACTGTCAGTTAGATCAAGTTCTTGGCTTGCCTCGAACTGATCTAGGTCCGCGGATACTCCACGGATAAATCCATTGCGGACAAGACGCTCAGCCTCCTGGCCGTACTCGCCCTGGTCAAACACACCGGTCGCGTTTCCGATGCCGTTGCCCATGTCACTTTCAATTCTCTCCATATAGTCTATGCGGCCAACAACAACTGATCCGTTATGACCCTCAGCCGTCTTGATCTGCCACAGAAGAGGAAGTGGGAGCTCTCTAATCTCAATCGCGCCCTTCTTAAACTTACGCCCGTCTCCTGACTCGATCTCCTCAGGTATAACAAGTGGAATGCTAAACTTTGATCCGTCAGCGTACTCGATCTCGGCTCCGGCAGTTAGAACACGGTTACGTGCCTCGTTTGCTCGAGCAACAAGAGATGTAGTCTCAACTATCTGCTCCGAGGTAAGAATGTCGTCGATTGCCGATAGGGCACCTCGCTTCATTCCTGGGTTACGTCGGTCTCCAGGCCACATACCTGTCATCTCCTTGTGACGTAGCGAGCAGTACCCCTTCGCTCTTGGACCCATATATTTCTTTAGGTTGCGGTAGCAGCGTGTCCAGTCACCAGGTGTGTTCCAGCGGATCTTTACAAGTCCACCTTTTCCGATCGTCCAGTAGCGACGCAGTCTTTCAGCGTTTCCGCGGTTGCGGTCTAGTCCACCGGCAGCTTGAACTGGTTGCTGTTTTACAACTCCGTCTGGAATCAAGGCAAACCTGCAGTACCCTAGTGGCTCAACAGGTTGCTCGATGATCTTGCAGACGTCACCTCCTGCGTACAACATGCAGTTTGCACACGTGACGCCGATCTCCTTGTTCTCGTTCTCATCGGCAGACTCATATCCTGCCCAGACACCGGAGTCGTCCTCGTTAAACTTTCCATACTTCTGTGTAATCTCAATTAGTGCGTCGGCAAGCTCCTGCTCCTCAGCAACGATAACTCCAGCCGCGGTTAATGTCTCCTCACTAGGAGAGGCTAGGAACATCACGTTTCCACCCTTGCCCCAAAGAACCGTGATAAACTTCTCGTCTGGCATCGCGCTCGCTGAAACCGAGGTAACTCCGTCTATCTGCTCGATCACGGACTTCAATGCCGCCGCGTCAAGCGGAACGACAGGAGGAGGAGTGGCGGAGTTCATGTCAACAAGAACTGCCTCGTTGCGTACCCACTGCTTGTTCTCTCGGGTATATGTCATCGAGTTGGTCGAGTCGGTCGCCGCAGGGACAAGTGACACTAGGTCGATCACCGCACTTGGGTCATCCTCGGAGACGATGGCAAAGAACAGAGGTTGTACGTCCGATGTCTCAGGAGTAATAACCTTGTCCTCAGGTGAAGCGGACGCTACCCTAGGAACCGCAGGTTGGTAGTAAAGCTTGTTTGGGTAGTAGACCTTTCCGTCCGCGCCCTTTACCTTCTTGTTTAAGAATGCCTCGAGCAGCGGGTGCTTATAAGGATCGGTTATCATCCTTACGCCGGTTAGGTCCTCAAGCTCCTTGATGAAGGCTGGCTTCTCATATTGCTCAGTTTGACCTGGACCTGTGATGATGCTGCTGCCAGGTTTTGCAGTAGACTGTCCTGACGTAAACGCATCACGTTGTCCCTTGACCCAGGCAGGCCAGTCACCCTGCATCTTTGCGATGTCCTCCTGGTTCATGCGAGGAAGAGTTCCAGGTATCTGTGCGTATGGGCGGTCGATCGGCGTGCGAGGTTGTCCAAGAATTCCTGTGGTGTCAAGACCAAGTATCTCAGGAAGAGGAGCTGATTGAACTCCAGGAGATACGTTACCCTCAGGCTCTGTGAGGTTTGCCGGTATCTCTACGGTCTTACCTGTTGAGTCTAGTTTAATTATTACGCTTGACTTCTGTGGATTTATCGCAACGATGTTTCCGCGCTTTGTTGTATCACCTGATACGACCACGCGCCCACCTTGCTTTGCAAACTTACCTGTCTTGTCGCGTACCTGTTTTTGAGCCTTCTGTGATCTTTCCTCGGGAGTGTAGACTCCGTCTCCCTTTTCAGCCGGAGCTCCTACGGCAACCATTGTTCTGTCAAGAAATTCTAGGTCTAGCTCCTCGGCCGCGCGAAGAACTAACTCCGCCTCCTCGTAGTTTATATCAAATAATGATACAGGTTCCTCTGGGTTTTCCTGGAAGCACGCTGATAGGAACAGTGCAGACTCTGGGTCGATCTCAACGTGACTAAACTCTACGTTACCTTCAAGCTCGTCTAGCACTAGGTCATAGCTTACGATGTCTGGATCAACCTCTGCAAGTGTGTGCCAGTGTCCTGCGTCCCACACGGCCAGTGATAGATCCTCGTCTATCTTGTATAGACGGTCTATACCTGATCCGTCCATGCGCATGCGGGCGACGAACTCGACGTTGCCTGAGCTGAACGCATCGACGTCGGCGTCATAGATTACCTCTTCAATAAAGTTAAACTCGTCGTCCTCGTAACCAGGAAGCGCATATCCGTCGGCTCTTAGAGCTTTCTTGTTTTCTCGCTCGACGATCTGTTGTGCCCAGCGCCACGCGGCGTCGCCACCCCAGAGAGCCCACGCGATACGGCCGCGAGATGGGAAACCGTCCTCGCCTGGCTCGTACCCCTTCGCCTTCTTATCGATCTCATGACGAGGAAAATACTTCGCAATATGCCGTACCTTTTCGATGCCAATCTGTCCACCCTTCACTAACGTTCTAGCGGTGTTAACTCCAACCGGTGTTCCTCCGCGCTTGTGCTCCTTGCGCCACTCCAGTGCCTTCCTTGCCTCGGCCTGTGCGGCCTTTGGAATCGTGTAGAGACGGGAGCCTGCGGCAACTACAGCTATGTCGAGAGTAGTTAATGCGGCCTCTGCTAGCTCGTACACAGATGAGCCTTCGTCAATGTCAGAAGGCTCCCATGAGGCTGATGCAGTTAGTGCAGATACCAAACCAGACTCAACTACGATGTTCTCGTCAACGTCAACTACTACACCGTTATTTTCGTCTGTAAATAAGACGTGAGACCCACTTTTTCCTACCTGGTTCATTCCTGCTCTTTCTCTTTTCCTGTCTCGTCGGTTACGGGCCCACCAGCTATCCACGCGTCACAAGTACGCGCGGCAGCACACTTAAAATCAAGCGCTTCGCAATATCCTAAATCGCCCGCGGCAACCACGTCATAGGAATCTGCGACGTTTTTGTCACCCTCCTGTAGTCCTGTTGCTATGCAGTTAAGCATCTTTGAGGTCTTGACAAACGCCGCGCAGTTTCCACACCGACTGGTCTTAGCTTCCTCGACGGTCGTGTTCCAGCGATCAGCCTTGGCTTGCCAGAACTCGTCGTTTGGCTCCTCTGGGTTTAACGGACCATATCCGACGTTGTCGATCGCGTTTTGGCGATTTTTTATATTTAACACGATGTCCTGGGTCGCAGGAGGACAGGCGTCAGCGTCAACCGCCGCGGTCAACGCGATACTTGAGTCTCCGATGACGGTGTCATTTACTGTTCCCTTTGGAACTTCCTTTCCATCAAGAACTTCAAGTAGCCAGGCGTTTGGTCCCTGCGGGTCGATCTCTCCAACCGCCGCAAGTACTAACTCAAGCATTCCGTCCGCCGTGATCTTCTGCTCAGGATCATCACTTGAAAGTTGCTCGTAAAGTTCAGGGTAGTCGATGAATACCTGGTCAATATCTTCATTTGTTTTTACAAGAATGTCACTTATGTTTGAGTCAGTCAATGAGCGATCAAGTGACTTGTCAATTGAAAGCATCTCCTCGCTTGTGGCTATCTTCTCATTTTCTTCCTCACGGGGACTAGAAAACTTAAAGAATGTTAGTCCAAACTTTGCCAATGCTAAAAAGTCATCTGCCTTATAGGTACCAGTAGAACCTTCGGCCTTGTCCATAAGCATCTTTACGCGCCTCTTGGAGTCAAACATGACGTTGTCCTTTGAGAACACATACTTGAATCCCTTGTCGTTTGCGATGATTGAAAATATGTGGTCATTTGTGTTTATATCGTAAGCGCGAGCTACCTTTATCATTTTGTCCTATCCCCAGTACCCTGGCGTAAGTGCTGACTTCAACTCTCTGTTTAACTTTGTTCCACTTGTAATCAGATCCTTTAGCCTGTTCTTCAAGGCAGTGCTAAACGCGTCATACGTTCCCCACTTGTCGATGATCGCTGCAAGCTCACCGCCCTTAGGCTTAACTAACTCGTTGTCTACGTTATCAATTATCTTTTGAACCTCATTTGCATATATCGCATACGCGCGATCCTTTCCTGCAAGCCCCACAAGTCCAGGCATGTTGTTTTGATAGACGTTTCCAACGTCCTCTCTCCACTCCATTGCTAGGAAGCTGTAGATCTGATCCTCGGCAATGCTGTCATCAGTTGTGATGGCAGCAAGTGAGTTATCAACAGGAAACATAACCAACTTGTTGTCTGTTGTGTCGTAGGCAACCATCCAGTTTCCGTCATGACGATCCTTGTTGTCTCCTAACATGTCAAGTATAGACATGCGAATTATGTCCTCTGGGTTCTTTAGCTGCTTAATAAATTCCTTAGGTTCATCTCCGTAGTATCTTTCTCCATCTGGAGATGGAAGTCCGTATTTTAACATCCTAGATGCATTTACAGGCTCAATCGCAATAGGAAGGTTTGCTCCTGCACGCGACATGATTATAAGATCTTCATCTTGGTTTGATCCGCGCACCGCGTAGGTACCGTTCATTCCCATCGCGTTCATCAGGATTGACATCTCTAGCTCTCCGGTGATGCCACGAACGTTGTTCCAGTTTCTAGAGAGCTCCTCCTTCTTTACATAGAACACCTGACCACTGACAGTGTGGGTAACCTCCCAGATGCTGTTCATTCCACTTTCATCAACTGAAAGTTCTCTGTATGTATAACCTGCGTTCTCAATTTTAGCCGCATCATTTTCAAAATCATCAGCGGTAAACTCTGTAAGTGCCTCTCCAACCTGGAATGGATCTGAGTACGCATGGTCTGCTCGGTACTCTGCTGTCAAGGCGTTACGTAACTTAAACGTATCCTCAATCTTTACCTTACTGTTCTTGTTTATCATCTCTAGACTTATGTAGTTGCTTAACGCAGTTTTTGCGTCAGGTGACAACTTACCAAGTGGATCGTTATTTCTTATGACCGTTCGTATCTGGTCAATGTAGACTGATAACTTTGGGTTATCAGTCTGGAAGTCATTACTTGCTACGTAGGCAATTAATTCTGAGCTAACGTTGGGCTTGTTTTGTCCAGCCTGTATACGACGCTCGGCATTTTTAATTTGATTATAGTTTATCGCCTGCACTTGTTCTCTTGCTGAAGGCACAAGATGCTTGGTGCCGTTCCATGACGTTTCTGTCATGACTGACTTTCCTATCCAGTTTGTTGCTCCTGGATACCAGCCAACGAGTGCGAGTTCCATAGGCGTTGGAATCTTTGAAACGTCGTACTTTCCGCTGTTTATGTCATACGCGTCTGATATCTTCCTGTTTAGACGTCTTGCAACTTCCTTTTCATCTTCATTTCCTTTTCTTAAGATGGTATTTACGATACTTTTTGCGTTTGATCCATCACTTGATCCCCAGCCAAAGCCGTTTAATGCCCAGACAAACCCGCCTTGATACTCACGGCCACCGGCTGCAAATACCTTTACCTTCTCTATCCCGTTTGCGATGTACCAGTTTTCCATGTATCGGTTATACGCACTTGCAAATCCTTTTTTCTTGTTTTTTCCAGTTACCTTCATAAAACTGTTGGATACGGTAACTTCTTTTGTCTTAGTTCCGTCTAAGTTGTTTATTATCTTAAACAATATTTCACGACGAACAGTACCAACGTTAGCTCCACTTTGGTCTAGTATGTTAAATGATACCTCCATGTTAACACCCTTGCTACCTGACAAAATTTCTTCAGCAGTTCCCTGTCCATACCCTTGTGCCGAAAGTAGCTGTAAGGTGTAATACTCTGCGCCGAACGAAAGTCCGCTACGTGATCCGTATGCGTCAGCGGCCATTATGTTTAGGCGGTTCTGCGCTTCCTTAAGTTTTTCTCGATCACGGCTTTCGCGCGCGGCTGTAACTTCACGCAGAGCCTTTTCGAGCTCATCTAAGCTTACTCGGTCATTGGCCGCCTTGGCAATCTCCGCGTCACGCATTCCCCACTCAATAAACTTACTTTGCGGAACGTTCTTCTGTGTTAGATCCTTAATCTCGTCTGGAATCTTGCTGCCGACGTCATTAACACCGACTGTATCACCTGACCTTGCGATTCTAGGTGAGATCTCTGTTGGACGATCAAGTCTTTCTGTGACGTCGGTAGAAGGTGAAGGTTGAACTGATCTTAAGACATCTGAGACTGCCGCAGGTGCGGATCCGTCTGCGTTTGATACTGCCTTTACCTTAAATGCCGAGCGAACCGCGGTCTTTCCGTCGTCAAATAAAACACGAACATACTCAGGGTCATTTTGAATTGCTACTACTGTTCCTTGCCTTCCATCCTTTGTAGCAACTACTCGCATTCCGGCGGCAAGTATCTTTCCGTCAATGTCAATGGTTGTGTTTGCGGTTGTGTATCCTGGTTGACGAGGTCCTGGGTACTCAGGCGTAGGCTCGGAAGGTGTCTCATCATCTGGAGTCTCTGCCTGAGGCTGTACTTCCTCATCATTGACCATACTATTTGATTCATCACGCAACTTAAATAAAATGTCATTTGTGTTTATGCCTTGGTATTGAAGTGCGTCACGGATAGCCTCAACAGGAACCTCGGACGTAGAGTCATCATTAAATCTAACTAATGCTGCTCCACTTCCATCTGTAATGCCAGACTTCATCTGTTGTATAAGGTCTGAGCTACTTTTAACCATTATTGCTATGTACTTAGGATTATCAGTGTAGCCTAATTCGTCTGGTTCAAGTATAGTAGAGGTATAAGGTGATAGGTCCATGTTGTAGTAGTCTGGATTATCGAAATCAACTGGAATATTTTCAATTAAGTTACCAGGAAACTTCATATCCTCGTCATCTACATTGGTGTCTGCGTTTGTTATAGGTTTTTCTTCGTCTGGAGTTACATCGTCTATCTGTTTAATTTCATCAATGATGTCAACTATAAGCTTTTCTTCCTCAGGGGTAGGCACTCCGCCCTGAGCCTCAAGAAGCTTACGTAGATTGTTGCGATTTCCGTTGACGGCATCGTACGCGTTTGCAATTACACGGTTTGGATCTCCACCTGCTAACCACACCGCGTTGTACAGTGCCTCGGCTGGAACAAACTCGTCGCCTGCGTTAAACTCAAGAGAGCCTGCGCCGGATGCATTTACTCTCTCACCTCTAGGAACATTTATAGGTAGGTTATTCTCAAGTATGTCACCGACCTCCGATAGATCAGGAAGGTTTCCATCTCCGTCGTCGTTGATGTCAACTATGTCCTCAACTACGTTCTCATCTACGTCACCGATCAGTGACCTAGTAAACGCCCGAACAATTATGTCTAAGGGAAATCTAACCGCAATCCTGTTAGGCGCGTCGGTGAAGTCGGTTGACTCCTCATCTACACGTCCTTCAGGCTCATAACTTACCGCGCGTAGTCTAAATGCTCCGTCAGGAACGTCAAACCCAGAAAAAAGTTCTGGTGCTGATGTCTCCGCGGAGCTAGATACTTTTGGGAGTACTGTATCCTCATCAATCTTAGGCAACTCGTCAACAACAGTTGAGTCTATTGGATCAAGTCCGATCGTTGCGCGACCTTGGTTTATCTGGTCAATTATCTTAGGAGTATCCTCGGTTATCTGATCCCACGATGTAGCAGGTCTTGCGTTATCAAACCAGAATCCACCCGTACCGTAGTTGATGTTTCCATCGCGACCTACAACAGCAACGAGATACTCGTCGTTTCTTGTTGCTCCTGGAATATCCTTGTAGTACGTCTCGCTGATCTCGCTTGGATCTATCCTGGAGTACCAGCCGTCCGGCAGATCTCGTCCCTGCGAGTCCTTTCCTGACAACGCTCTCTCAAGTTGATCTTCAATTCTCTTGTTTGACTCCTCGTTTTGAGGAACCTGGTCCTTAAGCTGCTTTATCTCCTGTTGAATCTCTCGGTTCATTCTTGAGTAGCGAGGCTCAGGACGTTCTCCGTCACCAAGTGGAAGTTGACCGGACTCTACGTCCTCCTTGTACTTGTCGTACGCGTCCTCGTCAGCTTCCGCAACGTTCTGTGCGTCGGCCCAGGTCTTAGCGTCTCCAACCTTGTCGCCTGTGTTTCCCTCAGGGTCAAGGCGGTGAACTGAGTATCCATCGTCTGTTGGAATTACCTTGTAGTCATCATCTGACGTAAATGATCCGTCGTCGTTCTTCTTCCAACCTGAAGGTGTGTCAACCCTTGTGTTAAGCAGATCCTCGATGTTTGGAATTGACTCGTCAAACTGAGATGAAAGTTTATATCTTGATTTTTTGTCTGTGTCAACTCCCGCTCGCTCAAGCTCTGCCTCTGATAGTCTTGCCTTGAAGACCTCGGCGTTGCTGTTGCTTACGGAGTAGATACCGTCAGGGATGTTTTTATCTCCCTTAACCTCAACTAAACCTGCATTTGCCTCCTTCCTTGCCCAGTTTCCAGAGTATCCTGCGCTTGAATCACTGCCGACGTACGTTCCAGCGGCGGTTGCAGTATTTCCGTTTGATAGTCTAAACTTAAAGTTAATTCCACGTCCCATCTCAACCCAGCGGCCGTAGCGATCACGCCACTGCAACTTTACGCGAGCACGTCGCGCGGCTGATGAGTTTCCATCACCAAATGAAAACGCCGCAACAAGTGCAGGCATGTCGATCTTTAGGTACGCAGGAAGTGCTGATGCCTTCACCGCGCTAAGACGAATAAACGCGTGCTCGCGCTCGAGAGATCCTGGCAGCTGCGAGTACGCCGCCGCAACTAGGTGACGAACGTCATCTGAGATTCCTGGGTCGGCTGAGAGCCAGGCTGCATACCTTTGTAGATAGTCCTCGGTTGACAAAGATGCATTGTGATCTGACAGCGGGTGTCCTGCCGGTAGAAGGTCCGTGTGCTTTGCATATGAGTCATTTGCACGAAATGTATTTTGATTTAGCGAGATAAACTTGTTTACCTCACGTAAAACTCCAGCCTCACGTGACTCGTCTGACAAAGATGAAAGCTCCTTCATCGCACGGGCCATGATGATAAGTGCTGAGCGCGGTGTAACCTGTCTCTCCGGCAGTGCCACGTTGTTTGCAAACGTAACAAGTTGAAGTACCTTCTCGTTAATCGAGTCTGAGGTCTTAACGTCAATCTTTACCTCAGCGGCCTGCCTACCTTCAACTAGGCCGATCATGCGATCAATAGGTAGATCCAACTTTATTCTCCTGATGCCTGTCGACGTCTTCTTGGTAAAAGATCTGAGTCCTTGGAGTTGTATAGGTTTGTCGCTAGGTCATACGCGCGTTGAAACGGTACGTCGCCGTCGCGCACGCCGCGTAGCCACGCACCACGTAGCGCTGGGATCACCTCGTAGCCAAGTCCTGTGTACTCTGCCATCGAGTAGATCGCGTGCTCAGGAGAGCCGTATTCATCGGCGCTCTTAAGTGCAACCTCAAGAAGCTCGTGTTGAATAAGCGAGGCCTCACCGCGACTTGATCTAGGATGTGCCTTAGGCAAAAGATCGTTGTCCTGCTTGTAGTTTGGATTGGCGGGACGTCCTGACCTTAGAAGTTTTAGAAATGCGTTAACGCGAGCCATCGCCCACTGGTCACGGGTCTTACCTGGTCGGTGACTAGATGAGAACGCTCCTGATCCTCTGCGGTAGACAGCCTTCAGCATCGGAAGAGTTGCCTTGCGTCCTGGAGACGCATTCTTGTTATGTTCCTCAATCTTGTTGCGTAGTGCCTTCTCAACCTTTGCACTAAATACTATCTTCTTTCCACCCGCGGCTGAGCCTGGCGCGTTTTTTCTTGAGCCGTAGATGCGGTCCTTCTTAGGTGCTCTGCGTGACGCGGCAAATTCCTTCGCGGCTGCCGAGTCCTTTGGCACACAGTTTGGGACCATCTTTCCGTTCTTTTCCTTCATGCCAACCTGAACGTATCCGTCCCAGCATGAACCTTGGGCAGCGGCGGTAACCGGACCAAGTGCATCAAGGCGAGCCTCGCACATACAGGTTATCGGACAAGGACACTCTTCTGAAGGACAGTTTTCACAGGCACAGCCGAGCTCGTCACAGAACGGGCAATCATACTCGCCTTCAACAATTACTTCACCCGCAGGAGCGTCTTCTAAATCATCATAGTTGTCTGACACAGGAGATTCATCAACAACACTAATAGTGGGTGTAACAGATACCTCATCCTTTAGGCGTGAGTAGAGCTCAGCCATCTTAAGAAGAATATCCGCTGCCTCCTGTGAGGTTGGGTCCTTGTGACTATCGTTATGCACCTGGTGTCTGCTCCTGTTCCTGGGTAGGTTCATCAATTTCATCAGAAGGAGGAGTAACTCCCGCCGCCTCATCAAGCGCCTGTTGAATCTCAGGTGGTATCGGCGCAGGTGATCCTGCGTTTTGAACCTCGCGGATCTTGTTCATGAACTCCGGAGAGATCGCGTTTATCATCGCCTCGGTGAGCTCAGGAGATAGAGATCCCTTCTCAACTAGAAGACGAATTGCAAGCTCCTTGGCGTCAGGGGCATCTGCGGCGGAGAAGCCGTGTGCGCGTCTCCATGCCTCCATCGACACCGCCATCCGGTCATATCCGGAGTCCGCGTCTGACGCGCGGTCATTTCTTGTTGCAACCTGTGATGGGTCATACCAAACACAGATCTTCTTTACGTCCTCCTCGGTAAAGCCTGACGCGATAAGCGCTGGTCGTAGGTACACAACCGTGATCGCGTCGGCGATCAAGAGCATCAACGGCTCGATGTGCGCCTTGTACAGAGCCTCGTCGATCTGAAGCGCGTTTGAGTACTTAACGTTTGCTAGTCCTGTGACGATGTCCTTAGGAACGTCAAGTCCCTGAAGGATACGCTCGAGCACTCGGTCAGCGCGTTGGGCAAGCGCTGGGTCAAACGAGCGCTCAAACTTAAACTGCTTAATCTTGTCGCCAAGCTCCGCAGGTCCGCGGATGATAAGTGGCACGACCGCACTTGCGGAGTCCTCGTCGCGGATCGGAGTTGTCATCGCGTCGATGAGCTGATCCTCAAACTCGTCCTCGGCCTCCTCGACCGTTACACCTGGATTTAACTCGTTCTCGTCGTCATAAGGGTAGTCAGGATCTCCCTGCGCGGCGACTGAAAGTCCGTCCGGCAGATAGAGTGCTCCTGCGTTTAGGCGTGACCTTGCGGTCGCGCGAAACGTTCTGTTTAAAAGTAAAAGTTCAGCGCAAAGGTCAAGTAGACCTCTTAGACTTGAGTCAGCCTCCTCGGAGTAGCGTGGGTGAGCTCTCCAGATGCGTCCAACGAACGCCTGGTTTGGAAGCTTGATTGCCTTGTCGCTGCCGCGACTTGCGGACGTGATGTCACGACGTGGAACGATCATGTATGAGTTTCTTGAGTCAACCTGTAGCTCGTCTGTAGATCGGATGTCCCATGACTCTGGAGTTCCTGTTCCCTGCTTTGCGGGGAACTGCACAAGATAGCACTCACCTGACACTGATAGGTTTAGCGCCGCGTCACGTAATAAACCGGCCTGTCCCCCGTATGCGGAGTCAAGTCTTGACAGTGCACGCTCCGCGGCTGAGGCAAGTCGTGGATCGATAAAGTTACTTGAGCGAACTGATACCGGAGTCTCCGCAGGGTTATCAATTGCCGCCGCGTAGAGACGAATTCTTGAGACGACGGACGCAACTAGGTTAAATGCGTACTTAACCTCGCCGATCGCGTCGTAGTACTCCCAAGCCTCACCCTGCCAGTCACTTGCTCCTCCGGCACGGCGTTGCTTAAAGTACTCAACCTCTCCCTTGTCGTTGAGAGGAATGCGGGCTGCTGCCGCGGTCATTGCTCGCGGTGAAGAATATGCAACAGGTTGCGCGAACGTTGACTCGCTCGTGATGAGCGTTATCTGACTTGGAATCTGCTTAGGTTTGTTTTGAGAACGAGAGGTCAGACGTGTGTTGCGAGGTGTATCTTTTCTAAATACTGCCAAGTGCTGCTCCTCGTCGTTGGCTAACGGAACGCTGGGTCATTACTGGTCCAGGCGCGCGGTTATAAGGCTTGATACTGCCGACAGGGCAAATATACACCCAACGAGCAAGGTGATACTTGGATTTATGGCATAAAAGATCACGGTCGGAAGTGCGACCCAGAGCGAGACGCACCACTCGCACGTAAAGAAAAATCCTACGTAGCTTGTCTCCGGAGGGAACCTGTCCCAGATCTTGTCTCTTAACGCCGCAAAGATCTCATCCGCAACTATTGCTCTAGTTAGTCGAAATATCGCCAGGGCAAGTATGATAAACGTGATTCCTGACATGTGTGTTATGTGATATAGGTTCATGCTGTTGGGTCCTTAATCGAGTCCATGGTTCGGTAGGGGCTCCAGCTCCGTAGACGGCTTCCACAGTTGCAGCCTTTTTGATACTTAAACGCGATGACCTTTCCAGACCGTGTTATCAGCTGGGAGTCATCCGTCTTGTTTCCAGACCAGTTAAGGTCCGCAAGTCTTTCTGAGAAGATTAAACGTGGTCCTGCGTGGTGATCGGCCGCCACCATCACGACGTTACCGTTGTCGTCCGACGTGACGACGACGCGTACTCGCTCGAGATAACGAGCGCCGGTAAGGTTTGTTGACGGCGAGACCCTTACGGTCCTAAAGTCATCGACGACGTTTGGAGGGATCACCGTTATGTATGCCGGAAAGAGATCATGTAGTACCCTCATGAGGCAAGTGCCCGATCTACTCGACGCTTCATCGCACGGTAGGTAACTCCTGACGCACGGGCAAGCTCCGAGACCGTAACACCTCTTAGGTAAAGTTGTCCTGCCATAAGTGTAAGCTCAACGTTTGCGGTGAAGGAAGTTGAGGATGGAGTTGTCCGAGATCGGTAGCGTCTAGCCAGCGGTGAAAGTCTCGCGATTCTCAACTGGTCGTCGTGTGGAATTCCTGGCGACTTGGGACGCTGTCTCACGGACCTGGGTTTCTTAACGGGAGGAACGGGTACGTTGCCAAGTGAGACTACGGTCTCGGGAAGTTTCTTGACTACCCAGGACCGGATGGTGGATCTTCTGCGCGGTGGATTAAACGCGTCGGCGATGGACTGTAGCGTCCAGCCTGCCTCGCTGAGGTCCTGGACCCTTCGCCACAGAACTTCTCTTGTCAGGGTAGAGATAAGTTCCTGCTCGCTCTTTGGCAGATCCGGAGTATGCATGTAGATACCGTATCATACTCTTTTTCCGTTGTGTACATTTTGCGGCGGTAATATGATGTACAATTTGGATTATTTGATACCTTAAGGTTAACTGCCTTGGACGTGAGAGACGGCCCCGTATAGGGAGAGACACTTTTCAAAACGTCTCCAACTATTTTTACAATAAAAAATAATTTTGCGACGCAGAATAAAAAAGACCACGTACCGTGAGATACGTGGCCTTTGTAATGTTTTACGTTAGATAATAACGTTTACGTTTGAATCTCCTTCAAAGATTCTCTTAAAGGTCTCAGCGTCTACCTTTCCAGTGGACCTTAGTCCCTTGTCCTTCTGGAACTTCTCAACTGAGAGCATGGTTAACTCGCCAAGCCATCCGTCCTTGTCACCGGCTGCGTCCTTGTATCCTAGTTCCTCTAGGCGACGTTGCAGGTGATGGATGGTTAGTGACTTGCGCTCGTAGATATTTTTGTATACGCACTTGGCAAGATATACGTCGTCCTTGTCACCTTTTCCGACGACATGTTTCGCAGGGCTTACCGCGACAGGCGCAGGCTGGACCTCGGGAACGACAGGCTTAGGTTCCTCGACGATAACTACAGGCTCAGGCTTAGGTTCCTCAACCTTGACAGGTTCAGGAGCTGGTGCCGCAGGGATGTTGACTACCACCGACTCCGCAGGGGCATCGGTCTTGGTCTCTAGGTTTTCTTGTTCCATGTGTATATCCTAATCTACTAGTTCGCGGCTGACTTAGGAAACTCCTGCATGAGCTGGGTTATCTTGTGCTCGTGCGCCGTGCCGTCGTATGCGTTTGGACCTAGGCCCCATGAGCCCCAGTCCTTACCGCCTTTTGTCATGTGAAACGCGATCTGCGCGTTTGTGACAGGGTCAAAGAGCTCCCTGTTTGTTTCGATGCCAAACTTATCACGACGTGCCGCACCGAGGTCTCCGATCATGTTGATCTGAAACAGCCCGTATGAGTTATCACCTGTGTCGGTGTTGTCGTTGTGAGCCACGGGGCGACCACCTGATTCCTTCTTGGTCACCGCCCAGGCAAGCTTAAGTTGCTTACCCTTGAAGCCCACCGCATCGAGAAGCTCGATGAGTTGGTCATCGTTGAGAGCCTTGGCTCCCTTGTACTTAACGAGTGGATCCGTTACTACCGACGGGGTAGGAATTGATCCGACCAGTTGTACTGTTGCCGAGCTTGAGTTTATGTTTAACACCATAAGTACCCCAAGCGTTAGTGCCGTAATATAGGCCGCTGTCGACATTGCCATTCCACGTATTGTGATTTGCAACGCTAGTTCGCCTCCTTAGGTTAGGGATGGGACAACCTGGCAATACCGCACCAGGTTTCTTGCTGTCGCCGTGCTTCTCAGACCTTGGTCTGTCCTCTACCGCTTGCACAGCGTGAGAGATAAGAAGGGTTGACAATGTCGGTCCTCCGTCTCTCCGTAGTTAGGGCCCGGTTGGGCCGTTGGGATAACTATACCATAGACCAGGTAAAACAGGCACCCGCAGGCACCTGTTTATCCTAGTTTTTAGAGTTTTTTAGCTTCTCATGGCCAATAAGGCCGATGCAACCGAGGCTAACCCTAGGGCTAGGACCAGGCTGCCGCTCTCAGGGGAACTGAGCGCCACCAGGACGGCAAGTAGAGCTGACCCGGCGGATATTATTGAAGGCCAGGCAAGGTCCCGCAGGACGATCCAGAGGTAGCTCATAGAACTGACTTTGGTTTTCTTGTCTTACCCTTAAGTCGATCGGACGTGTTGCGTATCGGCGTGCCTGACTCCTGGATTAGCTTACGGGCCTTGCCGTATGTAATTCCAAGTGCCTGGGCTACCTCAACTACGGACTTACCTGCCGTGTAGAGTGACGCGGCCTGGGTAGGTGTGATTGTTGTCACTGTTTTTCCTTTCGTAGTTTCTTCGTTTTCACGCTAAACAGCAAGGTGCGCGAGCGCGTGACCGACTCGCGTGCCTCTATGAGCAAATTACTACTGCTCAAGACTTTTTGCCTTTTTCAGGCTTGGGAGGAGTTCTTCCATGGTTATTGCAAAGTATCTTTCCACCCCAGGCTCCTCTTGGCTTTAGGTTGTTGTCACAGTCACTGCCGTATCCAGCGGCATAACACTTAAGCTTCTCGGTTTTTCCGATGGCGGTGGTCAAGGCGACGAGTGCTCGCTTAGTTACGCTGTCCTTGATTAAAAATCCATCCTGCTCGTGACATCCGGCACATAGGTACTCGTTGCGCCGGTGAACTGGGTCACGAAACGCAGTTGGACTGCCACAACGGTCACAGTGCTGTACGAAGCGTATGTTTGCGATTAACCTCTTGTAGTCATCGGCGCACATAAGCTTATCGTCAATTTCATAGACGAGTACGTTTGTGTCACCGCACGAGGAACAGGTGTCATACACGTAGCGCTGTTCACGCTGATTTGTGCCTAGCATGTTGGTCCTCCGTATTCGTCCTTGGGAAGAATATATTCCTTATTCCTCTTCTTGTAAATCCTCTGGTTGGTGTTTTTTCACTATTCCGGCAAGCTGTGGTCCCCACATGCGCTCGCCAGGTTTAAGGTTATCTTCCTTTTCACGACGCTTGTCGTCTAGGGAAAATACATTACTCATTTCTTCCTTGGGTTAACTACGC
>Ga0172373_10002489_pt1 | contig 28054 bp, 23 predicted proteins | sample Lak10m_2_FD_114546 | JGI IMG/M metagenome (GOLD analysis project Ga0172373, IMG submission 114546) | Freshwater microbial communities from Kabuno Bay, South-Kivu, Congo - kab_092012_10m | ecosystem: Environmental > Aquatic > Freshwater > Lake | place: Democratic Republic of the Congo...
ACCTGGCCGCCGTGTGTGTGGCCGGCAAGCGCGAGCACCGGCACGCCTCACTCTCGAAGGGCGCATGACCGCGCGGCTGCTACGCTGCGCGCCATGATGCACCGCGCCCCTGCCGTCGCCCTCACCCTGCTCGCCGCCTGCAGCGCCCCGCGCGAGGAGCGCGACTGGCGCACGCGCTCCGAGGCCTCCGGCTTCCGCGAGACGACGCGCTACGAGGAGGCCGTGGCGCTGATGCGCGCCTTCGACGCGGCCTCGGACGAGATCCACCTCACGACCTACGGCTACAGCTACGAGGGCCGGCCGCTGCCGCTCGCCGTCGTGGGCGCGCCGGACGCGACCCCCGAGGCCGTGCGCGCGACCGGCAAGACGCGCATCTTCGTGCAGGCCAACATCCACGCCGGCGAGGTCGAGGGCAAGGAGGCCGCGCTCGGGCTGCTGCGCTCGGTGGCGCTCGGCGAGCGCGCGGACTGGCTCGACGAGGTCGTGCTGCTGGTCGCGCCGATCTACAACGCCGACGGCAACGAGCGCGTGCGCCTCGACCAGCGCGGAGCGCAGCACGGGCCGCTGGGCGGCATGGGCCAGCGCCACAACGCCCAGGACCTCGACCTCAATCGCGACTGCGTGAAGCTCGAGACGCCCGAGGCGCGCTCGATGGCGCTGCTGATGGACGCCTACGATCCGCACGTCGCGCTCGACCTGCACACCACGAACGGCAGTGCCCACGGCTACCCGCTGACCTACGACATCGCCGGCGGTCCCAACGTGAACGCCGCGCTGACGGCGTTGCTGCGCGACGAGCTCCTGCCGGACGTCACGCGCGCGATCCGCACCTCCGACGGGCGCGAGATCTTCTGGTACGGCGGGCCGACGCGCGGCGAGAACCCGGTCTGGGAGAACGACGGCGACCTGTACCGCCCGCGCTACACGCACACCTACTTCGGCCTGCGCAACGCGCTCGGCATCCTGTCCGAGGCGTACTCCTACGCGCCCTTCGAGGAGCGCATCCACTTCACCTACCGCTTCGTCGAGGAGATCGTCGACTGGGTCGTCGCGCACGGCGAGCGCGTGCGCGCGCTGAAGGCCGCCGCGGATGCCGAGCCGCTCGTCGGACGCGAGCTGGCCGTCGCCTGCACGCTCGCGCCGACCTCCGAGGCGGTCGAGATCCTGCTCACCGATCTGGTCGAGGAGCGCAATCCCTACGTGCCCGACCGCCCGCTGCGCCGGCTCGTGCCCGGGCGCGAGCGCCGCGTGACGATGCCGCACCACGGCACGCTGGTCGCGCGCGAGACGGCGCGCGTGCCGCGTGCCTACGTGCTGCTGGCACCCGAGACGCCAGCCGAGAAGCGCCAGCGCGCGACCGTGCTCGATCGCCTGAGCGCCCACGGGATCCGCCACACCGTCACCGAGGTCCCGCAGTCCTTCGCCGGCGAGCGCTTCCGCCTCTCGGCGAACACCGCCAGCGCCGAGGCCTACCAGGGCACGCACCACCCGCGCACGCTCGAGGGCGCCTGGGAAGCGCACGCGCAGGAGCTCGCGCCCGGAGCGCTCGTCGTCGCGCTCGATCAGCCCCTCGCGCGCCTCGTCTTCCTGTTCCTCGAGCCGCGCTCGGACGACGGCTTCGCCACCTGGAACCTCCTCGACGCGACTCTCGCCGCCGACCCGGCGCCGGAGTTCTTCCCGATCTTGCGCACCTTCGAGCCTCCGCCCGGGAGCTGAGTACCACGCCGCGCGAGCTCCGCGCGCACGCGTTCCGCGAGCGACTGCCGGTCGAGGGCCTGCTCGAGCCGCTCGAGCACGCGTACGACGCCGCCCGCCTCCGCATCGAGCGCCCGCGCGGCATCGTCCATCGCCTCCCACACGGGTCGCAGCCGTGCGGCGAGCTTCCGCCCGGAGGCCGTCAGCTCGAGGCGCCGGCTGCGCGCGTCGCGCTCGTGCGGGCGCGCGCGCACGTGACCCGCACGCACGAGCGAGGCCCGGCTCTGGCTCACGCTCGCATGCGTGATGCCGAGAGCCTCGGCCAGCTCGCCCACGCTGAGCGGACCGAAGCGCTCGAGCAGATTCACGGGGCCGAACCAGCGCTGCTCGAAGCCGAGTCCGAGGGCGGAGTAGATCTCGAAGGCCTCGCGGTCGATGCGCTCCGAGAGGCGCCGCAGGCGGCCGCCGACGGCGGCCGGGCCCTGGCGGCGGGTGAAGTCGTGGTAGGCGGGTGCGGCCATCTGGCGAACTCCGTAGGTGCCTACCTATATTGGCGTCGCCCCACCCGGAACGAAAGGCCTCGCTCGTGACCCGACGGTCCCTCCTGCTCCCGCTGCTCCTCGCCGGCGCCTGCCGCGCCTCCGCGCCCGGCACGCCGCCGCCCGCTCCGCGCGAGGATTTCGTCGAGACCCTGCACGGTGTCGCGGTCGCCGATCCGTACCGCTGGATGGAGGCGGGCGAAGCGCGCTTCGAGGCCTGGTTGCGGAGCCAGGATGCCCACGCGCGGCGCGTGCTCGCCGCGCTGCCCGGCCGCGCGGCCCTGCGCGAGCGCGTGGCCCACTGGTCGCTCGCCGGCGAGACGATCGCGCGCGTGCGCCTCGCCGCGGGGCTCGTCTTCGTGCAGAAGCGCGCGCCGGGCGACGAGCGTGACCGGCTGGTGGTGCGGGCGCTCGCGGGCGGCCCCGAGCGGACGCTCTTCGTGCCGCGCGACGGAGAGGCGCTCGACTTCTTCCTGCCGGCGCCCGACGGGGCCCACGTGCTCGTGGCGAGCTCGCTGGCCGGCAGCCAGGACAGCGTGCTCGGCGTGCTGCGCGTGGTCGACGGCCGTGCGCTCTCCGAGCGCATCCCGCGCACCGAGGAAGCTCGCCCGTGCTGGCGGGACGCGTCGTCATTCTTCTACACGCAGCTCGCGGACGTAGCGGGGAAGGCCTCCGAGGTCGAGCGCTACCGCAACAGCCGCGTGCGCCTGCACGTGCTCGGCAGCGCGGCCGACTCGGATCCGGTCGTGATCGGTCCGGGGGTCGAGGGCCTCGCGCTCGAGCCGGACGACATCGCCTTCCTGCGCACGAGCCCCGGCGCGCGCCATGCCCTCGCGCTGGTGGCCCGCGGCGACCAGCCGGACTTCGCACTGTACGTGGCGGAACTCGCTGACCTGGAGGCGGAGAACGCGCGCTGGACGTCGGTCGGCGGCTCCACGGACGGCGTCGCGGACGCGCTCGTGGCGGGCGAGACGCTCTACCTGCTCTCGCACGCGGGCGCCCCGCGCTTCCAGGTGCTGGCGCTCGATCTCGCGCTTCCCGAGCTCACGCAGGCGCGTGTGGTCTTGCCCGAGAGTGAGCGCGTGCTCGTCGCGCTCGCCGCTGATCGCGAGGCGCTGTACGCTTCGACCCTCGCGGAAGGCCTGGGCGGACTCGTGCGCATCCCCCACTCGGGCGGACCGCCGGAGGAGCTGATGCTCCCGCTCGTCGGCACGCTGCGACGCCCCGTCACGGATCCGGCTGCATCCGGCGTCCTGGTCGGGCTCCAGGACTGGATCACGCCGCAGCGCTGGTTCCTGCGGCGCGCGGGCGCGTTCGAGCCGCTCACGCTGGCCGAGCCCGCGCCGCTCGACACGCGCGCCTTCGTGGTCGAGGAGAGCCACGCCACGGCCGAGGACGGCACGTCGATCCCGCTCTCGATCGTGCGCCGCGCCGACCTCGCGCTCGATCGTCGCGCGCCGGCCTGGCTGGTGGCCTACGGCGCCTACGGCATCCCGCTGCTCGCGGATTTCCTCGGCGGCGCGCTGGCCTTCGTCGAGGCCGGCGGCGTGTACGCCGTGGCCCACGTGCGCGGCGGAGGCGAAGGCGGTGCGGCCTGGCACGCGGCCGGCAAGGGCGCGCAGAAGCCGCGCGCGGCACGCGACCTCGTGGCCTGCGCCGGGGCCCTGATCGAGCGTGGTCTCGCGGCGCCGGACACGCTCGCCATCGCCGGCACGAGCGGAGGAGGAGTCACGGTCGGGCTCGCGCTCGCACTCCGGCCGGAGCTCTTCCGCGCCGCGCTGCTCGAGGTCGCCGACTGCAACCCGCTGCGGCTCGAGGCCACGCCCGACGGGCCCTTCCTGGCCGAAGAATGGGGCACGACGGAGAGCGAGGCGGGCTTTCGCGCGCTGCTTGCGATGGATCCGACGCAGGCGATCGAGCCGGGCCGGCCCTATCCGGCCGTGCTGTTCACGGCGGGCTTCCGCGACCCGCGCGTGCCGCCCTGGCAACCCGCCAAGCTCGCTGCGCACCTGCAGGCGTCGGGCTCGGCGCGCGGACCCGTGCTGCTGCGCATCGACTTCGAGGGTGGGCACCTGGCCGGCCTCACGACAAGTTCGAGCCGCCTGGAAGAGCTCACAGACCAGGTGGCCTTCCTGCTCGACCTGGCGCGCTCCGGAAAATGACGCGAGCCGGAAGAACCCCGAGGCTCTTCCGGCTCGCTCGCGCATCCTTCCCCCTGACCCGGAGCCGTCGGACGACGACGTTGCCCGGGCACTCCGTGCGGATCGCGCGGAATCGAGTGGCTCAGCCCGGGAACGCGTCCGCGCTCGAGCCGTGGTGCACGACGTGGCCGGGGGCCGCGTGGTGCGCGCCCGGCGCGCTGGCCAGGGCCTGGGCGAAGAGCGTCGGGAAGCCGCTGAGCGACAGGCCCGCCTCGCGCAGGCGCGCGCGGACCGATTTCTGGAGCGTCGTGGCGTCGGCGAAGGGCTGCGTCGTGCGCACCTCGGAGAGGTGCTGATGGATGTCCTGCAGCGTCGGCGCCGGCTTCTTGCTGGCGCTCTTGCGGCGCGGGCGCGCCTTCTTCTCGCCGGTCAAGGCCTGCAGGGCCTCGTGTACGCGCTCGAGGTCTCCCTCGATCGTGTGCATGTGGCCGCGCGTGGTCTCGAGATCGCGCTCGAGCTGTTCACGCTTCACGATCAGTTCCTGGCGGACGGATTCGAAGGCTTCCATGGTGTGCGTGGTGTGGGTCCCTGGTGACATGCGCCCTATCGAGTCCACGCCGCGGCGCGCTTGACGCGAGCCCGGAGCTCTTGCGAAGCGCAAACCGGTGGAGCGAAGGAAGCTCCGGATTTCAGCCCCGTCCTCCCCGGATCCGGAAAAGCACGGCGCCCCGCGCGAGGCACACTCGCGCGGGGCGCCGCTCGTTCGTCAACCGGCCGGATCAGCCGCCGAGGAGCTCTTGCAGCATCCCCTTCATTTCCTCGTCGACACCGAGGGCGATGGCCTTCTCGGCCCAGGGCTTGGCGGCCTCGGGGTCACCGAGCGGCTGCGCCAGCCACATGGCGGCCATGCCGCACAGATTCGCGCCGAGCTTCGTGTCCTTGAACTTCATGGCCTTCTCGAACTCGGAGAGGTCGGCGATCGCCTTGCGGGCACCGGCCTCGTCCTGCACGGTCATGAAGCCGACCTGCAGCGACTGCTCGTAGAGCCCGGCCTCGTTCTTCGGATCGAGCTCGCGCGCCGCGCCGATCATCTCCGCGTCGGCCTCGTTGAGCTTGAACAGGATCTTGAGCGCGCGCGCCTTCTTGCCCTGCTCGTTCTTCGGATCGAGCGTCAGCGCCTGCTTCAGCGGCTCGACCACGCGGCTCACGAAGGGCGAGCCGTTCTCGAAGCCCTCGGCCAGGTCGGCGACCTTGTCCCAGGCGGCGAGCTTCTCGGCCCCGGTCGCCTTCTCGAACGCCTCCAGCAGCCCGCCGATCTTGGCCAGCGCTTCCTTGCCGGACTTGCGCAGCCCGCCGACGTGCTCGAGGTACTTCTCGGGACCGCCCGGCTGGTAGCCCGTGCGGCCATAGACCTGCCCTTTCGAGTCCATCAGCAGGATCGTCGGGAAGCCCTGGATGCCGTGCAGCTGGGCGAGCTCGTCGTTGCGCTCGGGATTCGGCACCTTGGCCTTGGCCTCTTCACCCTGCGGGAAGTCGAGCGCGACGAGGATGAAGTCGCCCGTGATCCCCGTCTGGAAAGCCTCGTGGTCGAAGACTTCCTTGTGCAGGCGGATGCACCAGCCGCACCAGTCCGAGCCGGTGAAATCGATGAAGAGGTCCTTGCCGGTCTTCTCGGCCTCTTTCTGGGCGACGTCGAAGTCGGCGAACCAGGTGACCTCGCCGCCAGCGAAGGCGAGGGTGGAGAGGGTCAGCGATGCGAGGGCGCCGCGCAGGGCGCGAAGGGTCTTCGACATGGAAAAAGGGGCAGGGCCGGAGGAGCTTCCGGCAGGGAGTGCGAAATCGAGCGCTCCATCCTACGGAGCCGCCGCAAAGGGGGTGGAGACGAAATGGTGTTCGTGGCGCCCCGGGCCGGTGCGACCGTGCGCGTGCGTTTTCTTGCTCACCGCGTACCGCCAGGCGGCGGCAGGACGAGGGCATCGCTCTCCAGGGCGAAGGTGCCCTCGCTGCCCGCATAGCCAAGACCGCGCAGGGCGGCGGCCAACTCCTCGGCTGCCGTGGTCTGGCCGGGCATGCGACGCACGGCGCTCCAGCGCGCGTGCGCCTCGCGGTAGGCCGCCAGGGCCGCGGCCGCCGCCGGGTCGGTGAAATCCGCGCTCCAGGGCTCGCGGCCGGGCGGTGTGTCGAGCGGCGCCCACAGGAGCTCCTCGCGCTCGAACTCGGCCTGCGCCCGGGCCTCGAAGGCCGCGCGCAGCGTCGGCGCGAGCGGATCGATCGCGGCGAGCCGCGTGCGCGCGCGGCGCACGGCGATGCGCTCGTGCCAGAAGGTCTCGCGGATCTCGAGACGCTTCGTGCGCAGCGTCGCGCCCTCGAGCTCGAGCTCGGCGTAGGCCGGCCGCACCAGGCGCGCGATCGGCGCGGCGACGCGCGGTGCGCCGGGGTCTCGACCGAGCTCGGCCAGGAGCTCGGCGCCGAACTCGTGGAGCGCGATCGGATCGGCGCGCACGTGGCCGCGCGCGGCCCCCCCCGGAGGCCGCAGCAGGATCGGCACGCGCAGCACCTCCTCGAACAGCGTGCGGCGATGCCCGAGCGCGCCGTGCTCGAGAAACTCCTCGCCATGGTCGGAGACGACGGCGATCAGCGTGTTCGACTCGAGCCCGAGTTGCGCCAGGCCCTCCAGCAGACGACCGATCTCGGCATCGAGCCAGGCCACCTCGCCCTGGTAGCGCAGGCGACAGCGGTCCACCGCGTCCGGTGCGCTCACGCTCGGGTTGCAGCCGAGGTCTGCCTCGGCCGAGCCCGACGGATCGACGCGGCGCAAGAACTCCGGCGGCGGGCGGTAGTCGTAGTGCGCGTCGAAGTGGTGCACGAACAGGAAGAACGGGCGCGGGTCGTCGGCCGCGCGCGCGAGCTCCGCCAGGGCGAGATCGGTGACGCGCGCGGCGCTCACGTCGCGGTGCGAGGCCGCCTCCAGCGCCTGCTCGGCCTGAGCCAGACGCTCGCGCGCGGCCCGCACGCGCTCCGGCTCGCAGGCGGCGTCGAGCAGGGCGAGCCGGCGTTGCGCGGCCTCCCGCTCGTTCGAGGCGGCCTCCAGCTCGGCGCCGTACCCGCGCTCGTAGCGCTCGAAGCCGCGCGCGAAGCCGAAGCGTGCATCCAGGTACGGCCCGGAATACACGCCGGCCGTGCGATAGCCGCCGCGCGCCAGCTGCTCGCCCAGCGTGGGCAGCTCCTGCGGCAAGCTCTCGCCGTCCTGTTCGACCGCATGCGCGATCTCGGGCAAGCCGGTGAAGAGCGAGACGTGCGAGGGCAACGTCCACGAGGTCGTCGCGCGCGCTTCCGTGTACAGCACGCCCTGCGCGGCGAGGGCATCGAGGTGGGGCGTCGGCGACACGTCCGGCGCGTGAGGCAGGTGTGCGCCGTAGGCCCCGAGCGCGTCGGCGCGCACGCTGTCGAGCGAGATCAAGAGCAGGTTCGGGCGCGGGTCGCGCGGCTCGCGCGCGCAGGCGGCGAGCAGGAGGAGCGCGACGGGCGCGAGGCGCAGGGCCTTCACCGCGGCGTCAGCGCGAACAGCGCTTCCTCGTCGGTGACCGAGACCGGCGGTCCGAGGCGCTCCGTCAGGGCCTCGATCCAGGCGGCACCCTGGGCCGCGACCTCGCGCGGGCCCTGGTAGCCCGGCGTCAGCCGCTGGCGCAGATATTCGCGCCCGCCGAAACGGAACGAGAGCAGCATGCGCGCCGGCTCCAGCTCGACGCCGCGCTGCACGGGCTGCTTGCGCACGCACACGAAGGCGAAGCCGAGCTCCTCGAGCCGCGCGCGCAGGTCGAGCGGCAGCTCGCCCGGTCGCGCACCGTAGAGCGCCCCGAGCCCGGGCACGGCCGCGAGCTCGGCCTCGAGCGCCGCCTCGCGCCGCGTCAGGTACGCGCCGCCGATCGCGCGCCCGTGCGCGAGCTGCAGCAGCATCTGCTCGCCGTCGCGGTTGCCGATGCGCGTCGGCACGTGGAACACGGCGCCGGCGGGCGGTGTCGCGGCCGACGGCACCAGCGTGGCGGGCGGGGCTTCGCCACCGGGCAGGCCGAAGGGCGCGAACTCGAGCAGCACGAGCGCGAGCGCGCCGGCCGCGAGCGGACGCCCCGGAAAGCGCTGCGCCAGGCGCTCGACGCCGAGCGCCGCCAGCCAGGCGAGCCCGAGCTGGGTCAGCACGAAGAAGCGGTCGGGATAGCGCGCGCCGCCGAGCACGGGCAGGCGCTCGAGCAGCGCGAAGGGCAGCGGCAGCTCGAAGGTGCCGATCGTGAGCGAGCGCCCGAGCGCGAAGACGAACGACACGCCCGCGAGCACGAGCGGCGCGCGCGCGCGGCGGCCGCAGCTCGCCCCCACCGCGGCCAGCACGAGCGCGACGCAGCCTGCGTAGGCCGCGAGCGAGACGGTGCAGCCCGTGCTCTTGAACGCGCGCATCAGGAAGGCGAGGCCCTCGCGCTCCTCGACCTGCACGAACTCCTTGCCGGCGAAGCCGCGCGCCATCGGCACGACCACGGGCAAGAGCACCGCGAGGCACGCGCCGAAGTGCAGCGCCTCGAGCGCGAGCGCCCGGCCGCGCACGGGTGCCGCGCGCACGCGCAGCGCGGCCAGCACGAGCCCGGCCGCGCCCGCCGCCAGGCCGTAGTACCAGTCGCACAGACCGACCGCCGCCAGCGCCAGACCGGCGACGAGCGCGCGGCCGCGCCCGGGTGCCTCGGCGAAGCGCGCGCAGCACACGAGGTACAGCGGCACCACGCCGAGCTGCACCAGGTTGAGCTGCGGCAGGTACGTGAAGTGGTGCGGCGCGAACGCGAACACCGCACCCGCGAGCCAGGCCGCGGGCTCGCTCGCCACGTGACGGCGCACGAAGAGGTACGTCGCGAAGCCCGCCAGCCAGAAGGAGACCAGCGCGAGCAGGTTGTAGGCCACGATCGGACCCGCAGTGAGCGTCACGGGCGCGGCGATCAGGCCCTGCAGCGGGCTCAGCGGTTGCACCGCGAGCCCGGCGCCGCGCGGATGCAGCAGGTTCGCGGCGTGGAAGTACGGCGTGGACGGATCCGCGAGCCAGCGCGCCGTCCACTCGAGGTTCCAGTACCCGAGGTACTGGTCCATGCGCGTGCTGAAGAGCCCGTCGAGCCGCAGCGCCAGCGGCCAGGTCAGGACGAGCGTCGCCAGCGCGAAGAACAGCGCCGCGCGCAGGGTCGCCCCGCCGCGCGCGCTCACGGGCAGTCCTCGTCGTTCACGTAGCCCTCGAACTCGGCGCGGTAGAAGCCGGTGTTCAGGCGCCAGATCTCGCGCCAGCGTGCCGTGTCGAGGAGCGGCCCGCGCGTGACGAGCCGCACGGCGTCGTACACGCGCGCGAGCCCCGGATCGCGCAGGTGGTTCGCATCCTCGGCGATGCTCTCGCGATAACCGCACGGGATCGGCCGGCGGAAGTGCGAGATGCGCCAGTCGTCCGGATCGGCGACCGCAAGGCGCGCGAGCAACGGATCCGAGAGCGCGTTCTGGTCGATGAAGTGCACCTCGGGGCCGAGGAAGTAGCCGCGCAGGCCGATCGCGCCCGTGACGATCACCTGGTCGCCCTTCTGCTTCAGGCGCTCGACCTCGCGGTACTTCGGATGACCCTCGAGCGGCAGCACGAAGCGCCCCGCCTCGCGCCGCACGTTGACCATCCCGGTCAGCGCGAAGTGCCAGGCGCGCTCGTCCGAGATGCCGTCGTCGCCGATGATCGCGTCGGCGGCCGCGCGCAGGTCGCGGAAGTCGTTGCCGCGGTCGGCGCCGTAGTCGGCGCCGCTGGTCAGCGCGGGATAGGTCGCGAGGAAGCCGAGCGCGAGCGCCGCGCCGCCGGTCGCGAGACGCGCCGCGTCGGGCACGCGCGCCAGAGCGCGCACGACGAGCGCCGCGGCGAGCGCGAAGCTCGGCGTCAGGAAGCGCCCGCTCATGAAGTCGCCGCCGATCGAGACGACGTAACCGAGGTACAGCAGCGCACCCAGGGCCAGCGCGCGCTCGCGCCACGAGAGCCACAGCGTCGCCAGCGCACCCGCCGCGACCGTGACCAGCGTGAGCGGATCGAAGCGCAGCGATTCCGCGAGGTAAACGAGCCCCTGGGCCCGCAGGCGCTCGCCCGGGATGCCGGTGCTGAGCTTGGCGTAGGCCGTGTTCGGCACCAGCGCCCCGTAGTAGACGAGCGAGAACCCGTGCCACAGGAAGAGCGGGAGGAGTCCCAGCGCGAAGCCGCCGACACGCTCGACGCGCCCGCTGCGCGGCGCGAGGTGCACCAGCACGCCCGGCGCCAGCATCAGCGCGAGGTCGGTGCGCAGCAGCATTGCCGCGCTCACGAGCAGCCCGAGCTTCCAGCTCGACCACTGCTCGACCAGCGCCACGAGGAACAGGAACAGGACGAGGTGCACGAGCGGGTTCTCGAGTCCGCTCGACGAGAAGTCGACGCAGGCGCGCGAGCTCGAGAGCAGCAGCACGCCGGCGCAGCCGGCCGCGGCCGAGCCCGCCACGCGCCCGGCCAGCACGAGTGCCGCGAGCAGCGCGACCGCGAGCGAGAGCAGGAGCGGCGTCCAGTAGAGCTCGCCGGTCACCGCGTGCACCCCCGCGAGCGCGAGCATCCACAGGGGGTGCGTGTAGGACTGCACGCGCTCGGCCACGTTCCAGCGCAGGCCGTGGCCATCGGCCCAGTTCTCGACCGTGCGGAACGTGATGTAGGCGTCGTCGCACAGCCAGGCCGTGCGCACGAGGACCGTCACGAGGAGCGCGAAGGCCGCCACGAGCGCGGCGCGGAGTCGCTTCTGGCCGTCCGGACTCATGCAGGGCGCGCGATTCTACCCGCGCGGCTCAGCCACTCCGACGCCACACGACCAGCACCGACTTCCCGAAGCGCCCGAAGAGGATCCGGTCGAGCACGCCCGAGAGCGGCACGAGGAGCCCGTCCCAGGTGCGGATCTGCGTCGGCGTCGGCAGGGCGCGCCGCAAGAGCAGCCGGTTCGCGAGCGACGCGAGCCAGCCCACGCTGTCCAGGTAGGCCGCGCGCACGAGCTCGGTCCCCGGCGGCGTCAGGGCGAGCAGCGTGCGCCGTTCGTAGCGCCGGAAGTGCCCGATCGCCCGGTCGAACTCCGAGTACAGCGCCTGGTGCGCGGGCGCCAGCACCACGAGGCGCCCGCCGGGTGCGAGCCGCGCGGCCGCGCGCACGAGCTCGCCGCGGTCGTCCTCGATGTGCTCGAGCACGTCGACGTACAGCACCGCGTCGAAGCGCCGCTCGGCCGCGAGGTCCTCGAGCGTCCCGCCGCGGGCCTCGACCTCGACGCCGTGCGCCTGCGCGAGCTCGCGCGCCGCCGTGGCGAGCCGCGCGCACAGGCGCGGATCCGGCTCGAGCGCCGTCCAGCGCTTCACGCGCGCCGCCGGCAAGAGGTTCGCGGTCGTCCCGCCGAGCCCCGCGCCGACCTCCAGCACCTCGCCACCAAGGAACGGCGCGAGCTCGCGCGCCAGTCGCCGCTTCCAGTTGCGCGCGGCGGCGAAGAGCTCGAGCTCGCCGCCGACGTAGGCCTGCTCAGCCAAGCAGCGACCGCTCGGGCAGGAGGTAGTGCCGGTAGTCGCGCAGCGGCAGGAAGCTGTAGCGCTCGCGCGACTGCAGCAGGAACAGCACCGCCAGCGTCAGGACGCCGAGCAAGCCGACCAGCAGCACACCGAGCAGTCCGCTCAGGCTCGTGAGCCACACCGGCGGCCCGTCGGCCGACAGGAAGCCCGCGCCGAGCGCCGCTCCGAGCCCCGCCAGCGCGAGCGCGATCAGGCCGGCCGCGGCGCAGATCAGGCGCACGCCGACCGTGTCGCCGTAGACCGAGATGGCCGAGAGGCCGTGCGTCACGAGCGCGACGAAGTTCATCTTCGAGCGCCCGTCGAGGCGGCGCGCGCGCGGCACGGAGACCTGCACCAGCGGGAAGCGCGCCTTGTAGACTGCGGCCGCGTAATGGTTCCAGATCTCCGAGACGCCCACCAGGCGCTCGAGCAGGCTCCACGGCAGCACGCTGAAGTTGCCGACCTCGACCTTGCGACCGGTCAGCGCGCGGTGCAGCAGCTTGTAGGCGCGGTAGCCGAGCCAGAAGCGCAGGCCCTCGGAGCGGCGCGCGCGCGCGGCGAACACGGCCTTCGTTCCGCCCGTGCGCGCGAGCTCGGCCAGGAGCTTCGGCACGTCCGCGGGCGCGTCCTCGCCGTCGGCGTCCATCACGACCACGGCGCGCGCCTTGCGCTCGGCGTAGAGGTGCGTCAGGCCGAGCGCGATCGCGCGCTGGTGGCCGAGGTTGCGGCGCAGCGGCAGCACGCGCACGCCGCGCAGGGCGCGCGGCGTGAACGGCAGACGCTCGGGCGCGGGCTGGCTCGAGCCGTCGTCGACGAGCAGCACGTGGACCTCGTCCTCGAGCCCGGCGGCGACGCCGTCGAGGGCCTCGAGCAGGCGCGTCACGGCGCTCCAGTCGTCGTAGACCGGGATGCAGAAGGCGAGCTCAGCCACGGCGCTCGTAGTACTCGAAAAAGCCGTCGCGGGAAAGCAAGCGGTAGCCGTCGACCAGCGGCGCGAAGTCGGGGTGCGCCTCGAAGTAGCGCCGGAACTCGAAGGGCGAGCGCCCGAAGGCCTGGCGGACGGGGCGCACGTCGAACAGGAGGAAGCGCGGACGGCGCTCGCGCAGGACCGTCACGACGCGCTCGAGCGCGCGGCGCTCGACGGCATGCATGGCCTCCAGCGTGCGGTACGGGAAGGCCGGCGCATCGAGCTCGGCCTCGCCGTAATTGCCGGCGATCAACCACAGGCACGAGTAGGGCGAGAGCGAGCGCCCGGCGGTGAAGTTCGCGACCGGGAAGGTCGCGCCGACGCTGGCGGTGAACACGAGACAGCCCTCACCGTCCTGCAGCGGCGCCAGCACGCGCGCCTGGGCCGAGCGCAGCTCGGGATCGCGCGTCCGCGGCTGCTGCAGCGCCAGCGCGCCCAGGGCCAGTGCGGCCGGAACGAACTCGAGCGCGAGCGTCGCGCGCGCTCCTTTCAGGCGCGGAGCGAGGAAGGCGAGGGCCGCGCTCGCCAGGGCCGCTCCGGCGAAAACGTCGGTCGGCAGGTGGTGGTAGGCGAAGTTCTTGCGCTGCAGCTGCGCGGCGAGCACGCCCGCCAGCGCGAGCAGCGCGCAGGCGAGCGGAACGCGCGTGCGCGGCCCGCGCCAGGCCGCCAGCACCCCCGCCGCGAGCGCGAGTCCGGCCAGCAGCGTGTGCACGCTCGCGAGCGGCACGGGCCGGTCATAGGCCGCGTACACCGCCAGCGTGTCGCGCGCGTCGCCCCAGTAGGACGGCGCCGTGAGCTGGATCGCCACCACGTAGAACGGCACCGCCAGGGCCGCGACGACGAGCTCGGCCCGCAGGAGGGCGCGCCACGAGCGCTGCTCGACGAGCCGCAGGCCCTCGAGCGCCAGCACCGCGGCCACGTAGTGCGGTTTCAAGGCGACGCCCAGCGCGAGCCCCAGCCCGGCCACGACGCGCGTCGCGCTCCCGGAGCCCGGCACCAGCGCCCAGGCCGCGTAGGGCAGCAGCAGGAACACGAGCCAGTGCTCGCGCTGTCCGCTCTCGTAGCCCGCGGCGATGCTGGCGAAGACCGCCAGGAAGAGTCCGAGGGCCGAGCGTGCGACGGTCCCGAAGCCGAGGCGGGCCAGGGCCGGCCCGGCCAGGAAGAGGGCGAGCAGCGCGAGCAGCGCGGTCAGGACGGCGTGCAGGACGAGCGGCGTCCAGCCCGCGAGCCGCGCCAGCGCGACCTCGCCGCCCGCCAGCCACACCACCAGCGGCGGGTTCGTGTCGATCACGTCGACGCCGATCTCGCCGCCGTCGAGCCAGACCGCGCCCGCGTGCAGGAACCAGGCGACGTCGTGGTTGGCGGTCAGGAGTTCGCCCGCGCGCGCGACGCCGGCGCGCACGAGCAGCGCGGCGAGGAGCAGCCAGGCAAGCCCCGTGGCGAGCCTGCGCCCGCGCGATCGTACGGAACCCGACGACATGAAACGGCGATGGTCCCTTCGACCGCGACGGGGCGGCAAGGAAAAAGCCCGCGGGCCGGCCAGGGCCGGTCGGCCGGGCTCAGGGGTTGTGAAGAAATCCCCCACCAGCCGAGAGCCAGCAGGATGCGTCGTGGCTAGGCGTGCCGACGACGCGTATCCGCTGCGATACTCGGAGGAGGCGCAACGACGCCACGGCGCATCCTGCTGAGCTCGGAGGCGGCGGGGGATTTCTTCACGACCCCTCAGAGCCCGGCGATCAGCTTCTGGCAGAGCTCGTCGAGGTCGCAGGCGCGCACCTCGCGCAGGTCGATCGGGCCGAGGCGCTCGAACTTGCGCTGCTCGTCGGCCGAGGAGAGCTCGCTCTTCGCCTCGCCCGCGCCCTGGGGCGCGGAGAGCTGCTGGGGCACGAGGCGCTCGAGCGCGGCGGCCTGGGAGCTCGATTGCTGCTGCTCGCAGCGCTCGAGGGCGCTCTTCGCGCGCAGGCAGACCGAGAGCGTCTCCTTCAGGTTGTTCTGGATGCGCGTCAGGCGCTCGATGTCCGGTTCGGGCCCGGCCAGCGAGCGCCGCACCTTGGCGCAGGCCACCTCGAGCACCGCGATCAGCGTGTTGAGCTTGCGCAGGAGGCGCTTCCGGTACTCGGGCGACTCGAGGTGCGACTCGTTGAAGGGCGTCTCTTCCGGCTGTGAGCTCATGAATGGGCGGGTCAGGGTGGTGGCGGGCAGCGCCGTGCTGCCGGCGCACCGAAACCTATCCCGCACACGCGGCCGGGGAAGTGGCGCGCGGGATTCCTCGCGCGCGCGCCGACTCTCAGGAAACCGTTTCCAGCAGCCGCACCGGATCGGGCAGCACCAGGATCCACTCGCGCGGCTCGAAGGCCGCCAGACGCGCGCGCACGCGCGCCACCAGCAGGCGATCGCCCTCGCGGTACGTCAGCGCCGGGCGCACGCCGGGGCGCACGCCCTGGCAGCCCGCCGAGCGCACGGCGCGGTCGGGCAGGGCGCGCTCGAGCACGGACTGGCAGCAGGCCGCCAGCACCTTCGCGAGCTCGAGCATCGCCTCCTTGTAGGGCCCGTCGAGGTCCTGCCGCGTGCGCTCGCGCGCGACCTCGTCGTCCTCCTTCATCATCAGGTAGCCGGCCAGCGTGATCGCCTCGGGCAGCGGCACGAGCAGGCAGCCCTGCTCTTCCTCGTCTCCGGCATCGATCCCGAGCTTGAAGGAGATGTGCACCTGGCCCTTGCCGGCCGGGCGTGCGCGCACGTGCTCCAGCACGAAACCGTCCAGCTCGAGCTCGCGGTCGAGGATCAGCCCGAGATCGGTGGCGATGCGCGCCAGCACGCACTGCACGAGCTCGTGGTCGTCGAGCGGAGGGAGCGGGGACGGGGCCATCCGGGGAGCCCTGTTGTCGGCGCGATCCGTCCCGGGCTTGGGAGAAGCTCGGCTCTTTTCGCGCGCCGCGTGGTGCGCCGGAAAATCCTTCGCGGGCCCCGGATCGCCTTCAGAACGGCCGCGCACGCGTCCGAAGCGCGCTGCATGTCCCCCGCCCCCGAGCGGCGCCGCATGACGCGGGTCGCGACCACGATCGCCGCCACGCTCGAGCTCGACGGCGCGCCGCCGGTCGCGCTCGCGCTGCGGGACCTGAGCGTGATCGGCCTGTGCGCGCACAGCCCGCGCGAGCTCGTCGTCGGCAGCCCGTGCCGCGTGCGCCTCAGCACCGGCGCGCGCGAGCTGGTGGCCGGCGGCCGCATCGTGCGCTCGCGCGGCAGCGAGCTCGCCGTCGGCTTCGATCAGCTCGCCTTCGAGGACTACGAGCTGCTGCGCGTCTTCCTGCTCGAGCACGCGCAGGACCCGCGCGCCCTGGGCGACGAGCTCGAAGACCGCCTCGGCTACCTCGGCTGAAGCGCCGGCGCCAGCGCGCGCTCCGGCCTCAGGGCAGCGCCGATTCGAGCAGGTCGAGCAGCTCGACCTCGGGCACCGGGCCCATCGCGATCAGCTCGAAGCCGTTGCAGCGGCCCTGGGCCACCGTGACGTTCTGGATCGTGTAGAGCGTCACGCGGCTGACCTCGCGCGGCTCTCCGGGGCCGTCGCCGACCTGCGCGGCGCGCACGGTGACGGCGGGATCCTCGAGCTTCTGGAAGAAGAACAGCGGCTCGAGACCGTCGGTGTAGGTCAGCTTGAGCCAGCGTTGCTGGCCGTCGCTCGAGACCGTGGCGGCCTCGTACAGCACGAAGCCCTCGGGCAAGAGGCGCGGCTCGAGCGTGCGCAGGCCGAGCTGCTGCGGGATGTCGCGCAGCAGCAGCGGCTGCTCGTCGTTGGCCGGCACGTGCCAGGCGACGCCCACCTTGTCGGGATCGCTGCGGAAGCTCTCGTAGTGCATCGAGGCCACGCGCTTGCCGGCCGCGTCGAGGCGCTGGCTGGCGAGCACGAGCTCGGTCTCGCGGTCGATGGCGAGCTCGTAGGCGATCGGCTCGCCCACGTTGCGCTCGACGCGCAGCTTGCGGCAGGTTCGCCCGGCGACCTCGACCGTGCCGAGCGGCGTGACCTCCCAGTTGCGCCGCAGCAGCCCCGCGTGGCGCACGACGAGGTCGCGGTAGCGGAACAGGAAGCCCTCGCGCAGCACCTGCAGCAGCTCGAAGGTGCTCCAGTCGAGCGCGGCATCGCCGTCCAGCGGGCGCAGCGCGTAGTTCCCGTGTCCGTCGGTGACGATCTCCTCGCGGTAGGAGAGCGTGACCCCGTCCGCGCCCAGGAACTCGAGCCGCCGGACGCCCGCGTGGGCCGTGGTCAGGCGCAGGTCGTTCGGCGCGAGGTGGCCGCTGGCGGCGCCCTTCGTGCTGGTCTCGACCACGACCTCGGCGCTGCCGTCGCCCGGCGCGCAGGCCGTGAAGCCCGCCAGAGCGAGCAGCAGGAAGCCCCCCGCGCACTTCATCGCGCCACGCCTCCGGTCAGGCTCTCGGCCAGGGCCCGCGCGAGCGGGTCGAGGCCCTCGAGCGAGTCGGCGCGCACGACCTCGAAGCGGTAGGCGCGCGGCGCGGGTTCGTCGAAGCGCAGCGCGAGCCACACGACCAGCGCGGCCGCGACCAGCACCGCGAAGGGGCCGCGCGCGAGGCGCACGAAGGTCTGCCGGCGGGCGCGCGCGTGCAGCGCCTCGGCCAGCGCGTCGGGCGCGCGCAGGCGCTCGAGGTTGCCGGGGAAGCGCTCGGCGGTCTGGCGCGCGGGCGCGGCGAGCTCCTCCTGCACCAGGCGGTCGAGCACGGCCGGCGCGGGCACGAGGTCGAGCGTGCGCAGGACCTGGGCCGAGCGCTCGCCGCGCTCGGCGTCACCGGCCGGAGCGCGACCCGCGAGGCGCCGGTGGACGAGCCCATCGAGCGCCGCGGGCGCACCGAGGCGCGCCAGGCTGCCGACGGCGCGCTCGAGGCGCCGCACGCGGTCGCCCGAGAGCTCGCGCACGACGCGCCGCTCGAGCTCGCCCGGGGCCTCGGCCGCGCGCAGCTCCTCCAGCGCCTGGATCGAGCGCTCGCTGGCGCGCACCCAGGCGCGGCAGGCCTCGCACTCCTCGACGTGCACCGGATCGAAGCCGGCCGACAGCCATTCGGCGCGGAAAGCAGCGCAACGCTCGTTCACTGCGCGCCCCCGAGGTAGTGGCGGTCGAGCACGGGCGTCAGCTCCTTGTCGAGCGCCTCGTGGGCGCGCGCCAGGCGCGACTTCACCGTACCGAGCGAGATCTGCAGCGTCTCGGCGACCTCTTCGTAGGAGAGGTTCTCGATGTAGCGCAGGACGATGACCGTGCGGAACTTGGGCGAGATGCGCGAGATGGCGCGCTGGATCTCGAGCTCGAGCTCGCGCCGCGAGGCCGAGGCCGAGGGCATCTCGACCGCGGGGTCGGCCAGCTCGAACTTGCCGCGCTCCTCGACCGACTCTTGCAGGGCCTCGATCGAGGTCAGGCGCCGGCTACGCTGGCGGCGGCGCACGTCGATGCTGGCGTTGACCGCGATGCGGTAGACCCAGCTCGAGAAGCGCGACTCGAAGCGGAACTCGCCCAGGCGCCGGAACAGGATCCCGAAGGTCTCCTGGGAGGCGTCCAGGGCGTCGGAGGGGTTGCCGGTGATCCGGTAGCAGACGTTGTAGATGCGGTCCTTGTAGCGCTCGTACAGGCGCCGGTGGTCGCCCTCGAGGCCCGTCACGGGCCCGCGCTGGCAAAGCAGCACGAGCTCGGCATCGGGGTCGGCATGCATGTCCGCAGTCATCCTCTGGGGCTTCGACGGACGACGGGGCTACCAGGTTCCATCGCGCTGCGGCGCACCCGCGCGCGGGGCCGAAAACGGGCCCGGCGAGGCTCGCTCGGCGGGCGGAACGACGGCCTCGCCCAGGAACGCGGAAAAAACGTCCCGGGGCCGGGTCGGGGCCGGCCAGGAGCGCGCGGAAGGGCTGCTTTCACCCCCCGCGTTCGGACACGGACGGCGAGCGGGGACGCGCAAGGGGCCAGGGCCCTCGAGGGCAACCGAAACCACGCAGCGAGGGGCCGAGGGGACGGGCGGCTAGCCGCCGGCCAGGGCTGCCGGATCCGGCAGCGCCAGGGTGGTCCCGATGCTGGCCTGGCACTCGGTCGGGTTGCAGTAGGTGTCCATGGCCTGGCACTCGGCCGCATCGACCTGATGGACCACCGAGACGCCCTCGATCCCGATCGGATTGGTGACCTGGGCGCACATCTGGCCGCTGCTCCAGCCGACCGGCAGGTTGCGGTCGGGGACGAGCGGGCGGTACTGGACGCCGGTCGAGGGGCTGCCGCCGCCGTTCGAGACGTAGGTCATGGCAGGAGACTCGGCCACGACCGTGACCCCGGCCACGTCGACCAGGGGCAGGACGCTGACCGCGACGCCCGCTCCCGGCACGCTGCTGCGCACGGCGGCGAACAGGTTGAGCTGGCCCAGCTGGCGCACCAGCGACTGGGGTACGGCGACCTCGACCACGCCCAGCGAATCCTTCAGGTCCGAGCCGCTGCGCAGGAAGCCGCGCGCGTTCTGGAACGAGCCGGCGCGCAGGTAGAACGGGCGCCCGCGGTGGACGATGCCGACGCGCACGTCGGTCGTGTTGGCCGAGGCATCGTTGACGTAGATGGCCGAGAGGATCGAGACCATCTCGCCCTCGAGGCAGGCCACGGTCCCGACCGTCAGGCCGGCGGCGGAGGGCAGCGAGCTCGCCAGCAGCGGGTTGCTGCCGCGCGCCCGCTCCTCGAGATCCGAGAAGCCATCCAGGTCCGTGTCGGCCTGGTCCGGCCGCGTGCCGAGCACGAGCTCCTGCGCGTCCGACAGCCCGTCGCCGTCCAGGTCACGCCGCCCCGTGTTCGTCGCCGCCGCCAGCTCCCCACCCCCGCTGGCGACGATCGCCCCGATGGCGATACCGAGACCACTCAGCGCCAAGGCCGCCGAGCCCAGGGCTCGCATCCGACGCAACGGGTTCTGGGTCATGCACGGACCCATCGAGGAGGCGCGACAACCGCACCCACCCCGGGGGGAAAACCTCTAGCCGCAACTCTAGGTGAGGTTCCCGAAAAAGGTCAAGGCATCCCGGGAACCTTTTCCTCACCCCCCCCCGACGTTGGACGAACCCCGCCCCCGACGCCACACTAGCCCCCCTCACGCGCCCGTAGCTCAGCCTGGATAGAGCGTCTGCCTCCGGAGCAGAAGGCCAGAGGTTCGAATCCTCTCGGGCGTACCAACCTCCCCCTGGGCAGTGAGCCGGGGGCGGGCAGTGCTTGGGTGGGGGGTCGCCGTCGAGCGCCCCGGATCCCCCGCCGCGCGCGACAGGGGCGGTTTCCGCCGACGACGCTGCTCTCGGTTCGAACCCCTCCCGTGGCGACCATGGCAGCTGGTCGGTGCGAACTGCTCCGTTCCGGCGCCCCGCTCTCTGCTCTCGGAAGAGAGCGTAGAAACGCTCCGGTATCCCCCCGTCCGGAGCCTCGGGACACCGGAGCATGCGACGCGCGGGGGTTGTCCGAGCGACCTCTATTCACCGTCCCCTGGCGATCGGCGAGCGCGCGTGCAACGGCGGGACCTCGGTGCCCATAGTCTCCGCGCGCGCAGTTCCGGGGCGGGCGAGCTGACCAGAGCTACGAGAAGAGACTCCTGCGCTTCACGTCGCCGGTCCTGATCATCGACGACTTTGCCCAGCGCCCGCTCGCGCAGGACGAGCCGCTCGACATCTCCGAGAGATCATTCGCGCGCGCCACGAGGTTGGTGCAATGATGGTCACCTGGAACCGCGGCTTCGAGGAGCGGTACGCGCTCCTCCCCGACGACCAGATCGCGTCGCCCGCCATGGGTCGGCTTCCGCACCACGCCAAGGTCGTGCTGCTCGAAAGCCTGCTCTTCAGAAACCCCTCACGCACAGCCTCCTGAGCGTCCGTGGCCGTGGTGCCTATCTCTCGCAGGGCGATATCTCGCTCGCCGAGGCCCGGAGTCCCGTCGACATCGAGGTGGACCAGATCAGCCGAACCAGCACCGCCGTTTTTCCAGGCGCTCTCCCGGGATCCTTCCCGCCACCCTCACGCAACTGTTCCCTCTACCACGCTCGTTTTTCCGGCCACCTCCAGGTGGACCAGGTCTGCCGAGCCAGGTGTGGACCAGGTGGCCGGTCCTTGACACCTGATCATGCCCTTGCTCGTCGGCTCACCCCTGGGATCGGCCATCTTAGGCCTCGGACGGGGTTCTATCTAGGGAGGCAGGTGGTCCGCTAGAATCGCCAAGAGCCCATTTCTCAGGCGCCCAGGAGGTGGGCAAGACCCCTCAAGACAATCCATGCCTTGGCTTGCAGAAGACCTCTCCACAGAGCCGATAGCGCTGCATCGAAGACGTTGGTTCCGCTCGAAGCACTCGTCCCCTATCCCCCAAGGAACGACCCCTGGAGCCTGAATGTGCCCCTGCTGACCGAAGGTGAGTCCCTGCTGGATGTGTACACGGTGGAGCGGTTCCTGGGAGAAGGAGCGTTCGCCGAGGTCTACCGCGTCCACCATCGGTTCCTTGGCCGACAGGCCATGAAGGTGTTCAAGACCCGTGCAGCTTCTCTCGAGCATGTTCAGGCGCAACTGGCAGAGGCGCTGCTTCTGTCAAGAATCGGCCACCCAAACGTAGTCCGAGTCTACGACGCCAATGTGCTAGAGGGGCCGTCCGGTCCTCTGGGCTTCTTCACCATGGAGTACGTCGCTGGCGGCACATTGGACCGCCACTGGCGTTCGTTCGGCGGGAGGTTGATGCCGACTCATGAGGTCGTGACCATCATGCGACAGGCGTGCGCTGGAATCGCAGTAGCGCACGCTGAGAAGCCACCAGTGATTCACAGGGATATCAAGCCACAGAATATCCTGGTCGGGTTCGAGGGGACCGGTCTTCGTGTCCGCGTGAGCGATTTTGGACTTGCAAAGCAGGCCGATGAATTGAGCCTGTTCATCAGTGCAAAGGGAACGGTTGGCTTCAAGCCACCAGAAGCGTTCAAAGACATGGACTCGACTGCCGCGGACGTGTGGGCCCTGGGTACGACCATGTACCTGCTACTCACGGACACCTGGCCCTATCCCGAACTCAACGACCGAGACGACCTAACAGAGGCGGGGCGGTTCGTCGGGGAGCTCAGACAGGCCAGCACATTCAACGCCCACGTTGACGAGCCCCTCGACAATATAGTTGCCCGGTGTCTTGCAAAGGATCCACGCGCTCGATTCCGGGATGCGATCGAGCTCTCAGCGGCATTAGGAACGTGGATGCCCGAGCCTCTTGTGACTGACAGCAGAGCGCTCGCGAAGGCCACAGGTAGGTCTCCCGCTCGCCCCCTGGAGGGAGGCTCTTCGCCGCAGGATGGGTTGAGAGATGCCATGCAGTTGGCGAAGGATCCTCGCACCCTCGGGATGGCCGCAGACCTTCTGGAGCAGGTGCTCAACTATTCGCCGGAACTCCGGGATCAGTATGAAGGTCACCTAGACGTCTGGCGCCGTGGCGTGTGCATGTAGCCCGCAAGTCCATGGCACCGTCACCGCGAACAGTTCGTCCGCAGCCCAATCCCCTCTGCGAGGAGGTCAAGAACCTCGTAGGGCCAGACTTGTATCGGCGCAACGCATTTCGGATTCTCGGAGTACCGATTGACGCGCAGATTCAAGCTGCCAACAAGGCCCAGAAGCTGCGGGAGATGCAAGAGAAGCTGGGACTGGCCACTGAGGCGTCGCTGCCCCCGCGCGATGCGATCATGCCACTTTCTGCAACTCCTGATCGCGACGAGGTCAAGCGGGCAGGAGAGATACTTCTCGACCCGGTATCCAGGTACGGCCACGCATTCTTCTGGTTCTGGCCTGACGCCAACAAGAAATCACAGACCTCCCTCGAACACCTCTCGCAGTCCCAACCGGCAGATGTGCTCAGGAGCTGGCAGCAATATCTGTCCAGCAACCAAGACGACTCTTTAGCCATGCACAACACGGCCGTCTTGGCTCATATGATGGCGCTGGATCTTGAAGTTGCTGCCAGCAAGAGCTCACTGTCGAAGAGCCTCGAGCAGCATCGATGGTGGTACTGGGGACTAACCTACGCCTGCTGGCGGCGTCTGGCGAACGACAGGTTGCTCTTGGAGCGGGAGCGCTCGATGCGCGAGGCGGCGCACGACCCACGGTTGGGGACTGGTGTCGCACGAGGACTTCTCCTCGAGTTTCCAAGCGTGGTGCTGCGCACCACGGCCAAGGTACTCATCGATATCGCCGTGCGAGCAAGCGAGAGGGATGGGCTAGATTCGGCGCTCTCGCTTGTAGCGAGCTTCTTTCAGCCTGACCAGCATTCACTAAATGAAACGGCGAACCGGGCTTCCAAACTCAATGCAGCTGAACATCATCTCTCGTTGATGAAGAGTGCCGGATGGTCAGAAGATGAATTCTTAACCGTCCTGGAGACAGAGCTCGAGGCAACGATAGACCGCGTGCGCGAGGCAACGGCCGGACTCGCTGAATTGCCTCACGGGACCGCACGCCAAGAACTCGACCAAGTGATTCAGACCGTAGTCCGCTACTGTTCGGTCGTTGAAGCCCTCTTGCCGGCTGCCAATATTCGGCGAGCCAACGTGGTGGACAGCGCAATCGGGGCCTTCGTCGATCTTGCCATCACGCACGGAAACGAGGACCAAAAGTGGGCGCACTGGTTGGGACTAAACGATCGGCTCTTGAAACACGCGAGCGACCCAATGCTGCGCGACCGGCTCACGCGCACCGGCGCGACTCTCCGGGAAAACGTCAAGGTCGCCAAGGAGCACGAGCGGGTCGAGGCCACTGAGGCGGCCTTAAGAGACGGTCGCTGCCTGGCCGTGACCGTGCGCAACCAAGGAATGCGCGTGCCTCAAGCGTGTACCTGCTGTCTTGGCCCCGCTGAGTCAGAGCAAGTTTGCTCGCATAGCTGGACGGAGCACCGAGGTCTGTACCGGGTGAATAGGTCCATCTCTTTCAAGTTGCCCATATGCCGAGAGTGCGAGCGACACAGTCGTGAGTCCAGCGAACGGGCGTTCTTGCTGGTGGCACTTTCTGTGGCTTCCGCGTGTGGTGTGGGCTACCTGGTAGGACCCTTTCAAGGCGCAGACGGGTGGACGGCGGCCGTGATAGGGGCAGTGGCTGGACTCCTGGCTATGGGGCTCCTGGCCCTCAAGCTGAAGTATTCTCCGCTGGGCGAGCGCCATGCCTCTCGTAGGGAGTCGGTTCATGTCATGTACCAGAGCGACGCCACGGCGGTCATGACCTTCTCTAACCCCGTCTATGGGCAGGCATTCGCGGATACCAACGGATTTCCAGCGATGACGCCACCCGGGAAGAGTGGGTATCGCGGGACGTCAATCCTCGGGGGGGTAAACGGCCTCATCCGCGCCGCGACGGTCATTGTTCTCGGGATGATCGCCAGCGCGATCGCCTACAATGCAGCAGCCGAATTGCCCAAGCCTGGAAGACCTGCGCTTCCTCGGTGGCAACAAGCACCTGCGGCACCCGTTCGGCAGAGCTCTCCACCAGCCCAGGCATGGCAGGATGCTCAGTCTAAGCAACTTTCCAACGAGATCGATGAGGGGCGAGGTCGCGTCGGAAGAATAGAAGAGGAGATGGAGGCCGTCCAAGATCGCCTCGAGGTGCTAAGGCGTGATATCAGTACCAAGCAAGCCCTAATCACCGACTTCGAGAGCCGTGTCCAGCGAGGACTCCGAGTGGATACAAACCGCTACCAAGGCGTGGTCGATGCCCACAATGAAGCTGTTTATCAATACAACCAGCTCCTAAGTACCTTCAACGCTGCATACGAAGACTACCAACACGAACTCGACGCCGTGAACACGAGAATTGCAGAGTATAACCGGCGTTTTGCGCAATGAGCACCGAGCAATACTCGCAAATGTCTCCCACCCCCCGACCCGAGGGTCGTTACAACTCGTTGTGGTCGAGCATCAAGCGTCGGGTCAAGGGTGCACCGATTCCCAACGAGCAGTGTGCTGAGCCACCGCTCGGCGTAACCTCCGTCGCGGCCACGACGCCGGGGCCGCTCGTTATCACGGGAGTGGACACTGGGGCAACCGCTGACGTGAAGGCTCTGGTTGGAGCGGTTGTTGCTTCGGCAACAGCGCTCTGGCGGCTGCAGGTGCGCCTAGAGCGGGAGAAGCGCGAGACCGGGGCAGAGCTGCCGAAGTGGATGTCGCGCCAATTGGAATCTGCCTGCGACACCATGGCAGAAGCGGGGATCGAGGTCCGGGACCACACCGGAGAGCCCTACGTCACTGGGCTCGCGCTGACCGTGATGGCCTTCCAGCCGCAGGCTGGCGTCACCGTCGAAGTGGTCCAAGAAACCGTCAAGCCGTCCGTGTTCTTCAAGGGAGCCTTAGTACAATCAGGCCAAGTCATCGTGGCCATCCCAGCAGGCGCAACTATCCAAGGGCAGAGGCCATCAGAAGGGTTACAAGCCCCGGACGCGCGCGGGACGGAAGAGAAGCACAACTGAGCCAGAGAGCCATGAAGAGAACAACCATCGACTTTGGTATTGACCTCGGTACAACGAATAGTACCGTCGCCGTCGTCAACGGTGCAGCCACGGAGGTTATTCCCAACTCTGTGGGATCGGGCCTGACACCTTCAGCAGTGTGGCTTGACAGGCGTGGCCAGCTCTTTGCCGGCCAGAGAGCCAAAGAGAGACTAGAGTCAGAGCCTGATGACGCCACAGGAGAATTCAAGCTGCGCATGGGGCTCGGTACAAGCGGCGCCTTTCTGTTCCGGCGAAGCAACAAGGTCATGCTGCCTGAGGAGCTGTCGGCAGAGGTGCTGAAGGAACTCAGGGGCGCTGTTCAACAGGCTCGCGGGGAGGAGCTGCGAGCCGCGGTAATAACCGTGCCGGCCGCGTTCGACATCCCACAAAATAGCGCGACCCAACGGGCTGCAGAATTGGCAGGTTTGACTATCGCGCCGCTACTTCAAGAGCCCGTCGCGGCAGCTCTTGCCTACGGGTTTCAATCCACGGCGGACAAGGTGTACTGGCTTGTGTACGACTTCGGGGGAGGCACCTTTGACGCGGCCATCGTACAGCCAAGAGACGGCATCATCCATGTCGTGAATCACGCGGGCGACAACGAACTGGGTGGGAAGCACATCGACTGGGCGGTGATCGAGAAGCTCTTTGTGCCAGCACTTGTCGGCCAGTACGCCCTACCAGGATTCAGGCGCGGCGCAGAACGATGGCGCAGCGCGTTCGCGAAACTGAAGGAAAAGGCTGAAGATGCAAAAATTAGGGTGTCCCGAACTCAGAAGCCCTTCGCAGTTTACATCGAGAGTCTTTGCGTAGACGCAGCAGGCAAGAGCGTAGACTTTGAATTCACGCTAATGCCCAAAGACTTAGCCAGACTGGCAGAACCCTTTGTCCGGCGGTCCCTTGAGCTGAGCAAACAGGCCCTTGCGCAGAAGAACGTGCCCGCGAACGCAATCGAGCGTGTACTTTTTGTCGGGGGAACGAGCCTTCTTCCTTTGGTCCGCGAGGCTATCAAGAGCGAGCTTGTCAGCACAATCGAGATGAGCATCAATCCGCTAGAGGTGGTGGCCCGGGGCGCAGCCATCTTCGCGGGAACGCAGCGCCTTAATTTATCGCCTGGGAGCTCAAATGGCAGCGATGTAATAGAGCTGCAACTCGAGTACGACCCCATAGGAAGCGCTCTCAACTTCCCGGTCGGCGGGAAATTCAGACATCCGAAGGGGCGCCCGTTGACTGGGTACAGCGTGCAGATCACCGAGACCAAGAGTAGATGGCAGAGTGGGCGTATCCCGCTTGCGGCAAACGGCGCCTTCATCACGGAAGGGCATGCGGAACGCGGGCGCGCGTGTGAGTTCGCTGTCGAGCTATACGATCAAGCGGGAACACGACAAAGGATCGATCCCGTGGCGTTTACGTATACGGTGGGCATGACGGTCGCGGGAGCGATGGTTATGCACAACGTGGGTGTAGCGATGGCCAATAATCGGGTGGACTGGGTCCTAAAGAAGGGCCAGACTCTGCCCACCCGAAGGCGCCTCATTCATACGTGCGCGCAGGGACTAAAGAGGGGTGCCGCCGGGCAAGCGCTGCGCGTGCCCATAGTGGAAGGAGAGTGCGAGCACCGAGGCGACAGGAACCCGCTGATAGGCTTCCTCGAGATCCTGTCAAACAATCCGAAGTTGCGGCGCGATATCCCGGTCGGGGCGGATGTGGAGATCACCATAGAGATGGATGCATCTCGAATCATCCGTGTTCGAGCGGAGGTTCCCTTGGTCGACCTAGAAATGGAGGTCACCTTGAACGACCAGGGATATCAGCCTCGGAGTGCCGACAAGTTGAAGGCCGATCTCGAGAACGAAGTAGCTCGCATGAAGACCCTCACGGGTCAGGCGCACGGCACTTACGCTTCAGGTATTTTTTCTGCAGAGGACATGGCTCTGGTTGAAAGAATCGATGAGTTGGTAGCCGCGTCCCAAGGCGATGTGAGCGCAGGGAAGGAAGCCGAGAAGCGCCTGCTGGACCTCAAAGGCAAACTCGACCTAGGCGAGGAGTCCGTTTCCTGGCCTGCGGCGGAGCGGGAAGCGCAAGAGTGTCTCGAAGAGACTCGGAAGCTCGTCGGTGAGAGCGGTGGGGCGGCCGAAAGGAAGTTGCTGCCGGAGCTCGAGGTGAGCATGAAACATGCGCTCGGGTCGCGCAGCCTTCCCTTGCTCCAGGACGCAATCGAAAGCCTGCGAACTCTCGGCTACCGGGTGCTTGAACAACGGATTGATTTTTGGCTCGAGTTTCAAGAGTATTTGGAGGACGTGCGCGACACGATGCATGACCCAGTTATGGCGGATAGGCTCTTCGCCCAGGCGGTCAAGTGCGCGGCATCCAAGGACCTCACTGGCCTGCGGGCAGCACTTCGACAGCTGCATGCGTTGCTGCCAGAGGATAAGCAAGCTGAAGCAGCGTCCCATGGATACGGTGGTGGGACCATTCGCAGGGAATGAGCGTTATCAGCTCTCGATGAGTGAGTAGATCGTGGCCGCGGCTCGCCCGCCGCGTTCGCTGCCGGCGAAGAGCCGGTTCTTACGGCCGGATGGCCTCAGAAGCTCGATGGCCCCCTGCACATTATCGACGTCAATG
>Ga0172373_10002491_pt1 | contig 28046 bp, 33 predicted proteins | sample Lak10m_2_FD_114546 | JGI IMG/M metagenome (GOLD analysis project Ga0172373, IMG submission 114546) | Freshwater microbial communities from Kabuno Bay, South-Kivu, Congo - kab_092012_10m | ecosystem: Environmental > Aquatic > Freshwater > Lake | place: Democratic Republic of the Congo...
CGACGCCTACGAATTCCACGTCGTCTATCAGCGCGTGAGCCAGTTCGCGGCGGTGGAGCTGTCCGCCATCTACCACGACGTCATCAAGGACCGGCTCTACACCGACGCGGCCAATTCCCCGCGTCGCCGTTCCAGCCAGACCGCGCTGCACCGCATGGTCACGCGCCTCAGCCAGATGCTCGCCCCCATCCTCGCCTTCACCGCCGACGAAGCCTGGGAATTCATCCCCGGCAAGCCCGCGCCCAGCGTGCATCTGAGCGAGTGGGAGCCGAAGGCGTTCCGCATCACGGACGAACAAGCCGAGGTTTGGCAAAAACTGTTCAACGTCCGCGAGCAGGTGCTCCCTTTGCTGGAAAAGTGCCGAGCCGAGAAACTCATCGGCAAGGCGCTGGAAGCGCGCGTCCACCTTTTGCCTCCGGGACCAGTGGAATCCGCCCGGACGGAACTACAGGAGCTGCTGAACGTCTCACAGCTTCAGTTCACGGCCGGGAATGTCCTTCCAGTCCTGAACGTGATGCGTGCACACGGCCAGAAATGCGAACGCTGCTGGCACTGGGAAACCGAAGTTGGTGCCAACACCGAGCACCCCACCCTCTGCCCCCGCTGTGTCGAGGCCGTGAAACAGTCGCCAAAACTCAAAGAGGCATGACCTCAAGCGGCAAGAGAATCTCAAGCGCTCGGGTTAAGAATCTTCAACGTGTTCAGCCCGTTCTCGACCAAGAATCTGTCAAGCTGCACAGGGTCAGCCTTCTGGATAATGGGGTCGCACGAGACGAGGAACTCGCTGTCGTGGCAAGAGGCTTCCACAATAACCCGGCACTGTATCACTGACGCACCTTTGATGATTCCAGAATCATGCAGCCGCTCTGCGAGCACATCAGACGTTCCGTTGGCTGAATGAACATTCGACTGGTCGTGGATGAGCCAGTTTGTGAGCTGGGAAAGGGCGAGCGCGGCGTAGTGAGAGTAAACGGGGTTGCCGGTGTTCTTGAGCGCCCCAAGCTGCTCCCAAATCGTCTCCGTGATTATTGGAATTCTGGAGCCACGCTGGAGACTGTCCATCGTGGACTCACACTCCCCATCCCCAGCCGCCAAGGCGAGCAAGAAGGAAGCATCAAGAGCGGCGCAGCGCGGCATAGTTGCGTGGATACCCGGCAGTTGCCCGGGCATCCGCAGCGAACGACTGACGCGCTTGCTCGGCGCTGCGCTCAAGCAACTCGTTGACCGCCTGCAAAGCAGCCAAAGCAGCCTTTGGCTTGAACGCGGACTTAGTCTTTCGGGATTGAGCTTTCATGGTCGTGTCGTGTTGTCGTGTCAAACCCGTGCTGTCGGTTAAAACGGCAAGCGATTACAAGACGCGCCGGTGTTGTAACTCTCGACAAGAGCTTGCATCAAGGCAAAACGTAGCATTTTTGCTACCATTTGCATCTCGGTGAAACCCTTAGCAAGACTACAGAAGTTTGCACCGCGAAGCGCTGAACACAGTTCAGTTGATGCTGATTCCGCCTGGTCACTGACCGTTCAATTTTAGTGCCTATCGGCAGCTCTTTACACTGGTTGAGAAGAAATGCCACCCCGTTCTGCCTCCCGTGTTCTGGACACCGTCGGTTTCCCGAACACCGGGTTGCATAGCTCTCGCGCCCAAGCTGGCCAAAGGGGAGATTGCCAGCCTCGCCGGGGCGCAGGATGACGCGCGGGCAACGTCATCGGCGTGGTGGCGCAGCTCCTCTGCCCCAACGGGGCTACGGAATACAGCCCAGGGTTGCGCCCAGCGCTACCCTGGGAAACCCGTCATCAAATTGAATCTGCCCTGAAAGGGCAGCGGCATTGGAATACGCGCGTCCCGGCCAGCGCCCCTTCAGGGCACAACCCGTTTTGTTCGTCTTTCCCAAGGTAGGCTCCGCTGGGCTGCGCCAACCCTGGGCTGCATTCCAGCACCCCGTTGGGGTGCGTGCGAAGTTTCCTCGACGTGGTGAAGTCCGTCGAGCAGGCCATCGTGCTCATGCTGGTGTATGGAGGCGGGGAGGCGGGATTTAACGCCCAGGCGCAGCGCGGCGGAGCCGCAACCAGAAGCAACCACGGAAGACACGGAATACGCGGAAGGGCTTCGCGCATGGCCGCGCCTTCCGTGTGTTCGGTGTCTTCCGCGGTTGAAAACCTTCTCTGCCCGCGAGCGGTTGGGGGATAGCACTGCAAAGGCGCGGGGAAGGAGAGGGATGGGTTCGCACCTCGCGCCTCCGCGTCCTGGCGTCGTTGCGTTCAACTCCCATGTTCCAATGCGCTTTACTTGGCCCGGCACGGGACTTAGAAGAACACGCGCTCCGGGCGGCATTCGTCGGGACTGGCGCACCCAATGGCTGACCAATCCATTTTCATTGCCGGGCATCGCGGCCTGGCCGGCAGCGCGCTCTTGCGGCACTACGCGCGGCTGCCCGGCTGGCGGGTCGTCACCCGCACGCACGCGGAACTGGAATTGAGGGACACCGCCGCGGTGCGTGCCTTCTTCGCGCAGGAGCGGCCCACGCACGTCATCCTGGCGGCGGCCCGCGTCGGCGGCATCCAGGCCAATGCCACGCAGCCGGTCGAGTTCCTCCTCGACAACCTGCGCATCCAAAACAACGTCATCGAGGCCGCCGCCGAGTTTGGCGTGGCCAAGCTGCTCTTCCTCGGCAGCTCGTGCGTGTATCCCAAGCACGCCCCGCAGCCGTTGCGCGAGGACGCCCTGCTCACCAGCCCGCTGGAGGCGACCAACGAGGGCTATGCGCTGGCCAAGATCGCCGGTCTGAAGCTCTGCGCCTACTACCGCCGCCAATACGGCCGCAACTTCATCAGCGCGATGCCCACGAACCTCTACGGGCCAAACGACAATTTCGACCTGGAGAAATCCCATGTGCTGCCCGCGCTGCTGCGCAAGTTCCACGAGGCGAAGGCCGCGGACGCTCCGTCGGTCACGCTCTGGGGCAGCGGCACGCCGCGCCGCGAGTTTCTCCACGCCGATGACTTTGCCGAGGCGTGCGCCGCGCTCATGGACCGCTACGAGTCCGACCAGCTCATCAACGTGGGCGTGGGCGAGGACGTGACCATCCGCGAGCTGGCGGAGCTGATCCGCGGCATCGTGGGCTACGCGGGCGAGATCGTCTGGAACACCGCCCTGCCCGACGGCACGCCGCGCAAGCTGCTCGACGTGTCGCGCATCAACGCGTTCGGCTGGCGGGCGCGCATCCCGCTGGCCGACGGCATCCGCGGCACCTACGAGTGGTATCTGGCGAACCGCGCCGGGAGGTGACCACCCCCGGCGCACACCGCCGCACAACTTTTCATCGCCGGAAGCCGGAATCCTTGGTTACACTCCCGCCCCGATGACTCCGACCGTCTCACCGAAACGCCGCGCCGCCATCGCCGCCCAGGTCGAAAAGGCCGTGCTCACCACGCCGGTCCATGACATCCACACGCACCTCTACGACCCCGCGTTTGGCGAGCTGCTGCTGTGGGGCATTGACGACCTGCTGGTCTATCACTATCTCGTCGCGGAGGCGTTCCGGCAGTTCGACCTGCCTTACGAGAAGTTCTGGGCGATGTCCAAGGCCGAGCAGGCGGACGCGATTTGGAACGCGCTGTTCGTGGAGCATTCGCCCATTTCCGAGTCCTGCCGGGGCGTGCTCACCACGCTGAACCGCCTCGGCCTCGACGTGCGTAAGCGCGACCTGCCGGCGTTGCGCAAGTGGTTCGCCAAGTGGAAGGTCGCCGACTACACCACGCACGTCATGGACGTGGCCGGGGTGAGCCGCATCTGCATGACGAACTCGCCGTTCGACGACGTGGAACGCGTGGTCTGGGAGCGCGGCTTCCGGCGCGACGAGCGGTTCACCGCCGCGCTGCGCATTGACCCGCTGCTGCTGGCCTGGAATGACACCGCCGCCCCGCGCCTGCGCGACTGGGGCTACGACGTGACGGTGGAACTCTCCGAGAAGACCATCAGCGAAGTCCGCCGGTTCCTCGCCGACTGGACGCGCCGCATCAGCGCGCAATACCTCATGGTGTCGCTCCCGCCGGACTTCACCTATCCTGGCGACACCGTCTGCGCGCGCCTGATGGAGACGGCCGTGCTGCCGCATTGCCGCGAGTTCGGCCTGCCCTTCGCCATGATGCCCGGCGTGAAGCGCGCGGTGAACCCGCTGCTCAAGCTGGCCGGCGACGGCGTGGGGCATTGCGACACGGCGACCTACGAGAACCTGATCGCCGCGCACCCGGACAACCAGTTCCTGCTCACCGCGCTGGCGCGCGAGAACCAGTATGCCCTCTGCGTCGCCGCCCGGAAGTTCCGCAACCTCCACCTCTTCGGCTGCTGGTGGTTCACGAACATCCCGTATCTCATCGAGGAGATGACCCGGCTGCGCCTCGAACTCATCGGCCTCTCGGTCACGCCGCAGCACTCGGACGCGCGGGTGCTGGACCAGATTCTCTACAAGTGGGAGCACTCGCGCCGCATCATCGCCCGGGTGCTGGTGGAGAAATACGCCGACCTCGCCGCCACCGGCTGGGAGCCGACGAACGCGGAAATCCAGCGCGACGTGCAGGATCTCTTCGGCGGCGCGTTTGAGCGCTTCTGCGGACGGCACGCGGCGCGCGCGGCGCACGCCCCGTCGGCACGCCCGGCGGTGAAACGCGGCAAACGGCGCGCCTGAGCCTCGCGGGCGGCTGCCAGCCCATGCGCGCCTGCGTCATCTTCAATCCGACGGCCCGGGGTGACAAAGCCCGGCACTTCCGCCGCCATCTCGACGAGTTCGCCGCCGGCGTCGCGCTCAAGCCCACGCAGGCCCCCGGTGACGGCCGCCGCCTCGCGGCGGAGGCGGTGCGTGACGGCTTCGACACGCTTGTCGCCGCCGGCGGCGACGGCACGGTCAACGAAGTCCTCAATGGCATCGCTGACGCACCGGATGGCTTCGCGCGCGCGCGCCTCGCCGTGCTGCCGCTGGGCACGGTGAATGTTTTCGCCCGCGAGCTGGGCCTGCCCCTGGGCTTGCGCGCGGCGTGGCAGACCATCCTGCAAGGCAACGAGCGGAGGATGGACGCGCCCTTCGCGGAGCAGGCCGGCGCGACGGGCACGTCCCGCCGTTACTTCGCCCAGATGGCCGGGGCCGGCCTTGACGCACGGTCCATCAGCCTCGTGGACTGGGCGGCCAAGAAGCGTCTTTCCCAGTTTGCCTACGTGCTCGCCGGCCTGAAGGCCATGCGCGAGGCGCATCCGCCCATCACGGTCGAGGCGGAGGGACAGGCCGTGACCGGCGAATTCGTGCTCGTGGGCAACGGCCGTTTCTACGGGGGCAGCCTCCCAGTCTTTCCCCGCGCCCAGCTCGACGACGGCCTGCTGGACCTGTGCGTTTTTCCGCGTGTGAGCTGGGGACTCATCGCCCGTTACGCCTTTGGCTACCTGACCGGTCGTCCGCTCGTGCCGCGCGACGCGCGGGAGCTGCGCGTCCCCCGCGCGCGCCTGACTGCGGCGGTGGCGGTGCCTTTCGAGGTCGAGGGTGACTTGTGCGGCACGCTGCCGGTGGAGCTGGGCATCCTGCCCCGCGTTCTGCGCGTGGTGGCACCGTGACCCCGGCGGCCTGCTTGCCAGCTTCGGCGTGCTGCCGCTACGCTGCGGGCCAGTGCGCCTGCTCGACCGCTATCTGCTGCGCGAATTGACGGCCCCCCTGCTTTATTGCCTGGGCCTCTTCCTCATCGTTTTCGTCGCCGCCGACTTGATGAACGAGCTGCCCATGCTCCAGGGGCGCGGCCTCAACGGCTGGGACATTGCGGAATACTACGTTTACAAGGTGCCGGAGCTGCTCGCCAACGTCCTGCCGATGGGGTTGCTGCTCGCGGTCCTCATCGCGCTCGCGCAGCACGGCAAGCACCACGAGCTGGTCGCCATCCGCGCGGCGGGCGTGAGCTTGTGGCGGCTGGCCGCGCCGTATCTGGCGGTGGGCGTCGTGGGCAGCGCGTTCTTGTTCGTCGCGGGCGAGTTCATCGGCCCGCGCGCGCAGGAGGCGGCGGAGGACGTGTTGAACCGTTACCAGACCAGGCTCGAACAGCAGACCGAGCTGCAATGGCACCGCGACCTGAACTTCAACAACGACGTCGCCGGGCGCTCCTGGAAGATCGCCGCCTACGGCCTGCTCACGCACGAGATGCTCCGCGTGAACGTGGAGTGGACGGATCGCGACGGCGTGCGGCGCGTGCTCTTCGCCGACCGGGGCACCCATGCCAACGGCGGCTGGCAGTTCAGCGACGCGCTGCTCTACACCTACCTGCCGGCCCAGGAATTCCCGACGCGCACCCAGACCAACCGCATCGTGTTCCCGGAGCTGGACGAGACGCCGCGCCTCATCAGGAGCGAGATCAAGGTCAGTTCCCTGAGCGCCATCCGCGCGGCCAAGAAGCTCCGCTTCACGCTCGCCGAAATCCTCGACTACCAGCGGCTGCATCCGCGCCTGACCGGCAGCAAGGCGGACGAGCTGAACACGCAGTTCCACGGACGGCTCGCCGCGCCGTTCACCTGCTTCGTGGTCGTGCTGCTCGCGCTGCCGTTCGGGGCCGCGCCGGGCCGGCGCAACGTCGCCATCGGCGTGGCGGCGAGCATCGGCATCGGGTTCGCGTTCTTCGTGCTGTCGCGGCTCTCGCTCGTGCTGGGCACCGGCGGCCATGTGCCCGGCTGGGTGGCGGGCTGGGCGCCAAATGTGATTTTCGCGGCAGTGGGCATCGAGCTGACGAGGAGGCTGAGATGAGCGCGAAGCGCGTGTTGCGTGCTGCGTGTTGCGTGACGATGGCCGAATGCGTCTGGCATTTCCGACCCGCGACTGCGCACCAAACGCGAAACACGAAACACGAAACACGAAACACGTTGTCCGCATGAGCACCGAACTCGACCAACTCCGCGCCCGGTGCGAGCGGCTCGAACTGCTCAACCAGGTCGGCCACGTCCTGCACTCGACGCTCGACGCGCAGGAGGCGCTCCAGCTCATCCTGCGCGAGGCGGTGCGGCTCATGCGCGCGTCCAGCGGTTCGGTCGTGCTGGTGAACCCGACTTCGCGCTTTCTCGAAATCCAGGCCGCGCACGGGCTGCCGCCGGACCTCGCGGACTTCAAGCTGCCCGTCGGCGTGGGCATCACCGGCTGGGTCGCGCGCACCGGCAAGCCCGCGCGCGTCGGCGATGTCACCCGCGACCCGCGCTACGTCCGCCTGCGCCCTGAAGTGCGCTCGGAACTCGCCGTGCCACTCCTGCTCAAGGGCGACGTGCGTGGCGTGTTGAACGTGGACTCCGAGCGGGCCGACGCTTTTACGGCGGACGACCAAACCTTGCTGGAGGAACTCGCGTTGCAGGCCGCGCGCGTCATCCAGAACACCTGGCTTTACGAGCAGCTCCGCCTCAAGGCCCGGCTCTTCGAGTCGCTCGCGAGCGTCAGCCAGACCAACAACTCCACGCTCAACCTCGACGACGCCCTGAGCGTCATCACCCGCGAGGCGTGCCAGCTCATGGACGCGAAGATGGCGTCGCTCCTACTGCTCGACGAAAAGCGCGAGTGGCTGGAACTCCGCGCCAGCCACGGCGCGGGGCCGGCCTACTTGAACAAGCCACGCCTGAGCCTCGCGGAAAGCCTCGTCGGCAACGTCGTGCGCCGCCGCCGGCCGATTCAGGACCAGAACGTCCAGACCTCCGGGCGCTACCAGAATGTCCAAATGGCGCGGCAGGAAGGGCTGGTCGCGCTGTTGAGCGTGCCGCTGCTCTTTGGCGGACAGGCGCTCGGCGTGCTGAATGTCTATAAGGGCGCGCCACACATCTTTTCCAACGAGGAGGTCCGCATCCTCGCCGCGCTCGCCGAGCTGTCCGGCATTGCCATCGAGAAGGCCCGGCTCTACGAGCGCATCGTGGACGTGGAGGAGCAGCTCCGGCAGAACGAGCGCCTCTCCGCGCTGGGCCTGCTCGCCGCCGAGGTCGCGCACGAGATCCGCAACCCGCTCACGGTGATGAAGATGCTCTTCCACTCGCTCGACCTGAAGTTCCCGGCCGGCGACCCGCGCGGGCAGGACACGAAAATCATGGGCGAGAAGATGGACCACCTGAACCGCGTCGTGGAGCAGGTGCTCGACTTCGCGCGCAGCACCGAGCCGCGCCTCGTGCCGGTGAACGTGAACCAGCTCCTCGACGACCTCAGCCTGCTCACGCGCCACAAGCTCCGTCAGCAGCGCGTGCAAGTCGTGCGCGAGTTGGACCCGCACCTGCCCGCCGTCCTCGCCGACGCCACGCAACTGGAGCAGGCGTTCCTGAACCTCACGCTCAACGCCGTCGAAGCCATGCCGGAAGGCGGACGGCTCATCATCACCACGCGCGCGTTGCGCCAGCCACGCTCGCGCAAGGAGCCGACACACGTTCTCATTGAGTTCTCAGACACCGGTGCGGGCATGACCGAGGAGCAGCAGCAAAAGGCGTTCAGCTCACTGCTCGCGACGACAAAGGCAAAGGGCACCGGCCTCGGCCTGGCCATCGTCGCGCGGGTGATTGAAACGCATCGCGGCGAGGTGAAAGTGGAATCCAGGTCCGGCAAGGGGACGACCTTCACGATCACGCTGCCGGTGGGTTAGCGGCGGTCCGGCAGCAAACTTTCCGGCAGGGCGATGAGTTCGGCCCCGCCGTCCGGCTGCCACACGACGCGCCCATCCGCCAGCAACCGGCGAATGATGCCGTGATTGCTGCCACGCAGCGTTTTGACACGGTCGCCCGGCTTGAAGGCGGTTTCTTGAGCGAGTTCCTCGACGAGGGCCACCATCACCTCCCGGTCGAGAACCCCGGCGATGTAGTGGGCGACGGCGGAGGTCAGCTCCCGACGGCGGGTGGCGGAAAGGTCGGCGAACAAGAAGTCGGTGAGAGTCCGTCCGATGTCGGCGAAGGTGTTGCCGTTGAAGAAAAGGAATGGCGCACCCCGATGACAGCGCCGCAGGAAGTCGAGCACCTCCGCCAGGGTCAGGACTTCGTGCTGCCGCGCCCGCCATTCGGCTTCGACTGGCGCGTAGCCCTCTGAATTCTGGCCGTGCTGCGCTCGACCTCTTTCGCACGCTCCTCGGTTGAGGCCGACGACAAGCTCCCAACTCCGGTTTTTGAGAAACGCGGCTCGGGCTTGTAGCGGTGATTGTTCGCCAGCACCTCCTCCAGAATGTCCTGGTCGGTCAGGCGTTCCAGCAGGTCCAGTCGGAGTTTCATTGGGCATAACGTATGCCGCCGCACGACGGAATGCTAGCGAGCCTTTACGCCGCCGCTTGCGCGGGCTTGCGCTGGACCAAGGGCGGCTGTTCCCCGCGCACCACGGCGGCGGTGATTTTCACGGCTTCCACGTCGTCCGCGCCGGGGATGTCATACATCACGTCGAGCATGAGCTTCTCCAGCAGCGCGCGGAGGGCGCGCGCGCCGGTGCCCTTCTTGATGGCCTGCGCGGCGAGTTCGTGGAGCGCGTCGGGCGTGATTTCGAGCGTCACGTCCTCCATGCCGAGCAGCTTGCCGTATTGCTTCACGAGCGCGTTGCGCGGCTCGGTGAGGATGGTGACGAGCTGGTCTTCGGTGAGCTCCTCCAGCACCGTGGTCATCGGCAGGCGACCAATCAGCTCGGGGATGTAGCCAAACGCCAGCAGGTCCTCCGGCTCGACCTTCGCCAGCACTTCGCGCTTCTCGACGGAACTCAGCGCGTGCTGCGCGGCGCTGAAACCCATCACGCGGTTGCCCAGCCGGCGCTGGATGACCTTGTCCAGCCCGACGAACGCGCCGCCGCAGACGAACAGGATGTTGGTGGTGTCCACCTTGATGTATTCCTGCTGCGGATGCTTGCGACCGCCGGTGGGCGGGACGTTGCAGATGGTGCCCTCGAGCATCTTGAGCAGCGCCTGCTGCACGCCCTCGCCGGACACGTCGCGCGTGATGGAGACGTTCTCCGTCTTGCGTGCGATCTTGTCTATCTCGTCCACATAGACGATGCCCACCTGCGCGCGGCCCACGTCGTAATCGCACGACTGGAGCAGGCGGAGGATGATGTTCTCCACGTCCTCGCCCACGTAACCGGCCTCGGTCAGCGTGGTGGCGTCGGCGATGGCGAAAGGCACATCAAGGATGCGCGCGAGCGTGCGGGCGAGCAGCGTCTTGCCGGAGCCGGTGGGGCCGATGAGCAGGATGTTGCTCTTCTCGATTTCCACGTCGTCGTGTTTCGCTTCGCGCGCCGCCGCTGAACCGGGGCTGCTGGCCTTCCGCTCGTGGATGATGCGCTTGTAGTGGTTGTGGACCGCGACGGCCAAGGTCTTCTTGGCGTGCTCTTGCCCGATGCAGTAGCGGTCCAGTTCGGCCTTGATGACGCTGGGCTTGGGAATCTTGAGCTTCGGCGTCGTGCGCTTGGTGTCGGCGGCGAGTTCCTTGTCCAGCACGCCCTTGCAGACGTGGATGCAGTTGTCGCAGATATAGACCCCGGGGCCGGCGATGAGCTTCTTCACCTCGGCGTGCGACTTGCCGCAGAAGGAGCAGAGCGTGAGGTTGTGCGGGCGGGCCATCTTAAATGCGGAATGAGGAATGCGGAGTGCGGAGTGAACTAAGTGACCACGCTGCTTTTCTCCGGCAAGCCGGCGATTTCCTTCCGGTTCGCCACCACTTCGTCCACAAGGCCGAAGGTTTTCGCCTCGTGCGCGGACATGAAGTTGTCGCGGTCGCACGCCTTCTCCACCACGTCCACCGGCTGGCCGGTGTGCTTGGCGATGATTTCGTTGAGGCGCTGCTTGAGCTTGAGCATATACTTGACGCGGATTTCTACGTCGCTGGCCTGGCCTTCCGCGCCGCCGAGCACCTGATGAATCATGATGTTCGCGTTCGGGAGGGCGTAGCGCTTGCCCTTGGTGCCGCGGCAGAGCAGCACCGCGCCCATGCTCGCGGCCTGGCCGATGCAGTAGGTGTTCACGTCGCAGGTCATGAACTGCATGGTGTCGTAGATCGCGAGGCCCGCCGTGACGCTGCCACCGGGGGAGTTGATGTAGAGATGAATGTCCTTCTTCGGGTCGTTCATCTGGAGGAAGAGGAGCTGCGCGATGATGACGTTGGCCACCATGTCGTCCACCGGCGTCCCGAGGAAGACGATGCGGTCAATCAGCAGCCGCGAGTAGATGTCATAGCCGCGCTCGCCGCGGCCCGTCTGCTCCACGACCATCGGCACCAGCAAACTGTTCTTAGGTTCGTTCATTTGGTGCGCGGACGGTAGCGCCCGACCGGGTGGAGCGCAAGGGCGGCTGAGTCAGAACGCCAGTTGCACCACGCGCTCCTGCAACTGCGCCGTCCACCGGCTGAGGAAGCTGAACGTGCGGTAAAGCCGCTCCAGCCGCGCCAGCGGCAACGCCGCCCGCCGGACCTCAGGCTCCGTCGGCACCGCCGCCCAAGTCTCGTTCATCGCCGCCAATTCGGTCTCCAGCTCCCCGCGCTTCGCGTTCAGCCGGGATTGCAGCGCGCTGATTTGGGCCGTCCAGTCCATCGCGCGCTGGAACATCTTCACCTTGAGCAGCGGCGAATTGGCGCGGCCCTTTTCCAGCAGGAAGAAATCCACGTCGCGGCACAGGCGGCCCACCTCGAAGAACAGGTCGGTGAGTTCGACGGGCGTGGCCTGGATGTTTCCCGGCTTCGCGCCGGACTCCAGTTCGAGCAGATGCTGCAAGCGGTCCTTCGGCTCGCGCAGCGTGTTGAACGCGGCGTTCAGCGCGGTGTAACGCTCCTGCGCGGCGGCGCGCTCCGGTTCGGGCGCGCTGTGGACGCGATCGGGATGCACCTCGGCGGAACGGGCGAGGAACTTGGCCTTGAGCGCGTCCGCGTCCAACCACGGGCGGCGCGGCTCGTCGAGCAGGGCGAAGCAGTCGGTCACGCGCTGAAACTCTCGCCGCACGAGCAGCTCGTCGCGGCGTTGGGATTCGTCACCTTGAACCCGCCGTCGGTCAGCGCCTCCACGTAGTCCAGCTCGCTGCCGGTCACGTAGAGCGCGCTCTTCGGGTCCACGACCACTTTCACGCCCGCGCTCTCGACGAGGAAGTCGCGGTTCTGCGGGCGGTCCTGCAGGTCCATCTTGTATTGCAGGCCGGAGCAGCCGCCGCCAATGACCGCCACGCGCAGCACGCCGGCGGGCCGGCCCTGTTTGGTGAGCAGCGTGGAAACCTTTTTCGCCGCGTTCGCGGTGAGCTTGATCAGCCGCTCGTCGCCGACGCGAAAGCTCGGTTGGGCGTTGGCAGCGGGGGCGGTTGCGGTTCCAGCCATCATAGGGCGTGACGGTATCGGCGCGCGTCGGTCGAGTCAACCAGCCTGCCGACGCGTCCCAGGCTTGCTGAACACATCCCAACTCACTTCGCCAGGTGGCACGCCGCGAAATGCCCCGCCGACACCTCGCGCAACGCCGGCACCTCGGTCTTGCAGCGTGCCTCGGCCACGGGGCAACGCGGATGGAACGGGCAGCCGCTCGGCGGGTTGATGGGCGAAGGCACGTCGCCGGGCAGGACGATGCGCTGGCGCTTCGAGTCGGGGTCCACCACGGGCACGGCGGAGAGCAGCGCCTGCGTGTAGGGATGCTTCGGCTGCGTGACGACGGCCTTGGACGCGGCGGTTTCGACGACCTTGCCGAGATACATCACGACGACGCGATGGCTGATGTGCTCCACCACCGCGAGATCGTGCGCGATGAAGAGGTAGGCCAGCCCATGCTCGCGCTGGAGGTCTTGCAGCAGGTTGATGATTTGCGCCTGCACGGAGACATCGAGCGCGCTGACCGGCTCGTCGCAGACAATCAACTTTGGCTCCACCGCCAGCGCACGGGCGATGCCGATGCGCTGCCGTTGCCCGCCGCTGAACTCATGCGGGTAACGCTGCGCGTGCTGCGGGTTCAGGCCCACGTCCTTGAGCAACTGCCCGATGCGCGCCTCGCGCGCCTGTTCGTCCGCGACGAGGTGGTGGATGTCCAGCGCCTCGCCGATGATTTGGCCGACGGTCATGCGCGGGTTCAGTGAGCCGACGGGATCCTGGAAAATCATCTGGAACCGCCGCCGCCGCTCGCGCAACGCCGCGCCTTCCAGCGTGGTGATGTCCTCGCCCTCGAACGTGACGCTGCCGCCCGTCGGCTCCAGCAGGCGGATGATGGCGCGGCCCAGCGTGGTCTTGCCGCAGCCGCTCTCGCCCACAAGGCCGACGGTCTCGCCGGGCGCGACGGTGAGGCTCACGTCATCCACGGCCTTCACCCACGCGTTCACGCGGCTGAAGACCCCGTGCTTGACCGGGAAGTGGACTTTGAGATTGCGGACTTCGAGGAGGTTCATTCGTCTCCCGGAAGCGGCGGACGGACAGGAACCTTCGCAAGAATCTCATCCACGCGCTGCCAGTTCACACCCTGCCCCCGCTCCTTGATGCTGGGCCGGATTGCTGCCGCCGACACCTGGGCTGTCAGCGCCGTGGCAACGATTTGGTTGACACTGACGTGTTGTTTCTCCGCCAGGTCGTTGACTTGGCGAACCAGCGTCTCGGGGAGTTCGACTTGCAGGTTCATCTTAGCTAGGGCGCAACATGGCCAAGAACTCGCGCGGCTTCAAGACATCTACGTCCAGCGCCACCGCCGGACGAAGATGCCGCACGTTATGGGAAACGATGCGTCCCGCCCCGGACTCGAAGGCAAGCTGCACGAGCGGTTCGTCGTCCGCATCGGCCAGCACTGGTTGCCAGCCCGGCTGCAACGGCCACTCCTCCGCCCGCGCACAGAGGGCATTCAGCAGCTCATCCACGTCATCCAGACTCAGGCCCAGTTTATCCGCATCCCGCTTAAGAATCTCCTCGTATTCGTGGATCAGATGATTGCTCACCACGGCCCGCCAGTCATCGTGCCGGAGCCGCTGAAAGACCTCGAACGAAGCACCCAGCCGGGAACGGAACGCCGCGTAGAGAACATTCGTGTCCATGACGGCGCGTAGTCTGGGCATGGATGAGTGTCAAGGTTCGGGGATTTCCAAGGAACGGCAAATCTTGCGGGCCAGGATGTCGGGAATTTCCGAGTGACGTGGCACTGGCTCGCGCCGTCCGGTCTGGGGATTCCAGTAAATCGAATGGGAGCCGCCTTCGCGCTTCAAGGGACGCCCATGCTGCTCCAGGTGGCGGATGAGTTCCCGGCGTTTCACGCGAGTTCCAGCACCTGGGTGTCCTTGGGTATTGCGCGGCTGGCGTCCTCGCGACGGTCTTCCAGCAGGAGGTCAATCGCGTCCCGCAGACTTTGGGTGCACTCCTCAACTGTTTCTCCCTGCCCATTGGCCTCGGGAAACTCCGGGCAGAAAGCCACGAACCACTTCCCTTCCCGGTGAACCTGTGCGGTGATTTTAAGCTGCATGGGAATTCATTAACCCTTCCCGGCGGCAAAGACAACCGCCGCAAGAATGTCGTCGCGCTCAAGGAACGCGTAGTCGGTGAGAACCTCCTCGTAGCTGGCCCCGGCGCTGAGGAGTTCCAGCACGTCCTTCACGCGCATCCGCTGCCCCCGGATGCACGGCCGGCCGCCGCACTTGCCCGGCTCAATCGTGATGCGCTCCAGCAGTTGGGCTTTGCTCATGCTGGCAGACTGGCTTTCGATTGGAGCGTTTTCAAGGATTCTCGCGAGAGGCATGACTCACGGCTGGACGGGTGATGTCGGCGACTCTTTGATACTCTCAAAGACCGGCAAATCCGCACGCGACTCGTCCGCATTGTAGAAAACCTCGCAGCAGGAAAGCCGGCCTGCGGTTTCAAAAAGTAGAATGCCGACGGAGTCACCGCGCGCCGTTTCTCCATACCCCTGCCAAAAAACTCGTGCCTCGCTAGCTGGCGGCGCAGGGCTGCAAGTTTCCCAGAGGTCGAAGGTGGGGCAACCGCAGCCGCAGATGCGCGTGACGACGGAGTCGGCGAGCTGCTCCTGAAGGTAGTTTCTGGTGGGTAGAAACTTGGTGATCAGGAAGGCCACGAAGCTTCTTTCCGTCTCCGTCAACGGGCGGGGAAACGTGGCTTGCGACGGCTCGGCGGTGTTCATTTCCAAAACGGACATCGCACCCACCGGCCCGGCTCGACCTCCGCTAGCTCCGGCGCTTTCACCGAGCGGTCGCCTTGCGCCTTGGGGCAGCGCGGGTGGAAACGGCAGCCGCACCGCGTCGCCGCAGATTGTCGCTTGCTGCCCTTTTGCAGCGGCGATAGGTTCCGCCTGTGAGCATCGAAGTGCTGCAATCCGAAGTCCGGGCGCTCCCTCCCGAGGAGCGTCGCAAGCTCATGGCCTTCATGGTGGCGATGGAGGACAGCAGCCACGCCGACTACGCTGCCAGCCTCGCGCAACGGATTGACGACGCCTCGCCTGACCGCTGGCGGACGCCGGAACAGTGTGAGCGCGAACTCGGGTTTCGTTGAATGAGCGACTCCCGGCTGCTCATCGCCATCGAAGTCCTGGATTTCCTCCGCAACCTCCGTCCCGCCGAGCAGCGGGCCTTGCTCAAACGCTTCCGGGAAATCGCGGCCTTCCCGGGCAATTACTCCGACTTCGTGGAACGTGATTCCGCCGGGCGTCGAGTGGAGGTGCATATCTGCGGCCGGTTCGCGGTGAAATACTGGGACGACTTCGCCGACCGTCATGTGAAGGTGCTGGATGTGCATTTGGCGGACCGGACGCGCTGAGTTCTACTGCCACAGCGGACACCTTACCCACCTGCCCGGCTCGACTTCCGCCAGCTCTGGCGCTTTCTGCGAGCAGTCGCCTTGCGCCTTCGGGCAGCGCGGGTGGAAGCGGCAGCCGCTGGGGAACTGGCCGAGGTTGGGCACGCTGCCGGGGATGGCCTGGAGGCGCTCCAGTTCGTGGCCAAGCGCGGGCACGGAATTCATCAAGGCACGCGTGTAGGGGTGCAGCGGGCGCTGGAGCAGGGCGCGCGCGGGGGACAGCTCGACAATCTGCCCGGCATACATCACGGCCACGCGGTCGGCGATGTCGCCCACGATGCCGAGGTTGTGCGTGATGAGCAGGATGCTCATGCGCAGGCGGGCCTTGAGGTCGCGAAGCAGTTCGAGAATTTGCGCCTGGATGGTCACGTCCAGCGCGGTGGTCGGCTCGTCGGCCACGAGGAGCTTCGGTTCGCTGGCCAGCGCCATCGCGATCATGATGCGCTGCTGCATGCCGCCGGACATCTGGTGCGGGTAGTCGCGGATGCGCGACTCCGGCGCGGGGATGCCCACGAGCTTCAGCAGGCGGAAGACCTCGTCGTCAGTGGCGAACTGCGGGCGGTGGAGCTTGAGCGACTCCTTAATTTGGTTGCCGACGCGGAAGACGGGGTTGAGCGAAGCGCTCGGCTCCTGAAAGATGTAGCTGACCACGCCGCCACGGATGGAGCGCAGGTCGGCCTTGTCCATCTTCAGCACGTCGCCGCCATTGAGGAGAATCTCGCCGCCGACGTAGCGCGCGGGCGGCGTGGGCACGAGGCGCGCGATGGAGAGGGCGGAAACGCTCTTGCCACAGCCGCTCTCGCCGACGAGGCAGAGCGTCTCGCCCTCGGCGATGGTGAAGGACACGCCGTCCACGGCGCGCACGGCGTCGCGGCCGGTGCCGAATTCGAGCTGGAGGTTGCGTATGTCGAGAAGCATTAGGGAATGCGGAATGCGGAATGCGGAATGCGGAATGGAAGAGGCGAAAGGCGGCGCGCACCGGTTGCGGCTGCGGTGCCCACTGAATACTGAACACTGAACACTGAACACTTCGCTGCCGGCGAAGTGCCCTCATTCCGCATTCCGCATTCCGCGTTCCGCATTCTCATGAGCTTTTGGTGTCCGCCGCATCTCGTAAGCCGTCGCCCAGGAAGTTGAAAGCCAGAACGGTGATGAAGATGGCCGCGCCGGGGGCGAGGAGCCACGGATAGCTGCGCAGGTGCTCGGTGTTCTGCGCGGCGGTGAGCATGTTGCCCCAGCTCGCCTGCGGTTCCTGGATGCCGACGGCGAGGTAGCTCAGGACGACTTCGCCGAGGATGTAGTAGGGCACGCTGAGGGTGGCGGCCACGATGACATAGCTGAACGTGCTCGGGAGAATGTGCCGCGTGATAATGCGCCACGGCGTCGCGCCCAGCGCACGCGCGGCGAGGACGAACTGCCGCTCGCGCAGGCTCAACGCCATCCCCCGCACCACGCGCGCCATGCTCGCCCAGCCGATGAAGCTGAGGATGACGATGATCATCGCGTAGGCCTGCGTGGAGGAGATGTTCGAGGGGAAGGTGTTGCGCAGCGCGAGGATGAGGTAGAGCGACGGGATGGACATGATGAGTTCGCACACACGCATGATGCTCGTGTCAATGCGCCCGCCGAAGTAGCCGGAGATGCCGCCGTTGAGCATCCCGAAGCTGAACGACAGCGTGATGCCGATGAGGCCGATGCTCAGGGAAATCTGCGAGCCGTAGAGGATGCGAGAGAAGACGTCACGCCCGAACTGGTCGGTGCCGAACAGGTAGATGGGATGGCTCTTCTCGCCGGTGCCGAAGAAGTGCGTCTGGCACGGGATGAGGGCGAACAGCTTGTATTTGTCGCCTCGCACGAAGAAGCGGACTGGCTTCGTGTCGCCGGGGATGGGCGCATACTTGAATTGTCCCGTCTTCTGTTCCCAACGCGGGACGACGAGCCGCAGGCCGTCGAGCTTCGGGAGAATCGGCGGGTGGAAGAAGCGGTCTCGGTCGTCGCTCTCGTAGTGATACGGCGCGACGAAACCGGCGAGCAACGCCATGAGGTAGAGCGCCGCGAGGATGACGCCGCCCGCCATCGCCGAGCGCCGGGCGCGGAGGCGCTTCCAGAAAAGCTGGCGGGGCGAGAGCGGGGCGTTGGTGGCTGGCTCGCTCATGCTCAGTTGCCCGGCGGAACTGGAACGGACAAGTTTTTGCAGATGGAGCGGGCGAGGTGCTTCTTGATTTCAGTGTGGCGCGGAACGGCTTCGCGCCGGCCGGTCTGGGGGTTGCCCCAGATGGAATGGCTGCCGCCCTCGCGCACTGACACGCAGCCGTGCTCCTGCAAGTGGCTGAGAAGCGCGCGGCGTTTCATGCCACGAGCAATTCCGCCGTCTCGGCCTGTGGGTCGAGGCGGAAGGCTTCCTCGCGCTCCGTGTCCACGAGCAGCCGCACGGCGGCGGCGAGGTCGGCGAGGCACGCCTCCCGCGTCTCGCCTTGGCCGTTGGCACCGGGCACTTCCAAGCAGGTCGCCCAAAAGCCGCCTTCGTCCGGATCGCCACGATGGATGATGGCTGTGAGTTGTTTCATGGGCTTTGATTACTCCGTCTGGGTCGGTTTGCCAAAGTGCTTTTCGCTCATTCCTTCAACCGTATCCGCGGGTCGCTCCACGCCAGCATCACGTCCGCGACAAAGTTGCCGACAATCAGCAGCGCGGTCGCCATGACCACCGAATCCACCACGAGCATCGAGTCCTTGGCGAAGAACGCCTCGATGGTTAGGCGGCCCAGGCCGGGCCAGGCCATCACGTTCTCGACGATGAACGCGCCGGAGAGCAGGTGCGCCAGCGAGTAGCCGAAGATGGTCAGCAAGGGGTTGATGGCGTTGCGCAGCGCGTGCTTGTAAACCACCCAGCCCTCAGCAAGGCCCTTGGCGCGCGCGGCGGTGACGTAGTCGGCACGCAGCGTGTCGAGGAGGTTCGAGCGCATCTGGCGCATGATGCCGGCGAGTTCGCTCGCGGCCAGCACCAGCACCGGCAGGATGAGATGATGCGCGCGGTTCCAGAACTTCTCCATCGGCGACATCAGGTCGTAGATGGAGCTTTGCGCGCCGCCGATGGGGAACCAGCCGGTCGCCGCCGCGAACATGAGCGCCAGCAGTGCGAGCAGGATTTCGGGAATCGAAAGCCCGATGAATGCGATGAGGGCGCAGCCACGGTCCACGATGGAATCCTTGTTCACCGCCGCCCAGATACCGAGCGGCACCGCGATGCACCACGCGACGACCGTGGCGAAGAAGGAGAGCAGGAAGGTGTTCCACAGCCGTGACCCGATCAGGTCGGTCGCGGAGATCTTGTATTGGATGGAGTAGCCAAAGTCGCCCTGGGCAACATTCTTGAGCCAGTAGAGGTATTGGACATACCAAGGCTTATCGAGGTGGAACTTGTTGAGCAGCTTCTCCACCGTCTCCGGGGAGATTTGCGGGTTCTGCTTCAGGTTTTGCAGGTAGCCGCCCGGCGTGAGCGACATGAGCAGGAACGTCAGCAGCGAGACTCCGAGCAGAATCGGAATCATGTGCAGCAGGCGTTTGAGAATGAACGTGCCCATGCGTCGGCGAAGCGTATTGACGCCCCGGCCTGGCTCCAAGCTTCAAAGCAGCTTGTTTCCTCGACTTTGCGCCGTCGCGTGCGAATTCTTTCTGGCACGACTCGCATGAAATCAAACTCGCTTTGCCTCGCCGCCGTCGCGCTGGCCCTGTTCCTTCCCGGCTGCAAGAAGAAGGAAGACGCCGGTCCTTCCGCCGCCTCCGCCCTCCCGCAGCCGCCGTGTGTCTATGACTGCGAGCCGGGCGTGCGCGGCGGGCGGCTGGTCATCGCCACGTTCGGCGACCCGAAGACGTTCAATCCCATCACGGAGAACGAAGGCTCGTCGCGTGACATCATCCGCTTCCTGTTCTCCGCCCTGGTGTCCCTGGACTGGCCGACGCAGAAGGCGACGCCCGGTCTCGCGCACGCGTGGTCTGTCGCCGACGACAAGAGGACCTGGACCTGGAAGCTCCGCTCCGGCCTCAAGTGGAGCGACGGCAAACCGCTCACGGCGGATGACGTGGTCTTCACCTGGAACGACGTGGTTTACAACCCGGACATCATCAACGTCACCCGCGACCTGTTCACCATTGATGGCAAGGAATTCAAGGTGTCGAAGGTGGACGACCTCACGGTGCAGGTAGTGACGCCGGATGCCTATGCGCCGTTCGTCGAGTATTTCGGCGGCGTCGAGATTCTGCCCAAGCACATTCTCGCCAAGGCGGTCGCGGAGAAGAAATTCGAGTCCGCCTACGGCATCAACACCACGCCGGAGCAGCTCGTGTGCAGCGGGCCGTTCAAGCTCAAGCAATACAAGGCCGGTGAGTTCACGCTGCTGGAGCGCAACCCGAACTTCTTCGGCGTGGACAAGGCCGGCACGCGCCTGCCCTACCTCGACAACGTCATCTACCCCGTCGTGCCGGACATGAACGCGATGTCGCTGCGCTTCCTGCAAGGGGAGAGCGACATCCACGAGAACGTGCGGCCGGACGAGTTCGACCGATTCAAGACCGAGGCGGACGCCGGGAAGTTCAAGCTGGAGTCGCTGGGCATCGGGCCGGAGAAGGCGTTTGTGTGGTTCAACTTGAACACCAACCACATCGTCAACCTGCGTTTCGCCTGTGACCAGCCCGGCACCACCCTGCTCGTGAAATCCGCCGTGAACCAGAAGCTCGACACGCTGCCCAGCGACGCCCGCGTGATGCCCGGCGAGCTGGAGCTGGTCGCCCGGTTTGGCACCAACGATCAAAAACGCACCGTCACCATCACCCAGGGCCAGGCCCTCCCGCAGACCGTCAAGTTCGACTCCGGCACCATCACCATCACGGGCGCGAAGGGCGAAAAAAACGTGCAGTCGAAGCCGCTCGTGGACGCGAAAAAGATGCGCTGGTTCAGCCAGCCCAAGTTCCGGCAGGCCATCGCCCACGCCATTGACCGGCCCAGCATCATCAAGTCCATCTATGCCGGCCGGGCGCAGGAAGGCGGCGGCTTTGTCTCACCCGCGCTCAAGAAGTGGCACAACCCCAACGTGCCGAAGTATTCCTACGACGTGGTGAAGGCCCGCGCGATGCTGAAGGAGATCGGCATCGAGGACCGCAACAACGACGGCCTGCTCGAAGACGCGCAGGGCAACGTGCTGGAATTCGAGCTGAACACCAACGTGGGCAACAATGTCCGCGAAAAGATCGCCGTCATCCTCCAGAGCGACCTCAAGCGGCTCGGCGTGAAGCTGAACTTCCGGCCGGTGGACTTCAACGCGCTGGTCAGCAAGATTGACGACACTTTCGATTATGACTGCATCCTGCTCGGCCTCGGCGGCGGCGGTTCCGACCCGGCGGCGAACATGAACGTCCTGAAGTCCGACGGTTTCACGCACTTCTGGTTCCCGCGCCAGAAGACACCCGCCACGCCGTGGGAGGCGAGGGTGGACAAATTGATGAACGACCAGTTGAAGGAGCTGGACGAGGCGAAACGCAAGGCGCTCTTCGACGAGGTGCAGGTCATCATGTCCACCGAGCTGCCCTTCATCTACACCATCCAGCCGCTGACCTTCGCCGCCTACCGCAAGGACCTCGGCAACATCCGTCCCACCGTCCTGAGCAGCTACCGGGTGACGTGGAACATCGAAGAGCTTTACCTCAAGAAGAAGTAGCCGAAGCCAGTGCGGCAGGCTGTGCTGGCCGCTTCTCATCTCCCCGCTGCGATCTGCCGGACCACCCGCACAAAGGTCTCCATTTCCGCCTCCGAGCCGATGGTGATGCGCAGGTGATCGCGCACCTCGGGATACTTGAACCAGCGGACGAGGAGCTTTTTCGCGCGCAGCTTCGCGAGCCACTCCTCGGCGGGGAAGCGCGGGGGCTTGGCGAGGAGGAAATTGGTCTGGCTCGGCAGCACGGTCCAGCCGAGCCCGGTCAGCTCGCGCGTGACCTGCTCGCGCGTGGCGACGATGCGGCGGAAGTTGCGGCGGTAGTAAGGCAGGTCGTCGAGCGTCGCGAGCGCGGCGATCTGGCCAAGGCCGTTGACGTTGTAGCTGTCGCGCACCTTGTCCAGCGCGGCGATGAGGTCCGCGTGCCCGACGAAGTAGCCCACGCGCTGGAAGCACAGCGAGTAGGCCTTCGAGAACGTGCGCGAGACGAGGACGTGCGGGTGCTTGAGCGCGAGCGCCATCGCGTGCTCGCGGGCGAAGTCCACGTAGGCCTCATCCAGCACCACGACGCCGCGCGACTTGGCGCAGAGCGCGTCCAGCTCCGCCGTGCTGTAGCCGCGTCCGCTGGGGGCGTTCGGCGTGGTGATGAGCGAGAGCGCGGCCTTGAAGTCCCAGCCCCGCTTCGGCAGTGAGGAGAGCGCGGGCAAGGTGAAATCGGCGTTGAGCGGAACGGCGTTGCACCGCGCACCGGCGATTTCCGCCAGCACGGGGTAGAGCGAGTAGCTGGGGCTGAAGAACTGAACCGTCCACGGCGCGGGTTTCCGAACCGTTTCCAAGTGTAAATCTCGGCAATCCACATTCGGCTCGCCCCACCCTTCAACAAACGTCCGCGTCGCCAAGGCCAGCAACTCATCCGAGCCGTTGCCGACGATGATGTTCTCCGGCGCGCAGCCGTGGAGCTGGGCGAGCTTTTCGCGGAGCGCGGACGCCGTCGGGTTTGGGTAAAGCCGGAGACGTCCATCCACCGCCGCCTTCACCGCCGCGAGGACTTTGGGCGAGGGCGGATAGGGATTCTCGTTGGTGTTGAGCTTGATGAGGCCGCGAATCTTCGGCTGCTCGCCGGGGACATAGGCGTGCAACCGCTGGACCAGCGGGCGAATGAGTGAGCGCGGGGCGCGAACTGCCATGCGGGGAGTGTCGCGTCGGGCAGGGGGAAAAGTCGAGCCGGGGTGCGATGGAGGAAGTCCCGCTGTTGGGGGAGGGGAAGTAAGTAGTGATTAGTAATTAGTCGCCGAAGTAACCCCACGCGCATTGGCGAACGTAGCCAGCAATGACTAATCACTAATCACTTTCCCAATCACGCCCCGCAGCGCCTGAGCAAATTCTCCGTGATGCGTTGCACGCGGGCGTCGGGGCCGTGCGGCCGGCTCCAGTGGCTCCAAGGGAGGATGTGGCCGGGCGGCGTGCTCAAGCCTTGCGGCCACCAGATGGTTGCGGCGTTGAAGACGAGGTTGTTCTTCGGGCCGGGGAAAATCGTCGCCGTCCAGTGCGCGGGCGTGGTGCCGCCGCGCCAGACGGTGCCTTCGCCCACGACTTCGAGGCCGGGGATGTTCGCGGGCGAGCCGTGGTGTTCCCAGCCGACGAGGCCGCGCACGGAGTCGCCCTTCTTCATGCCGGTGCCCTCAAAAATCCAATGCTCCGGCTTCGTGCAAACCCAGTCGCCGCCGCCGTTGAAAGGCACGATGCTGCGCGCGCCCATGATGTCCGCCTCGTTGCGCGAGTCGCGCTTCCAGTCCTTGGTGAACACGCTGATGGACTCCTCGATTTCCTTGTCCGTCAGGCCGGCGTAGATGCCGGTGCGCTTGAGGATGCGGTTGGCCTGGCCGCTGGAGGACGGCAGAAAAGGCGTCCGGCCAAAAACCGAGTTGCCGGAGAGCCACAGCGCGTGCGTGCCGGAGTTGATGGCGGACTTCACGGCGTCGTATTGCCGCGTGTCCCAATACTCGTCGTGGCCGACGCTGAGGAAGGTTTTGCAGCGGGTGATTTGCGCCGCGTCGAGACAATCCACGTTCGAGCAATAGGTCACGTCGTAGCCGTGCTGCTCCAGCCAGTAGGCGAGCGGGAATTCCCACAGCAGATACTCGCCCGAGCCGATGGAGAGCGGGTGCTCGTAAATCTGCGCATACTTGCCGTAGGGCCGGTCGAAGCTCACCTCGGTGCCGACCGCGTGCGCGCCGCGCGGGTCGGTGTAGAGCGAGTAGCTGTCAGGCCATTTGTTGTAGGCCTGCCAGGTGTTGTCGCTGCACTGGAAGAGGATGTCCGCCGGCCGGTCATCGCGGACGATGAAGATGATGTAGCTCTGCCAATAAGGTTCCGTGGCCTTGTCCGGCACGGTGGTCAGGCGCGTGAGATAAACGCCGCTGGGCCAGACGGAGGGAATCTTGAAGGAGATGACGGGTGCCCACTTGCACTCGCGCAGGCGGTTCTCGCCGATGGGCGGGTCGGCCTGCTTGGTGCCGGGTATCGGCCCCTCGGACATCATCAGCCGCGCGCCGCGTCCGCCATAGTAGCCGGTGCGGAAGATCTCGAAGCGGAATTTCGAGTCGGGGTTGACGCTGATCATGAAGTCCAGCGTCTCGCCGGCCTTCACGCTCTGGCGCGAGCAGTAGCCCTCGATGGCGGGCGCGCGGTGGCCGCCGGTCTTGTCGAGGCGGACGCGTGTGAGCTGCCAGTCGAGCGAGCCGGGCTTGGCATTCTCCTCGGCGATGAGCGAGCGCCGACGCGGGGTGGCGACTCGTGATTTCTGCTGGGCGTGGCTTTCGCTGGCGGCCAGCGCGGCGGCGCTGGCGGCGGTGGCCTGGAGAAATTCACGACGGCCTAGACGGGAGGGGCGAGGTTTCATGTGTGGAATGAGTGAAGGGGAGATTGGCGCGGCGAAGGGATTATTCAACGGCGGTGTTTGACCGGAATTCCGAGCGGGCGAGAGCCGATGGCCAGGAGCGCGGCCTTCAGGCCGCAGAAACGTGCGCAAACCAGTGATTACGCGAATGCGCTTGTCCTGCTGGAGCCTTCTGCGGCGTGAACGCCGCGCCCCGGTTCAGTCAGGGACTCCTCACGTCGTCGCCTACGCGAAGAGAGCGCGGGCGGCGGCGAGGTCGCGGGTGATTTGGGACTTCAGCGACTCGATGTTGGGGAACCTCTGCTCGTCGCGGAGCTTGGCGACGAAGGTGAGTTCCAGTTCCTTACCGTAAATGTCCTCTGTGAAGTCGAGGAGGTGAACTTCGCATTGCAGGCGTGGCGTCGGGCTGGCGAGCGTGGGGCGGAAGCCGAGATTCAACGCGCCGCGATGCTCGCTCCCGGCCACGCGGGCGTGGACGGCATAGACACCGTTGGGCGGGAGGATGAGGCCGGTCACGTCGAGGTTCGCGGTGGGGAAGCCGAGCTTGCGCCCGAGTTGGTCGCCGCGAATCACGGTGCCGGCGACGGAATACTCGCGGCCAAGCATCTGACTCGCGCCGTCGAGGTCGCCGGTGCGGACGGCTTCGCGGATGCGGGTGCTGCTGACCGGCTCGCCATCCAGCGCGAGGGCGGCGAGGCCGTGGACGGTGAACTTGAGTTCCGCGCCGAGTTGCCTGAGCAGCGCGACGTTGCCGCTGCGCTGGTGGCCGAAAGTGAATTCGCTGCCCACGCAGACGCTGTGCAGGTGGCCGAAGTCGCGGGCCAGACCACGGATGAACTGCTCGCCGGTCTGTTCGCTGAACGCGCGGTCGAAGCGGATGAGCAGCGTGTTCGCCACGCCGAGCGACTCGATGGCGCGGAGCTTTTGCGGCAGCGAGTAGAGCATCGGCGGCAAGCGGTCGGGCGCGACGACGGCATTCGGGTGGCGGTCGAACGTGATGACGACGGGCACGCCTTCGTGCTGGCGGGCGTCGGCGAGCGTCTGCCGGATGACCTGCTGGTGGCCGAGATGCACGCCGTCGAAAACGCCGATGGCGACGCAGACCTTGCGCGGGCCGGGCTGGAGTTCGGTGGCGGCGGAGAGGACGGTCATGGCATCGGCCTCTCATTAGCACCCGGCTTTAGCTGGGTGAAGCGCGAGAAAGCAGGGCAAACCGTTTCAACGGTTTGGCCGGACGGATACGCGGAAAACCGTTGAAACGGTTTTCCTTCGAGGGCGATGCGAAACACCCGGCTGAAGCCGGGTGCTAATGAGAGGAAACCGGTCGCACGCATTGTCCTCGGTCAAGCTCACCGGGCGAGTTGCAGGAAGGGGATGACGCGCTTCTCCAGTTCGCCGGGCGTCAGCGCGAGAATCGCGTCCAAAGCGAGGGCGTCGGCCACATCCCACTTGCCGGAAGTCACGCGGCGGAGCGTGGCGAGGTGCGCGCCGCAGCCGAGTTTCGCGCCGAGATCGTGCGCCAGGGAGCGGACGTAGGTGCCCTTGGTGCAGGCGACGCGGAACTTCGCGATGGGTTCGGCGTAGGCAGTGAAGCGGTAGTTGAAGATGTGGACGAGGCGCGGCTCGCGGACGACTTCAATGCCCTTGCGCGCGAGCTTGTAGAGGGCGACGCCGCCCTGCTTCTTGGCGGAGACCATCGGCGGGATTTGCTGGAGGTCGCCGATGAACGTCGCGGCGGCCTCGTTCAACTGCTCGAGCGTGAGCGGCGGGACGGGCGCGGTGGCGGTGACTTCGCCGTCGGCGTCATAGCTGTCGGTGGTCTCGCCGAACTTGATGTCGCCCTCATAGACCTTGTCGTCGGACATGAGCTTCTCGGAGAGCTTGGTGCCGCGCCCGAGCACGATGATGAGCAGGCCGGTGGCGTTGGGGTCGAGCGTGCCGCAGTGGCCGACCTTCTTGATGCCGAACTTGCGGCGAATGTCGTCCACCACGTCGTGCGAGGTGCAGCCGGCGGGCTTGTCCACGAGCAGGGCACCGTCGAGAGGGTCAAACTGGAGCATGAGAAATCAGACGAACGAACGCCGCTTACTTGGCGGCATCCAGGGCTTTCTTGAGGGCGGCGATGACCTTGCGCTGAACGGAAAGCGGCTTGCCGGGGATGCGCGCGCCCGCCGCCGCCGGATGGCCGCCGCCGCCGAACTTGCCCGCGACCTCGTTCACGTTCACGCGTTCGCTTTTGGAGCGGAGGCTGATGCGCGTCAGCTCCGGCTCCACCTCCTCGAAGACGCACGCGACCACGACCGGCTCGATGTCGCGGATGTGGTCAATGAGTCCCTCGCTGTCGTTCGTGTCCGCGCCGGTGCGGGTGTAGTCGCGCTTGCGGAGCCAGAACCACGCGACCTGGTCGTTGTGCGTGGTGCGGAAGCTGTTGAAGACGTGGCGCAGCAGCTTGGCGCGCGACAGCGGGTAGCTCTGATAGACCTCGTTGCAGACGCGCGCGAGGTTTGCGCCGTGGCGCACGAGGTCGGCGGCGACGTGGTAGGTGCCGGGCGTGGTGCTCGGGTAGCCGAAGCTGCCGGTGTCGGTCGAGATGGCGGTGAAGAGGCAGTCGGCAATCGCGGGCGTGACGGGCCAGCCGGCGTGCTTGAGCAACTCGTAAATCAGCTCGCCGGTGGCGGGCACGCGGGCGGAAACCCAGTTGAGCTTCGCATAGCGGGTGTTGCTCTCGTGGTGGTCAATGTTGATGAAGTCACGGTGCTTCTCGGTGGCCTTCCCGGCGGTGCCGAGTCGCTCGAAGCTTGCGCAGTCGGTGGCGATGACGAGGTCGAACTTGTGGCCGGGTTCGGGCTTCTTCACAAGGCCGTTGGGCACCATGAAGCGGAGCTTCTGCGGGACGGGATCCTGGTTCCAGACGGTGACTTGCTTCCCCTGGCTTTGGAGGGCGAGCGCAAGGCCGACTTGCGAGCCGATGCAATCGCCGTCGGGGCGGACGTGACCGACGACGCAGATGGTCTTCGCGCGGCGGATGCCGTCGAGGATTTCGTCGAGGATGTGGGTGTAGCCGGTCACGGGGTGAACCACGAATGGACACGAATGGACACGAATGAAAGTGGCAGCGGATGGGCGGTGGACACACGAACGCACGACGGGTTGCCATGGCCGGCCCCCTCACCCCGGCCCTCTCCCCCGGTGGGGGCGAGGGAGGAGAAGCGGTTCTTGCTCAGGAACGCGGCGCTCATTTCTTCGGGGCCTCCTGCTTTTCAAGCTCCTCCAGAATCGAGAGGACGCGGTTGCCGCGCTCGACGCTTTCGTCGAGGTGGAACTCAATCTTCGGGGTGTAGCGCAGGACGATGGAGCGGCCCAGCTCGTATTGGATTTCGCCGCGCCGGCCGTTGAGCTGGTTCATCGCGCGCTTCTTCGCATCGGCCTTGCCCACCACGCCGATATAGACTTTCGCCTCCTTCAAATCCGCCGTGACGGTCACGTCCGCGACGGTGATGAGGCCGTGGTCGCCGGGCGGGAAGTCGCGGCGGATGATTTCGCCCAGCGTGCGCTTGAGCATCTCGCGCACTCGTTCGAGGCGGACTTTCATGGGCACTGATGAACTGCGTTCAGCTCAACGCCTGCTTCACCTTCTCGACGGTGTAGCACTCGATGGCGTCGCCAATCTGGAACTCGTTGAAGCCGTC
>Ga0172373_10002493_pt1 | contig 28038 bp, 32 predicted proteins | sample Lak10m_2_FD_114546 | JGI IMG/M metagenome (GOLD analysis project Ga0172373, IMG submission 114546) | Freshwater microbial communities from Kabuno Bay, South-Kivu, Congo - kab_092012_10m | ecosystem: Environmental > Aquatic > Freshwater > Lake | place: Democratic Republic of the Congo...
AAAATTTATTTATAACATCTAGTGCTGGTTGTGGTAAAAGTTTGTTAATTAAAATTTTAAAAAATATATATCTTCCAACTAATTTAGAAAAAAATAAAAGTGTGGAAAATTTAAAAAATATTTTAAAAAAATATGATAATGTTGAATTTAAAAAATTACAAGTTTGTGCTATGACTGGTGTAGCATCAATTTTATTAGAATGTAATGCTAAAACTATTCATTCTTGGTCTGGAATTGGAATTTCAAATGGGACAAAAGAAGAAATTTTAAAAAAAGTAAAAAAATCATCATATTATAAAAAAAATTGGTGTGATATTGAAATACTTATTATTGATGAAGTTTCTATGATGTCACAGCACATGTTTGAAGTTTTAGATTACATTGGACAAAATATAAGAAGAAATAATAAACCATTTGGTGGAATACAAATTATTATGTTTGGTGATTGTTTTCAACTTCCTCCTGTGTGTAAAGATCCTCATGATAAACCAAAAAAAAATTTTTGTTTTGAAAGTCCTTTGTGGTTTGATACATTTCCTATTGAAAATAATATTGAATTAGTAAAAATATTTAGACAAACAGATGAAAGATTTAAAGAAATATTAAATCAAATAAGAGAAGGAAAAATACGAAGAAATGTTAATGAATTTTTAATTAATTATGTTGGACGTGAAAGAAATTTAGATATAATTCAACCAACAAAATTATTTCCAAAAAGATCACAAGTTGATTATATAAATTCATTTGAAATGAATAAATTAGACAATGATATTTATGAATATGAAATAAAATATGTTAATGATTTGCCAATGAATGAACGACAAATGCAATTGAGAAAACAATTTACAAATGAAGATATTGCTAATGAATTAAATTATTTACAATCAAATATTCCATGCGAAAAATTAATTGAATTGAAATTAGGTGCACAAGTCATGTGTTTAGTTAATATTAATGTATCTGATGAAAGACCTATTTGTAATGGATCTCAAGGTGTAATTATTGGATTTACAAATGAAGAAGATGAAGATGTAAAATGCTTACCAATAATAAGATTTAGCAAAGGATTTAATCATGTAATGGGATATTATACTTGGGAAAGTGAAAATATTCCAGGAATTGGTGTTAAACAAATTCCATTGACATTAGCATGGGCTTTAACAATACACAAATCACAAGGTGCAACAATGGATGCAATAGAAGTAGATGCAGGAACAGGAATTTTTGAATGTGGACAAACTTATGTTGCATTATCAAGAGTAAGAACATTAGAAGGATTATATTTAAGTGCATTTGACATTAATCGCATAAAAGTTAATGGAAAAGTTATAAAATTTTATGAAAAAATAAGAAAAGAAAGAATTCGAAAAGAAGAAGAACAAAAAAAACAACAAGAACAAAATAACATCAACAATGTTTTAATAGAACAACAAAAACAACAAGAAAGAGAACAGCAAGAAAGAGAACAAAGAGAAATTGAAGAACAAAATTCATTAAATAATAAGTTAATTGAAGAAGAATTAAAATCACAAGAAAAAAATGAAAATAATATTATAAATTTTAATTTTGGTGAAAATTTAGAATACAAAGAGCAAAATAATATTTTTGAAAATTATGAATATAAAGAACAAGAGAAAGAACAAAATGTTAATTTAAAATCAACAAAAAATATGAAAAGAATAACAATAAATAATTTTTAATATTTTTTATTTTTTGTTTTTTTTTGTTTTTTTTGTTTTACATTTTTTGTTTTTTTTTTGTTTTATATTTTTTGTTTTTATTTTTTTTGATTTTTTATTTTTTAAACCTCCAATTATTTCATAATCCTCCTCTCTATGTCTTTTTTTTGATTTGTTATTTAAATTAATCGAATCATCGTTTTTTTTTTCAATGTTGTATTGTATTCTTTTTGAACCAAAAATATTATCATAATGTATTGTGTCATTATTCCATTCTTTGAATTTATTTCTTTCTTCATATTTTTTATTTTTTAAAAAAATATCTAATTTTTTTTCCAATTCTTTTTTTTTATTTTTTAATTCTGAAAAATTATGAAAATTATTATTAATTAACATTTTATTTATTTTGTTAATTTCAATATTAATATTTTCAATATCAGTTTCATTCATTTTAGATTTTTTTTTTTCTAATATTTTTTTTAATTTTTTTTCTATTAAATAAATATTACTATCATCACTAAATGACATTGACGATTTTTCATCACTCATTTTTCGATTATTTTCATGATTCATTACATTTATTAAATTTTTTGTTATAGAATCATTTATTATTTTTTTATTATTTTCATTAATTATTTCTGGTAAAGTTAATAATTTTTCTTGTTTAATTGTTTTTTTTAATTTTTGACCTTTTTGAAAATGAACTAATTCTTCAATAACATTATTAAATGAATTTAATATTTTTTTATTTTTATATAAATCATCATTAATTTTTCTACTTAAAATTGGTATTTCTGAAGATTCTAAATTATATGTTGTTTCATAATCAATAATATTTCCAATATTTTCAATAAAAAATGATAATGCCCCATCACAATAATCTCCATTCATATGAAAATAATATTTTTTATTTTTAAAATTTATATCATTTAAATTATCAACAATTTTTTTTGACATGTATTTTAAAAATCCTTCAATATCTTCAATTTCAAATCCTGATATTTTTAATATGTAAAATGTTGAAGAAATTGTTGCTGAAATGACTTCTTTTTTATTAAAATATTCAACAAGTTCATTTTTTTTTATCAAAAAAATATCAAATACATTTAAAAAAATAAATTGTTTAAATATTTTTTTTACATCATTTGGAAAAAATACATAAAAAAAATATAAAATTGTAAGAATTGCAGAAGTTTTATTTGATAAATTAATTTTTTTAACTGAAAACAAAACACACCAATCATATATAGAATTTATACATTTTTCTAAAAAAAAATTATTTATTATTGTATTATAATTATAATTTATTACTTCAATTATACCATCAAATATATCTTCAATTTCGAAAATATTATTTATATTTTCATCAAAAAATAAAAAAATATCATTTTGTGATTCATCATATTCTTTTTGGTCTGTAACATTAAAAAAAATAAATAATTTTTCTTTATATATTTCATTTAAAAAATGCGAATTATTTTTTTTCATTTTTTCTTCTTCAATTTCATATTTTTTATTTAAAAATTCATTATTTATTACATTTTTTATATTCTTCATAAAATAACATTCATTAAATTCAGAATAACAATTATTTTTGTAATCATTTTTTTCCATATAAATATTACTGTTATTTGAATGCATCAAACTTATATATATATATTATATTATATTCTTTTTCTCTTTGCTAAATATCCTGATGCAGTTGTACCAATTTGTCCATAATTTGAATGTGGTTTATAAATGAATGTTCCTTTACTTTGTGTATAACATAATGTATTATTACAATTATTAAATTGCTTATTATACGGTAATATGGTAGTATCAAACATTGTAATAAAATATCCTGATCGATGTAATTGATTTTGTGGATAAATAGTAGTATTATTTGAGTAATTTGCTCCTGAATCAAATTGCATTTGTATTATATATATAATTAAATAATTAATTATATATTATTTAGTAATTGATATTTGTAATTTATGATTGATAATTAAATATTTATTTTACATAACTTTTTTACCACAAGCACTACATCCAGGTTTTGCTTTGTGAATTCTATCAACCATTGGAGCATTTAATTTTGTATTTGTATTAATTTTTTGTCCTATTGACATTTGTCTATTTAAAATTAATTGATTTATTAATAAATTATCATTTTTATTACTAAAATTCATTTTAAATCTATTCATTTAATATAAAATATATATATATTTTTATAAATATATTTTTATAAAATTAATAAAATTAAATGAATATTCCTTTTTCTAAAAGTTGTTCTTTTTCACATACTTCATTTCCAGACAAAAAATCTTCAAAATTTGTTGGTTCATTAACCAAACAATCACTTGCATCTTTTTTGAAACAAGGAATCAAAGGAATTTTTGTAATATCAATTTGTTCTATTGTATCATTATAAAAATCAATTAAATAAATACTTTCAATTATATCTACTATTTTTCCTTTGTACCATTTATTTTCATATTTATTTTTTCTCACTAAAACTACTTGTCCTGCTTTAAATATATAATTAATGTTATACATAACATTATTAAATTCACTTATATTGTTTGCATAAGGATTTGTTTTATTATTATCACATTCACATCCAGATATTATTCCCATTCTATTATCTTTTCCTCCAGTCATATGTTCCTCAATTAATTTTTTACCTTGTTTTAATAATCCTTTTCCTTTAATTCTATTTAAATATCTCTCATATGAGTTATGTTTTATATCAACACCAATTCCTCCTGGTGACATTGCTCCTGGTCTATTACGAACTTTTGTTACTTTTAAACTATTTGAACCATAAGTTGAACCACTACCAGTTTTTACTACTTGATTTGAAGGTCTTGATCTGTCACTCATTTGATTCCAATTTAATTTTGGTGGAACTACATATGATGTGCCAGATTGTTCTACTATTTGATATTTATTTGATGGTTCTTGATAAACATTTAAACCAGCTAAATTCATTGTGTAAAGTGATGAATTAATACGAACAGCATTTTGAATAATTTTTTGTGTTTGGTAAATAGTTGCAGGATCATTTGATGATAAATTTTTATAACATCCACGACAACTTGTATTAGGATTTATGTTTACATTTATTGTAGAACATGAATAATTTAAATTATTGTTTATTTGTATCATTTATTTATATATTACAAATATAATTATATATAATTTATATCAATTAAAATTTACATTCAGAATTAAAAATAATCGTTGGTTATTGTTCCATTATTTTTTAATTTTTACTAAAACTTACTTTGTAAAATAAATATATATTCAAAAATAATTGTATTTATATTATATACATTATGCATAATAAAATTTGTATATAATTTATAAATAAAAATTGATTTTTTTTGTTATATTATTTTAATAATAAAAATAATATTTAATATAATGAATAAATCAAAATTAAATTATGATGTAATCGATGCAAATGACTCAGAATTTAGTGATGATGAATCAATTGATTTAAATGAATTTAAAAAAAATGATGTAAATAATTTTGATATAAATATTTATGATGATAATAATGATGATGATAATATTATTACTAAAACAAAAAAATCAATTAAAATAAATAAAATAATAACAAAAAAATATGGTAATGATAATGATTGCGATTATAATAATGATGATAATAATTGCGATTATAATAATGATGATAATAATGATTATTGTAATGATGATTATAATATTAATAATGATCACGAACATACTGAAATTAAAAAAAATAAAATTGAAGAACATAAAAAAAATCAAGAATGTGAAAAAAATCAAGAATGTGAAAAATATTTTAAAAAAAATGTTAAATTACCTATTAAAAAAATAAATGATATTGATATTGAAGAAGATGACAATCATGATAATAATAATTCAAATTCTTCAGAAAATAGATTATTTTATCTAGAAATAATTTATGCTATAAAAAATTTAAATAATAAAATTGAAAATATAGAAAATGAACTAAAAGAAATAAAAAAAATTGTATCAACAAAAAAACAAACAAATATTACACCAATAAATAAAATGAAAATAAATATAAATTCATGGTTAAATTCTAATGTTTATCCTTCTGTATCTTTTGATGAATTTATTGAAAATCTTAAAGTTAATTTAGGACATTTTGAATATTTAATGGATTATAAATTAGCAGATACAATTCATAAAATTATTCTATTTAACATCACAAAAAGAGATGATGAATTTATATATCCCATTTATTCATCAATTGAAAAACAAAATAAAGTATTTGTTCATGATAGTAATGAAGATATTTGGAAAGTAATTGACATAACAAGTTTAAATAAATTTGTAAAAAAAATTCAAGATGAATTGAATAAATATTCCATCATTTGGAAAGCAAAAAATAAAAATAATTGCAATGCAGAATGTAGCAGTTCATGCCAACAAGCTATAAGAAAATTGAATGCAATTAGTTATACACAAGATCAATTCATGAATCGTGTTAGATATGATTTGCGTGTTCAATTGCAATCTGTATGTAACTACGAATTTTTATAATTTAATAATTTTTCTTCATTAAATTATAATTTTGTTTGTTTGATTTCAAAAAAAATATTTTTTATATTTTATATTTTGTATTTATATTTATATTTTTTACATTTATTCATAATCTCTAAATGCAATTCCAACAGGAAATCGTGGAATTCCTTCATTTGATTTTTCTTGATATTTGACTGTCAACATTTTTCCATAAAATCTTTCAACTACATTTTCCATCATTTGCCTTTTTGATTCTAATGTTCCTTGCATAGTAACTCCAAATGTTTTATTATTTGTTTTATCATTAGTTTTGCATTCAAATATTGGTGTTCCTGAATGTGCACCAGTTCCTTCATGATGACCCACCACTTCAAATTCTTCATCCATAAATTTTTTATATTTTTGCAAATCTTTTGATCTTCCTTGTTGTTTGTAAACACCATTTGGTGTTCTTATCATAACTCCTTCGTATGGATTTTCTAATGTTGTAAAATACGTGTGGTAATTTTCAATATCTTCTTTTGAAGATGCTTCATTTGTATTTACTAAAATCAATTTATTATATATTATTTCTGAAAATGCTTGTGTTAATACTTTTAATCTTTCTCTGTATGGCATATTATTTTTTTCTAAATTATTTTCACCACTATAAAAACAATCATAAATATGATATTGCAATGTTTCAATTTCATTAGGATTTCTCTTTGATGATCTAACTAAACTAGTTATTTTTTCGAATGGCATTCCATGAGTATATAATTCACCATCCAATATTAAGTCAGTTTGATTTTCAAAACTATTAAATAATTGTTGTAATTCTGGTGTTAAATGCTTAAATTCTTCATAAATTGTATTTTGTCTTGATTGGAAAATTAAATGTCCCTCTTCATCATTTGACTTGTATACTAAACATCTAACACCATCCAATTTTGGTTGAATAAATACTGGAAAATTTGCCTCTTTAAATTTATTCATATCAAATTCATTTGCTAACATTGGTTTTAATAATTTTTTTTGTATTTGTGATTGTGTTTGTGTTTTTTTATTTTTACTTTTGTTTTCATTTTCTTTTTGTTCTTGTTGTACTTCGTTATACCCTTGTACTTCGTTATACCCTTGTACTTCGTTATACCCTTGTACTTCGTTATACCCTTGCACTTCGTTGTACCCTTGTTTCTTCTTCTTGTCCCATTCTCTCTCTGATTCAAGAAGTGCTTGTTGTCTTGGTGTTGTTTCATTTTTTTTACCAATATTTTTTCCAGCAGTAATTAATGAATCATGAACAACTTGTTTACCTCCAACAAGACCATATTCACTACGAATTGTGAATGTATTATCACCATTATCAATTACAGATGTAGACCATTGTTTTTCTCTATTTGTTCCAATTGTTTTGTTGTATAATGTTGGAAGAGTACGAATAATTTCTTGTTGCATTTTATTTATTATATTTATTGTAAAAAGTTGTTTTTATATTAAAAATTAGAAATATTAAATCCTGAACTACTAACTAAATTTGATGTAGTATTTGTTAATAATTCAACTACCAATGAATAATATGTATTAAAATTATGATTTGAATCTGGTGGATAATAATAATTTGTTGGATTTACATAATGAAAATTGAATGAAGAACTAGATGAAGATTTATTTCCTGAACAATATAAATATGGAATGGTATTAGGAGAAATATTTGTTTGATTATTTATATTCATTCCCCAAAATTGTCTTCCAAAAGGTGCATATGTTGAATCAACATAATCATATGTACTATTAGAATTTATAGAATTCAAAGATAAATTATATAATGTTGTCTGATAAGGTTGAAGAGAACCCCAAACTGGTTCTATAAATCTTTTTGGATAAATAAAATATGATCCTTGTGTTGAAAAATACCATTTGTATGTGTTATATGGAGAATTATTTGTATTAGTATTTTGCAAAAAAAAACTAACTTTAATAATTATATAATCATTATATCCCCAAGATGATATGTTGCTAAAATTTATTGTATTAGTGTTATTATAAATGTCTGTAGTAAATATATTTGATTTTGCAATCATATTTGAAGAATATTGCTTACTTCCATCAGGAAATTGTATATATGAACCAGAAGTATTTAAAAAAACATTTCCATAAAAATTATGTCCTATATTATATGAAGGCACTGCTACAGTGCTATTATTTGCTATATATTTAACACTATTTGCACCTGGTGCATTTGATGATAAATCTAATGTAAATGTTCTTGCATTAAATAATAATGGGAAATGACTTCCATAACTTGAATCACAATAAAATCCAAAATTATTTTCAATATTATCCAAAACATAAGGTGCAATGTATCTATTTGAATAATTATTAAATATTAATAATGGCCCTTCACTTTGATAAATATAACTTGCTGAATTTGGTGTAACTACTGAATTTTCTTTATTAATAAAATCCAAAACACCATTCGATCCATTTTCTCTTATTATTGTTGCACTTCTTAAAAAATTTAAACAATTATCTACTTGTAATGTTGAACCACCTACAATTTCTAATCCTTGACCTAAATTATAATTTATTGAATAAAATGGAACATATTGTAAATTATTTATTCTAGCAATTGCTCCTGATAAATATTGAACAAAAGCTTTCATACCATTTAATGTTCCATCGCTTATAAATGTTAATTGATTTGTAACATCTTGTCCTGAACAATCTGTCGCTCTAGTGTATCCTGTTGTAGAATATACATAAATTCCATTATTAATATTTGCAGAACTAACATTATTAGAACTATCTTGACATTTTACTAAAACACGCATTCCATTTGTCAATGATACACCATCAATTGTAGTTAAAATTGGTCCGGGTAAATTTAAACTAATATCTTCTGTTGTAGCACAATCACATAAATTTGTGGGAGAAATTCCACTTGCAATATTATCTACATATTGCTTATTTGGTATATCTTGTGAATTATTAAAAACAATAGAATTATTTGAATATTGGCATTTGGAATTAAATAAATTTATATTATTTGGAATTGTTTGATTTAAATATCCAATATTTGTTATTGTATTTCCATTCATATCAATATTATATGAACCAGCACTATTTCCATTGGATAAAACTTGAGCTAAAGTAGGGTTTAATGTTAAACTTCCATCAATAATATAACCATCTTTAAATATGATTTTATTAACATTAATTATTGAATTGCCTGACATATCAATATCACTTAAAAAAGTTTCTTTTGAATTAGATAATCCAGAAGTAATGAAACTTGAACTGTTGGAAGATAAAATATCATGTTTTACATAATTTAATATTGGAGAACGATTTATTCCACCATATTTACGAAAAGTTGCCATTATATTATATTTTCATGAAAATTAAAAATATAATTTATAAATGAATTAAATATAAAATAACCTATGTTTGATAAGTTGCTGTTGTTACTTGATTATTTCCACTTTGACTGACAGCTAAAAAACTGTTAGTTCCATAAGTTGTAATACTTCTCCATGGATTTGCTTCTTGAAGATAATGTTGTGTCCATGAAATTCCATTAATACTTGCCATAACTCTACCATTGGTTGAACTTAAAGCTACAAATAATCCATTTATAAAATTTATACATTGCCAAGTATTTGTAGATGTTGCTGAAACTGATGTCCATGAAGTTGCATCAGTACTATACATAATTCTGTTATTAGATCCGCTACTTGCAATAGCAACGAATCTATGGGTTGGTCCATTAAGCAATCCATAACACACACTTTGCCATACATTTGCATTAACAGTTGCTGAAGACCAGCTAGTACCATTATCTGTACTATATGCAGTGACATTTGTTCCAACAGCTACAAATCTTCCATTACCAAAAGTTACACATTGCCATACACCTGTTCTAGATTGACTTGTCCATGTATTACCCCCATTTGTACTTCTCATGATATTTCCATCTGTACTAACAGCAACAAATACGTTATTTCCAAAAGCTACACTTATCCATGTATTTAGTGAGGGTGTTGTAGTTGCCGAACTCCATGATGTACCATTTGTGCTGATCATTACTCTATTCGTACCGTCATTGCTCACTGCAACAAATGTGGGAACACTGTTGTACAACCCATAACACACGCTTTGCCATGCATTTGCTGCTGCTGCAGATCGTGAAGTCCATGACGTACCATTTGTGCTTGTCATTACTCTATTAGTGCCATTTCTACTGACAGCTACAAATAAATTATTGCCAAAAACAACACTTTGCCATGCATTTGTTTCTGCAGCAGTAATTACAGACCAATTTAATAGAGGTACAGGGGGAGCTACTGTTGTTATAGTACCAATTAAAATGGTGGAATCGCCATCATTTACTATTATAAATTTATTATTTCCAAAAGCAGCATCGTACCAGCCAGTACTTATTTCAAGATCATATTGATACCATGTAATAGCATCAGAACTTATCATGAATTTACTGTTATAAAAAGAAGCACTCAAAAATAATCCATTTCCAAAAATTAAAGAAGCCCAATAATTCCAATATGGTACAGATACCTGATTCCAAGAAATGCCATCTGTGCTGTATATTGCTGAATTACCATAGCCAATAGAAACAAACATATTATTTGCAAATATTATTTTCATCCAAGAAGTGGCACTTGGTGAATTACAAATTTGCCATGTTGAACCATCCGTACTAGTCATGATTCTTTCAACACCAATCGTACTACTGGCATCATTGTAACTGACAGCAACAAATACACCATTTCCGTATGCAACAGATGTCCATTGATTTGCTTTTGCTGCATTTTGAATTACCCATGTACTACCATTTGAACTTGTCATTACTCTTTGAACGCCAGTCGAACCACTAGCATCATTAAAACTAACAGCAACAAATGTACCATTTCCGTATGTAACAGATCTCCAATTATTCAATTTTGGTGATGTAATTGTTGTTGACCATGATGTACCGTTGTTTGAAGATGACATTATTCGTCCATTAGTTGCAACTGCAACAAAAAGACCATTATTATAAGTAATTCCTCCCCAATCAGATCCACTAATTGGATTTGATGTTTGTGACCATGAAGATCCATTATTTGTGCTCACTGAAATTCCATTTTGTCCAGCTGCTATAAATGTATTATTTGCAAAATAAATTCTACGAAAATTTTGTGTTGAAGATAACGTTGATGATGTAAAATTCACATAATTCGTTTGTGATGGTACTTGCGATGGTACTGATATTGGTTTTCTATGATTCAAATTTGATGACATTGAACTAATTCCAAGCAAAGACATATTATACATTATATTTTTATTTAAAATTCTTAAATAATTTAATAAATAATATTTTTTTTAGATTTATTTTTATTTTTATTTTTTTTGTTTTTTGTTTTATTTTTATTTAATCTTTTTTTATTAACATTTATAGAATCTTGAATATTTTTAAAAGGTGATTTATAATCTCTTTGATCACTCATAAAATCACGTATTAATCTTGAATGTAAAGGCATAAAATCCATTCGTTGGTTAAATAATTCTTCTAATTCATCATGATTAAGCTTAATAGTTTCAGATATTTTTTTTCCATTATCATCAACATTAACTTTGATTGTTCCATTTATACCATCACTATTTCCTTCCCATTCTATTTTTCTTTTTCCTGTATCATCATAGTTAAATATTGTTCCAGTTGTTTGCATATTTTGATATAATGCATTCATCATTTATATATTTAATAATATTTTTTATTTTTAATATTTATTTTTTTAATATTTTTATTAATAAATTACAAATGGAAATAACAATTCAAGAAAAAAAACAGCAAAAACAACAAAAAAAAGGAATAGATTATGATGATATTTTACAAAATATGGGAATGCGTGAAGTTAAGGGCAAACTTTATTGGGAAAAAACAATCAATGATGACTTGAATTATGTCGAATATGATACAAATACACAGCAACAACGATATACACAGCAACATATACAACAACAACAGTATAAACAAAATAATCAACAAAATGTTAATAATTCTTATATTTATAATAAGTATTTTAAAAATGAAATTAATAATGATTCATCAGAATTTGCAGAACAACCAAGAAATATAATAGAATATAGAAATATGTTGATTAGGCAAATGATAGAAAGGAAAAAAATACAACAAATAAAATCAACTAAAATGATGTTTCAAAAATAAAATAAAAATAAAATTATAAAAAATTGAAACAAATTTAAAGAGTATTTTAAATTTAATATTATTAATATTAAAATGTCAAATACAACTTTAAGCTTAATTAACCCACATCCAAGAGATTTACTTATTAAATTCTATCAATATGGACATCGTTATGAAATTATTACCGATAAAAAATCAAACTATATTTCAGTTACTACTTGGGTTCATAGTCATTTTCCAAAATTTGATGCAGATGAAGTTATTCGTAACATATTCAATGGAAGAAATTGGGGACCAAATAATAAATATTGGGGTATGTCTGCAGAACAAATAAAAGAAAGTTGGAAAAAATCTGGTCAATCAAGCTGTCATTATGGTACTAATTTACATGAACAAATTGAATTATTTTATAATAATATTAATGGAAATGAAATAATGAATCCATTAAAAAACAGTAAAGAATGGGAATATTTCATGAATTTTGTTAATGATAATTTGTATTTAAAACCATACAGAACTGAATGGATGATTTTTGATGAAGATTTGAAAATAGCTGGTTCAATAGATATGGTATTTGAAAATCCAGATGGAACATTATCAATTTATGATTGGAAAAGATGCAAAGAAATAAATAGAGAAAATAATTGGGGTAAATATGCATCAAATTTTATAATATCACATATATCAGATACAAATTATTGGCATTATTCATTACAATTAAATACATACAAAGCAATATTGGAAAGAAAATATGGAAAAATTGTTAAAGAATTATTTTTAGTGCGTTTATTTCCTGAGGCAGAAAATTATGAATTAATTGAAGTACCAATATTAACAGAAGAAATTAATAATTTATTTGAAGAAAAAATTCAATTAAATTTAATAAATGTAATAAAGTCAATAAATATATAATTAATCATTTTTTATTTTTGCATTTTTATTTTTATTTAAAATATATAAAAATATAAAATATACATATAAAAAGATTGCATATAAATATATAATTATTTAGCAAAAATGAATATTACAGAATTAATTTATTTTATTATTATATTATCATTATTAATTGAACTAGTAGATAAAGATGATGATTATATAAATAAATATTTAAATAGAATCAAAGTTTTACGCAATTATTTTGCAAAATTTATTGATTTTATAAAATTTATACATGATGAAAATCCATTATTATTAGATTATTATGATGAAGATGATGATTATTATAATAAACAAGAAAAATTATTAAATGATGAACAAAATGAACAAAAAGAACAAAAAGAACAAAATGAAGAAAAAAAACAAGAACAAAAAAAACTTAAAGAACAAATAGAATTTAAAGAACAGGAAGATTACAGTAAAAAATATTTAAAAAAATATATAAATTTTACAAATGATTATTTTTTTACAAATGACGAATTGAATTTAAAACAATGTAAATATGAAGAATTGTGTACAAAACATAATTTATTTATTGATGCATTAGAGAATGAAATATGGGAAAATAAATTAAAATTATCTAAAAATGAAAATATAAAAAAATCTTTACAAAAAAAATATGAAAATGGAGAAATGGAAAAAATAAAATTTGATTTAGATAATGAAGAAAATTATAGTGATGAAGTTTATGATGATTATGAACAATTAGAAACTTTATCAATGAACATTGAAAATCTTTCAAAAAAAATAACAGAAATTAAAAATCAAATAAAATTATTAAAAGAAAAAAGTACAAATGAATTAATGGATGAAGCAAATCAGTATGTAATTGATAATAAATTGAATAATTTTATTAATAATTATGTAATTGAATATACACCAATTGGAAATGTTGCAATGAGATATAATCATTCAAAAGGAACATTTGAGTATTTTAGTAATCGCAATGTTCCTTACAATTATTTAGAAGTAGTTGGGCGTAAATATGTAACTACTTTTGGATGTAAAAGTATATTTGTTAACATGGATGAAGAAATTGAAAAAGTAAATGAATTGAATGAAAAAAATAAACAAAATCAACAATGCAATAAAAAAGAAGAAAAAAATAAAAATTTAAAACAAAATTTTTTGGATAAAGATGGAAATAATTTAATTCCACATAGACCAAATCAACAAATAATTATAAATCCTATCAATAATATGAATATCATAGTAAAAAATTCAAATAGATATACTCATGAAGGAAGATTTTGTGATTTTAAAATGAATAAACCAATAAATAACAAAGAAATTGATAAAAATTTAAAATTATCATTCAAAGATTTTAAAAAATTAAAACAATAAAATTAAAACAATAAAATAATAAACAATAAAATAATAAAATAATAAAATAATAATTACAAATAATAAAATAATATATAATTCATTATATACTTTACATAAATTATATAATGGATAAAAAGTTTAAATCAAAATCCAAAACTTTCAAAAAAAAATTAAAAAAAATATATAAAATTAGTGATAAAAATATTAAAATGCTTGTAGGAGGAGATCAAATTCAAACACCTGTGAAATCTTTTGTTAATAACATTGAAGAACCAATACAACAACCAATTGCTGACATTAAAGAACCAATACAACAACCAATTGCTGACATTAAAGAACCAATACAACAACCAATTACTGATATTGAAGAACCAATCGCTGACTCAAGCATTGAATTTGATGATGTAAATAGTAATATTACAACCCAACATGTGGAACATCAGCTTGCATCAATACCTGATGAATTATTAGGATTGAATAAAAAACCTGAACCTGGAATTATGGATAAAATGACAGATTATTTTAAACTTTTTGCTGATGCATTTCAATATAAAATGCTTTTAATAGTTGGAGAATTATCAGGAATAAAGGGAAAAACTCCTGAAGAAGTATCAAGAGAATTAAAACAAAATACTGAAAAATTAAAAAAAATAAATGAATATTTTAAAAATAATCCAGAAGTAAAAAAAGAATTACAAAAAACAACTAATGTTGTTGGTGAAATTTTAAGTGGAAGTTTAAAAAAAATACCTGATGAATTTGAAGAATCAATTGACAAATTAGGTAAATTAGCTGTAAAATCAGGTGTAGATGGATTAACAGAAATTCCAGGAGCAAATATTCCAATAGCAACTTTGAAATTAGGAGATGATATTGCAAAAATAAGCAATGAATCGGCTGATGTTTTGAAAAAAACAGTGAATATGATTGATGATGTATTAGAAGAAACCAAAGAACCAATCGAAGATATTGTTGACAAAACTAAAGAAATTGCAGTAAAAGCACAAGAAGTCAATGATTCAATATCCAACACATCTTTAATTCCACAAACACAACAACTCCCACAAATTACAACATCGCAACTCTCACAAACACAACAACTTCCACAAATTACAACATCGCAACTCCCACAAACACAACAAATCCCACAAACGCAAAATGGAGGTGGAAAAATGATGATGATTGGTGGCACAAATAAATCATTTGAAGCATTACAAACTGGAGGAAAAAAATTAAGAAAACGAGTTAATTACACACGTAATTCTTTTAAGAGAATAGCAGAAAAATTAACAAGAAAAAATAGATAATTATATATTATTTTATTATTTTTTTAAACTATTCAACCAATTATTATATCCATTACTTCTCAATATGTTAAAAGATGATTTTAAATGTATTTTAGCAATATTATATGCTTGAATTTCAATTGTGTTCAATTGCATTAAATAATCTGTTACATTTTGTTTTGTTTCTTCATCATATTCATCGAATTGTTTGGGCAATACACATCCATTAATTTGTATTTCTTTTGTTTGTTGTGTTTGTTGTGCTTGTTGTCTTTCTTCCATTTTATCAATTATTTAATTAATTTAATTTTATATTAAATTAAATCAATTTTTTTGAAATAAAAATAAAATTAATCAGAAACATCAAATAATTATATTTCTTTAAAAAATGTGATATATATATAATTTATCTCATATAACATATTTGAGGTTTATTATTTCCATAATATGTTACAGTGTAAACCATTTTATTTCTTGGAATTCTAATATCTGAATTATTCATCATATTTGTTATTTGTGTTTCTATTTGATAACCATTTGATAATAAAAATGATGTTAAATGATTTATATTTTCATTTGTCATTAATCCACAACTTGAAGCATATTTATTTTTATAATTACAATTATATTCACAAACATTTGAAATTTTTTTTATAGCATATTTACATTTATTGTGTAAATTATTACAATTATTATATTGTTGAAAAGGAGACAATTTTGGATATTGAATGCGATGAACTAGGTGAGACAATGGTCCTTCAGGCATTTCATCAATTGAAAGAATACTTTGATACATTTTGTTATATTGGTCAAAATATGGAATACAATATATTGTAAAAGTTGTTGCCATTTTATTATATATATTTTTAAATATATATTTAAATATATATATAAAAACAATTCATAATTTATTTTAAAAAGTTAACAAAATGAATGCTTTTTTAAATAATTTTTCAAATGATTTTTTTCATAAAAATATTTTTAATAGTGATTTAATTTTTATTTATAAAATTTTGTTTGGATTTTATAGTATAAAATATTTTTTAATGTTACATAAAATATTAAAAGAAAATAATAATAAAATTGTTAAATTGGAAAATCGAATAAATAAAATTGAAGAACGCGCATTAGAATATAGAATAAATAAAATTGAAGAACGCGTAAATATTTTTTTAGAATGTGACATTGATAATAATAGTAACAATTCTGTTGATTAATAATAACAAAAAATTGAAAAATATTAAATAAAAAATGTTAAATGTTAAATAAAAATTAAAATTAAAATTAAAATAATGAACAATAACGTTCCAACATTCAGATTTAATTTTTCTGAAAATTTTAATCAACAATTAGAATATTTTTCAAAAATACATAAAGATGATGATAGATTTGATTTTAAAGAATACTGGGATGAATGGATAGAAAACAATGAAGAATTAATTGATTGTGAGAAAAAAAGATTAAAATGTATTGGATATGAAGGAGATGTAATGAATAAAATGTATGTAAGTGCTAGATATTATTTCAGAAAAAAAAATGTTATAAATTATGAAAATAAAAATAAAAACCAAAGATGTGACAGAGTTACTATTAATAAAGAAATATTGAATTTAATGGATGAACATATAAAAGAAAATAAATTGAATAAAAATTATACACCTAAAATTGGTTATGAAGAATTTATTAAAGAAAATAATTTAATTATTGAATCAGAAATAATAAATTTATTGAATTTTATTGATGATAGAAATAATATTGAAAAAAAAATTAAAAAAACTTATAAAAATAGATTTTATTTAATTTGCAGAAAATAAATATATATATTTTTTATTAGATTTATTTTTTAAAAAAATATTATTGCAAAAAATAAATGAATAATTATTCATGCATTTATTTTGACATTAATGAAACTATAAATTATAAAGATAAAAATAATAAAAATAATAAACAATCTTCAGAAACAAAAATTGTCGATTTTGATGATTTTGTAGAAAATGAAATTTGCATTTCAAATAAAATAAAAAATATAATAAATTACAAAAAATATTTTTATATCATTGATTCACATAATGTAGTGAATTATATGGATATGAATAAATTTAATAATGACATAAATTTTGATGAAATTGATTATGAATATAACCATAAAACAAATTTAAAATATAAAAAAATAGATTCCAACAAAATTTTAATTAAATATATATATATTCCAAAATATATAAATTTTAATGATTATTTATTATCTAATTTTATTTTCAATAAAAGATTTTTATTTAATGAAATTATAAATATATATAAAAAATTATTAAAATCAATAAATATTTTGAATGAAAATAATTTATTTTATAATCATTTAATTTCTTCAAATATTATTATAAATTTAAATAATTTATTGCCTTTATTATCTGATTTTAAATTTTCTATAAATGTTGATGATATTATAAATGCTAATGGTGTCATAAATGTTGATGATGATAATAAAAATATATTGGTTTCAAATCTAAAAAAAATTATATTTCATTATGATCCATCATATTTTTACTGGCCAATTGAATTGCATCTTATTTCTTTCATCTTTCATAACAATTTATTAAGTATATCTTCTTCAAATATTTTGCAAATTATTGAAGATTTAACAGATGAAAATAATAATCCTATTTTAAAAAATTTTAGCAATAATATTAAACAAAAATATTATGATGATGGGTTAAATTATTTAAAATTATTTATTAATAAATCTATTAATGAAATTATAAAAATGATTTTTTTATATTTTAAAAGTTGGGACAATTATTCTTTAAGTGTAATGTATTTAGAAATAATTATAAATATGTATAAATCATTGCATAATAAAAATAATAATTTTATTGTTAATTTTATGAAATTATTATTAAAAAATATTAGCTTTAATCCTTCTCTTCGATTATCTATTAAATCAACAAAAATTGAATTTAATAATTTATTAAATAACATTAGCCATTTTGAACATAATGAAATTATAAATATTTTATAATATATATTTATTTTTTTGAAATATATATTTATTTTTATAATCAATTAATATTTTTAAGCAACACCCATGCTTAATGATGCATTTCTTGATGCTGATCGGCGTCTTGACATTGATCGTTTGAATGTACGTGATCTTCCACGACTTCTGCTTCTTCTAGCTGAATTACGTCTTTTATGTGTTCTTCTTCTTCTACGTCTTCTACCTCCTTCAAGTCCTTCTTCATCATCATCTCCTTCTCTTCCTACTGGTTCTTCTTCAATTATTTCTTCATCAATTTCTACTTCTTCTGGTTCATCACCTCCTTTCATTTTAAGTCCTTTCTTCATCCAATCAACACCACTATCTTTCAATTCTTTTGCTTTATGAATTGCATCTTTGTAATTTAATTTATATTTTTTTTGAACTGATTTAACAAATGAAACCCATGCTTTAAAACTTTTATTTACTTTACCTTTAGCCATTTTATATATTTAACATAGAATATAATTTATTTACAATTATAAATATTGTATAAAAAAAAAAAATTATATAAATATAAATTATATAAAATATATAAATATAAATTATAAAATAAAATAATTAAAAAATGTTGCAAAACTCAAAAAATATTGTTTTAAATAATTCTATGTCTAAATTAAAAAAATCCATAAAAGAAATTTTTAATGAATTATATGTTAAAAATGGAATTGTTGTAAAAATTGATTTTAAAATTACTAATAATTATGATTACGATTGTAGTAATATTAATAATATTAATAATAATGATATTAATGTTAATAATGATGATAATAAAAATATTTTTTTTAAATTTTCTAAATCAATTGATGTTGTTGAAAATATTTCAATTGATAAAGAAAATGATATTATTAATATTAATGATGCTAATACTAATAATGATTTTGATTCAGATAAAACAGAAATACAATCAACAAATTCTTCTTTAGCTTTATCATTTTATTTAATTGATGTTGATGATTATTATTTACATGGTTATCACGAATATTCAGAATATCATGAAAATTGGCAATCTATATAATTATTTATTATTTGTTATTATTTATTATTATTTATTATTAATTAAATTATTAATAAATAATAAAAATTAAATAATAAAAATTAAATAATAAAAATTAAATAATAAAAATTAAATAATAAAAATTAAATAATAAAAATGGAAAATTTAACAATTCTTGAATTACTTCAATTTCAACCATTTAATGTTAAAGAAAAAGAAATATATAATTTTTATTCAACAAATGACTATAAAATAATAAAAAAAATAATTAAAAAACTTGACAATGATAGATTTTATTTAGGAAATAAAATAAAATTAACTCATAATGATTTAATAAATTTAAATTTAGTTTATTCAGCAAAAGAAATGATTGAAAAAGAAGAAATGGATTATAATCATTCTGAAACAATAATAAATATTAATAATGAAATTGATTTTGAATTAGATTTAATAGAAATAATGCTTATTAAATATAATGAAATTATTGAATTAAGAAAAAATAATAATTTAATTTTTTAAATTAAAAAAATAATAATTGAAATAAATTAATAATTAAAATAAAAAAAATTGATTCAAAAAAAATAATAATAAATAATAAACAATAAACAATAAATAAAAAGTAAAAAAGAAATGGCATTATTTCAAAATGAAAGAACATTAAATTTTGTGGTTAATTTAAGTTGTAGTGAATATTTTGTGTATAATTCAAATGAAGAAGAAATGCGAGAATTATTATTAAAGAAATTGTTAAAAAAATTAGATAAAAACTCTGCATTAATTAAAGAAGATATTGGAGAATCAAGATGGAAAAAAAGTGATAATATAAAAATTATTCCAGGAAGTAATAAAAATTTAAAAAATTATGTGAAAAAAAATATGAGTTATGTATTTTATTATTAAAAGTATTTAACTAAGCATTTGAGTAATTAACAAGAAACATTTTTTTAATTAATTAAAAAATTACTCAAATCAAATTTTAAAAATTATTTTTTATATTCAATCCAACCACCACTTCCTACACCATCAGTAACATTATCATTATACCACATGTCATATAATGTATCAATATTATTTTCTTCGTTCAATTTGCAATTACTACACATTTTAACATGTTCATGAGCACCTAATAAATAAACATCACTTTTTTCAGTTTTTTTTATTCCACAAACAATTGATACAACAACACATCCACATTCTTTTGTTTTTGAAAATAAGTTAAGCATAATATTATTTTAAGTTGTAATTATTTTAAGTTTTTAAGTTATAATTATTTAAATTATAATCATTTTTAATTTCAATTTTTTTATTTTATAATTTGTCATTTTGTTATACTTTTTTAAAAGTATAAAAAGTATAAAAATTAATAAATACTAACATCAATTCCATATAATTCAGCTGCCTTTTTTATGTCTCCATAAATTCCATTTTTGCTTTCTTTTATTTTTTTTCCTGTTTTTGGATTAATTAATGGTTCATCAATCCATTCTAATACTTGTTCCATCGTCCACCTATATATTGCTGGTGCTCCAGTTCCAATTGGATCACAATATTCTGGTTTAAATTCTAGAATTTGTGTTGGTGTTAATTTTTCAGGCCATATATATCCTTTATCTAGATATTCAGTAAGGTTATTAACTATTTGTGTAGTTGGTTCCTGTAAAAATATGTTGCTATAATAAGCAGGCAATTTGCGACACAATGAAGCTTGATGACTTAACCAAAGAGGTTCCCAATTAAACCACCAAGGTAAAATTATTTTATTTGCATCATTTGTTGATTCTTCTTTTGTTGATTTTTCTTTTTGTTCTAAATATTCTTCGATGGTTTCTTGATGAATGTTGTTTAATTGTTCTTCAGTAAATTCATATAATGGCATATTATTTTTCATACCACGATTGACGCATTCTTCAGTAATTTTGTTAAAATAATATTTTAAACCATTGGCATAACCTCGCCACATTTTAACTGCTGGATGATTAATCCAACCACGCCTAACATTTTGTTGAATATTTGGATCAATTAATGAAGCATCTAAAATTTCTTTTGCTTCAACTTTTTGTTTGTTCAATCTTTGTTTATCTAAAATACGACATGTGTAATCTATTGGTCCAAAAACAAAAGTAACAACCATTATATTTTTATTTATTAATTATTATTTATTATTTTATTAAAAGTATAAAAGTATAAAAAAATATATATTTTTATTCAATTTTTTATATTTTTTATATTTTATGTTTTATATTTTTCTTGAAAGTTTTTTCAATTCATTTTCATATTCATCATTTTGTTGTTTAATTAATTTTCTATTATAATACAAATTTATTGCACGCTCTCTTACTTCATCAAAATTTATACTCCTACTTTTATTCCTATTAAATTCTTTCATAACAAAATCAGTAATAAATTTTTCCATTTCTTGTTGTTCTTTTCTCAATTCTTCTTCAATAATTTGTTGTTGCATTAATTTCAATTCTTCTTCTTCAATTCGTTTTTTTTCTTCTTTAATTCGTTTTTTTTCTTCTTCATTTATTATTTTTGAATGTGAATCTTCTTCTGCCATTAATTTATTTTCATATTTGCATTGTTGTCTTTCACGTACAAAATTCATTTGTGTTTTAAATGATAATGAATTATTATTTTTTTCAGGGATAAAAGAACTATTATGTTCCAATTGATACTTGAGAGATGATACTGCATCTCCAAAGTTCATAACAAAATTTGAATTAGTTGGAAGATTGTGTTGGTAATCATTTAAACATTTTAAAATAAATTTACAATTAGATGCTGAGTAATTAATCAATTCATCTATTGTTGCATCAACAGATCCAATCCAATCATATAATACCATTGCATTGCAACGTTCAAGTATAGATTTTGTTGTATCATTTGCAAAGCATTTTATAGCAGATTGTGCTGCAAACATTGGCCCAACAGCTTTTTCACAATCATCATAATTAATACTAAATATTTGTTGTTGCATTTTAATATGATAAATATAATAAATGCAATAAATATAAAATATTTTTCAATTTTTTCAATTTTTTCAATTTTTTCAATTTTTTCAAATAAATTCAAATAAATTCAAAAAAAATCAAAAAAATTCAAAAAAAAATTGATTTAAAATATTAAATATAATTTAACAATTAATAAATAAATTATAATAATTAATCAAAAAATTTTAAAAATGCCATTATATTTCGGATTTCCACTTAGTGTTGAAGAAACTATAAGAATTATTAATATTAATAATTTAATTAATGATGCTGTTAAAAAATATTATGAATCATCAAATAATCGTCGTAGCAATTTAGATATTGATTATTTTAAATTATTAGAAGTAAGAAAATATCTTGAAAAAAATAGTAATTTAAAATTGTATTCAACTGATAAAGGACAATATATTTTAGGATATGAAATTGAATCGTGTTGTGATGTGTGGAATAATTTTGTTGACGTTGATAATTTTATTGAAACATTAAGACAACTCACAATTAAATTTGAAAATGATTTATCATTTTTAAATTCAAACACATCAGAAGTTGTATTTGAAAGAATGGAAAATGATAGTATTATAATGCGTCACCCAAAACCTTGTGTAATTCAATGGAATTAATTTAATTGAATAAATAATAAGCAATAATTTTTTATTTTTGTTATACTTTTCTTAAAAGTATATTTTTTTGAAAATATAATTATTAATCAATATTTTAACAAGTAATCAAATATATTTTTTTCACAATATTTTTTCCATGTATGTTTAAGTCCATCTTCAATATAAATTGTACTATCAAAACCTTCATTTATAAATAATTGATGAGCTTGTATGCATGGTATTTTATGCACATCTTCAGTTCCAGTGTAAAAATAAATTGGCGTTTTATTGTCTTCATTATTTATTTTGTTAAATGGAATATTAAACCATTCATCCCAACCAAAACCACCTTGATGAGAAACAAGAGCTTTAAATTCGTTTGGTAAATAAATTGGAAATAATGTTATAAACACACCACCATTTGAATGTCCAATAGCATAGAAATCTATAAAATTATATTTTTCAATCAAGTCATTTTTAACAATCTTAACATAATTTAAATCATTTTGAAAATTATCAGCAAAATCTCTAATCTCAAAGAAATTTTCACCGTAACTCACATATTTATATAAATAATGTAAATGAGGCATTTCTAATTCAAATTTTCCTTGATTATTTCCTTGTAAATAAACTGTAATAAATTGTTCATGTAACATATTAGTAGAAATTAATGCTACATCCCAATGTAAATCTCTTGAACCATGAAAGAACAATATGCATTTTGTTATTTTAGTATAATCATATTTTTTTGGAATTTTAATTAAATAACTACGAATATTATTATCAACTAAAATATTATATTTTTTTATTATAAAATTGTCAAATTCAATCATATCAATATTATTTATTTCCAATTCATAAATTTGTTGTGATAATTCAAGTTGTTTTTCAGTTCTGTAATCTTCACTCTCATAATTATTTATGGAACTTATTAAATTCATGAAATATATAGTAAAAAAATAAAAATGTTATATTTATTTCAATTTTTTATATTTATTTTTTATTTTTTAATGTTTTTTTTGGAATAGCTAAATCAGAAACATTTTTTGTTTGTTCTATTAAAAAACTTTTTGGTTTTCCTTTTGTATTTTCCCATACTTTATGTCTTAAATAGCAAACAATTGATAATCTTTTGGCTTCTTTTGTTTTTAATTTTATTGGTAAATTTCCATGCCATTGATGAACATCCATAAATAAAACATCTCCTGTTCTCACATTGACTCCCACACCATATTGTGGAAAACATGTTTCAGCACCTGTATATTCGCCACTTTCAATTACAACCAAATTACCAAAACCTTCTACATCGTCACCTCTATCTCTATGAATGCTTGTTTGAAAATTTACGTTAGTTGTAATAGTTGTAAAACTAGTTTTTGGAATACGAAAATATGTTTGTTTTGCTTTATCATATTGTTTTTTGTAACTTGCTGGAACATATTTTTTATAATATGAATCTATTTCTTGTATCAATGGAATAAGATTTTTATATTTTTCAGGATATGTAATATTAAATCTGCAAGGTCTAGCACCAATAAATTTATTTTTGTTTTTGCTTGTTCTCATTTTCATTTTTTGTTTGGGAGAAAATTTGTCGAAATATCCGATAATATTTGTCATTATTTTTGGATTTTTTGCTACATCCATATATTCACTTCCACTTGCAGAACCACGATTTGATGTTACGATACTTGCATAATTAATCACATTATCATAAAAAGTAGTTGTTTTTGATTTAGATAATTTATTTTTGCGAAAACGTAATAACAATTTTTCATCAGTAGTATAAACATCAGCATCATCATTGATAATTAAATCAATTTGACTTGGTTTAACAAATGTATTTTTTAATTCATTCATTTTTTCATCAGTAATATTTTTATCTACATAATAAGTTGGTATTCCTCTTATAATTTCTTTTTTTATTAAAACCATTTTAAATTATATTATATAATTATATTTTATCAAATGCAATAAAATATATATTCATTTCATAAAAAATTGAAAAGAAATTCACAATAAATATAAATATTAAAAATAATAAAAACTAAAATAACCCAAAAAACAAAATGTTTTCAAATTCAACAGATAAATTAGAAAAAAATGAAGAATATAACAAAATAATTAATTTAATAAATTTTATTGTATCAATAATATTTTTGATAAATATAATTTTAATAATAATTATAATTGAATTAAAAAAAATAAATAAAAAAATATTTAATGAAAAAATGAATGTATTATTTTTACAAAAAAAAATGGATGAAATATTTAAATCATCAGAAATAAAATATGATGAAAGATTAAATAATATTGTTAACCAAACTGATAGTATTTTAAGAATTTATAAGGAAGATTATGAAACAAAATTGAATGATTTGCATGAAACATTTAAATTATTTTTAAATGATTTGAAAGAAGAATTGATTGAAAAAATAAAAAAACAAAATGTACAAATAGAGACAAATAAATTAGAAATTTTTAGTAATGATACTGAATTAAAATATATAATTAAAAAAAATAAAATATTTGATGCATTTTTAAAAAATTATTCAATAAAAATAAATGGAATTACATGCAAATTGTTTGAAAATACTTATTTTATTTATTCAAATTATATAGATTTATATCAAATAAAATTGCTCAAAGCATTAGGAAGTAATGTGAATATTATTTGTTCTACATTAAATTTGAATTATGATCAATTTGAAAAATTTATAAATGAATCAACTTTTGAAAAGTTTAATATGTTTTTAAAATCAAATTCAATGGATGGACTCGAAATAAATTATGGATTTATAAATGATAATAGTAGTGGAAAATGTTATCATATATATTTAATGCATATTCAATTTGGTTCAAGAATATTTTTGAGTGATAGTTCAGATGGTACAAATTTATTTAAGTTGTCTTATGAAAAAAATATGAGTTATTCCAATAATCTTCATCCAGATTCGCATAGAATTTGTATATTAAATAGATTTTAGTGGTTGGACGGAAGGTTTTATCATTTATTTGTTGCAAATGATGATTGAATTGGATTTAGAAGAAGAGTTTAATAAAATTGTTACCGACATAAGATATTCTGATTTGAGTAATTTAATTCTTCGTCTTATTGAGAGGATGAAACACATGCAAAATGACAAAAATATTTCAAAATTCCTTGATATCTTAAGAGGTAAAAAAACAAATAAAATTAAACTTGGTAAATATATTTTGTATTGTACATATTATTATCATCCAGACCAAATTATTTTGCAGATGAAATTTGATGATTTGGAATATTCATGTATAATAGCTGAGACATATGACCACGATGTACATTATTTGGAAGAACTTGTGAACTATTTTGTATTTGCAGGTGAATTTAATGAAACAGAATTTGAAATTACATTTAGTTTTGGAAAGTTGATTAAAATAAATTTGCAAAATATTTATAATTTTAATTTAATATTAAAATAACTATATAAAGACATTATATATAGTTATAGTATGGATAATAATTTAAAATGCCCAATATGTAAAACAAAATCTATAATTTGTTTAAAAATACTTATGGAAGATAACAGCAAACAATACAAATGCTTAAAATGTTATGAAAAATTTTCAAATATACAAAAACAAAATGATAAAATTGGAATTATTTTATAAATAATAATTTATATCAAATTTAGATTACCATAAAACTTTTCACATTGTAATTTCTTTTTTTTTAAAATTTTTAATTTTTCTTCTGCTTCTGCGATTTCATTTTTTATTGATTGTAAATGATATGGACTATCTTTATCTTCATTTAAAGTATCATATTCACCATATTTATCACCATGTAATTCTATACATTTAGTTCCTCCATAGTCACAATATATTACTTCAAGTGTCCATTCTTCTGCTTTATTAACATAATATTCAAAATCTTTTGATAATGTACTTTCACAAAAATACCTACCTTTTGAGTCATATGCTTCGGCACGTGTGATTTTAGGATTTTTAGTTTTTTTGAAAACAATTTTTAAACTAACATCATCCCCTTCTTCGTCTTTAACATTTGGTATAATTGTTGTATAAGTTTCACTCATCTTTATAATTAGTTATTGATTTAATATTTAATTAAAAAATTAAATCAATTTTTCTTTTTAAATTGTTTTATGTTTAATATTATATTCATATTCGTTATATACTTCATTGTATTCACTTATAATTTCAATATATTCTGTAAAATCTTTTTCTTCTTTATTTATAACATTTAATGAAGTCCAAACATCATCTTTGTATTGATTTATTTCTAAACAACTATAATATTCGCAAAGAGGATATTTAAACATTAAATTATGATACCTAGTTGTTGGTACTTTAAAAATATATACACATATAGTCTCATTTTTTAATAATTGTCTCGCTTCTTTTAAAGTTATTGGACTTGCACTTTGACCTGAATGACCTCCATCAGGATTAGTAATAACAAGATATTTTAATGGTATTGGAT
>Ga0172373_10002497_pt1 | contig 28009 bp, 18 predicted proteins | sample Lak10m_2_FD_114546 | JGI IMG/M metagenome (GOLD analysis project Ga0172373, IMG submission 114546) | Freshwater microbial communities from Kabuno Bay, South-Kivu, Congo - kab_092012_10m | ecosystem: Environmental > Aquatic > Freshwater > Lake | place: Democratic Republic of the Congo...
GAAGCCCGGTGATTGGGAAGATAATCCGCTGTTTCTGGTCGGATTCAGACAAAAATCCGGCCAAGAATGGCAATTTGCAAAACACGAAGCTCCGAACGATGGCTTGTTCAGGGCTTCCTTAAAGACGAACAGTCGTTCATTGCACAAATACTCAATGCCGCTGTCGCATCAAATTTGCGCAAGGTTTCTTTGTGCAAAAGACTTGAACCTCGATGCCCATATTGTTGCAGCTACAAAGGGCTATGCAAACGACAATTTTGGCGGGCCGAGCTACTTACTAGTCGCAAGTGTTTCTTCTGGGGACACCAAGCCACCAAGCATTGAAGAAGCCGAAGTAAATCTCGAAAAGTTTTCTCCGCTACATGGAAGCTTGAGGTTCTAACATGGCGCTCAACCTCGCTCCCTTCGGTCGCTGGACGCTGCGCGATAAAGCCGCGCAGCGCCTGGTAGCTCTACGTTAGACATCACTAGGAGAGGCATTTGGCCAAGAGAGACCCAGCGAAAACACTCCGCAATCAGCAGATTGCCGCCTTGACTGAGCAGATAGATGTGCTCAAGGCGGATGTGCTTGATCTGACTGGTTTCAAAAACGAACTATCCTTGAATGCGACCTATGGAAGCAAGTACGCCGACTACATTGACATCAAGAACGAAGTGATTGATACGCCTGAGCAGTTCATTGCCCTCTACTTTCAAGGATTTTTAAGAACACTCGAAGGGCTCGGCATATTCGCACGAAAAGGCAATTCGTTCTACGACGCCTACCTGCACGTCAAGGAACACAAGAAAGTTTTGCAGTGGCTGAAGCTCTTTTTGGCACGGACTTACCTCCGGAACTATGAAGCGCTATCGAAAGTACGGCCTCGCGTCGAAGAAGCCGAAATCTGGATTGGTCAGAAAAACGCCTCTTACGGAATTCTCGTCACACCCAGATTCAAGGGTGGTCAATGGGAGAACGACAAGAGCGAGATCAGACACTTCAAGCCAAAATACTGGACCATTGGACACATCCTAGAGACAGGATTCGTCATACCGGATGAAGACGATCGAATTGAATTTAAGGATGTCGATGCCTACTTGTCCTTCTTCCGCAATACGCTCGTTCGGAATTCCGGATCAGCCCACGAACTCGCGATTGCAAAGAAGTACTGTGACTTCGTTAAAAGCAGCGTATCACCGCTCGAGATCCCGCTGCTGATTCCTGAACTCAGATATGGCGGAAAGGAAATTAAGCACGAGCACCGCCTTGACTTCACCGTCGTTGATCCACACACTTTGTCGAAAGTGGGGTTCGAGCTATCCCCTTGGTCAACCCATGGGCACATCGCCGGAACCAAAGAGAAATCACAGAAGGAAATCAACGAAGAGGCCCGGGCCAACTTTGAGCGAGAGATGAATAAGTTGAAGGCCTACTTCCGAAAGAGAGGGATTCCAGTGATCGTCTACACAGATACTGATCTTACTAAGCCGGATGCCATATTCGCCGAGATCACGGAGTACCTCACTCCATCAAGGATTCCGAAGCAGCTTGAATTTCAAGCTGTTGAAGACTTCCTTTCGTTTAAGCCCTCGACGTAATGTCTACCCCTTCCATCGATAGGACGTCACAAGGGCTGCACCCTTATGACGCCTCTCATGTCAACGTTAGGTATCTCAATGATTGATACCCTGCTAAAGGTTTGGCGGGTTGCTCTGAAGACGATCGCTATCCTGCTGCCACTGTGGTTCTTATTTAGCCTGTGGAGCATGGGTGGTTCCCATACATATCATTCGCAGGCGCAGGTCTATCTCGACAGTGCGCAGAAAGTCCTAATTGCTCACGGTCTTTGTCAAAATCAGAATGATTGCGTTAAGAGACAAATACTGTTCGGCGACGGAGGAGCTAACAGGCTTGGGCCGTTTGAGTTCGGAGGAGTACAAATCAACGTATATGAGGTTTCAAGTCCTGACGTCGTTGGCGATCTTGTGAAGGTACTCGGAGAGACATACAAAAAACAGAAGGGGCCAAAACTGACGATGCTTGTATATGAAACCAAACATGGCCAGTCAAGAACTCAGTTTGCATCGGTGAAAATCGAATGACCGCCCGTGGCTCACCCACTATTCCACCGGACCTGCGCAAAAAGCTGTGCAGGCCGCTCACTTCCACGATCAATGTCTGCTTTGTAGAAACGCGACCGTCCGGATCGGGTCGAAAGCAGCAAATCAGCATACGCTATGCTGCCGACTTCAAGCGTCAGTAATCAGCCGGTAAGCAGACATTTGAGGCTCGTCATACACATGACTTTACGAAGTCCCAATTTTTAGAGGTACCCTTTCAGAAAGATGAAGACGATGGACTTGTTTGACTTGGTAGATCCTCCGCTTTCGCCGGAAGAAAAGGTGCCAGTGAAAGAAAAAGTTTCGGAAATCATGGTAGAAGAACCAGATGTCCCACAGCAGCCGGTAGTGAAGGTTGAGGAGCCTGTCGCCCAACAGCTACCTGAGGTGAAGCTGGAGGAACCCAATCCCCCGGAGCCCCCGCAACCACCTGTGCCAGCGCAAGGCGATAACGGCGGTGACGACGGCGGCTTCGATCTTGCCGAATATACCCATCAGGTCTATCTGCGCTACGCGATCAGCGTGGTCAAGGGGCGGGCGCTGCCTTCCGTTTCCGATGGCGAAAAGCCGGTGCAACGGCGCATCCTTTACGCGATGCATCGCCTGGGCTTGTCTCCCGGATCGAAGCCGGTCAAATCGGCGCGCGTGGTGGGCGATGTCATCGGTAAATATCACCCGCACGGCGATTCTGCATCCTACGAAGCCATGGTGCGGATGGCGCAGGATTTTGTGCTGCGTTACCCGCTGGTCGATGGGCAGGGCAATTTCGGCTCGCGCGATGGCGATTCTGCCGCTGCGATGCGTTATACCGAAGTCCGGTTGACCAAGTATTCCGAGTTGCTGTTGTCCGAGGTGGATTCCGGCACGGTGGATTTCCGGCCCAATTACGACGGTTCGGAGCAGGAGCCGGTGGATTTGCCTGCGCGCCTGCCATTTTTGTTGCTGAATGGTGCCTCCGGCATTGCGGTCGGCATGGCGACGGAGTGCCTGCCGCACAATATGCGTGAAGTCGGCAATGCGGCCATTGCGCTGATGCGCAATCCGTCGCTGGATGTCGATGGTGTGCTGGAGCATATCCAGGGCCCGGATTTTCCCGGCGGCGGCCAACTGATCTCCAGCGCCAAGGAAATCCGCGAAGCCTATGCTACCGGCCGCGGCATCTTCCGGGTACGCGCGCGCTGGAGCATAGAGCAGCAGGCACGCGGGCAGTGGCGTATGGTGGTGCACGAACTGCCACCCGGCGTTTCAGTCAAGAAAGTGCTGGAAGAAATCGGCGAATATGCCGATCCGCAGGTCAAGGCGGGCAAAAAGGATCTGTCGCCGGAACAAAAGCAGATGAAGCAACTGTTCCTGGATGCGCTGGAAACCGTGCGCGACGAATCGGGCAAGGATGCCGCCGTGCGCATCGTGCTGGAGCCGCGCTCCTCGCGCATGCCGCAGGAGCAGTTCATCGCCTTGCTGCTCGCCCGCACCAGTCTTGAGGTGACGGTATCGGCCAATATGGTCGCCATCGGTCTGGATGGCCGGCCCAACCAGAAGAATATTGTCGAGTTGCTTGCCGAGTGGGTGCAGTTCCGCACTGCCACCGTCACACGCCGTAGCCAGACGCGGCTGGATCAGGTGCAGAAGCGGCTGCACATTCTCGAAGGCCGCATGGCCGTGCTGCTCAATATCGACGAGGTGATCCGCGTCATCCGCGAGTCGGACGACCCCAAGGTCGATTTGATGGAGAAATTCCAGATTTCCGCGATTCAGGCGGACGACATCCTGGAAATCCGCTTGCGCCAGTTGGCGCGACTGGAAGCCATCCGCATCGAGAAGGAAATCAATGACCTGCGAACGGAAGAAGAAGGGCTGAATCGCGTGCTGGGGAGTGACTCCGCCATGCGCAACATGATCGTCAGCGAAATCAAGGCCGACGTTAAAAAGTATGGCGACGACCGCCGTACCCTGATCGAAGCCGCCGAGCGCGTGGCTGCCAAGGCGGTGTCCATGCCGGACGAACCTTGCACGATCATATTGTCGAAAAACGGCTGGATACGTCAGCGCAGCGGCCACGACGTGGAGATGGCCACCCAGTCGTTCAAGGATGGCGACCAGTTGCTGGCCTTCGAGAGAACGCGCACGGTGCATCCGGTGGTGTTGCTGGACAGCGGCGGCCGCGCTTATAGCCTGTCAACCAGCGATATTCCCGGTGGCCGCAGCGACGGTGTGCCGCTGGCGTCTTTGCTGGATATGCCGCCCAAGGTGAAGGCGGCTGTCATGTGCGCGGCAGCGCCAGAAACCAGATACCTGTTTGCCACCACCGGCAGCTACGGCTTCATCGCCACGCTGAAGGATCTGGTATCGCGGCAGAAGGCCGGCAAGGCCTTCATGACGATGGGAGACGATGACAGCCTGTTGCAGCCCTGCGTGGTCGGCAGCGGCAGCCTGATCGTTGCGCTGGGCAGCAACGGCAGGCTGCTCGCGTTCCCGCTCGGTGAAATGAAGGAATTGTCGGCCGGCAAGGGCGTCATCATTCTTGGCCTGAACGCTGGCGAAACCCTGGCAGCTACCACGATATTGCCCGAAGGCGCTGCGCTCCTCATCAGCGGGACGGGCAGAGGCGGCAAGCCGTCGCAACTGGTGCTGAAGTGGGATGCGCTGCAAGCTTTCGTATCGCGTCGTGCCCGCAAGGGTGTGCCGGCGCCGGTCAAGTTCAAGCCCGAGCAATTGGCGATAGTCACTGAGCAGCCTGCACCGGCTGTGGCATGAAAATCACGGGAGTAACATGCAACAACAAAACTCCATCGAGAAGGCATGGAGAAATTTAACAACAGAAGATGATGTTGAATTCTGGGTTAGCCAGCATAACAAGGATCTGCAGCGGAGTATTGCCAATCCAAATGCGAAAGGCTGCGGGGTGTGCTTTTGTCTTGCACATGGCGGTGAGATTTATATGCATACCACTGAAGGGGCTATCCTGCTGGATGTGACGCCCGAAGCAGAATGGGCCGCGCCAGTGATTGCTGCCGCCACGGGAATAGAGGCTCCGCAATCCCGGATTTGGGTGTTACCGGATAATGTATTGCTGCAACTGATGTTGGGCTTGAATAGTTTGATTGCAGCGACCCGTATCGTGCTCAGTCACGATTACAAGGGCAAGCGGTATTGATCCCGGCTAATCTTTAGCTTGCGCCGGTTTTTTTCAGTTTCGATCTTACCAATTCAATGTGCGCCCTTAGTTCGTAAGCGTGTTGGGAAAATGTAATCGGCAGTTTTACCTTTCTGACCATTTCTTCGATTTCATTGAGCTTTTCCAGGTGCTGATGATTGTCCTGCCCTTGAACGTTCTCCCCTAACTGAGTTTCGATGTATCTCAGTTCTCCGTAATATCTGAACAGTTTTCTCTTGATCAACCATACATAAATGGTCGGAATGATCCTGGTAAGGGGGATAAGAATTACCAGCAACGGCAGGATGACAATCAGCGTCCGATTGACAAAAGTCGCTGCCCAGAATGGCAGATATTTATCGATGAAAGGCAACCCCGATTTATAGAAATTGACGGCCTGACTGGTTAACGGAAAATCGGAATCTTTTGCCGATGGGAAATCGCCTTTTTTGTGGAGCATTCCGGCACCGCTATGGACTTGCGAAATGACTTTCAACATCAGGTAAACCAGCGCCGGATGCATACTGTCTTTAACCACCAGCGTCGCGGTGGGAGCCAGCAAGTCGATGTCATGTGACGGTATGTTGCGTTCAATGCTTAACGAGCCTTCAGGAAGAACGAGATGATGGAGATAGGGAAATTGTCTGGTGAAGGCTTCTACATCATTCAGACTCACCAGCCTGATTGCACGGTTATCCAGTATTTTCTGGACGATGGGCGAGTCCGGAATATCGACAATAATGACTGCATCGACAACCCCCCTCAGAATGGCCTGGGCAGACTCTTCACTGCCGATGGAAACCAGCGTGGCATTTTTCTCATCAATGCCACTCGCGTTGAGCAGTTTCATGGCAAGAACCCGGGTGCCGTCCCCCTCTCTGCCCACCGCTATTCTTTTACCTTTCAGGCTCGAGAGATGGGAAATATCTTTTTTGCATCGGCAAAGAATCCACACCGGCTCGTAATACAAACTTCCCAGCGATAGCAGGGAGCCGGCACCTTCTGCACTGGCGATACCATCCTGGACAAAGGCGATATCTACCCCTGAGTCCGGGTCTTTCAAGCGCTTGATGTTTTCCACATCCCCTGTCGAACTTCGGGATTCCAGCGCAATGCCCTCCCTGTTCAGGAATACCTCATAGATGGAGGCAAAAGCATTGTAGTTAAGCTCGGGATTGCCGGTGGAAATTACAATTTTCCTTGGTGGTGCCGGATCGATAAACTTGTAGGCAACGACCAGTGCGATGAGTATGAGCAATACGGAAGGCAGCGTGGCTTCGAGCAGTTCGCGATTGAAAATATCAGTCAGCTTGTTATAGCCGCGATCAAATTTCTTTTTCATAAATGTCTACTCTCCCAACGGGGGCTGGATCAGGCTCTAATGCACATACAGCGATTCTAGCTGACGTACGGACAAAAAATGGCAACCAGGGTGGCTGGCTGCCAACCGCTTACATGCTTTTGCATGTGAGTTCATGCTTATCGAATGCCGTCTTGTGTGGTTTTTTATCGGAATCCCGTCATTTTCTTGCTCTATAATCCAGACATTCGCGTTTGGTATTAAAGCCCTTGGTTTTTTTGTTTATACAGACCTGTGCAATGTATACCAGGTCTCCTGGCACGCTGGCGTGCATCAATGGCCCCCACAGTTAACCTGGCTGGTTGTAAACGTCTTGAGAAACCGCTGCACCGCGACAGCTTTCGTATGTAAATATGCTTGAAAACGAATTGTTTGCGCAGAGTGCAATAACGCAAGCTAATCGATTTTATTGAAAAGGAATTTTGAAGATGGCTCAATATGTCATGTCCATGCTCCGCGTGAGCAAGGTCGTGCCGCCCAAGCGCACGATCATCAAGGATATTTCCCTGTCGTTCTTTCCCGGCGCCAAGATCGGCCTGTTGGGCCTCAACGGTTCCGGCAAGTCCACCGTGCTGCGCATCATGGCCGGTGCGGACAAGGAGTTCGAAGGCGAGGTGCAGTGGCAGCCCAATGTCTCCATCGGCTACCTGCCGCAGGAGCCGGAACTCGACCCCAACAAGACCGTGCGCGAAGAAGTCGAGTCCGGCATGGGTGCGGTGATGGAGGCCAGGCAGAAGCTGGAGGAAATTTACGCGGCCTATGCCGAGCCGGATGCCGACTTCGACAAGCTGGCGGAAGAGCAGGCCAGATACGAGAACATCATTGCCGCAAGCGGCGCCGACCTGGAAACGCAGCTCGAAATCGCCGCCGATGCGCTGCGCTTGCCGCCGTGGGATGCGAAGATCGCGCCGTTGTCGGGCGGCGAAAAGCGCCGCGTGGCGCTGTGCAAGCTGTTGCTGTCCAAGCCCGACATGCTGCTGCTGGACGAACCGACCAACCACCTCGATGCCGAATCGGTCGAATGGCTGGAACAATTCCTGGTGCGCTTTCCCGGCACTGTGGTGGCCGTGACCCACGACCGTTACTTCCTCGACAACGCCGCCGAGTGGATACTGGAGCTCGACCGTGGTCACGGCATCCCGTGGAAGGGTAACTACTCCTCCTGGCTGGAACAGAAAGAGGCCAGACTGGAGCAGGAAAACAAGCAGGTCGATGCCCACATGAAGGCGATGAAGACCGAGCTGGAATGGGTGCGGCAGAATCCCAAGGCGCGCCAGGCCAAGTCCAAGGCGCGCTTGAGTCGCTTCGAGGAACTGAACTCGGTCGAATATCAGAAGCGCAACGAAACACAGGAAATCTTCATACCTATCGGCGAGCGTCTGGGCGACAAGGTGATCGAATTCAACGGTGTCAGCAAGGGTTTTGGCGACCGTCTGCTGATCGATAATCTCAGCTTCAGCATCCCGCCCGGCGCCATCGTCGGGGTGATCGGCCCCAACGGTGCCGGTAAATCGACGCTGTTCCGCATGCTGCAAGGCAAGGAACAGTCGGATAGCGGTGAAATCGTGGTCGGCCCGACAGTGAAAATCGCTGCCGTGGATCAGACGCGCGAAGGCCTGGACGACGGCAAGACCGTGTTCGAGGTGATTGCCGGCGGCGCCGATATACTTTCCGTCGGCAAGTTCGAGATGCCCAGCCGCGCCTACATCGGCCGCTTCAACTTCAAGGGCGGCGACCAGCAGAAGATTGTCGGCCAGCTATCGGGCGGCGAACGCGGGCGGCTGCACCTCGCCAAGACGCTGATTGCCGGCGGCAACGTGCTGCTGCTGGACGAACCATCCAACGACCTCGACGTAGAAACCCTGCGCGCGCTGGAAGATGCCTTGCTCGAATTCGCCGGCTGTGTGCTGGTGACTTCGCACGACCGTTGGTTCCTCGACCGTATCGCCACGCATATCCTGGCGGCGGAAGGTAATTCGCAATGGACTTTCTTCAACGGCAACTATCAGGAATACGAAGAAGACAAGAAGAAGCGCCTGGGCGAAGAGGGCGCCAAGCCGAAGCGTATCAAGTACAAGCCGATCAGCCGCTAGCAGCCTGTCAGGGTATGAAGTTTGCTATGGCAACTTCGGAAGGGCAGTTTTTTGTGAATTGAATGCCGTAGCGGATGACCTTGGTGCATCCGCTCGATACAGGTGTTGTTTTTAGTGCATTTTTTATAAGGAGACGATATGAAAGTTGTGAATCAAACCCTGGTTGCCTTGCTGCTGGGTTCCGCCTTGTTGAGTGCTTGCGGCGAAAAGGAAGAGCCGAAAGTTGAAACAACTGCGCCTGTTGCCGCACCGGCTCCCGAGGTGCAGAAGGAACCGGTGAAGGAAGAGCCGGGCGGTTGGGTGCCGCCGCCTGAAGACCGGGTGCCTGGTATCACCATTCCGGCCGAGGGCGCTGCTGCACCGGAAGCGGCGCCAGCTGCTGCGGAAGCAACTCCTGCTACGGCTCCGGCCGCCGCAGAAACCCCAGCCAAGTAATCGCTTGGTTGGTCAGACGGGGTGTGTTGCGGGGATGCCTGCAACGCACCCCGTTTTGTTTTGTGCGGCTAATCGACCTTGACACGCAGGCTGGTAGCGGCGCTGCCGTTTCCCCGGTCGCTGTTCAGTATGGCACGGCTGACCTCGTTGCGGTCAGCCAGCATGCCGCCCAGATTCACCCATTCGCCGGGGCGCGCCTGGATGTGCGTGGCGAGCTCGGTAAAGTCGATTACCCCGTTTTGCCCTGGTGCCGACAAGCGCGGAGTGATTTCAAGATCGACCATCTCGCCGATCTGGCGTGGCCTGACGGCAAAGCCGACGCTGACATCGCGCCACTGGACATCCTGCACGACCCTGGCATAACGGCGGCATAGCTCGATCCAGTAAGTGGTGTAGGGGATTTCCTGCCCGACGCGGATGAATGCCGCTTCGCCGTCCAGCGTGCGCAAATCCATGCTGCCGGACTCCGACCACCGGCGCTGGTTTTCTTGCAGTTCTATTTTTGCGCCGCGGCTGCTGCGGCCACGGCTGTCGGGGACGCCGACGCGCACGTCGTGGCCGATTTCGCCCGAGGCGCCAGCCAGCGAAGCTGCCCGGCTGCCGGTTGCGGCATGGCTGACGGTGATGTGCCAGTTGCGACGTTCGACATCCAGCATGCGCACGGTAGCTTCGATGCTGGCGAGCGCATCCGGCTCGGCATTGACGATAAGCTGGTTGGAAAATGCGCTGACCGTGCCGTGGTTGCCCGCCAGCGGTTGCAGTACGGGTAATAGTTCTTCGGCAAAGCGGTGTTGCAGGGTGATGATCTTGAATTGCGGCGCAGCCGTTGCCGTACTCGTCACCAGTGCAAACAGCAGCATGGAAAATAAGCGTTTCATGCCGAACTCAACGCAGCATGCTGGCGGGCCGTTTACCGGTCAGCCTTCGCCCTTCAGGACCAGCATGCCGTATTCGTCCGGGGTAATGGTGCCGCCCATCCTGGCGGCGACACCCGCGTCGCAGGGTGGCAACGCGTCCTGCACGGCGTCGATGCGCTTCCATTGCGGTTCCGGGGTTTCGACACCGGCTTGCGGTACGTACTTGGAGGCTTTGACGCGACTCATTTGATGAATATAGCGCGGGCAGTTGAAGAAAATCTCGGTGATGCTCACGCGGACGATCATGTCGGCTTCCGGGTATTCCGCCAGCAGAGGATCGTTGGGCTGGATGCTGGCTTCGCCGTGCACGCGCACGCGGTGCGGCGTCTCGAAATCGATAAACAGCATGCCGATCTTGGGATTACCCTGAATGTTGCCCATGGACAGGAACATGCCGTTGCCGTCATAGCTGGGAAAAGCCAGCGTCTGCGGATCGACCACGCGCACCAGACCTGGGCTGCCGCCCTTGTACGAGCAAGTCGGGTAGCCGCGGTGATCGATGGTGGTGAGGAAGAAGAAATCCCGGCTCTCGATAAACGGCTGATGCTGCTCGCTAACCTGGTTTTCGACGATGATCTGCTGCACCCGGTCTGCCAGGTTGCGGGTGTCGCGCTCGTCCTGCATCTGGCGATGCTGGGTGCCGTAAATTTCGCTCATGAGAATTCTCCACTGATAGTGATGCGATTGTGCCAGAACTTGTTTGGCCATGGGTGGTGGTCGTTTGCCGGCTCGTGATATAGTGCGCACCTCGTTGATTTAACAGCTTTTCCCATGCTCGACACTCGCCGCTACCTCGAACTGCTCGCCCCCGCCAAGAATGCCGATATTGGAATTGAAGCCATCAACCATGGGGCGGATGCGGTCTATATCGGCGGTCCGGCGTTTGGCGCACGCGCCAGTGCGGATAACGAAATCGGCGACATTGCCAGGCTGGTGGCGCATGCGCACAAATTCAACGCCAGAATTTTCGTCACGCTCAACACCATTTTGCATGACAACGAACTGGAAGCTGCGCGCCGATTGGTCTGGCAGTTATACGATGCCGGTGCCGACGCGCTGATCGTGCAGGATATGGGCTTGCTGGAGCTGGATCTGCCGCCGATCCAGCTGCATGCCAGCACGCAGACCGACATCCGCACCGTGGAAAAAGCGTCGTTTCTCGATCAGGTCGGTTTTTCGCAGATCGTGCTGGCGCGGGAACTGGATTTGCAAAGCATCAGAAAAATTGCCGAGGCGACCACCTGCAATCTGGAGTTCTTCGTCCACGGCGCGCTGTGCGTGGCATTCAGCGGTCAGTGCTTTATCAGCCATGCGCACACCGGGCGCAGCGCCAATCGCGGCGAGTGTTCGCAGGCCTGCCGTTTGCCTTATGCGCTGGAAGACGCGCAGGGCCGCGTCCTCGCCAACGACAAGCATCTGCTGTCGGTCAAGGACAACGACCAGAGTGCCAACCTGCGTGCGCTCATCGATGCCGGGATCAGTTCGTTCAAGATCGAAGGCCGCTACAAGGATATGCCCTACGTCAAAAACGCGACGGCGCATTACCGCACCTTGCTGGACGAGATTCTGGAGGACTTGCCCGGTTACCGCCGGGCATCGAGCGGCCGCTGCACGTTCACCTTTACTCCGCAGCCGGAAAAGACTTTCAATCGCAGTGCCACTGACTACTTCGTCAACGGGCGCCAAGCCGACATCGGCGCGTTCGACACGCCCAAGTTTGCGGGAGAAGAACTTGGCAAGGTGACCAAGGTCGGCCGTGACTTTGTCGAGGTCGAAACCGAAGTCGAACTGCATAACGGCGACGGCATCAGCTTTTTCGACAGCCACAAGGAGTTGGTCGGCCTGCGCATCAACACGGTCGAAGGCAATCGCCTGCACCCCAACGAGATGCCCGAAGACTTGCGTCGCGGCATGACCTTGTACCGCAATCGCGACCATGCCTATTTACGCCTGCTGGAAAAGAAATCGGCCGAGCGCAAAATCGCCGTGAGCATGATTCTGTATGAAACCCGCGACGGTTTCGCCTTGACCGTGACCGACGAGGATGACAACACCGCAACGGCTGAAATCATGCTGGAAAAACAGGTAGCGCAAAACGTGAAGAAAGCCGAGGCCGGGCTGCGTGAGCATCTGGGCAAGGTGGGCGGCAGCGATTTTTCCGTGGATGAAATCTTCCTCGAAATCGCGCAGCCCTGGTTTATTCCCGCTTCGGCGGCCAACCAGTTGCGGCGCGATGCCATCGCCGATCTTGAAGCTGCGCGTTCAGCGGCGTACCAGCGCCCTGCACAACGTGCGGCTGTCGAACCACCAGCGATTTACCCTGAAGATACCCTGAGCTATCTGGCCAACGTCTATAACGCCAAGGCAAGGGCGTTCTATGAAAAACACGGTGTCAAGGCAATTGCCGCAGCCTATGAGGCCAACGAAGAGCTGGGCGAAGTCTCGCTGATGATCACCAAGCACTGCCTGCGTTTCAGCTATGCCATGTGCCCCAGGGAAGCCAAGGGCGTGATCGGGGTGCAAGGCACGATCACCGCCGAACCGATGACGCTGGTCAACGGCAAGGACAGGCTTACGCTGCGCTTTGATTGCAAGAAATGCGAAATGCACGTGATGGGCAAGATGCGTAAACCGGTACTGCAAATGCCGCAACCGCAGGTTGTCCGGTTTTTTGAAAAAATGCCTTGAGAGAGGCGGGTAGGGCCGGTTCGGGTCATGCCTGTTTCAGCAAGGCTTCGAACTCTTCCAGCGGAACCGGCTTGCTGAACAGGTAACCCTGATAAAGGAAACAGCCTTGCTGCTCCAGATAAGCACGCTGTTCTTTCGTCTCTACCCCTTCGGCGATGACTTCCAGGCCCAGATTGTTGGCCATGGCAATAATGGTCTGCACCATGGCGGCGTCATCCTTGTCTGTTGCAATATCCCGCACAAAGCTTTGGTCGATCTTGAGCTGGTCGATCGGCTGTTTATTCAGGCTGGATAACGATGAATAACCGGTGCCAAAGCCGCCCATGGAGAAATGCACGCCCAATTGCCGCAGTGTGTTCATTTTCGTGATGGTATCCTCGATGTCGTCCAGCATCAGGTTTTCAGTGAGTTCCAGCTTGAGTTTGTCAGGCTTGATGGCCGCCTGCTTGATGACCTGACACACTCTTTCCACAAAATCGGCTTGCTGGAACTGCCGGACGCTGACTTTGATTGCCAACTGCAAGTGGCAGGCAAGGGGATTGGACTCCCATGCCTTGAGTTGGGCACAAGCCGACTCCAGCACCCATTGGCCTATGGGCAGGATCATGCCGTTCTCCTCTGCCAGCGGAATGAAGACCAGAGGGGATATCAAGCCTCTTTCCGGACTTTGCCAGCGGATGAGGGCTTCAGCGCCGACCACCTGGCCCTGTTGTGTGGACTGCAACTGGTAATGAAGTACAAACTGGTTCGTTGCCAACGCATGGCGCAGACCGTCTTCAAGTTCTACACGGGCAGCGATTTTGGCTTGCATCTGTGGGTCGTAGAAGCGCATGGCATTGCGGCCCGCATGTTTGGCCTGATACATGGCGATGTCGGCTTGCTTCAACAGCTCGTCAATGGTCGCATCGTGGGCGTTGAATAAAGTGGCGCCTATGCTTGGGGTGCTGTGATATTCGTGAGGGCCGAGCTGATAGGGCTGGTTGAGAGAGGCCAGGATCTTGTCGCCGACAAATTCCGTTTGCGCAGCAGCTTCAATGGGGAGTTGGCTGAGGTTCTCCAGCATGAGGACGAACTCATCGCCGCCCAACCGGGCTACGGTATCGCCTTCGCGTACACAGGATTCAAGGCGGTGGGCAACCTGCTGCAGCAGCAAGTCGCCGATGTCGTGACCCAGCGTATCGTTGAGTGTCTTGAAATTGTCCAGGTCGATGAACAGCAACGCGCCTTCCTTGCCGCTGCGCGCGCTGGATGCCAATGCTTTTTTCAGGCGATCCAGCAGCAGCCTCCGGTTGGGCAGTGCCGTGAGCGGATCGTAGAACGCCAGATGCTTGATTTCATCTGCTGCCGCTTTGCGCAAGGTGATGTCCGTCAATGTGGCAACATAATTCGTGACGGTGCCACCTGAGTCTTTTACGGCGGTGATGGTGAGATATTCCGGGAAGACTTCGCCGGTCTTGCGCCGGTTCCAGATTTCGCCTTCCCAGGCGCCATCGTGGTTGATGCTGTCCCACATCAGGGCATAAAAGGCCTGGTCATGTCGGCCTGAACTGAGCAGACGGGGGGTCTGGCCGATGGTTTCCTCCGCCGTATAACCGGTAATGCTGGTGAAAGCCTGGTTGACCCGCAGGATCACGCTATCGGCATCCGTGACCAGCATGCCTTGCTGGGATTCGAAGGCCGTGGCGGCAATGCGAAGGTCGAGTTCGGCAACTTCTCGCTGTAAAACCTCATTGCGCAAGGCCTTGAGTGAAAACAAAAGAATGCTCGTGCCGGCGAGCAAGCTGAACAACATCACAAATTCAGCGATGGTGCTCTTGAGCGCCGCGGTTTTCTGTTGCTCCTGCGACAACTGTTGCAAAGCATCGTCAAACTCGCGGAGCTTTGCAATCAGCCTTGCGTTCAGAGTGTCAATTTGCCCCTCGGCCACAATGAAGATGGTGGGGCCTATCATGATCAGTCCGCCCATGGACGGCTGCCGATTCTCCGATTCGGAAATTACTGCCTGGAACGCATCGCCGATCAACTTCAGCCGTTGCTGCAGAATGGGGCTGTTGAGGGGGAGCTGCTGCATTTTCGATAATTGATCCAGGATGCTTTTACGCGCCTGATTCATCCGCTCGAAAGAGTTCCCGTCAAGGGTGCGCAGATATAGCGCTATGTTGGCTTTATGCTCGAACGATGTGGTTTGAATGCTTTTGGAAAGGTTGAGCAGCTGGTAGGTGCGCTCCACGGATAATGCCGCAAGTTTGCTTTGCTCGATGCTGTGCAGCATGGCCGCGATTGAAACGGCCAACATTCCCAATGACAGGGCAATTTTCAACCACATTGTTTTTGACTTGTGCATGGCAAAAACTTCAAAGGAAAGTCGTTAGCAATGGACGCACGCCAAGTGCGCTATTTTCGTCGCCAATCCAGTTTGCAGCATAACTTAATTCTTGCAGGTATTGGGGCTCCGATGGCTCATCAACATTCGCCGACATGACTTTCCAGAGACACATCCTGCCTGATGGGAATATAAACCCGGAAGCAGCTACCCTGGTTTTCCCCGGCGGATTCGGCCACGATGCGGCCACCGTGATGTTCTACAATCTTGCGACAGAGTGCGAGACCGAGACCGGTGCCTTCGTAAGCCGCGCGTGACTGCAAACGCTGAAATACCTGGAACAGCCGGCCGATCTGGTCGGGATGGATGCCTACACCGTTGTCGGCGACACTGAAGCGCCATTCATTGCCAGCCATTTCGCTGTTGACGGTAATTTCCGGGGTGCGACCGGCGATACGGTATTTGACGGCATTGCCAACCAGGTTTTGAATCAGCCGCATCAGTTCGTCGCGGCTGACAAAAACGCGTGGCCATTCCCCGTTGATGTGGAGTTCGGCCTGCGCCTCGGCTATCGCCGGCTGCAGAAAGCGCAAGGCCTCATCGAGCAGTTCCCGGCTTTCGATCCATTCCGGCGGTTCGCCCAGGCGGCCTACTCGCGAATATTCCAGCAGTCCCACCAGCATCTTGTCGAGACGATGGGCGCCATCGATGGCGTAGTGGAAGTTGCTCCGTTGTTCGTCGTCGAACTGATGGCCAATGCCCATCTCGATCAGCTGCAGGTAACTGGATATCATGCGCAGGGGCTGGCGCATGTCGTGCGAGATGGCATAGCTGAACTGTTCCAGTTCGGCGTTGGAGCGCTTGAGCTCCTTTTCCGCCAGTTTGCGTTCTGAAATATCGCGGGCGACATTGGATGCCCCCGTGATTCTGCCGTTCTCGTCGTGAATCGGTGAAATGGTGACGGATACATCGATGGGTTCGCCGTTTTTGTTGATGCGGACGGTTTCGATATGGTCTACCGACTCCCCGCTGGCGATACGCGCCAGGATGCGCGCCTCCTCGTCGATCAGCTCGGCCGGAAACAGCTTGGTCATGGGCTGGCCGATCATTTCTTCCGCCTTGTAGCCGAAAATGGCTTCCGCGCCCGGGTTCCAGCTGGTGATGATGCCATCCATGGTCTTGCTGGTGATGGCATCGGTGGATGACTGCACGATGGCTTCAAAACGCTTGGTGATGGCCTCCAGGCGCTTGCGTTCGGTGATGTCCTCGGAGATGCCCAAAAGAAACTGCGGCTGGTCTTGTCCATCGCGAAGCGCAAGTTTCTTGGTGTGCAGGATGCGGGTGCCGCGCGACGTTTCGATCAGCTCTTCGGCGATATCCACGACATCCATTTGCTGCAGGACTTGCTTGTCCTTGCCTATGAAGAAGTCGGCCTGCTCTTTCGGGAAAAAGTCGTGATCGCTACGGCCTATCATTTCATCTCGGCGACGTCCCAGCAGCATCTCGCCGGCGCGGTTCAGCAGCACGAAACGCATATCCGGAACCTGTTTGAGGAAGATCATCACCGGGATGTTGTTGACGATGCTGTCGAGCAGGTTGTTGCTCTCCTTGAGCTTGTCGGTCTGGACCTGTACCAGATCCTTCTCGATTTTCAGTCTATGGTTGACCAGCAGCAGGCGAAACCCGAGTAGCAGCAGCAAGCCGGCCGCAAGCGTGGCTATGCTGATGGCCAGGCGGTATTTTTCCCAGACGTCGCGCAAGGAAAATGCCGCCTCCAGGTCAAAGGGCGGCATACGCAGTTCGGCCAGCATGTCCTCGACCGACCCGTAATCCGAAGGAACATCGAAACCATGGATTCCCAGCGCCTGCGTGAGTGCCTTGCTTTCCGCGATATTGAGCAGAAACGAAACCAGCTTGCGTTCCAGAACTCTGTTGGTGTGTGGTTGTGCGGCAAACATCCATTCAGGATAAAGCCGCGTCGATACGTAATCTGGAAAGCCCGGCAGATTGCGCTGGTGGATGACTCTGATCCTGGCGAGATCCAGTTTGCCTTCGCTTGCCATGTCTTCGAGCAGGCCGGAGCGCACGAAACCGATCTCTGTCTGCCCCGAAAGTACGGCATTGACCACGTTGTCCTGCGGCGGCTTGGTAACGATAAGGCGGATGTCCTGCGGCAGGCTCAGGCCACTCTGATGGAGTTCATAAGCCTGCATCTGATAGCCGCCAAAAGAATTCGTTGAAATGGCGGCCACCGACTTGCCGCGCACGTCTTCCAGGTCATGAATATCCGTGCGTTCGGCACGGGTGAAAATAACTCCGCCAAACGAGGTGACGGGTTTGCCTTGCCTGAAATTGCTCAGCGAGAGGAGCGGTGCCGATAGGCCGAATTGATGGTTCAAAAGCACGAACTGGCTGGGGTTGGTGAGAATGAAGTCGATTCTCCGCGAAGCTATTGCCTCGGTGAGTTCATCCACCGTATAAGCCTCGACGATGAAGTGGTATCCGGGAATCGCCTGGTCGAGAGCGGGCGCCAATGGTGCCCACTGGGCCTGTACCAGGGCTTTGGGGCGATAGGCCTGAATGCCGATTATTACCTTTTCCTGGGCAAGGGCAGATGCTGCCGCCAGTAGCAGGCAGCAGGCCGCGAACCAGTTTCTGGCGTCGTGGGTCATGCAGCTCTTTTCGGCAGATATTCCGGCCGCAATAGATTATTGAGGTCTGCGGGTTTATGCAGGATGCCGGCTTTCTGCATCGTGTCGACAATAATCCTGGCGCCACTTAACAACTCCGGCCTGGAGCCGGTCAACAGCCGGGTATTGTTGGCAAGATTTGGTAATACCAGGCCTTTGAAAGTGCTCATGACTTGTTCCGGCGGCAGTTTGAGACGTGGAGCCAGTTGGTAAGTGGCGTCGTCTCCGCTGGTGTTGAGGTATTTGAGTCCCTTCAGGTGGGCGGAAACCAGATGACGTATGGCATCCTTGTGCGCGCTATCCAGCAGCGTGGAGCGTATGGCCAGCACATCGACAATGATGTTGGGAATGCTGCGGCTGTCGAACAGGCGCTGTGCGCCCATCGCCATGATCTGGCTGGCGGCGGGCTCGTAGGTGACGGCGGCGTCGATCTCGCCGCGGCTCCAGGCACCGGCATGCTGGTCGACGGTGAGCGAAACCGGCGTGATGTCGCCGATGGAGAGGCTGGCTGCCTGCAGTACCTGGTAGAGCATCAACGCGCCGAGCGCGCCGTCTTCCACTGCTATCCGATGCCCCTTGATGTCGGCGAGTGTCTTGATAGCCGGGCGTGCCAGAAACTGGTCGGCACCGGCCGAGATGTCGCAGACCAGCACCACCGACAGAGGAATGCCGTTATCGCGAGCCCGCAGCACTTCGTCGAGCGTCAGGCCGGCGCCATCGATTTTGCCCTGTTCCAGCAGCTTCAAAGAATCGGTGGCGGAACCGGTTTGAACCAGCTTTACCTGCTTCTCGTCCAGCCAGCCCATGCTTTGTGCCAGCGGCGTGGGTTCGTAACCGGGCCAGACATGCAGGCCGATCGTGATGGGCTTTGCCTGGAACGCGCATCCCGGAAGCAGCGGCACGCACGCCAACCCACCCAGCAGGGCCAGGAATCGGCGGCGAGTGAGGCATGCTCTCGGGCTCGGGGTATCCATGATTGGCACTATACAAAATAAAATCGTCAGTGCATATCAGCGAAAACTGATATTTATGAATGGCTGTATGGCTGCTGGAGCAAAGCCTCGAACTCCTCGATCGGTAGCGGCTTGCTGAACAGATAACCCTGGTATGTCTGGCAGCCATTCTGTTTGAGCAAATCCAGCTGGGCTTCGGTTTCCACGCCTTCTGCAATCACGTGCAGATTGAAGTTGTTCGCCATGTCGATAATAGTCTTGACCATCACGGCATCGCTCGCATCTGTTGTCATGTCGCGGACGAAACTTTGGTCGATCTTGATTTGATGCAGCGGCAATTGCTTCAGATAGGACAGCGATGAATAGCCTGTGCCGAAATCGTCGAGCGACAGCCTGACACCAAGCACATGCCGCAGTGCCAGCATTTTTGCGATCACGAAATCCAGGTCGCCCAGCACCACGCTTTCGGTCAGTTCCAGTTTGAGCTGAGACGGCTCTATGCTGAACTTTTCCAGGACAGCCTTGACCTGCTCGACGAAGTCGGCCTGCGAGAACTGTTGCGCGCTGACGTTGATCGCAAGCACCAGATCGCGGGTCCGCGGGTCGGTGCGCCATGCCTCCAGTTGCCGGCAGGCGGACTCCAGCACCCAGGTGCCTATGCTCAGTATCAGCGAGCTTTCTTCCGCGATCGGGATGAACTGTGCGGGCGACACCATGCCGCGCCTGGGGTGTTTCCAGCGGATCAGTGCCTCCGCGCCGATGGGGCGATGATTCTGATCCATCTGGACCTGGTAGTACAAATGGAATTGCTGCTCGGCGATGGCTAGCCGCAGGTCGGATTCCAGCGCAGCTCTGGTTTCCACCAGTTGCTGCATCTGCGGGTCGAAGAACTGCACCTTGTTCCGGCCGGAGCCCTTGGCCTGGTACATTGCCATGTCGGCACGCTTGACCAGTTCATCCACCGAATCCTGATTGCCGAAAAAGAGGCATACGCCGATGCTGGGGGAGCTGTGATGCGTGGTTTCCCTGAGCTGATAGGGCGCGGCCAGGACTGCGCGTATCTTCTCGGCGATCTGGGCGATATGGCGCGAGGTTTCTTCCGCATCCTCGCTGATGCCTTCTATGAGCACCACGAACTCGTCTCCGCCGAGACGGGCCACGGTGTCCACTTCGCGCACGCAATATTTGAGGCGATGGGCCACTTCCACCAGCAGCATATCGCCATGGCTATGGCCAAAGGCATCGTTGATGGTCTTGAAGTTGTCCAGATCCAGAAACAGCAGCGCGCCGTACTGGCGGTGGCGCGCCGACAGAGAGAGCGCGAGGCTTAGGCGGTCGAACAGCAGGCGCCGGTTGGGCAGTCCGGTCAGCGTATCGTTGAACGCCAGATTGTGGATCTCCTCCTCGGCCTGCTTCCGTTCGGAGATGTCGGTGAAGATCGCGACGTACTGGGTGGTCCTGAATTCCCTGTTTTTAACTGAAGTGATCGTCAATTGCTTGGGATAGATGTTTCCGTTTTTGTGCCTGTCCCACATCTCGCCGCTCCAGGCGCCTGTGCTCAGCAACGTTTGCCACAGCTCGACATAGAAGGCTTTGTCGTGCCGGCCGGAGCTGAGAATGCGCGGGTTCTTGCCGATCACTTCGTCCGCACTGTAGCCGGTGGTTTTCTCGAATGCCCGGTTGACGCGAACTATGTTGGCATCGGCATCCGTAATCATGATGGCTTCGTGGGTTTCAAATGCGGTTGCGGCAACGCGCAATTCGTTTTCAGCCTGCTTGCGTTCGCTGATATCCCGGAAAAACGCAAACATCTGTTTCGACTCAGCCATATAGTTGACCGACACCTCGACATCGAACTCATGGCCATCCCTGTGACGATGGCGTGTCTCGAAGAGGTCGGATCCCTGCGCCAGGATTTTGGTAATGTGGGCCTGCACCGCCGCCTGGTCTTCAATCGCTTCCAGCTGACTGGTGTGCATCTTTTCCAGTTCTGCGACCGCGTATCCCGACATATCCGCATAGGCCTGGTTGGCCTCCAGCAGGTTGCCTTCCAGATCGATCACCCAGAAACCATCGCGGGCGGTATCGATCACCAGCTTGTGGCGTCTCGATATCTCCTCGGACAATTTTCGTTCGGTGATGTCCTGGATCGTGCCGACAGACCGAAGCGGGTTACCTGCGGTATCAAAATACGTAATGCACCGCTCGGCAACCCATTTGACACGGCCATCGTGCATCTGCAGGCGGTGAGTGATTTCGTATGGCTGCCTGTTTTTCAGCGAATTTGTATACGCGAGGTTGACTGCTTCCCTATCCTCCGGGTGGATGGCATTGAGAAAGCCCTCGTAAGTAGCGTGGAACCAGCTTTTATCAATTTCGAACAACTGGAAGATTTCGTCGGACCACAGCAGTTCGCCGGTGACGATGTCCAGTTCCCAGCTACCAAGATGGGAGATACGCTGGGCGTCGTTCATGCGAGCCTCGCTCGCAATCAGGCGCTTGTTCATCCTGGCTGCGGCCTTGAGCGCACGGGCACGGCCTTTCACCAGCAGCCATGTCAGCAAAGTCAGCAGCAGGCTGATGCCGATACCGCCAAATGCGACCAATTCCAGGCTTTCCTTGTCCAGTAGCGCCGAGAATTCCGGTGATGGATGGACTGAAATCGTCCATGTACGGTTGGCAATCTGGATGGGTTTGGTGGCGGCGAAGGGATATTCGTTATTTGTGCCGGGGCGGTGATTATTGTTCGGGCCATAAAGCCTGGTCTGGTCCGACAGGGTTTCCCCATCATAGACTGCAATCTCAAGGCCGAGGTTGCGTGGAATATCGCCGATGGTCGCATCCATCAGGTCATCCATGCGGAAGGTTGCCGTGATCCAGCCAGCAATGTTGGCGCGCCTCTCGGCAAGCGATTCGTGCGGCCTGCCGTTGGTATAAATGGGCAGCACCATGACCACCCCGGCCTGAGGGCTTGCCGAGGATTCGGTGGACAAGATTGTTTTGCCGGTCAGTGTGGCCGTGCCGGTGTCGCGCGCCTGATTTTTCGCGGTACTTCGTTTCGCTTCTGCGCAGGTATCCAGCCCCAGGGTCGATTGATTTGTCGTAGTAAAAGGTTCTACATAAGTTACCGGGCAGTAGGTATCCCGATTACCGCCGGGGCGAATGGCGAATTGGGGAAAGCCCGCCTTGTGCATGGCATCGAGATACCTGGTTTTTTGTGCGGCAGGAACAAACTGCAGGTATTGCACACTCTGGAAGCCGGGGTAGTTTTCCGGCAAACGCATGGCATCGATATAACTGCGAAACTCCTCGCGTTCTACACTCTCGGAACTGGAATACAAGCCCTGCACTCCTTGCAGCACTTGTTCGTAAGTCTGCAGGTGGCGGGTGATATGGCTGACGGTATCCAGCACGCGATAGTCGAACCTGGTCTGCAGTTTTGCGATGGCTTCCTGCTGAGCGTATTGCCACAACTGGTATGTTCCTGCCAGCGAGCCTGCCAGCACCAGCCAAGGCAGCCACGTGCTGAAGTAGGGCAAGACAAACTTCTGTGTGTCGCCTGCGATCGGGGAGGATTGGTTCACAAGGGGAAATTATTACAGAAAATGTGATGGTGGTGTGCTAGCTTCCTTTTTTGGCATGGGGTATATACCGGATAGTAAAAAATCAGGAACCCTCGATTTTTCTGTTTTTGCGACCAGTCATTCGGTAGGTCGGCGCATGGTGGCGGCCAGCAGTTGCTGCTTGTCGCGATGCCATAGTCTGATGCTGAATGCCGTGATCGGCGGCTCCTTCGCCGCATTCGTCCGGCGATATTCAAGAGGCAGGCAGTTGTCGACAAAAGAGTCGCCGGGTTGAAGCAGCGTGTCCATGCTGTCGACTTGTTGCCGGCCCTCGGGCCACTGGCGAGTCATCGACGCAAGGCCGCGCGGTACGCGTACCGGCAGTTCGAATCCGTCGGGGTGCCAGTTTAACGTGAACGGGATCGGAGGCTTGTCCGTCGGCACCGACACCCGGTCGGAGCGGACTAGCCCGCCTTCGGCCGTTTGCCAATAGATACGCCAATGCGGGGGAGGCGTCCATGCCGGCCAGAACACATGAATATCTTCTCCGCTTCGGCACATGAGGCTGCCGCTGCTATCGCCGGTACGCAGATACTGCCCGCCGACCTCCAACTCGATATGGTCGATGCTCACTCCAGGTGGAGCCTGCCAGTGCTCGGTCCACACTTCGCCGATATCGGGCAGGATGAATCGCCGCTGGTCCATGATCCGGTGGAGCAGGGGGCTTTCGTCTGCCAGTGCAAAACGCGTCTGCTGCACCGTACTGGCGACCTGGAATACCCAGGGCTGCAGGATTTGCGCGAGCATCGCCGGCCCGACCGACATCATCAGGCCACTTAGCCCGACCCGCGTGATCTCCTGGCTTGTGAGTTGCGGCCTTAGCAGACTCCCCACCATCCGGTGCAAGCCAAAATACACCAGCGGCCCCGCGCTGAACATTAGCAAATAGAATGCGGCGAGCGCCATTTCCCCGCCAATGATGCGCGCCGGCAGGATGATAGCCAGAACGGTCAATATCCCGATCGGGATGGTCGATACCCTCAGCCAGAGCCATGGTCCGGCCTTGCCGCGAGCGGCGAACCAGCGCCGCTCGGCGCGGATGGCAAAGCCGATGGCGATCAAAGCCGCTCCGGCCAGCACGATCCAGATTGGCAGCACCATGTTCGCTAGATCATTCATTGCATCCCTCCTTCCAAGGCTCAAGACCGGACGCCACAGACTATACCGGCTGGCCGTATGGCGCGAAAGGTTCTATGCTGCTGGTTTTCAGCCATAGAGAAAGAAATCGCAATGCCTGTGAAATTTGCCCTAGTCGTTATAGCCTGCCTGCTGTCAAGCCAGGCATTGGCCCAGCCCAGCGTGCAGATCAACACCAGCCTCGGTGCCATTGTCGTGGAGCTGGATAGCGAGAAAGCACCCAGGACAGTGGCGAATTTTCTCGAATACGTGAAGAGCAATCATTATTCCGGCACCGTCTTTCATCGCGTGATCCCGCGGTTCATGATCCAGGGCGGCGGCATGACCAGGGACATGCAGGAAAAACCTACCCGCGCCCCGGTCAGGAACGAAGCCGATAACGGGCTGGCCAACGAGATAGGTACTATCGCCATGGCACGCACCGCCGATCCGCATTCGGCAACTGCGCAATTCTTTATCAATGTTGCCAACAACGGTTTTCTCAACCACACGTCGAAAGACGAGCGGGGCTGGGGCTATGCGGTATTCGGCAAGGTTACCCAGGGGATGGAGGTGGTCAACAAGATCGCGAAATCGCCGACCTGGCCGGGCGATGTACCCACCCAGCCGATCATCATTGAATCCATCGTGTTGAAATAAGTATCGTATCCGGCCTTTTGAAGCCGGCGACTGAACAGCCGGCGCGTAATATTGCGCTAGGCCTGGTTGCCTATTTCGATGCTGCTCAGCCTGAACTTGAAGCTTGCAGGGTCGCGGCCATCCAGGCGGGTCTCGCCGAATTCGGCATAGGGATACATCAAATACGGCAGGGGTTGGCTGGCTTTGGGGTTGAGGTCAAAATCCCTGGCGTTGTTGAAGCCGACCCAGTTCATCTCCCAGTAGCCGAACAGGCGCTTGCGTAGTTCGACGATTTTCGGATCGGTGATGGCCAGTTTTGTTTCCAGCACGGCTTTGCGTACATCGGCCGGATCTACCGGCACCCAACCGTAACGAGGCGAGAAATACTCGGCGCGGCAATGCTGGGCCTTGGAAATATCCCCGGCCTTGCCCAGGCATTGGAACTGTTCGGATTCTGCCACGCGTACCCCATACATCTCGCGTGCGGGGATGCCGGCGGCCCGTGCCAGCCCGACAAACAGCGAATTGAGGTCCGCGCATTTTCCGCCAAGGTATCCGGTTTCAAGCATGGTCTTGATGTTGCCCATGCCACACCCTTTGGTCGCGGGGTCGCGGAAGGTGTTGTCGACAATCCAGTCGTAGATGGCGCGTGCCTTGTCGTCCGGGGAAGCGATCCCCTTGACGATCTTGCCGGCAGTTTCGGACACGATACCGTCCACCGGCATGTGTTCGGTTGGCTGGAGATAAAGGGCAGCTTCCTCGGTGTCGCGCAGCGAGCGCCCGGCAGGCGCCATTTGGCGGTTACGCGTAGCTACTTGCGTAGTAACGGTAACCATTTTCGCTGATTCATTGCTGTCCCACCTGGCGCTGAATGCGGGAGCCTGATAGACCGGATCCCAGTTGAGTGCCGCATTGGCCGTACCCGCCTGCCAATGCGTGGAAAGGACACGCTGGTAGTCGCCGGCGTTGTTCGGCAGCGGCAACCAGATCCGTCCCGAGCCATTCTGCACAGAGAGGTCAACCTCGTAGGTCAGTTCGAAAGTGCGCCAGCCAGCCCCCGGCCTGATTGCCGCAGCCAATGCTTGCGGTGTAGCGGTCAACAGTGGGCTCAGTGCGGCTAGACGAAGAAATTCACGGCGCTTCATTTTATGGAGAATCACGGACTTGAAGGGAGTGGATTTTACCGAAAACAGAGCGATCAGACTCCAAAAACAATCAAGCCTGTTTCAATAGTGCTTCAAATTGCTCGATGGGGACAGGCTTGCTGAACATGAATCCCTGGAAGTGCGTGCAGTCGTGGCTCAGCAGGAATTGTCTCTGATCTTCAGTCTCGACGCCTTCGGCGATCACGTTAAGGTTCAAGCTTTGCGCCATGGCGATGATGGTGCGCACAATCGCTTTGTCGTTGTTATCCGAGGCAATATCCCGTACAAACGATTGATCGATCTTGAGTTGGTCCAGCGGCAGCATTTTCAGGTATTGCAGAGAAGAGTAACCAGTACCGAAGTCGTCCAGCGAGAACTGGATGCCGATTTCCTTCAATGCGATCATGGTTGCAATGGTGTCCTCGATATCGTTCAGCAGCAGGCTTTCGGTCAGTTCGAGCTTGAGAAGCCTGGGGTTGACGGCGTGGCGCTGCGTGGCGGCTTTGACCTGTGCGACAAAGTCAGCCTGCCGGAATTGCTTGGCGCTCACATTCACGGCCAGTACCAGATCCCGGGTCAGCGCATCGTTTTGCCACGATTTGATCTGGGCGCATGCCGTATCCAGCACCCATTCGCCGATGGGCAATATCAGGCCGGTTTCTTCCGCCAGCGGAATGAATTGTGCGGGTGACACCAGGCCACGCTCGGGATGTAACCAGCGAATCAATACCTCGGCACCTACCGGGTGATGCGAGCGGTCCACCTGGATTTGGTAATACAAATGGAATTGCTGTTTTTCCAGTGCCTGACGCAACGCGTTCTCAAGGACGACACGGTTGTTGAGGGTTTCCTGCATGCCTGGATCAAAGAAGCGCAGCGAGTTGCGTCCGGCCTGCTTGGCCTGATACATGGCGATGTCTGCCTGTTTCAACAGTTCTTCCACGCCTTGCTCGTGATCATTGAACAGGGTAATGCCTATGCTGGGGGTGCTGCGGTATTCGAGCGAGGCCAGCTGGTATGCATGGTTGAGGGCGGCAAGGATTTTGTGGCCTGTAGTTTCGGCCTGGGTTGCAGCCTCAACCGGATGTTCGCTCAAATCTTCCAGCATCACCACGAACTCGTCGCCGCCCAGACGGGCTACGGTATCGCCTTCACGCACGCAAGAGGTCAGGCGGCTTGCAACCTGTTGTAACAGCAGGTCTCCCATGTCGTGGCCAAGAGTGTCGTTTAACGACTTGAAGTCATCCAGATCAATTAGCAGCAGAGCCCCGTCCAATCCGCTGCGCGAGCTGGAAGCCATGGCCAGCTTGAGTCTGTCGATGAGCAGGCGCCGGTTGGGCAGGCGGGTAAGCGGATCGTAGAACGCCAGTTGCTGGATTTTTCCTTCTGACTCTTTGTGTCGAGTGATATCGGTAATCGCACCGACATAATTCGTAATGATGTCGTTCGAGTCTTTTACTGCGTTGATACTGAGGTGCTCCGGATAAACCTCGCCATTCTTGCGCCGGTTCCAGATTTCGCCGTCCCATGAGCCAGTATCCACAATGCTTTTCCACATGGTGGCGTAGAAATCTGCATCATGGCGCCCTGAACTAAGTATGCGCGGGGTCTTCCCGATAACGTCTTCTTCAGTGTAACCGGTGATGTTGGTGAAAGAACGGTTCACCTTCAGGATTACGCCGTCAGCATCGGTAACTATTTTGCCTTCCTGTGTTTCAAAGGCGGTAGCCGAAATGCGGAGGTCTTTCTCTGTCTGTTTGCGTAAGGTAATGTCTACCATGATGCCGCGTAGCCAGCGTGGGGCGCCGTCCTCATCCATCACCGCCACGATATCGCGCAGCCACACCGTGCGGCCATCCCGGGCAATAAACCGGTACTCGAAATCGTGCCGTTCCAGCCGCTCTGTATACGCGGCACAATACGCAGGTGCCCAATTCATGTCGTCCGGATGCAGGTGTGCAACCCAGAAGCCCGGTTTTAGCCAGTCCTCAACCGGAAAACCCAGCAAGCGCTCGGCCTGATCGCTGACAAAAGTAAAGTCAAAGGTTTTGGCGTCTGCTTCCCATACGATGCCATCGGTGGAGTGCACCATATCCCTGAATCTTTGTTCGGAATCCTTGAGGGCCATCTCCACCTGTTTGCGTTGCGTGATATTGTGGCCGATGCCCAACACGCCGATCAGATTGCCATGAGCATCAAACATCGGAGTCTTGGTGGTCTCAAGCAGTTCCTGATGGCCATCGTTGGCAAAGGTGACCCATTCTTCATTGGTGTTTGGGCCCCCCTTGGATATGGCGATTCGATCATTTTCACGAAAGGAATCTGCGAGACTCCGGTCGACAAAGTCGTAATCGGTCTTGCCCAGGATATCTGGCTCGGATGCACCGAAGAACAGCTGAAAACGTGGATTGCATGCCAGGTAGACACCGTCGACATCTTTGAGCCAGATCATGTCCGGCAGGGTGTTTATCAAGGTACTCAGTCTGGTCCTGGCTTCGAGCAGCAGCCTTTCCCTCTCGCGCAACTCTTGCGTGATGGCATTCGCCAGGCTGTGTTCTTGCTGGTGCCAGCGGAGCCATTGCCAGACTAGCAGCGACAAAATTGCACTCAGTAAAATCCCGGCTATCCGGGTGTGATAGTAGGTGGTGGCAAGACCGGTAGCGAGAGCCAGAAAGGGAAGCAGCTTAATGAGGAGTGAACGTGCCATGACTCATTTTCGGAATTCAAGAGGCGATAGTCCCCTTTCGTCGTCAATTTCCTGTTTGACAGCACA
>Ga0172373_10002498_pt1 | contig 28002 bp, 26 predicted proteins | sample Lak10m_2_FD_114546 | JGI IMG/M metagenome (GOLD analysis project Ga0172373, IMG submission 114546) | Freshwater microbial communities from Kabuno Bay, South-Kivu, Congo - kab_092012_10m | ecosystem: Environmental > Aquatic > Freshwater > Lake | place: Democratic Republic of the Congo...
ATCCACGCCCATCGTGCCGGCGGCGCCTTCATCGACATCGGCACCCCCGACAGTCTGGCCGGTGCCGGTGCGGTGCTGCCCAATTCCTGAATTCCATGCCATGCGAGCCGACATGACCTTTCCGGAACAGCCCTTCCCGTCCATCGCCACCTTCTTCGACGCCTATGCCGGGCAGATCAACGGCGCGCTCGCCTCGATCCCGCGCGACCGCCTGGACGCCGCGCAAAGCCTGCTGGGCCAGGCGCTGGCAGCCGACCGCGCCGTCTATGCCTGCGGCAATGGCGGCTCGGCGGCCATCGCCAACCATCTGGTCTGCGACCATGCCCGCGGCATCTCGGCCGATACCGGCCTGCGCCCACGCGTCCACTCGCTGTCGGCAACCGTCGAGGTCCTGACCGCCATCGGCAACGACCAGGAATATGCCGAGGTCTTCGCCGCCCAATTGCGGCTGTTCGCCCGGCCCGGCGATGTCTTGATCACCATCTCGTCCTCGGGCGATTCGGAAAACATCGTCCGCGCCGTGCAATGGGCCAAGGACAACGACATGGGCACTATCGCGCTGACCGGCTTCAATGGGGGCCGTTCCGGCCGGCTGGCCGACGTCAACATCCACGTGACCGCCGACAATTACGGCGTGATCGAGGACGCCCACCAATCGGTGATGCACGCCCTGGCCCAATATATCCGCCAAATCCGCATGCCGCCCGAGCTGGTGGCGGTGCGCAAATTCTGACGGAGAGCCAATTGTGAAGACCGTCCTGTGCGTCGTGGGGGCCAGGCCCAACTACATGAAGATCGGCCCGGTGATCGCCGCGCTGACCGAAGCCGGCATCAAGGCGCCGCTGGTCCATACCGGCCAGCATTACGACGAGGCGATGAACGACCGCTTCTTCACCGAGCTGGGCCTGCCGCGTCCCGACGTCAATTTGGAAGTCGGCTCGGCCACCCATGCGGTGCAGACCGCGCTGATCATGCAACGCTTCGAGCCGGTGCTGGACGACATCAAGCCCGATGCCGTGCTGGTGGTGGGCGACGTCAACTCGACCATCGCCTGCGCCCTGGTCGCCGCCAAGAAGGGCATTAAAGTCATCCACGTCGAGGCGGGCCTGAGGTCCTATGACCGCGCCATGCCGGAGGAAGTCAACCGGGTGTTGACGGACCAGATTTCCGATTTCCTGTTCACCACCGAGCGTTCGGCCCAGGCCAACCTGGAGCGCGAGGGCATCGACCCGGCCCGGGTGTATTTCGTCGGCAATGTGATGATCGACACCTTGAAGGCCCAAGCCGCCCGCGCCGTGCCGGCGGCGGTGACCTTGCAGGATGCTGCCTTCGCCGATGGCTATACCCTGGTCACCCTGCACCGGCCGTCCAACGTGGATGTGCCCGAGGTGCTGGCCCGCCTGGTCGGCTGCCTGGCCGAGATCAGCGCCGCCAACCCGATCGTCTTCCCGATCCATCCGCGCACCCGCGCCCGCATCGAGGCCGCCGGCCTGATGGGCAAGCTGACCGGCCCGCGCGTCGTGCTGCTGGAGCCGCAAGGTTACCTGAACATGCTGGGCCTGATGAGCGCGGCCAAGGTGGTGGTCACCGATTCCGGCGGCCTGCAAGAGGAAACCACCGCCCTGGGGGTACCCTGTCTGACCGTGCGCGAGAACACCGAACGCCCGATCACCGTCACTGACGGCACCAATACCCTGGTCGGCATCGATTCCGCCGCCATCATGGCGGCATTCAATGACGTGCTGGCCACCGGCGGCAAGGCTGGCCGGGCGCCGGAATTGTGGGACGGCAAGGCGGCGACCCGGATCGCCGATATCCTGACCAAAAGCCTTTAGTCAGCGCCAGCCACCGATGGCGGCGAAACCCGCCGCCGGACGCAAGAACCGCACCTGACGCTGTCCGACGCCGCCCAGCGCGATCACCGCAAGGCCGGCGCGGCGGGCCCACAGCCGCCAGCGGGTCGGACCGATGGCGGCGGCGCCGAGATGGCTGGCGGTGGGAAAAACCGGCGAAAGCAGCGCGGCGGTGGCGTTCAATGCGCGGGCGCGCGCCAGCGCCGCCTGGCCATGGCAAGCGACGGTCAGCACCGCCCGGCGCCGTCGGACCCAGCCCAAGGCCGGAGCCAGGCAACCGTGGCGGGCGAGATGTTCCGGCAGATGCAGGCCGTCTGCGCCAAGCCGGGCCGCCAGCCGCCAGTCGGCGGCCACCAGCAGGCCGACCCGCCTCGCCCGGGCCAATTTGGCCCAGCCGGCGATCAGGTCGGCGCGAATGGGGGAATCGTAGTGCCGGGCCAATAAGAAGGCGCCCGGCCGTATCCGGGCCAGTGCCGGCCGCGGATCGGGCAATCGCCGATCGTCGCTGACCAGGATGGCCCACACCATCACCGCCTCGACAGGTCAGGCGACGCGGGCGCGGAAATACTCGATGGTCTTGGCCAGACCGGCTTCCAGGGCGACGGTCGGGCTCCAGTCCAGGGCCGCCTTGGCGCGGGTGATGTCGGGCTGGCGCTGCAGCGGGTCGTCGGCCGGCAGCGGCTTGGCCACCAGTTCCGACTTCGAGCCGGTCATGGCGATGACCAGTTCGGCCAACTGGCGGATGGTCATCTCGTGCGGATTGCCGAGATTGATCGGGCCGGTCACCTCGTCGGGCGAATTCATCAGACGGACGAAGCCTTCGATCAGGTCATCGACGAAGCAGAACGAGCGGGTCTGGCTGCCGTCGCCATAGATGGTGATCGGGCGGCCTTCCAGCGCCTGGACGATGAAGTTCGACACCACCCGGCCGTCGTCGGGATGCATGCGCGGGCCGTAGGTGTTGAAGATGCGCGCCACCTTGATGCGCAGGGCATGCTGGCGCCAGTAATCGAAGAACAGCGTCTCGGCGCAGCGTTTACCCTCGTCATAGCAGGCGCGCGGGCCGATCGGATTGACCGCGCCGCGGTAATCCTCGGTCTGCGGATGCACTTCCGGATCGCCATACACTTCCGAGGTCGAGGCCTGGAAGATCTTCGCGTTGACCCGCTTGGCCAGGCCCAGCATGTTGATCGCGCCGTGCACGCTGGTCTTGGTGGTCTGGACCGGGTCGCGCTGGTAATGGATCGGAGAGGCCGGGCAGGCCAGGTTGTAGATCTCATCGACCTCGACATAAAGCGGGAAGGTGACGTCGTGACGGATCAGCTCGAAATAGGGGTTGCCGATCAGGTGCGCGATGTTTTCCTTGGTGCCGGTGAAGAAATTGTCCACGCACAGCACGTCGTCGCCATTGGCCAGCAGGCGCTCGCAAAGATGCGAGCCCAGGAAGCCCGCCCCGCCCGTCACCAGAACCCGCTTGCGCCCGTATTTCATGACATCTTCCTAAACCTGATGGTGGCTTGTTCTTAAGGCTTGTCGGCGGTCCTGGCAAGCCCCGTGGCAAGCAGCGCTCGGCACATGGCGGCGGCCACCTTGGCCGAGCCCTGGGCGGTGGTATGGACCGAATCATAGAAGTCGCCGTCGCCGAATTCCAAATGGGCGGCGAGATCCAGGCAGGTCGCCCCGGTTTCCCGACACACCGCCAAGGTGGTGGTGTTGATGGCGGCCAGGTCGAAGTATTGTTCCAGGTCGCCCCGGATGAGCTTGCCGTCCCGCCGATAGGTTCCGCCGACCTGGGTCGCCAGCACCGGCTCGGCGCCGAACGCGCGGATGGCGGCGACCAGCGCGCGCAGCCGTGCCGCGTAGGCATCGACCTCGCCTTGACGGCGCGCCAGGGCGGCGGCCAACTGCCGGGCGTAATCGGCCCCGTCGGCGGCGACCTGCCGGTGACCGACGCCAGCCCACCCCCGATCCACCGCATCGGCGGCCCGCTGCCCGCCTTCGGTCTGCAGGCGGGTGGAATGCAGGCCGGCCCGCCACGCCGCCAGGTTTCCGCGCACGGCCGTCACCAAGGTGTAAAGCGCGCTTTTCAGCTTCAACCGCTCGATCCATTGCGAGCGGCCGGATTCGTTGTATTGCTGGACATCGTCCTCGGCCTGCCGGCCATCGAGCACTGTCTCGTTGATCCCGAGATAGACCAGGACAAGACGCGGCTGCAGACCCGGTACATGGGGATACCACAGGTCGAAATTGCGGATATGGCCGCGCGATGACTGGCCGGAAACGCCGCCATTGGCGATCTTCACCGGCTGTCCGGCCTGGGCCAGGCAGTCCTGCACGCCGGCGATCCAGGTCTTGGAATCATCCACATAGCGTTCATCGGTGGTGCTGCCGCCGACCGCCAGGATATCGGCATCCTGCGGCCGACCGTAATCACCGCGCAGACCCCAATGGTCGCGGCGATAGCGAACCGGCCCGTCATGCGGATAGCGATCGGCCACCGACAATCGCCAATCGATGTCGCGATAGATCGACAGCCGCCACAAATTGGGCTGGTCCACCGCTTCCAGCCAACCGCCGAAGACCAGTTCCAGCACCAGCACCAGCAGCAGCAGCAGGCCGACATTCCAGGCGATCACCCGCACCACATTCTTCATCGTCCTTGCCCCCTGGCCCAGGCTTCCAGCACCAGCAGGGCCCACACCTTCAAGGAATGATCGCGCCGGCCGCGCCGGTGCTCGGCCAGCAAGCGCTCGACCGGCCGCCATTCGAGGCCGCAGGCAGCCATGCGCCCGGCGGTCAGCCGCTCGGTGACCAGCGGCTGCAGGTCGCCCTTCAGCCACACCCCCATCGGCGGGTTGAAGCCCAGCTTGGGCCGATCGACGATATCGGCCGGCAGCAGTCGGCGGGCGCAGGCCTTGAGCAGCGCCTTCTTGCCGCCGGCGAAGCGCAAGGCCGCCGACAGCCGCCCGACCGCCTCGACCAGCCGATGATCGAGGAAGGGCAGGCGCAATTCCAGGCCGCAGGCCATGCTCATGGCATCGCCATAGGACAGCAGGTTGCCGGGCAGGAAGGACAGCAGATCGGTCTGCTGCATGGAATCGAGCGGATGGGCGCGGGCCTCGGCGCGATAGAGATCGGCGATGGGGCGATGGGGCAGGGCGTCGCGTCCGAGCAGGCGACGACGTTCCTCGGGGTCGAAATATTCGACCCACGACGCATAGCGTTCGGCCTCGGGCAGGGCGGCGGCGGTCAGGAACTCGCGCGCGCGCCGCAGCCCGTGCCGGCCCCGGCTGCTTTCCGGAATCAGCCGGGCCGCCACCCCGCCCAACGCCCGCATCGGCGCCGGCACCACCCGCGCCAGCCGATCGGCCAGCACGCCGCCTTGGTAGCGGGGATAGCCGGCGAACACCTCGTCGCCACCGTCGCCGACCAAGGCCACCGTCAGGTGTTCCCGCGCCTTGCGCGACAAATCGTGGATCAGCAAGGCGGTGGGATTGCCGAACGGCTCGCCGAACAGGCGGACCATGTCGTCGAGAAAACCGGCCACCTGCGGCCGGGCCGGCAACTCGGCGTGACGGGAACCGATGTGGCGGGCGACGGCGGCGGCGGCGGCGCGTTCGTCATAGGCCGGCTCGTCGAAGGTCATGGTCAGGGTCCGGGGCGACGGCTCCCCTCGCCGCTTGCGGATGTCGGCCATCAAGGCGGCGATCACCGACGAATCGATGCCGCCCGACAGGAAGCAGCCGACCTCGACATCGGCGACCAGACGCGATTCGACCGCCTGGCGCAACAGCGGCAGCAATTCCTCGACCGCCTGATCGGCCGAAACCTGGCGGTCGCCGCGATAATCGGGCGCCCACCAGCGGCCGGTCTCGACCGCTCCGCCTTGCCAGGTCAGCCAATGGCCCGGGGGCAGCTTGCGGATTCCTTGATGAAGCGTGCGCGGATGGGGGACGTACAGGCAGGCCAGATAGTCGGACAGCGCCGCCGGATCGGGCGACAGATCGATGCCCGGATGGACCCGCAAGGAATCGATTTCCGAGGCGAAGGCCAGGCCGCCGCCGGGCAAGGCCGCCCACACCAGCGGCTTGACCCCAAAACGGTCGCGCACCAGGGTCAGGCGCCGTTCGGCCCGGTCCCACAGGGCCAGCGCGAACATGCCGGCCAAGCGCGGCAGACAGGCCAGCCCGTCGCGCATCAACAATCGCAGCAGGACCTCGGTGTCGGACGCCGATCGGAAGGTTTCGCCCGCCGCTTCCAGCTCGGCCCTCAACTCGCGGAAATTATAGATCTCGCCGTTGAAGGCGATGGCGTAGCGGCCGCACGGGCTTTCCATCGGCTGGGTGCCGCCGGGCGACAGGTCGATGACCGCCAGCCGGGCGTGACCCAGACCGACGCCGCCGACAGGGTCGATCCATTGGCCACTTCCATCGGGACCGCGATGGGCCAACCGGGCGACCATCCGCTCCAGCAATGTGGGATCGGCCTGGGTCGATCCGGCGATGCCGCACATCGGCGATCAGGCGAACAGATTGTAGCGGATGATGCAGTAGAAAGCGCGCACACCGTCCCGCCAGCCGATTTTCTTGCCTTCCTCGTAAGTGCGACCGGAATACGAGATGCCCACTTCATAGATACGCGGGCGCGGGCGCATGTGGGCAATCTTGGCGGTGATCTCGGGCTCGAAGCCGAAGCGGTTTTCCGCGATGTCCACCGACTGGATGATCTCGCGCTTGAAGGCCTTGTAGCAGGTCTCCATGTCGGTCAGGTTCAGGTCGGTGAACATGTTCGACGCCAGGGTCAGCAGCTTGTTGCCCATCGAGTGCCAGAAATACAGCACCCGTGATTCGTCGCCGCCCTTGAAACGCGAGCCGAACACCACGTCGGCGCGGCCGTCCAGCATCGGCTTCAGCAGCTTGGGATAGTCGTTCGGGCTGTATTCCAGGTCGGCATCCTGCACCAGCACGATATCGCCGGTGGCCTTCTGGAAACCGGTGCGCAGGGCGGCGCCCTTGCCCTGATTGATTCCGTGGAACTGGCACGAGATTTCGGGATGCTTGTCGGCCACGGCCTTCATCACATCGACCGAGCGATCCCTTGATCCGTCATCGACGATGACGATTTCGATGCCCAAGCCACAGCGGTCGGCGGCCAGAACCCGGTCGACGATGGATTCGAGGGTACGTTCCTCGTTGTAGCAGGGAATGATCACCGACAATTTGTTCATGACGTGGGGCCATTTCCCTGTTGTCTTCGGACGAGCCCCGCCGTTTTAATGCCAACCCTATCGTTTGACAAGCTTACCGGATCGCGGCGGTTCCACGCCCCGCTCCGGGAATGAGCGGGAGCCGGCACGGATATGAAACCGATCTTCGATTTGGCGGGCAAGCGGGTGTGGGTCGCCGGGCATCGCGGAATGGTCGGCGGCGCCCTGGTCCGACGCCTGGCCGCAGAGGATTGCCAGGTCCTGACGGTCGGCCGCGATCAGGTCAATCTTTGCCGTCAGGCCGAGGTCGAGGCGTGGATGGCCGATCACCGGCCACAGGTCGTCTTTGTCGCCGCCGCCCGGGTCGGCGGCATCCACGCCAACGATTCCCGCCCGGCCGAATTCATCTATGACAACCTTGTCATCGAGGCCAACATCGTCGATGCCGCCTGGCGCAATGGCGTCGAGAAGCTGTTGTTCCTGGGCTCGTCTTGCATCTATCCGCGTCTGGCGCCGCAGCCGATGACCGAGGACGCGCTACTGGGCGGCCCGCTAGAGCCGACCAACCAGTGGTACGCGGTGGCCAAGATCGCCGGAATCAAGCTGTGTCAGGCCTACCGCCGCCAGTATGGCTGCGACTTCATCTCGGCGATGCCGACCAACCTTTACGGCCCGGGCGACACCTTCGATCTCAATGGCAGCCATGTGGTGCCGGCATTGATGATGAAGATGCACCGCGCCAAGCTGGACTGCGCCGAATCGGTGCAGATCTGGGGCAGCGGCACCCCGCGGCGCGAGTTCCTGGAAGTGGACGACCTCGCCGACGCCTGCGTGTTTCTGATGCGGCACTATTCCGACGAAAGCCACGTCAATGTCGGGGTCGGCGAGGATGTCTCGATCGCCGAGCTGGTGGCGCTGATCGCCAAGGCGGTGGGGTATTCCGGCCGGTTCGACTATGATTCCTCGAAACCTGACGGCGCCCCACGCAAGCTGCTGGATGTCGGCATGCTGGACAGCATGGGGTGGCGGGCGCGCACCGGCCTCGAGGAAGGGCTGGCCAAGGCCTATCGCTGGTACCTCACCAACCGGGCCTGACGGCGAATCAATCGGCCCGGCGCAGCCCCGACGTCGCCACGCACAATGTCGCCACCAGCCACAGGGATGCCTGCCACCAGCTTTGCCAGAAGCCGTAGCTGACCGCCGAAATACTGAAGGCGGCGACGAACGACGCCCCCCAGGCGGCGGCGGCGAACCGGTCGGGCGCCGATGTCTCGATCCGGCGGACGATCGTCCACAGCAGGGCCAGCATCATCGCGACGCCGACCCCGCCCAACTCCATCCACCATTGCAGGACGGCGTTGTGCGGATGCAATGGCATCAATTGCTCGAGCAATCCATCGGTCGGCCCATGCGGCAGCCGCGAAACCTGCACCTCTTCCTCGCCGCCGGGAATGGTCCGGGCGGCATCGACGCCCCAGCCCAGCACCGGGCGATCGGCGATGCGCTGGCCGGTGAACTGCCAGATGGTCAGGCGATGATGCGCCGAATTGGAGAGCCACCGCCAGTTTTCCCAGGTGACCTGGGGCGACGGGACAAACTGCACGGCCAGCGGCAGCGCCACGGCGACCGCGATCATCCCGTAACGGAGCACCCGAAAGGCTGCGGCCGGCCATCGACTGGCGGTCAGAAAGAATAGTGTCGCCGCCAAGGCGGAAATCTGCGTGGAATTGCTGTTGATCCGCAGCATCAGCCCGGTTCCGGCCAGGGCCAACACCCAAGCCAGCTTGTGGCCATACATCCTTGCCGTCAGCACCACCGCCGGCCACAGCAGCAAAACCAGCACCGTGGCGCCACGATTGAGCGGAGACTTGAACCCACCCAGGCTGGCATCCTCGCCGCGCTTCAACCATAAGACCAGCCGCGCCACGCCGCGGTCAGAGCCATATTCGACCGCAAGAATCGCCAGTGTCAGGATGAACGCGGCAACAACCGCACGCGACACCAGACCGCGCGTGCGGTCATCGAGTGGGCCGGCCAAGGACAGGCTGGCCAAGCCCCCGACGGCAGCCAGCCCCAGCTTCAGGGTGGCACCGACCGTCTGCACCGGATCGACCGCCCACACCGCTCCGACCAAGCCCCAGGCGGTGAGCACCGCGACATGCCGAAGCGGTACGCCCGTCAAACCGGCCAGTCGCTGACTGAACGCCAAGCCCGCGACCGCCGCCAGGCTGACGACGATGCCCAAGGGGGCGACGCCCAAGGGCGCGATCCATGCCACCGTCGGCAACAACACCGCCACCAGGACCAGTCCCAGCGAAATCCATCGGGGCGTGGACGGTATGTTCATCGCTCGGTGCCGGTCGTCGCGCCGTCAGTTGTGGACATCGTTGCGGTGCGCGATGGTGGCGAGATCGACGTCAACCATCTCGGCGACCATGTCGCTGAAGGGGATCTCGGGCACCCAGCCCAACCGCTCCCGGGCCTTGCCGGCGTCGCCCAGCAGACTGTCCACCTCGGTGGGGCGGAAATAGCGGGGATCGACCTCGACGACCGGTTTGCCGGTGGCGGTATCGATGCCCTTTTCATCGACGCCGTTGCCTTGCCAGGCGATGGTCATGCCAATGCGGGCGAACGCCAGTTCCACGAACTTACGCACGCTGTGCTGCTCGCCGGTGGCCAGCACGTAATCGTCGGGACGCTCCTGCTGCAGCATCATCCACATGCCGCGAACGAAGTCCCGCGCATGGCCCCAATCGCGGCAGGCGTCAAGATTGCCCAGGTACAGCTTGTCCTGCATCCCGCGCTTGATGGCGGCGACGGCCCGAGTGATCTTGCGGGTGACGAAGGTCTCGCCGCGGGTCGGCCCCTCGTGATTGAACAAGATGCCGTTCGAGGCATGCAGCCCATAGGCCTCGCGGTAATTCACCACGATCCAGTAGGCGTACAACTTGGCGGCGGCGTAAGGGCTGCGCGGATAGAACGGCGTGGTCTCTCGCTGCGGCACTTCCTGCACCTTGCCGAACAGTTCCGAGGTCGAGGCCTGGTAGAAGCGGACCCGGCTACCCAGGCCCAGGATGCGGATCGCCTCGAGCAGCCTGAGGGTTCCCAGTGCGTCGGCGTTGGCGGTGTATTCCGGAGTTTCGAAGCTGACCTGGACATGGCTTTGCGCCGCCAGATTGTAGATCTCGTCCGGCTGGGTTTCCTGGACGATGCGGATCAGGTTGGTGGCATCGGTCAGATCGCCGTAATGCATGAAGAAGCGCACGTGTCCTTCGTGGGGGTCCTGGTAAAGATGGTCGACGCGCTCGGTATTGAAGGATGACGAGCGCCGCTTGACCCCGTGCACCACATAACCTTTTTGCAGCAGGAGTTCGGCCAAATAGGCGCCATCCTGGCCGGTGATGCCGGTGATCAAAGCGACTTTGGTCATGATTCGGGTCCACCTTTGAAGAACGGTCATTGTTAGAGCAAGGAGGCAAACCCATTGTCAAGGTAGTGCCTGAGTGGCACCGGTCTTTTGACCGTCCGAGACACCGCCTTTCGGCAGGAGCGGCGGCGAAGGGCGGCCACCGCAGAAATCGGCTGAACTTGGCGGATGCATTGACGTTCACGATACGAACGTGCTATGTGTCCCGCCCATGAGCGATACTGAACATGGCCTGGCCACCAGCGCCCCGCACCCCTATGCCGAGGACATGGAAAAGCGCGTCACACTGCATGTGCTCAACGCTATCCATAAGGGCAAGGACATCACCCAGCGCTCGGTGTCGCAGGATCTGGGGATCGCCCTGGGGCTGGCCAACGCCTACTTCAAGCGCTGCGTGAAGAAGGGACTGATCAAGTTCCAGCAGCTTCCGCCCAACCGCTACGCCTACTTCATGACGCCGCGCGGTTTCGCTGAAAAAAGCCGCCTGACCGCCGAATACCTGTCCCAGTCCTTCAACCTGTTCCGTATCGCCCGTGGCGAATACGACGCGGCGGCGATCTACTGCGCCACCCGTCAATGGCACCGCGTCGCATTCTGGGGAGCGGGCGAGTTGGGCGAGGTCGCCTTGCTGTCGTTCCGTCGCGAGGTCACTGTCGCCGGATTCGTCGATGCCGACGCAACCGTCCACGAGTATTTCGGCCTGCCGGTACGGCCGCGCCTGGCCGACCTCGAGACGGTCGACGCCGTCGTGATCACCTCGCTGGCCGATCCGCAAGGAGCCTTCGACGACGCCCGCGCGGCCATCGCGCCGGAACGCGTCGTGGCGCCGCCGTTCCTGCGGGTCGCCGCCAGTCCTCCCGCGATCATGATGGAGTGACGACATGGACCAGTGGTACGTCGTCCACACCAAACCTCACGCCGAAGCCACGGCGGCCCGTCATCTGCACCGGCAGGGTTTCAAATTCTACCTGCCCCAATTCAGCCGCACGATCCGCCATGCCGGCCGCGCCCGCACGGTCTTGCGGCCGCTGTTTCCCGGATATCTGTTCGTGCATCTCGACATGCGTGTCGGCCGCTGGCAGGCGATCCGGTCGACGGTTGGCGTGACGGCGATGCTGGGGGGAGAATCCGGTCCGCAGCCGGTGGCCGATTCCGTGGTCGATTCGATCCGCCACCACGAGGGCGAAGACGGTGTGGTGCGACTGGAACAGCCGACGCCGTTCCGGGCCGGACAGCCGGTCACCATCCGGCAGGGGGCGTTTTGCGACATCGTCGGCCAGTGTATCGGCTTGGATGACGGCGGACGGGTCAAGGTGTTGCTGCAGGTGCTGGGACGACAGGTCCGCGTCGCCTTGCCGGCAGAGTGGATTGCCGCCTGAGCAAAGGTAGCCGGCGGCGCGAACGAACGGGTCGGGTGACCGTGGTCACCCGACGTGCGGTAGCCATGCCGAGTTGATCTTAAAGTGAGGAACGACGTGACTGGCCATTTCGACGCGACCGACCCCTTGCTGGCCCGAATTCTTGGGCGGCAGCGATCGCTGTTCGCCGACGACGTCGCCGCCCACGCCGGTGAGTTGACCGCCGCGATCGGCGGGGCGCGGGTGCTGGTGGTCGGTGCCGCCGGATCGATCGGCGGCGCGTTCGTCAAGCAGGTGGTGGGGTACCGGCCGAAGGCGCTGCATCTGGTCGATCTCAACGAGAACACCATGGTCGAGGTCGTGCGCGAGCTGCGCTCGGACCGCGTGGTCCTGCCCGAAGATCTGCGGACGGTTACGGTCGATTTCGGCTCGGTGGAATTCCACCGTTTCGTCGAGGCCTGCGGCCCGTACGACATGGTGTTCAACTTCTCGGCGATGAAGCACGTCCGCTCGGAGCGCGACGTCTTCAGCCTGATGCGAATGATCGACGTCAACGTCCGGGCGCTGGATGACTTCCTGGCCCAGCCGGCCGCCGGAACGCTGCGCCGCGCCTTCTCGGTCTCGACCGACAAGTCGGTGCGGCCGGTCAACCTGATGGGCGCCACCAAGAACCTGATGGAGCGGGTGCTGTTCGCCCGGTCCGAGCAACTGGCGGCAACCTCGGCCCGCTTCGCCAACGTCGCCTTCTCGGCCGGCAGCCTGCTCGAGGGCTTCGAGATGCGCCTGGCCAAGGGCCAGCCGATCGCCGCCCCCATCGACGTCAAGCGCTACTTCATCAGCCACGAGGAAGCGGGCCAATTGTGCCTGCTGGCCGGCTGTCTGGGGCAATCGCGCGAGGTGTTCTTCCCGAAGATGACGCCGACCGAGGACCTGATGGGCTTCGCCGACATCGCCACCGCCTTCCTGCGCCAGCGGGGTCTTGAACCGCTGCCCTGCGCGTCGGAGGAAGAGGCCAAGGCGACGGCGTCGGCAGCCGGGCGCTGGCCGTGCTGGTTCAGCCGGTCGGACACCACCGGCGAAAAGGCCTTCGAGGAATTCCACCGCGACAGCGACGCGGTCGATCGCGACCGCTTCGCCGAGGTGGCGGTGGTGCGCGAGGCGCCGATCGACCGGGCCGCCCTCGACCGCTTCCTCGACACCATCCGTCGCTTGCGCCAGTCCCCCGACTGGCGCAAGGACGCCGTGGTCGATGCCGTACGCGCCGCCGTACCGGAATTGGAGCATGTCGAGCTCGGCCGCAACCTCGATCAGAAAATGTAGGTGTCCATGATCCCGCTATGCGTCCCCAACCTGTGCGGCAACGAACGCCAGTATCTGAACGAGTGCATCGACACCTCCTTCGTCTCCACCGTCGGCTCGTTCGTCACCCGTTTCGAAGAGATGGTCGCCACCTCCGCCGGCTCGTCGGCCGCCGTCGCCACCTCCGCCGGCACCACCGGTTTGCACTTGGCGTTGCTGGCGGCGGGCGTGCAACCAGGCGACCTGGTGGTGTTGCCGTCCTTCACCTTCATCGCCAGCGCCAACGCCATCGCCCATTGCGGCGCCGAGCCGTGGCTGTTCGACGTCGAACCGGCCGGCTGGACCCTTGATCCCGCCCTTCTGGCCACCACCCTGGAGCGCGAGACCAGGACCATCGACAATCGCCTGGTCCATGCCGCCAGCGGCCGGCGGGTCGCGGCGATCCTGGCGGTCTATACCCTGGGCACTGCCCCGGACATGGACGCCCTGGCCCGGATCGCCGACCGCTTCGGCCTGCCGCTGCTTGGTGACGCCGCCGCCGCGCAGGGCTGCCTGTATCGTGGCCAGCCGGTCGGCCGCCACGGCGCCGCCCTGGCGGTGTTCTCGTTCAACGGCAACAAGACCGTCACCGCCGGCGGCGGCGGCGCGGTGGTCGGCGATTCCGACCTGCTGGCGACGGTGCGCCACCTGTCCTCGACCGCGCGGGTGAGCGCCGACTACACCCACGACCGCGTCGGCTTCAATTTCCGCATGACCAACCTGCAAGCGGCGGTCGGCTGCGCTCAGATGGAGCTGCTCGACACCTTCGTCGCCGCCAAGCGGGCGATCCGCGCCCGCTACGACGCCGCCTTCGGCGACCTGCCCGGCGTGTCGGTCTTCCCCGAGCCGGAATGGTCGAACTCGTCTTGCTGGTTCTCGGGCCTGGTGCTGCCCGAGGCCGGCGTCACGCCCGACGATCTGCGCGCCCGCCTGTCCAATGCCGGCATCGAGGCGCGGCCGTTCTGGAAGCCGATGCATCTGCAGGCGCCGTTCGCCGATGCCCCGCGCACGCCGCAGCCTGTGGTCGATGGATTCTGGCGCCGCATCGTCACCCTGCCCTGCTCGACCCACCTGACCGAAGCCGAGCAACAGCATGTGATCGATGTGGTCCGCGAGGTGCTGGCATGACCCGGCGCATCTGCGTCTTCACCGGCACCCGGGCGGAATACGGATTGCTGCGCTGGGTGATGGCCGATCTGAAGAACCAGCCCGGCGTCGAGCTGCAGGTGCTGGTCAGCGGCTCCCACCTCAGCCCGCATTTCGGCGAGACCTGGCGGCAGATCGAGGCCGACGGCTTTGCCATCTCGGCCCGAGCCGACATGCTGTTGGACGGCGACGGCTCGGTAGCAATGGCGACATCGATGGGCCTGGGGTTGATGAAATACGCCGACACCCTGGCCACCCTGTGCCCCGACATCCTGGTGCTGCTGGGCGATCGTTACGAGGCGCTGGCCGCCGCCAGTGCCGCCGTCTGCCTGGGCATCGCCGTCGCCCACCTGCATGGCGGCGAGGCCAGCGAGGGGGCGATCGACGATTCCTTCCGCAACGCCATCACCGCCCTGGCCCATCTGCACTTCCCCGCCGCCGAGCCCTATCGCCGACGCATCGTGCAGATGGGGGCCCAGCCCGAGCGGGTGATCCTGGCCGGATCGCCGGCGCTGGACAACCTGGAACGCCTGCCCCTGCCGAGCCCGGCCGCGATCATTGCCGAGTTGAACCTGCCCGCCGACCGCCCGCTGCTGATGGTCACCTATCATCCGGTGACCGCCGACGGCGGCGACCCGGTCGCGGAAATTCGCGACTTGTGCGCCGGTCTCGACCGCTTCCCCGACCATGCGGTGGTGATCAGCCGCGCCAACCAGGATGCCGGTGCCCGCGCCATCAACACCTGGCTGGAAGGCTGGGCCGCCGATCGGACCGACCGCGTGCGCCTGGTTTCGGCGCTGGGAACGCCGCGTTATCTGGCGGTGGTCAAGGCCGCCGCCGCGGTGGTTGGCAATTCGTCGTCGGGTGTGATCGAAGTGCCGGCGGCCGGGACGCCGTCGGTCAATGTCGGCGAGCGTCAACGCGGTCGCCTGCGCGCCGCCGCGGTCATCGATTGCGCCAATGATCCCGATTCCGTCGCCGCCGCCATTTCCCAGGCGCTCGAGCCTGCCCACCGAGCCCTGGCCGCCCGCGCCGACACGCCTTACGGCCGAGCCGGCGCCTCGGCCCTGATCGCCCGGACCCTGGCGACCGTTCCGCTGGACGGATTGCTGCGCAAGCGGTTCCACGACCTGCCGGAGGGGCGATGAGCGTCACCATCATCGCCGAGGCCGGAGTCAATCACGACGGCGATCTCGACCGCGCGCTGGCGCTGATCGATGCCGCCGCCGCCAGCGGCGCCGATGTCGTGAAGTTCCAGACCTTCCGCGCCGCCGCCCTGGTCACCGGCGGCGCCCCCAAGGCCGACTACCAGAAACGCACCACCGACGGGGCGGAAAGCCAGCTGGCCATGCTGCAGCGGCTGGAACTGGGACGCGACGCCCATCTGCGCCTGCTTGATCGGTGTGGCCAGCGGAACATCGCGTTCCTGTCGACCCCCTTCGACCGCGATTCGCTGTTGTTCCTGACCGATGAATTGGGCTGCCGCACACTGAAATTCTCGTCGGGCGACCTGACCAACGGGCCGCTGCTCCACCTTGCCGCCAGCCGTGGCGCGACGGTGATCCTGTCCACCGGCATGGCCACGCTGGATGAAGTGGCGGACGCCTTGGGCGTGCTGGCGCTCGGCTATCTCGGCCGCTCGCCGGCCGGTGCCGACCTGGCCCGCGCCCGCGTCGAGGGGGCCGACCAGTTGGCCGGACGGGTGACCTTGATGCATTGCACCACCGAATATCCCGCCCCGGTCGCCGAGGTCAACCTGCGCGCCATGCAGACGCTGCGCGACACCTTCGGCCTGCCGGTGGGCTATTCCGACCATACCGAGGGGATCGCCGTCTCGCTGGCCGCGAGCGCCTTGGGGGCGGTGATGATCGAGAAGCACTTCACCCTGGACAGCACCCTGCCCGGTCCCGATCACAAGGCGTCGATCGAACCGGACCAACTGGCCGCCCTGGTCCGCGGCGTTGCCGACGTCATGCTGTCCCTGGGGTCGCCGGCCAAGGGCCCGACCCCGTCCGAGCGGGCGAACATGGCCGTCGCGCGCAAGAGCCTGGTCGCCCTGCGCCCGATCGCCGCCGGTCAGCCGTTCGACGAAACCAACCTGGGCGTGATGCGCCCCGGAACCGGGGCGTCGCCAATGCAATGGTGGGGCCGCCTGGGTCAGCCGGCCGCACGCGCCTATGCCATCGGCGAGGTGATCGAATGAGCGCGTCGCGGGTGATCATCGTCGGCGCGGGCGGGCATGCCAAGGTGGTGCTGTCCAGCCTGGACCGGCTGGGCATCGAGGTGATCGGCCTGGTCGATGCCGACCCTGCCCTGCATGGCCGGGCGGTTCTGGGCCGACCCGTCCTGGGCGGCGACACCCTGGTGCTGGAGCACGATCCGGCGACGGTGCGCCTGGTCAACGGCATCGGTGGCATCGGCCCGGCCCGCTTGCGCGAGCGGGTCCAATCGGACTTCGTCGGGCGCGGCTATCTTTTTGTCCCGGTGGTCGATCCCACCGCCATCGTCGGCCCCGAGGTTTTGATCGAGGACGGCGCTCAGATATTGGCCGGTGCGGTGGTCCAGCCGGGCTGCCGCATCGGCTTGGGGGCGATCGTCAACAGCCGCGCCTCGGTCGATCACGATTGCCGAATCGGCGCCTTCGCCCATATCGCGCCGGGGGCGACCTTGTCGGGCTCGGTCGAGGTCGGCGCGCTGGCCCTGGTCGGTACCGGCGCGGCCGTGCGCCAGGGCGTGCATATCGGCAACGGCACCGTAGTCGGGGCGGGGGCGGCTGTGGTATGCGATCTGCCGGCAGGAGCGGTCGCCGTCGGCGTGCCCGCCCGTGTCCATCTGAACAAGGCCTGAGGCATGTCGAAGTCCTGGAAGAACGCGACGCTGAACCAGACGGGGCGAGTGGCCGATGCCATCAGCATCATCGACAACAGCGGCGTGCAGATCTGCCTGGTGGTGGATGGCGATGGCCGCCTGGCCGGCACCATCACCGATGGCGACGTACGCCGGGGCATCCTGCGCGGATTGGGCCTGGATACGCCGGTGACCGACATCATGAACCACCACCCCCGGGTTGCCCGGCCCGAGGATGGGCGCGAGCGCATCCAACGGATCATGGCCGACAACCTGCTGCGACAGGTCCCGCTTGTCGATTCCGAAGGCCGCCTGGTTGGCCTGGTCATCGACAAGGATCTGACCCGGATTCCGGAATTGGGCCGCGACAACCCGGTGGTGCTGATGGCCGGCGGCCTGGGCAACCGGCTGCGGCCCCTGACCGAGAACACGCCGAAGCCGCTGCTGCGCGTGGGCGCGAAGCCGCTGCTGGAAACCATCCTCGAGGCCTTCATCGCCTTCGATTTCCGAAATTTCTACATTTCGGTCAATTACAAGGCCGAGATGGTCAAGGACCATTTCGGCGACGGCTCGAACCTTGGCTGCCGAATCTCCTATCTCGAGGAGGATCGCCGGCTGGGAACCGCGGGGGCGCTTGGCTTGCTGCCCGAGTGCCCGACCGTGCCGCTCATCGTCATGAACGGCGACCTGCTGACCAAGGTCAACTTCGCCAGCTTGCTGGAATTCCATCGCGAGCACCGCTCGGTCGCCACCATGTGCGTGCGCGAATACGATTTCCAGGTCCCCTATGGCGTGGTCAACATTCAAGATCATCGGATCGTCGGCATCGTCGAGAAGCCGGTGCACAGCTTTTTCGTCAATGCCGGCATCTACGTCCTGGACCCGTCGGTCCTTCACCTGATCCCGCCAGATGAACCCTTCGACATGACGCAATTGTTCGACCGGATCGTCGCGGCAGGTGAAAACACTGCGGTATTCCCCATCCGGGAATATTGGCTTGATATCGGGCGCATCGACGATTTCGAGCGCGCCAACGGCGACTTCACTCGCATTTTCGGGTAACTTGAACGTCAGGATCGTCCCTTCATGACCAGATTTCCCCGTCAGACCGCCATCGATTTCGCTCCGTTCGAGCGAGACCACGACCTGCCGACCCGCTACGGCCTGCCCAGCAATGTGGCGTTTTGCAAGCACTGCGTGATCTCCAACCAGCGCCCCAACTCGGCCGCCGAATATAAGACCACCAGCGAGACGCCCAAGGCCACGATCGCCTTCGACGAAAACGGTAAATGCGACGCCTGCCGCGCCACCGCCATCAAGAACGCCATCGACTGGACGGAACGCGAGCGCGAGCTGCGCGACCTGTGCGACCGCCACCGCCGCCATGATGGCCGCTGGGATTGCGTCGTACCCGGCTCGGGCGGCAAGGACAGCTTCTATGCGGCCCACATCCTCAAGTACAAGTACGGCATGCACCCCCTGACGGTGACCTGGGCGCCGCACATTCATACCGAGTGGGGTTGGAAGAATTTCCAGAATTGGATCCATTCCGGCTTCGACAACATACTGATGACGCCCAACGGCCGCGCCCACCGGCTTTTGACCCGTCTGGCCGTGGAGCAGCTGTTCCACCCGTTCCAGCCCTTCATCATCGGCCAGAAATCCATCGCCCCCAAGATGTCGGCGCTTTACGACATTCCGCTGGTGTTCTACGGCGAAAACGAAGCCGAGTACGGCAATCCGGTCGGCGACAATTCCTCCGCCAAGCGGGACTGGCGCTATTTCGCCGCCGAAGACAAGTCACAGATCTACTTGTCGGGCACCTCGGTCAAGGAGCTGACCGAGGAATTCGATTTCGACGCGAGCGACCTTCAGCCCTATCTGCCGGCCGATCCCGAGGCGTTGCAGCGCACCGGGACCGAGGTTCATTATCTCGGCTATTACCTCAAGTGGCACCCGCAAAGCTGCTACTACTATTCGGTCGAGCACGGCAACTTCATCCCCTCGCCGGAACGCACCCCCGGGACTTATTCCAAGTACAACAGCATCGACGATCGGGTGGACGACCTGCATTATTTCACCACCCATGTGAAGTTCGGCATTGGCCGGGCGACCTATGACGCCTCGCAGGAAATCCGGTCGGGCGACATCACCCGCGAAGAAGGCGTCGCCCTGGTCAAGCGCTATGACGGCGAATTTCCCGAGCGTTTCTTCGGCGAGCTGATGGAGTATCTCAGCCTGCCGGTCGAGCAGTTCCCCATTGCCTCGCGCCGTTTCGAGCAACCCATCATGGACCGGGACCAGTTCCTGGCCATCGCCGACCGCTTCCGCTCGCCCCACCTGTGGCAACGGATCAACGGTGAGTGGAAACTTCGCCACGCCGTGTGGCACAACGAGTGATCCGATCTTGACGCGTGGCGCCAAACGCCGGGACCAGACCATCAACTGATCGAATTGCAGATGCCGTTCTCGCTCGAACCCTCTGAACTGAAGGCCTATGTATGTGGCCAGCTCAATCACCTGTTCCCTGATGGGCGGGCGGTTGAGGCGGCCATCGAAGATGCCTTGCCCGCAACTTTCGAACGATTGGAACATTGCTTCCATCATATCGGCCAATTTTATTACCGGCAGAATGGGCGCGTCGTATTCAACCACCTGAATACAGACCAATACGCCGCATTTCTGTATCTGCTTTCTAATGTTATCCACAAGCGAGAGACAGACCGGGATACGGCAACAAAACTCTATGCCCTCAACAAAGCACTGCATGGCCTTGATGTGTTTTACGCTGTTGAGCTTCCTTCGATCTTCTGCTTCACGCATCCTGTCGGGACCGTCATCGGACGCGCCGTGTTCCAGGATTATTTCTGCGCCTATCAAAATGTGACGGTCGGCGGCGACCTGGACGGAAACCTGCCCACCATCGGCCGTGGCGTCGTTATGTATGGCGGCAGCCGGGTCGTCGGGCGCTCGGTGGTGGGAGATAACGTGTTGATTTCTGCTGGCGCATCCATCCTGGGACAGGAAATCCCATCCGGCATGGTGGCATCGGGAGCCTCCCCGAATATCTTGCTGCACCCAACGCGCCGTGATGTTGTCCGCGATGTCTTCGAGGACCAGCCGTGACCAGCTCTCCTGCCGAAAGCGCACCGCTGAGTGTCCTCAAGCGCCCTTCCTGGCTGCGGACGTCGTACGAAGAACTGATTTTGGCGGCCGATATTGGCCAGTTGTCAGGGATCGACCCGGACACGGATACCGCCCTGGTGTGGTTCACGGACTGGCTGGGATGGCGGAATTGGTGTGATCGCCGCGGGCATGGCCTCCATTTCGAACATTTTCTCGCCGATTGGAACGTATCGGCCAATGCCCGCCACCTGCTTTCCGCAACAGAGTGGGTGTATGACGGCGACGGCGACATGACGCTGTTCAATGGCATCTCACTGGGCAAGCAGTTCAATTGGGAAGTCAGTGGCGCCTATCACGCCATTTGCCGACTGCGCACGAGCCTGGCCGCTGCGGCCCGGGCCGTCGGCGCCGTCCGTTTGCGGGTCCGCGGCATCCGGGCCGAATATGATTTTCTCAATGAAGAGGTTCTCCAACTGCTGGTCACCGATGTCGCAGATGAGCTGGGACTGGACGTCATTTGGGAATTCCGTCAGACCTCTCCCGAAGCGATCTCTCCGGAATTTCCCTTCCGCCGGGAATCGCCGAAAGAACCCTCCTCTCGGACCTGGCTGCGCAATCTTTACGGAATCGCCATCGATTTCGTTTTCGCGGTCACCGGCACGCTGCGTCGTTCCAAGCCGCGGGTCTTCCTGCTCAACAATCCCCTGATCGTCAAAGAGCTTCTTCGTACGGCCAAAAACCTGAATGTCGAGCCGGTGTTGCTGGCCGGCATGCTGCCGAAATCTCCGCGTTTTCTGTGGCGCTGCCTGGCTGACGGCATTCGCCTGGTCCACCTCCCGGCCGCCGCCTCAACGCCTGCCTTGCATTCCTCCGTCGATGCCATCCGCGCCCGAATCAAGGCGCACTGGCAGACGACACCGGCCCGAGACGCCCATGAACAGGCCACCCGCCTCTTCATCCGCGATGCCGTGCTGGCGGGTAACATCTTGGAAGAACGGGCACACGAGTCCCAACGGTTCGACGCCTTGTTCCGCCGGCTGAAGCTGGCCCGGGTTCACGTCGGCGACAGCGAGAACCAGAGCTGCCGCACTGTCTTGGAAGTGGCGGAAAACCAGGGCATCGGTCGCGACGAATTGCTCAACGGCATGTTCCTCAGCGCCCAGCAAATCGACAGCCGTACTGGCGACAGCCGAAGACCAGCCCTGGTGCAACGCCTGCTGGCCTGGGGCAAGAACAACGAGATGTGGCTTGAAGCCACCGGCTCACCTGCGACGGCGGTCCGTACCGGCTATCCCACAGTGGATCTGTTGCGAACCCTTCCCGTGCCACCCGCGCCGGGCAAGGGTAACGCCCTGGTTCTGCCCCTGCATATCGATCGGATCGATGTGGCCGGCCTCTACGGCGAGGTCTTCGCCTATCTCGTGGAAACCGTCATTGGTTTGAATGCCGCAGGCTTTAACAATGTGCGGGTCAAGGTGCACCCCGGCTTTCACAACATGGAATACTACCGGGCCGCTTTGAGCCGGCACGGTGCCGACTGCGAAATCATCAAGGACGGGCCGCTGATGGAGCATATCATCTGGTCGGATGTCGTGATCGGGCCGATCAATTCGGGAGCTTTCGTCGAATCCATGGCCATGCGCCGGCCCTACTACCCCATGCGCAACATGCCCAGCTCACTGGAGCCGTCTTTATTCGCACCGGCCAGGGTATCAGAGACGGTCGGGCAACTGATTGATGCCTTATCCCACGGCCAGGACGGCGGCGATGACGTGGTTCTTGCGGCCATTGCCGGCTGGGACCCTGACGTTCCCGCCGCGTCACGGGTTTGGCGCGCAACACAAGAAGCGTGCCAGTAATGGGTAATCTCCGTCTCATCGCCCGCCTGGATATCAAGGGCCCCCACCTCATCAAGCCTGTCCAGCTGGAGGGGGTCCGCAAGGTCGGCGACCCCAACGAATTCGCTGTTCGCTATTACCAGCAGGGGGTCGATGAGATTCTCTATATGGACGCCGTGGCCAGCCTTTATGATCGCGAGATGCTGACCCGCATCGTCGAAAGCACCGCGCAGGACGTCTTCGTGCCCATCACGGTCGGCGGGGGCCTGCGCAGTCTGGATGACGTCCGCGAGATCCTGCTGGCCGGAGCCGACAAGGTTGCCATCAACACCGCCGCCACCCTGCGCCCCGAGATCATTACCGAGGTCGCCGAATTGTTCGGCTCCCAGTGCATGGTCCTGCAGATCGATGCCAAACGGACGGGCAAGGGCGGCTGGGAAGTCTACCGCGACGGCGGCCGCGAGCATAGCGACCTGGATGTGGTCGCCTGGGCTAAGCGAGGCCAGGAACTGGGTGCCGGCGAGATCTTGCTGACATCCGTGGATTGCGAAGGCATGCGCAGGGGGTTCGACATTGAACTGGTCCGTGCGGTCTCGGAAGCGGTGACCATTCCGGTCATTGCCTCGGGCGGCATGGGCAAGATGGAGCATCTGCTGGCGGTAGCAGAACAGGGCCGCGCGGACGCCGTCGCCATGGCCCATGTGCTTCATTACGGCCAGTTGGATCTGCCCCATATTCGTTCCCAAGCCCTGATGCATGGATTGCCCGTGCGTCAGGCTCGGTCCTCACTTTAGGGATTGGCTCTATGCGCGAGAACCCTCTCAAGCCGCTTTACGATCTGTGCAATTCCGGGAATTCCCAGCAAAAGCTGGCGAATCTGCCGGCCTTCCCGCGCATGATCGATATCGAGTTGACCAATCTGTGTAACTTCCGTTGCCTGATGTGCCCAACCGGCAACAGATCCATGAGCCGTGCCCAGGGCTTCATGCCCGACGAGGTCTTCTACAAGATCCTGAACGACATCAAGGGACACGACATCGCGTTGCGCTTCATCCGCTGGGGCGAGCCGCTGATGCACCCCAACCTGCTGCCGTTTCTGCGCGCCGCCAAGGCACAAGGCGTGCTGCTGCACCTCAACACCAACGGTAGCCATCTGACCGAGGAACTGGCCAACGAACTTCTGGCGGTGCCCATCGATTCCATAAAATTCTCATTCCAGGGCGTTGACCGCACCAGCTACCGGGAAATGCGCAACATCGACTTTTTCGACGGGCTGCTCGACAAGATCGAGCTGCTTAACCGCCTGCGCGGCGATCATCCGAAACCGTTTATTCAGGTCTCGACGACCGTCACCTACGAGTCGCCCGAGCAGGTGGAAGCGTTCCGGCGCCGCGTCGATCCCCTGGCCGACATGGTCAATGTCGGCCATACCAGCTTCGACTGGCTGGACCTCAATGCCGTGCGCCTGAAGCCCGAGGAAGTGGCCATGCTGACTCGGCTGAAGGACGCGGAATCCCTGGAAAAGATCCACCCCGAATGCCCCGAGGTGTTCGACAAGCTGTCGGTCAACTGGGACGGCAAGGTAACCGCCTGCTGCATGGATTCCGACAACCTGATGGTCATCGGCAACATTCTCGAGCAGCCCATTGCCGATGTCTGGACCAATGAGCCCATGACCCACTACCGCCAAGTCCTGGCGGACATGCGCCACGACGATCTGGAGCTTTGCCGGAATTGCTGGGATACCCACAGCCTTTCCAAACCCGGCACCACGAAGGCTTGAGGTCATGGTTCCTACCGTCACCGTCGTGGACTTCGGCGCCGGCAACCTTTTGTCGGTGTGCCGGGCCCTGGTCAAATGCGGTGCCGAAATCCGCCGAGCCAGAACGGCCGAAGAGGTTCTGGGGGCGGAGCGGCTGGTGCTTCCCGGAGTGGGGGCCTTCGGCGCATGCATGAGCAACCTGGCAACACTGAACCTGATCGAGCCCATCCGGGCCTTCGCCGCCACCGGGCACCCCTTTCTGGGCATCTGCGTCGGGATGCAGATGCTGTTCGATGAAAGCGACGAGTTCGGCTGCAACCCCGGCCTCGGACTGATTCCCGGCCGGGTCGAGGCGGTTCCTCCCCATGTGGCCGATGGGCAGCCTCATCGCATTCCGCACGTCGGATGGAATGCCCTCCTCCCTGCCGAGGGAGGATCGGCCTGGGCGGGGACGCCGCTGGACGGCATAACACCCGGTGAATCCGTCTATTTCGTTCACTCCTTCGCCGCCCGTCCCAGGACTTCCGCCCACATGCTCGCCTATTGCGATTATGACGGCATCCCGCTTACGGCAGCCGTGCGCAAGGACAACGTCACCGGATGCCAATTCCACCCCGAGAAGAGCGGGGCGGTCGGCTTGGCCATCCTGTCGAATTTCCTGAGGTCTTGATGATCGCGATCCTGCGTCAATCCTACGCCCTGCTCTCGCCCAGGCAACGCCGGCTCCTGCTCCCGATGCTGCTGATGCTGCTGGTCGCCGCACTGCTGGAGGCGATAGGCCTGGCTCTTATTCTCCCGCTGGTCAGAACCATCATCGGCACCGATGGCATGGCGACTCCGCAAAGCGGTTTTCTTGCGCAATTAGTAGCACCGCTGGCCGATCTTGGCCTGATGAACCTATGTATTATTATTGCAATATTTTATTTGCTTAAGAATTCGTACTTATTTTTTTCGGCATGGGCGCAGAACTCATATATTATGAATTCCGTCGCAGCAGCTGCAACGCAGGAAGTGTCATTATATTTACAGGCGCCTCTGCTTTTCCACCTGTCTACAAACTCATCAGAACTTGTTCGTAATTGCACGCGATCCATTGATGACCTTTATCGAGGCGTTGTGCGAGGCCTCCTTGGACTGGTCACCGAAGGCCTGGTCCTGCTGGGTATGGTCTCGCTGCTCATGATCGCGGATTTTTGGACCACCCTTGCCGTTGGAACCTTTCTCGCGACCGCAATCGTGACATTCCAGTGGAGAACTCATCGCGCGATCTCGCGCTGGGGCGGTCAATTGCAGGCCAATCATGCCGACCTGCTGCGGGAACTCAATCACTCCTTCGGCAGCATTAAAGAATTACTGGTTCTGCATCGCAATAATTTCTTTGTTAATTCCCTTGGAAAGCGATGGCGGCATCTTTCGTCACTGTTCATTGCCTACCAGACAATCAATGAGATGCCGAGATACCTGATCGAGACAATCCTTGTCCTCGCCTTTATGGCGACGTTGGCCTTATCCATTCAAAGCGGACAAACCGGCAGTTCCACCCTCTCTCTGATCGCCATATACGCCATGGCCGGGTTCCGGTTGTTGCCGGCCTTTAACAGGATTTTGCTGTCTGCCAACACCGTCCGGTTCTCGGCGCCCACAATCCCCCTGATTGCGGAACAGCAGAAACGGATAAGGGCGTTGGTGCGGCCGGCCGCATCCTCCTCCGCCCCGATGCCGGTCGAGCACGCCATCGTCCTCGATAAGATCAGTTTCAAGTTCCCCGCGCAGGCGCAGCCCGCTATTGCCGGAATCGACCTGACCATCCGGCGCGGAGAAAGCATCGCCTTCGTCGGGGCGTCGGGTGCGGGAAAGACCACTCTCGCCGACATTTTATTGGGGCTGCTTCCTCCGGACCAGGGAAGCGTCAAGGTAGATGGTCAAAATATCAGCGATAATCTGGCCGGCTGGCAGCGGACATTAGGATACGTTCCACAGGCCATCTTCCTGATCGACGACACCCTCCGGCGCAATATCGCCTTCGGCGTGGAGGATGCCGAGATCGATGATGAGAAGGTCATGAAGGCGATCAAACTGGCTCATTTCGACGATGTGCTCCAGACGTTGCCTGATGGCCTGGACACCCCTTTGGGTGAGCAAGGATCGCGGCTCTCGGGAGGGCAGCGGCAGCGAGTGGGGCTGGCCCGCGCCCTCTATCACGAACCCCTGGTCCTGATTCTTGACGAGGCGACCTCCGCCCTTGACGGTATTATGGAAAACTTGCTGGTTGACACCATCAGCGAAATGGCTGGAAGCAAGACTGTTATCATCATCGCCCACCGGCTAAACACAGTCCGTAATTGTGACCGTATTGTCCTGATGTCCGGCGGCCAAATCGCCGCCTGCGGACGCTTCGAAGAGTTGAAGGCAAGTAGCCCGGAATTCAAGCATCTGCTTGAAATGAGCGCCTAGTGTCCTGCCCCCGAAATTCGTAAGACGAATTCCGGGGATAAGCAGGCCACTAACTTGTTGAATTATGTGGTGATTTTGTAATTCGAATTGCCATGCGAATTTCAGAATCACCACACTAGTGTCCTGCCCCCGAAATTCGTAAGACGAATTCCGGGGATGAGCAGGCCACTAATACCGGTCGGCTTTTGAACGGACTCGCCCTCGGCGAGGCCGCGCGCCGTCGGAGCGTCACCGTCTCGGCATGAAGCGACCCAGCGGGTCGGTTCATTGGCCGGGGTCTGTTGAAAAAGTCGGCACATCCTGATTCCATGGCGATATCAAGGGAGGCATCGCCATGTTGGGGCAAAAGGAGCGCCGTCAGCCTGAGTTGTTCGTAGCGGGGTCGCTGAAGGATCTTCTACCCGAAGACCACGTTCTGGTTCGGGTGGACAAGGTTCTCGACCTGAGCTGGCTTGAGGCGGAAGTTGCCGATCTCTACAGCACGGACAAGGGCCGCCCCGGCATTGCGCCGGAGGTGGCGGTTCGGCTGATGTTGGCGGGGATGCTGCTGGGCATCGCGCATGATCGGCGTCTGATGCGGGAGGCACAAGTCAACCTGGCGATCCGCTGGTTCATCGGCTACGGCCTTCATGAGAGCTTGCCGGATCATTCGAGTCTGACCCGCATCCGTCAACGCTGGGGAGCCGACAGGTTCCGGGCTATCTTCGTCCGCACCGTCCAAGCCTGCATCGCGGCCAGGATCGCCAAGGGCGAGATCGTCCACATCGACAGTTCGCTGATCCGGGCCAACGTCAGTTGGGACGCCATCGCCCGGCGTCATGTCGATGCCGTCGATGCGGCCAACCCTCGGGAGAGCGGCGATGGAGGGGACGACCCGACGCCGCCGACGGCGAAGGGCAAGAAGATCGCCATCTGCACCAGCGATCCTGAAGCCAGCTTATCCAAGAGCAACAAGGCACACCGTAGCGAGCCTTGCTACAAGCACCATACGGCCGTGGACGCCGGGTGCGGCGTGGTGCTCGACGTGGCGGTGACCACCGGCGCCGTCCACGACACGAAGATGGTCGAGGCCCAGCTCGATGCCATCACGGCAACCACCGGGCGCGCCATCGAGGTGGCGACCATGGACGCCAGCTATGCAATCACCCGTGTCTTTGCCGGATTGGAAGCGCGGCAGGTCGAAGCGATCATTCCAGCCAAGGCCGAGCGGTCGCCCAAGAAGGGGGTGATCCCCGTCCGGCGCTTCAAATACGACGCCAAGAACCGCGTCGTCCGTTGCCCCGGCGGCAAGCTCCTGCGACCCCACGGCAAGCCGGACAGCGACGGTTTCCAACATTACCGGGCGCTGGCGCCCGATTGCAGGGCCTGCCGTCTACGATCCCCATGCTTCAGCGAAAACATGAAGCGGCGCGCCATCCTCCTGCACAAGAACCACGACGCCTTGCTGCGGGCACGGCGAAAATATGCCCATTGGACCGACCATGAGAAAGGCCTCTACCGCAGCCACCGCATCCGCGTCGAGGGCTACTGCGGATTCCGATTTATCCGGCCAGGGATTCCGATTTGAATCCGGCCACCCATTCCGATCCGTTTCCGGCCGTCTGTTCCGACGCGATATCGGCCAGTTGGGTGATGCCTTTCCAGCAG
>Ga0172373_10002502_pt1 | contig 27984 bp, 23 predicted proteins | sample Lak10m_2_FD_114546 | JGI IMG/M metagenome (GOLD analysis project Ga0172373, IMG submission 114546) | Freshwater microbial communities from Kabuno Bay, South-Kivu, Congo - kab_092012_10m | ecosystem: Environmental > Aquatic > Freshwater > Lake | place: Democratic Republic of the Congo...
AATCAGTAATCCACACTCAGGACTTAAACACGAAAACTAGAAATCTAAATACAAATCAAAGGCGACAGAGATAAATCTCCACCGCCTTTGATTTACTTTGTAGTCAACCGTTTTCGGCTAGAAATATCTACAAGGCAGTAAATCTGCCGCCTACGTGCCGCCTACGTTCGTAACCGAAACTTGTACCCGTATACATGATATATACCCCGCTGGACAGATCCGATTGCGGTTATGAGGTGGAGCGTTACTTGTCCACCATCCACACATACAAGTTCTTTGGACCATGCACGCCAAGCGTGACCGTCAACTCAATATCGGCGGTGCGGCTGGGACCTGTGATGAAGACGAGGTAGTGACTGTCTTTGGCTTCGGCGAAGACTTGGTGCATGTCAGCACGTAGCATTTCAGGGTGGACAATGGCGAGGTGAACGCGTGGCGCAAGCGAGACGGCACGCGGTTTTTCAGCAGATGAGTGTATGGCGATGGTGCCTGTTTCAGGTAAAAGGTAATCTGCTTCGGTGATGCCGAGGTGGCATTGAGCGAGGGTGTGTTTATCGCTGTTTGGAGAGATGAGTTCAATGCCGAGGGAAGAAAGGTAAGTGCTAATTTGTAATTGGTTGAGGCGCGGGGTATTCCAAACCGTTGCCTTGCGGATGTTTTGTTCAGTGACCAAAGATTGAAGCGCTGAGTGGATGTTAGCTTGTGCGAGTTTTTCTGCCTTGCCCGATAATTTGTTGACTTCTGAGAGAAAGCGTTCGACTTCAGAGTCCATGGATTCGGGGAGACGAGGCTTCAGAATATCAGGACGCAGGCTGGGGGTAGGATGAGGCGTGCGCGTCAATGAGCGGCGGATATTTTCGAGGATAGGATTCGTCATTGGGTGGATTCCTTTCCTTGAGTCGGGCGCGCAGTTTTCCACCATCTGCGAAAATGGGAAGTGAAGGGTGGCAAGGGGCGGGACTTTGTCCAGCGGTTGAGGGGGTAGGGTGCGGAGGGAATCCAGCCGTTGCGTTTGAAGATGGACATGACCTTGGGAAGAATCAACGCGCCGAATCGGTATATCCAATGTTGGGCAAGCGCAAGCGATGCCAGATTTGCAGTGGCGCGAATGGGCACAGGGATGGTGGGCAGTGCAAATGCGTCGCCTTCGGCAACGCGGCGGCGGAGATGACGCAGAATGGTTGGGATGGGAATTTTGACGGGACAGACATCGGCGCACGCGCCGCATAATGTGGAGGCATATGGCAGTTCACGGGCGTTGTGCGTGCCGTTCATTTGCGGTGTGAGGATGGCGCCGATGGGACCTGAAATAAAAGAGCCATACGCAAAACCACCTACATTTTTATACACGGGACAAACATTCGCGCACGCGCCACAGCGGATGCATTTGAGCACGTCGCGCCCGACGGAGTCTTGGAGAATTTTGGAGCGTCCATTATCAAGCAACACAAGATGAAATTCTTTCGGACCGAACTCGCCTTCTTCACGACGCGGACCTGTGATGAACTGCGTGTAGGTGGAAAGTTTTTGCCCCGTGGCGGAACGCGCCAGCAATTTGAGAAAGACCGTAAGCGATTCCCAATCGGGAATGATTTTGTCGATGCCGACAACAGCCACATGCAGGTCGGGCATGGTAGTACACATGCGCCCGTTGCCTTCGTTGGTGACCATTACCAGCGTGCCTGTTTCAGCGATCAGAAAATTTCCGCCCGAGATGCCCATTTCGGCGGTGAGAAATTTTTCTCTTAATATCTCACGGGCGATGCGTGCCAGCTCAATCGGATCGGCAGGAGCGTCCATATCCAGTTTTTCACTGAAGATGGCGGCGACCTCTTCTTTCTTGAGATGCACCGCAGGGACAATGATGTGTGAAGGTCCCGTGCCTGCCAGTTGGATGATGTACTCGCCCAGGTCGGTTTCGATGACTTGAATATTTTCCTTTTCAAGAAAATGATTCAAGCCAATCTCTTCGGTCGCCATGGATTTGGATTTGACTACATTTTTAACGTTGTTTTCTTTGGCTATTTGCAGCACGATTCGATTCGCATCGGTGGCTGTCTCTGCCCAATGGACATGTCCGCCCGCCGACTTAACCTGCTCTTCGAGTTGTGCGAGATACATGTCCATGTTCTCGATGGTATGCTGGCGGATATCGGAGCCTGACTGGCGGAGTTGCTCAAACTGCGGCAGTTCCGCCACGCGCGCGGCGCGTCCGCTGACGAAACGTCCGGTTGCCTGTTGCACCGCGGCTGGAATGCTCGGCGGGACGTGTTCGCTGTATTCTTCAAAGCCGATGTAGGTGGGGGATTGGGTCATGACTGCCCCTCATCCCCAACCCTTCTCCCGTTGGAGAAAGGAGTCGTCCCCTCTCCCCGTGGGAGAGGGCTAGGGTGAGGGGTTGATGCCAACAAATCAATAATATGCATGGCGCGGACTTTGGCGCCCGCTTTGTGCAACCCGCCTGCGACGTTCATCAGACAGCCAGGCTCACAAGTCACCACTGTATCCGCTCCACTGGCGACGATGTCCTTGACCTTGTTCTCCATCATGGAGCGGCTGACTTCGGGATAGGTCACGGTGAATGCGCCGCCAAAGCCACAACAGGTCTCTTCTTCTTTAAGTTGCACAAACTCCAAGCCTTTGACTTGACTCAAGAGAGTCTTCGCTTCGGTTTTCAATCCCATTTCACGCAGGTAATGACAGGAGGCGTGATACGTTACCTTATGTGGATATACCGCGCCCACATCCGTGACCTTCAACACATTGACCAGATATTCGGTGAATTCAAAAGTGCGGGAGGCAATATCCACTGCGAGCGCGTGTTCAGGTGTTCCCTCTTTGAACAGTGATGGATAATGATGTTTGACCATGCCTACGCACGAACCAGACGGCGCGACAATCGGTGCATCATTTTTGGAGAATGCGCGCAAGAAGCTCAACGCCACAGGACGGGTCTTTTCTTCAAAGCCGTTGTTGAAGAGCGGCTGCCCGCAACAGGTTTGTTCGGGCGGGAAGGAAACTTCCACGCCCAGCCGCTCCAGAATGCGGGTCATGTTCTGAAGCGTGGAAGTGTAGAACTGGTCACCGAGGCAGGTGATGAAAAGTTGGGCTTGGGGCATGGGATTATAAATTGTAGGGGCGCAGCATCCCACAAGGGGACGATGTTGCTGCGCCCCTACGGGGAATTTAAAATTTAGTGTACGAATCGCTCATCCCGCGGTACTCGATGAACGGCTCGTTGATCTGCTTGGTGTACAGCATAATTTGCGCGGCTTCCTCAACCGTGGATGACCAGAAAAAGGCTTCATCCAATGTCTGCCCGGTTGCAAAAGTGCCATGCCCACGCAGCATGATGACCTTGTAATTCATTAGCGCTTCGGCGACTTTGTTCGCCATTTGCGGCGTGCCGGAGGCGAATTCCTCGGTGATAATCGGAATTTTCTTTAATAAATAGGAGGCTTCATTGTCAATCGGGACAATTTCGTCGCGGGACAATGAAAAGGCGACGGCGGTGCGCGGGTGACAGTGACAAATTGCCAGCGCGGGCGTGTTCAGGTAAATGGTGCGATGCACCAGCAGTTCGGTCGAAGCGAGCGCCACGCCGCTGTCGTTTTTATCGAGACGGGTTTCGATCAGGTCATGCGGTTTGAGCCTCCCCAACTGTGCGCCGCGCCGTTTGATAATGACGCGGTCACCCAACCGGATGCTCAAATTGCCACCATGCGAACTGATCATTTGGGCGGTATATAAGTCTTCGCCGATCTCGCGGAACATTTCATAAATTCGTTTATCAATCATAATATCTCCAATGTTATGTCGTTGCTTCGCGCATGCGCGAAGCAACGACAGGTTACATTAAATTCGCCAAGCCAAGGTCAGCCAGTTTCTTGGGTGTTGGCACGCCGTTTTGATCCCAGCCGCGGGTGCGATAATATTCTTTGAGCATGGGTTCCAATTGTGATACCCAACCCTTTGAAGGTCCATCCGTGGGAGCCTCATTCAATAAGCGCGGCGGCAATGTGTCATGCTCAGTGGTAAATCCTTCGCGGTTGTTATAAAGCCGTTCCAAATTCCAGACGCGCTCGCCGGTTTTGATTAACTCGCCCGTAGCATATTGAACGCCGGTCACTGCGCCCAAGACCCGCGCGAAGTATTCATCCGCGACGCCCATATTGGTGAACTTGCAGATGACTAAAGAATCAATCGCCGCATTCGAGTTCTGATTTAAAATCACGAACGCGCTTTTGCCCTGCACCTGGAAACGGTCAACCAACTTAGGCAAACCCAGCACTTCGAGTCCGATCATATTGCCGCGCATGTGACAGCCGCCGCGGTTGGATGTGGCATACAAGAGTCCTTGCCCCTGCAAGCCGCGCGGATCATATGCAGGCATTTCCATGCCCTTTGCAGACATGGATAATTCGGCATGTCCATATTTGGTTGCCAGACGCAGCGAACCATCCGCGAGTTCCGCGCCGATGTCTTTGCGATACGCCATCGCTTCCACAGTCGGGGCGAGTTGATCAGCGCGACCGAAGCGCAGGTCAGAGTCGAGATAGCCCTTCTCGGAGAGTTCCATCGCGCAGGCAATCGTCGAACCAGCGGAGATAGTATCCAAGCCGAGGTCGTTGCACAACGCGTTGACTTCGATAATCGCGGGGAGGTCGTCAATGCCGCACTGTGCGCCAAACGCCCAGGTCGATTCGAATTCGGGTCCTTCGCCTTCAACCTTCTCGGTCTTGCTGATTCTGGTGCAGCCAATGGGACAAGCCCAACAAGACGCATTCTTGACGAGATATTTTTCGGTCAACTCTTCGCCCGAAATCGCTTCCGCGCCTTCGAATTGAGTCTGCTGGTGATTGCGGGTGGCAAGCGCGCCGATGTTGTTCATGATGTTCATCAACACTACCGTGCCAAATTCGGGCAGCGCTTGGCTGGTCAACGGGCTGGCTGCCAGTAGTTTTTTGGTTTCGTACAGTAAAAATTTGAACTTTTCGGGATCATTGATCGTGGCGCGTTCCTTGCCTTCGACCACGATGGCTTTGAGATTCTTCGAGCCCATCACCGCGCCGGGACCGCCGCGCGCGGCGGCGCGTTCACGGTCGTTCATGATCGCCGCAATGCGGCTGAGATTTTCGCCCGCGGGACCGATACACAACACGTTGCGCTTGTTGTTGTTTTGACCAAGTTTTTCGGTCACGGCAAAGACCCGCATGCCCCACAGATCGCTCGCGTCGTGGAAAGTGATTTCTCCGTTCTTGATTTCGATCCACACCGGCTGCTCCGATTTGCCGCGCACGATCAGCGCATCGTAGCCGGTCTTCTTGAACTGCATACCCCAGAACCCGCCGGAGTTCGCGTCCAGCACGGTTCCTGTCAGCGGACTCTTGGTGGTCACCGAAAAGCGATTGCTGGTTTGATAGCCAGTGCCTGTCAGCGGACCGTTCGTAAAGATCAACACGTTTTCAGGGGAGAGCGGATCCACTTCGGGTCCGACCAGATCCCACAGCAAACGAGCGCCGAGTCCACGCCCGCCGATAAACATGCGCGCCATTTCCATATCCAGCGGATAGGTTTTGTATGTCTTCGTACTCAAATCAATATCTAATATCTTTCCAGACCAACCATTCATAATTTTCTCCTACCCGCCTGCAATAGGCGGAAAAATTGCAACGACGTCCTGTTCATTTACACTTGCATTCAAATCGGTCACATTATGCCCATTGACCGTGATAACGATATGCGGACGAAGTTCACTGCCATCCAAGATAACATCCTTGATGGATGGATACTGCTCAACGAGCGCGCTCAATGTCGCTCCGACAGTTTCTTCTGTTACCGATAATTCTTTTGTACCTGCGAGTTTACGCAGGTTGGCAAATAACTTGATAAGCGCCATTCGATCAACTAGAAAATATTCTGTTCAATACTGAACGTCGCGCAAATCTTGCGGATTTCATCTACACTCAATCCGGCGCCGATTTCGCCAGCCGAAAGGTTGAGATATTCATACTTCGCGGCGGTCTCCGCGTATTCGACTCTGTCCGCCGCGCGTTTGATGGAAATATCGGAGCGCGCCATGACGCCATGCTTTGCCCAGATGACGACGCGATGCTGGCGCAGCGCGGCGATATTACCCGCCATCAATTCCGGCGAACTTGGCACCGCAAACGGAATAAAGCCGATGCCTTCGGGCAGGTTGATGATGGTCTCCGGCTGCCAGCGCAGCAGATGCGTGTTGAGATACTGCGCATCCCGATAGCGCGGGATATGACTCAGGTACGTGATGTGCAACGGCTGGGCGTGGACAATGGCATGAAAATTCGTCCCGGTAGCGCACATCTGGTCATAATGAACAGCCAGGTGTGAGTTGAACTCACTGGTGGGACGTTCGAAACGGCGATGATAGGATGTGTACAACTTCCCGGTCTTGCCATCCTCATTGACCACGATACAGGCGATGTTGGCGGTCGGGTCATCAATGACCTCACGCAAGCGCCGCCCCGAGCCGGTGACGAGAAACGCCGCCCCGGCAAGTTCTGGGACGGGTTGCGGTAGTTTAATTTCGTCTTCAACAGGGAATATGTTACGCGGTTCAATTTGCCAGCGCATACAAACAGAAATATTCCCGGCGGCGCCTTCACTGGCTTCGATTTCAGCCAGATGTTTGCCTGCTTCGCCCATCATGGTCAGCAGGTCATCAAGTTCTGGATATGGGGGATTTAACATCATCGGTTCACTTTCTGTAAAATTGCATAGGCTTCATCCCAGCGATCTCTGTTGCCGGGCTGATAGGTTTCAGGCGCATACGATGCGCGCACCACACTGCGCAGGTCAGCCAGGGAGTTCAAATGTCCAAGACCGTATGCCTGCATCAATACGTTACCGATCGCGGTGGCTTCCACGGGACCCGTGACCACGAAACGCCCGGTACAGTCGGCTGTGAATTGGTTAAGCAGTTTGTTCTTCGTCCCGCCGCCGATAATATGAATCGGTTCGTAGCGATTGCCAGTCAGGTCTTCAACTTGCTGTAACACTTCACGATACTTGAGCGCCAGGCTTTCGAGCGCCACGCGCACAATTTCACCTTTTGTAACAGGGACAGTTTGATTCGTATCCGCGCAGTACTTTTGAATTCGTTCGGGCATTTCGCCCGGATACAGGAACCTGGGATCATCCAAATCAATCACTGCCAGGAACGGGTTTGCTTCCGCTGCCAGGCGCGTGATCTCGTCATACGACAGTTCTTCACCCTGATGTATCCATGTGCGCTTGCATTCTTGAACCAACCACAAACCCATCAGGCTTTTTGAAAGCCGCCAGGTATCAAGCACACCGCCTTCGTTGGTGAAGTTATACCCCAGCGCCTTTTCAGTCAAACATGGTTCATGTGTTTCCACGCCCATGATGGACCACGTTCCCGAACTGATCCACGCGAAATCATTACTTTGTGCCGGGACTGCCGCCACCGCCGAGCCGGTATCGTGACAAGCGGGAACGACGATTCGGACTCCGCCCACGCCTGTCTCTTCGGCAATCGGCTTGAGCAAAGTCCCCAGCCTGGTTCCAGGAGCAGTGACCGGCTTGAAAAGATGCGTTGGAATATCCATGGCATTGAGCACAGGAGTCGCCCAATCCCGTGTGCGCGGATCGAGCCCCTGAGTCGTTGTCGCATGCGTGAATTCGTTGGTGATCTCTCCGCTTAGCCAGTAATTAAAAAGATCGGGAATGGAGACATACGTTTTGGCAATATCAAGCACGGGAGATTTTTGCATGGACATGGCGAGCAATTGATACAGCGTATTGATCTGCATGAATTGAATGCCTGTATTGGCAAAGATCTCGGCGCGGGACATCCGTTTGAAGGCTTCATCCACCATGCCGTCGGTGCGTGCATCGCGGTAATGAAATGGATTTGCCAACAGCGCGTTGTTTTTATCGAGCAGCGCAAAATCCACGCCCCAGGTGTCGAGACCGATACCATCAAGTTGTATTCCTTGCTTCACCGCAGACGCAATGCCGGTTTTGATCTCGCTCCACAAGCGCAACACATCCCAATGGATGCCATCCGGCAATTGCACAGGACCGTTGCTGAAGCGATGAACTTCATGGAGTGTTAGTTTATCGCCAGCCAGTGTGGCAACAATGGCGCGCCCGCTTTCGGCGCCGAGGTCAAGGGCGAGATAATCGGTCATTGTTTGACAACGCCTTTTTTCAGAATGATGTTGGCGTATAGCGCCATCTCGCTGGTCGCCAGCACGGCATAGGCTTTTTGGGCGCGTTCGTAAAAAGCAAAGCGCTCCACGTAATCGAAGTCCTTAAAGCCAGGCTCGCGTTTGAGGATGATTTTTTGATATTCATCCCAGATGACTGGCTGATAACTGTCACCTGCCACAACCGCCATCAGTGCGACTGGCTTTTCGACATACTGGTCAAGCGGAAAAAGTTGCAGAGTGGCATCCAGCAAAATGGGGCAGGTCAAGCCGTCGGCGCGAATGAGGCGCTGGGCAACACTGGCGGCGGGGAAGTTGCCATCGGCGATGATCAGTTCATCGCCATGACCCATTTCCATCAATATCTTTAGCAGTTCCGGCGAGATGACCGGTGGGATTCCTTTGAGCATAAGAACCTTAATATTTGCCGTAGATCGGACCGAAGTTTGCGCAGGCGCGGAAATCTGCGCCCTGCGGATCCATGGCTCCGAACATATTCCATGAACTCGGGCGGAAGAGTGTCTCTTCGGGCAGGTTGTGCATCGTCACTGGAATTCGCAAAATGGACGCGAGCGAGACTAGGTCTGCACCAATATGACCATAACTCAACGCGCCATGATTCGCGCCCCAATTTGCCATAACGGTATACACATCGCGGAAGGGACCACTGCCCGTCAGACGTGGAACAAACCAATGGGTGGGCCAGGTGGGGTTGGTGCGTTCGTTCAAAATTTCGTGGACATTGGCAGGCAAGTCAATCGTCCAACCTTCGGCGATCTGTAGCACCGGACCTTGTCCCTTGACCAGGTTCAAGCGGCTCATCGTTAAGGGCATGCCGCCCTTGCTCAGGAAGCCAGATGAGAAACCACCGCCGCGGAAATATTCGTCAATTGCTGAATACCACGTGGTCGCTTCTAGGCACTTGTCAACTTCGGCTTCGCTGATCTCCCAGAAAGGCTTCATGGCGGGCTTGCCGTCTTTTTCCTGCTGACCCGTAGCATCCAATGTGGCAGAGCCTGAGTTGATCAAGTGGATGAATCCATTTTCAGCCAGCCCGGTGGGGGTGTAACCTGTGACACGCTTGACCGCATCTGGCGACCAGTACGTGCGCACGTCTGCAAAGATCTGGGCGGTATTAGTGAGCAAGTGACCGAACAGCATGTTCGCTCCGTTCAGGCTGTCGTTCTCGGTGGCGAAGGTATAGGCTTCGCGCAAACCATTCCAGTCAAACGATGAATTCAGAATGGCTTCCATGAAATCGCCATTGGGCTTGTGGTCAGTCCACTGGCGCTGACCCTGGAAGCCGCCCAGGATGGCATTGTTGCCTAGAGCTTCTTCGCCGAAGCCAAGTTCTGCCAGGCGCGGGTTGCCCACCATGATGTCGCGTGCGATCAAGGTCATTTTGACCACGGTTTCCCAGTCCGCATCTTTTTCAGCGCGGGTCTTCTGGCGTTCGGCGGGATTGTAGTCTTTGCCTTCTTTACAATTTTCCTTAACCCATTTCAACGCTTTTTCGAACTCAACAGGGTCGTAGACCTGACGTTCCATCCGCCGTGTAAATTCGACCATGTCGCTGGTCATTACTTTCATGCCAAGATAACTCTCGAAGAAATTGTGATCCACGATCGAACCCGCAATACCCATCGAGACATTTCCAAAAGAAAGGTATGTCTTGCCGCGCATGATGGCGGCGGCGAGACCTGCGCGCGCAAAGCGTAATAATTTTTCCTGAATGTCGGCAGGGATACTCGTATCGGTGGAATCCTGCACATCATGTCCGTAAATGCTAAAGGCGGGCAAACCTTTTTGGTTATGACCAGAAAGAACAGCCGCCAGATACACCGCGCCAGGGCGCTCAGTGCCGTTGAATCCCCACACCGCCTTGGGCATCAGTGGATCCATATCCATCGTTTCCGAGCCATAGCACCAGCAAGGCGTTACGGTGATGGTCAGCCCAACACCTTCGCGGGCAAACTTCTCAGCGCACCGCGCAGATTCGGTCAAACCGCCAATGCAGGTATCGGCGATCACACACTGCACCGCACTGCCATCCGGGTAACGCAGGTTCGCGCTCAAAAATTCCGCTGTGCGTTTTGCCATGCCCATTGTCTGGTCTTCGAGTGATTCACGCACACCCATGCGCCGTCCATCAATGGCGGGGCGAATGCCAACTTTGGGATACGTAGATTTGATGATGTCCATTGTGTACTCCTCTTAATTTGTTTGATGATGAAAACTGGATTTCAACGCGGGATACAGATCCCGATAAATAGCATAGGACTGGCGATAAACCGCCGCATCTTTCTTGACGGGTAAAGTTGATCCGGTTATTCTGATACATGCTTTGCACGCGGACGCTACGTCGCTCCACGCCCCTGCCCCAACTCCTGCCAGCAACGCCGCGCCATACGCGCCGCCTTCGGTTGTGTTCACTGTAACGAGTTCGGCCTCCAACACCGAAGCCAGAATCTGACGCCACAACGCCCCCTTCACCCCTCCGCCCGAACCGCGCACTTGTGTAATTGCACCCAAACCTGCATTTTGAATCAGTGTGAATGAATCTTTCAATCCGAATGCCACACCTTCCAACACGGCGCGCGTCATGTGAGCGCGGCTGTGACGTAGAGTCAAACCGATGAATGCGCCTCTCGCCAACGGGTCGGGATGAGGCGTGCGTTCGCCGGAGAGATACGGCAGGAATTGCAGTCCTTCACTTCCCGCTGGAATCGCTTCTGCTTCTTTTAACAGGTCATCAAAATTCACATCTGGCGCGAGCGTATCGCGATACCATTGCAAACTTCCCGCCGCCGAAAGCATCACACCCATGAAATGCCACATCCCCGGCACCGCATGGCAAAACGCATGCAGTCGCCCATCGGGTTCAATCAGCGCCGATGGCGTCGTCGCAAACACAACGCCGCTCGTGCCAACGGTGAGTCCAACAATGCCCGGCTCCACCGCGCCGACCCCCACAGCGCCTGCTGCCTGATCGCCGCCGCCTGCCGCGACGGGCGTTCCCACTTTCAAACCCGTGAGCGCCGCGGCTTCTTCATTCACATATCCAGTGAACTCCGTGCCTTCAAATGTCTTCGGCATCCACGCGCGTGGAATCTCCAGCGCAGACAAAACTTCATCCGACCAATCTCGCGCTTTCAAATCGAACAACACTGTACCCGCGCCGTCGGCTTTATCCATCGCATATTCGCCGGTTAATTTCAAGCGCACATAATCTTTGGGTAGCAAAACATGTTTTGCTTTTGCATAAACATCGGGTTCATTTTCTTTCACCCATAAAATCTTCGGCGCGGTGAATCCAGTTAATGCCACATTGCCCGTGATGAGGATAAATTTTTCTTTGCCAATAATGCGATGTATCTCATCGCATTGACTTTGCGTCCGCTGGTCATTCCACAAAATGGCGGGACGTAACACATTCCCCGCCTCATTGAGCAGGACTAAACCATGCATCTGCCCCGTCAAGCCAACCGCCCCGACTCGTTCCCCGCTGACGCCTGCCTGCTCCAACACAGACTTGATACTCGCTGACACCGCCTCCCACCACTCACGCGGATCCTGCTCCGACCAAAGCGGCTTGGGGGTTTGAAGTGTATGCGGATTGGATGAAACGGCAATCACTTCGCCGTGTTCGTCAATGAGTAATGCCTTGCTTGAAGTTGTGGATGTGTCGATACCGAGGAAGTACATAAGCTCTCCCAAAACGTAGGGGCGGAGCATTGCTCCGCCCCTACAAAAAATTTATCTCACGCCCAACAATACTTCATTAGTCAACTGGTCAAGGCGTTCATATTTCAATCCGCGTGATGCAATCGCATTACGGTCGAAGGCTTGGGCTTTGAGTGCTTTGGCTTTATCCGCGGAGTATTTGCCGAAGTATTGATTCATTGAGCCGTCATCGGCATTGATCTCCGCGACGATGGATTGGATTTCCTTGTCGGCATTCCATTGGGCGGCTTTTTCTTTGAGGATAAGATATGTTCGCATACAGCCACGGGCGAAGTCTTTCACCCCTTCATAATCTTCGGTGCGATAGGCATGAGCATCAAAGTGACGACTGGAATCGTATTTGTTGTCTTCCAACATTTTCACAAGGAAAAACGCGCTCTTGAGATTCACCGCCCCAAAGCGGAAGTCCTGGTCGTAGCGACCGAAGGCTTGGTCGTTGAGGTCAATGTGGAAGAGTTTATTTGCTTCCATCGCCTGCGCCACACCGTGGACGAAGTTGAGTCCTGCCATGTGTTCGTGCGCTACTTCGGGATTCACGCCGACCATTTCGGGATGGTCGAGAGTGCTGATGAATGCCAACATGTGACCCGTGGTGGAGTTATAGATATCGCCGCGCGGTTCGTTGGGTTTGGCTTCGAGGGCGAATTTCAAATCGTATTTTTTATCGTTGACATATTCGCACAGGAAGTTCATCGCTTCACGCGAACGTTTGATGGACGCAATCGGGTCTTTGGTGGCGTCGGACTCTGTCCCTTCACGCCCGCCCCAGAAGACGTAAATCTTTGCGCCGAGTTCAACGCCTAAATCAATGGCGTTCATTGTTTTTTGCAACGCATACGCGCGGACTTTAGAATCATTCGATGTGAACGCGCCGTCTTTGAAAATCGGTTCTTTGAATAAATCGGTGGTTGCCATTGGCACAACAACGCCTGTATCAGCAAGCGCTTTCTTGAAGTCTTTTAGAATCGCATCGCGTTCGGAGGGCGTTGCGTCAATCGGAATCAAATCGTTATCGTGGAAGTTGACACCCCATGCGCCGACTTCGCCGAGCAGGCGCACCAACTCAGCAGGGGATTTCGCATCACGCACGGGTCCACCGAAGGGGTCGCGCCCGACATTGCCCACGGTCCACAGACCGAAGGTGAATTTGTTTTCTGGTTTGGGGGTGTAGAGGGACATGATAAGCTCCTTTGAGAGCGTAATTTTCTAATTTACAGGGTTAGGAAGTCAAAAAACGATCCGTCAGGCGTCTGTGCCAACGGACATCTTTCCAGTTGGCAAACTGCGGTTGGCAGTAATTGTGTGGGGTCCAGCCCCACATCTTGAATTCGATGGCATCTTCAACAGACCATTCCGCCCAGTCCAATAACCAATTCCAATCCAAATCTGGGCTGTCAAAATAAAACCAGGAAGACCATGATTCGCTGGTGGTCAGCGGCATCCCTTTTTGTTCGGCAAGCGCCGCAAAGGAAGCCAGTTTGCTGCGTTGGGCGGCGCGCAACATGGGCGCCATTGCTTTGTGGGCAGCCATACTGCGGTCACTGAATTCCTTGTGCCAGGAATTTTCAGTAAAGAAAACCGGCATCCAATCGGCGAAGCGCGTGCGGTCGCGCCAGCGGGAATCGATGTCGGCGTAGAAGTGAACGTCGAGACAGTCAAACTGAACGGGGATATCCAGCCAGCGTTCATCGCCGTGAATAGAGGCGGTAAAACGCAATTCAGGAAATTCGCGTTGGAGAGCGATGAAAGCGCTGTTCAAATCATTTGCCATGAAATTGATCAGCTCTGCGCCGAAGGCTGGACCGACATCTTCATGCTTCTCGCCTGTCCAGGATTGCCCGGTTTCGGCTTTGATGCGTTTCAATAAACCTGGCAGAAAGTAAGGAACTTCGTTGCAGATATCCACGTATTGCAGTCCATTGAAGCCAAAATGTTTTTTCCATTGGCGCAGCATTTTTGCCCACAACTCCGCGGCTTCGGGGAAGGTTTGCGGTGCAACGGCTTCCTGCGGGAAGGAATTATCAAAGGCTTCTTTGGTAAACCACCACGAACTCAAAGTGTAATTCAGTCGTTTTCGCTGAACCAGTTCCATGAACTCGATCAGCCATTGCCCAAGCGGTCCATCGCCAGCTTTGTTCCAGCCCCAAGGCATATAGGGTAGATGAGGATCATTCCAACGGAAAACAGTTTCGGGCTGAGTCAGATCGAGCAGTTGGGGCAGGGGATCAAGCCGCAGGGTGTTGTATCCGCGTTCGATGGTTTCATCCAGCACCCGCGAATAATCTTCGAAAGATTCGCCTTTGGTGTGGCGCATCAGAAAAGCCTGATCCCACATCACGATGGTCAGGCGTCGCGGCGAAAGCCAGTCGCGCATATCGAACTGGCTGGGTTTGAAGGCGGGACGATTTTGGGCAGACCCGGATTGCTGGAGCGGAAATTCCATAAAAATACTTTCAGTGAAAATTCTATGTTTAGATATGGATAGCCCCTGAAGGATTTGAGTCCTTCAGGGGCTTGTATTAGGCAAACAGTATTACTTGCCAGCGAAGGCGTTCAACTGCGCCTGGACTTCTGCGATGACCTTATCGATACCAGCGTCCTTGAGCGCCTGGATAAATTCAGGCAGGGCGGTGGCGGGGTCAACATAGCCACTGAAGATCGGCGTGCCTTTTTCAGCTACGACAGCGGTAACCAAAGCGATCTCGTTCTTGACAGGTTCCGGGTTGAAGGTGAAACCCAATGCAACGGAAGGCGTGGCGCCGGCGTTGATGGCGGCAGTTTCAGCCTGATTCTTGGCGGAGTCGGCATCGGTGTAGTAAGCGTTGAAGGTGTTACCGAACATCCAGTCTGAACCGGGGTTGTAGGCTTCCTTTTCAGGACCGTCACCAATGATCTTGGCGGCTTCGTCGGTCCACACCCACTGCTTGCCTTCCACACCTTTGGCAAGGATGTTGTAGAAGACGGGGTCAGTGTTGACCAGGTTCAAGAATGCCAGTGATTTTTCAGGGGACGCGGAGGTTTGGCAAACTGCGTTCATTGTTGCGGTGACCGAGCCAGTGGTGGTGAATGCCGGGGCGAGAGCCTGAGCATCCACTGCATAGCCGCGCTTGTTAAGTTCTTCAGCGCTCAAACCGGGTTTGACAACAGCGAGGAGGGAAGCGCCATACTTTCCAGCTTTCCAATCGGCATTCAGCTCATCTTCAGTGACTGCATCGTTCGGGAAGTAGCCCGCTTCGTACCATTTGCGCATCAGTTCAGCAAAGGCTGCGAATTCAGCGGTTTCATAAGCATTGATGACCGCCAAACCGGCATCATCATACTTGACGACCACGCCAGCCTGCTCGCTCACGATCGGGTCCCAGCCGAAGAGTTCGTTGCGGAAGACGCCCTGGGTGGAGGGATACACATCGGTTTCGCCAGCCTCTACTGCTGCGAGGTACGGTTCCAGGTCTTCGAGCTTGGCGACCGTGCTGATGTCAAAGGCATATTTTTCGGCGAGGTCAGAGCGGACCATGGGACCAAACGGCTTGACCCAGATCTGCTGATTTGGAATGCCATAGGTTACGCCATCGATCGCGGTCGCATCAAGCGCGCCAGCGGGCATGGAATCAACCAACTCAGGAACACCTGCAAGCAGGTCATTCAACGGATAGAGCGCACCAGTGGAAACCAACTGGGAATAGGACGGGCTCATCCAGGGGGCGACAAAGAGAATGTCGCAGCCTTCACCGGCGGCAACCATCAGGTTGACTTTGTCGGTGTATGCGCCCCAATCCACCGGGTTGAGTTTAATGGTGGCGTTGAACTTTTCCAGGGTGATTTCGCTCAGCGCGGCTTCCACAGAAGCAACATCACTGGGAATTGCGCCAGGATAGGTATAAGTCAGCTCTACTGGGGGTTCCATGGTCGGTTCGGCAGTGGGGGCTTCAGTGGCTGCTTCGGTCGGCTCTGCGGCAGGGGCTTCGGTGGCGGCGGGTGCGCAGGCTGCCAGAATCAGGGAAGCAAGCATAACAAGAGTCACGAGCTTCAAAACTAAGTTATTACGGGACATGATTTATTCTCCTTCTTGAAAATGGGTAGTTTTATATCGTAGCGAATAAAGATGTATAAACTTTGTTCGGCAACCTCCTTGGCTCAGCCTTTCAGGCTTCCGATCAATGCACCACGGATGAAATATTTTTGCAGTGCGAGAAAGACGATGGCGATCGGTCCCATCGCAACAACCACCATTGCCATTCGGAGGGTTTGGGTGGGCAGTTCAACACTTGTCAGCAAGCCGGTGCTGGCATTGGATGTCAGGAACTCGGCGTTGCGCATGATGGCATAGAGCAGATATTGCAGCGGGAAGAGATTGGGATCGTTGATATAGAGCAGTGACAGCCACCAATCATTCCAGTAGAGCAGGATGGTGAACAACCCAACCGTCGCCAGTACCGGGGTGGAAAGCGGCAGAACGATCTGGAAAAAGATACGCCATTCGCTTGCGCCGTCCACCCGTGCCATATCAAGTATCTCTTGTGGCAGGCTGGAGAAGAACGAACGCAGGATAAACACGAACCATGGCACAACCAGGTACGGCAGGATCAATGCCAGGATATTGTCTTTTAAGTGCAAGACCTGGGTGACGACCAGATACGTGGGCACCAACCCGGCGCTAAAAAGCATTGTAAAGATCAAAATAAAAGAGAATGGTTTGCGCCACTTGAATTCCGGGCGCGAAAGTGCGTAAGCCAGCATGGACATCACCAGCAAACCGAGCAGGGTACCAACTACCGTGACAAAAATTGTCACCGCATAGGCGCGAAGCAACCGATCAGGATCCAATAGCAGGTACTCATAGGCTGATAGACTAAATCCCTGCGGCAAGAGGGAGTAGCCATTTTTTGCCAGGGCTTTTTCGTCACTCAAAGATGCTGCAATTACTACAACCAGCGGCAACAAGAAAAGGAAGCTGATGATCAACAAAATTACATTGACAAAAATCTGTGAAAGACTTTTTGAGAAGCGATAGAGGGAAAAGTGGCTGCGATTATTCATGGCAGGTTCCTAGAAAAGACTCTTATCCGGGTCAACACGCTTGACCAGCCAGTTTGCAAACAGGATGGTCAGGAAACCGATCAGCGACTGGTACAAGCCTGCTGCGCCAGCCATGCCAAAATCGCCCAGTTGACGCAAAGCCCGAAAAACGTAGGTGTCGATCACGTCTGTTGTCGCATAGAGTAATTTACTGTCGCGGGTCACGTAGTAGAACATGCCGAAATCTGCAAAGAAGATGCGCCCTACTGAAAGCAGGAAGTTGATGATGATGATCGGCGTGATCAACGGCAGAGTAATGCTGGTGATTTGTTTCCAGCGGCTCGCGCCATCCAACTCGGCGGCTTCGTAATATTCGGGGCTGATGCCCATCATCGCCGCCAGATAAACAATGCTCCAGTAGCCCGCGCCCTTCCATAGATTGGTGAGGGTCAGAATGCCGGGCCATAGGTCTGGCGATTTGTACCAATCGATGGGTTCCAGCCCCAGCCTCGTCAGGGTGACATTCATCAAGCCGTTGTCATAACTCAGCAGGGCAAAGCCGAACAACCCCACCACCACCCACGATACAAAGTACGGAAAGAACACCGCAGATTGATAAAAGCGCGCCAGCCATTTGGTGCGCACTTCATTGAGCAGCAGCGCTAATCCCAGCGAACCAACAATGCTGGTTGCAATAAAGATGCTGTTCAGAAAAACGGTGTTTACGGTGATGCGCCACGCCACTTTTGTAGTGAACAGGAATTCAAAATTTTTGAAGCCTACCCAGGCGCTATCCCATAAGCCCAGGTTGGCTTTAAAATTCTTGAACGCAATGATGATGCCTGGCAGCGGTAGGTAACTGAACACAATGACCAGCAAGATGCCGGGCAGGCACATCAACAGAAAGGTTCCGTTACGGCTCAGATCCCGCTTAAGCTGTGATAGCCAAGCGGACACAACGCCGGTCTTTGGAAGAGACAATGCTTTCTTTTTTTCTTGGGGTGTGTCAGTAAGATGTATCATGGATATGATGATAAGCGATTGCTGCGCCTAATTTCACCGAAGTTATAATCTTTTCAGCCGAATTTTAGGGCGCGTCTGCGCCATTTGGATGACACAAACACGCCATGTTATCTTCTCAATGACATAAAATATAGAATGGTCGCAGACCCTCGCTTTTGGGATTAATTTGTTTTCACTCCAATGCTTTTTCGGAGACATCGCTTTTATTTCCCCGTTTCAATACCCCGTCATCTATGTGTCACACAAAACACTTCTACAAATTATGCTGGCGTTTAACCTTGCAGATCAGCCTAAAAAGATATATACTAATAATATATATCGAAAGGACGCTATGGAAACCGCTAAACTATTTCAAAATGGAAAAAGTCAAGCTGTTCGCTTGCCAAAAGAATTCCGCTTTACGAGCGACCGTGTCTATCTAAAACGCATGGGCAACGCGGTAATCCTTCTGCCCTATGGAGCACCCTGGCAATCCCTGGTAGATAGCTTGTCGCTCTTCTCGCTTGATTTCATGCAAGAGCGAACCCAACCTCCCACCTCTGACCGCGAGTCCGCTTTCTCATGAAATACTTGTTGGATACCAACATCTGTATAGCGCTTATCCGTAACAAACCTGCTGCTCTTCTCCAGCAACTTACCTCTCATCAGCCGGGTGATGTGGGTATCTCCTCCATCACGTTGGCTGAACTTGTCCACGGTGCGGAGAAGAGTGCTCAGGTAGAGCGCAATATGTCTGCATTGCAACAATTTCTTCTGCCCCTTGAACTCGCGGATTTTGACCAAGGCGCTGCGCTTGCTTACGGAAAAATTCGAGCGGAATTAGAACGTGGTGGACAAATCATAGGTTCGATGGACATGCTTATTGCGGCACACGCGCTAAGCCTTGATGTTATTTTGGTTACGAACAATATGCGGGAGTTTCAACGTGTAAACGGCTTGACTCTTGAAGATTGGTTATCAGTATCCAGTTAATAAAAAAATCAAATCCATCATGCCGTCACTCCTCCCAAGCACTGAACTGACTCGCGCCTTGCGCCGCGCTTTGCAACATCTCTATGACCCGGTGGAACTGCGCCATAACCCTTTGCCAGTTTTGCTTGGGCTGGGAGCTCTTAACGACCCGGTGACGGATCTGCGCACCCTCATTACTGATTCCATTTCCACGCTTAAGCCTGCCCTGAACACTCCCACGAATTCCAACGCCCACCGCTATTATGACCTGTTGACCTATCGTTTCGTTGAGCAGATGAGCCAGAAAGAAGTTGCCAGGGATATGGCGCTCAGCCTGCGCCACCTGCAACGGCTTGAAGGACAAGCCTTGCGCGCGTTGGCAGAATCGCTCGCAGCCGAACACGGACTTGCCCTCGATTGGAATGGCGACGATGTCGAAGACGAGTCTGAAGCGCCCGATCAGGTACAACAGGAAATTGATTGGCTCAAGAAAACCTATCCGCTTCAAAAAGTGGATTTGCGCGAACTGCTGCGCCCGACTCTCGAAACGCTCGCGCCGCTCTTTCGGGCAAAGTCAATCACCGTCCGAGTGGATTTGCCTGATGATTTACCCCAAGCCATAGCCCACATCGTTCCGCTTCAGCAGGCGATTCTCCATCTCAGCGGGTTGATCGCGGAATCCTTTCCGGGTGGGACGCTAAGTGTGCGCGGCGCGTCCCAAGGCACCAGCGTGGAACTGACCTTTGCAGCGGAATCCGCTCAACAAAAGAAAACGAGCCTGCCCGCTGATCTTGCCAATGGCATTACCCTTACACATCAGGTTGTAGAAACTTGTGGCGGCACGTTGGTTACGGACTGGAAGCGCGGAAAATTCACCGGTGCGGTGAGGCTGAATGCCGGCGCACAAAAACCAGTTGTGTTGGTAGTGGACGATAACCAGGATACATTGCTATTGCTGGAACGCTATTTAGTCAACAGTCCCTATACCTTTGTCGGAACAAATCATCCTGCCCAGGCGTTAGCCCTGCTCGAACAGCGTCACCCGGCGATTGTCATTCTTGATGTCATGCTCCCTGAAACTGACGGCTGGAGTTTACTGGCGCAAGTTAAACAACATTCACAGGGAAGCAATCTGGCGGTCATCATCTCCACCATCCTGCCGCAGGAAAAATTGGCGAACATGCTTGGCGCCGACGCTTTTCTCAAAAAGCCATTTACGGCAAAACAATTATTTGAAGTGTTTGAAAAGTTGGGAATTTAATTTCGCAAACGAATATCAGAGCAATCTATGAAGCACGCGAAGCGAAGGGCGCTAAGAAAACCTTAGCGCCCGTTGTAGTTAATTTTTCTCCGGTGCGAGCACATTCATTAATGCTTCGGCGCATTCGAGTACACGCCTCGCCGAGAAGCCACCGCCGTATGCCACCGCCAGCGCATTACTTAACACCGGCTCGCCCTGCGGGTCACGTGCCGAGAGCATGATGACCGGCACATCACGCAGTTCGGGGAGTGTTTCGCGCACTGATAAGAATTGGAACCCATCCATGCGCGGCATGCTCACATCCAGCAGGATCAAATCTACTTTTTCATTTGCAAGCATCTCCAACGCCTGGACGCCATCCCCGGCGCGTAAGACACGATATTCAACTTCATCCGAATCAAGCATGCGCCGGTAGAGTTGACGCACCTCGGTATCATCATCTACCACCAAAATTGTTTCCACCGGCTTGCCCAGCGCATGGATGGCGTTCAGCAGCGCATCGCGGCTAACAGGTTTAATCAGGTAATCAGCCACGCGCAACTCTCCAGCACGTGGGTCTTTATCTTGCAGGGCGCACACCAGCGCGGGCACACCTTCCGGCAGCGCGCCTGGCGCCTTCAACTGCTCCAACGCGTTCTCGATGGGTGATTGGTTGATGAACAATGCTTGCGGGCTGATTTCCGCCATATCCTTCACCGCCAAATCCAGCGTTTCAAAAACAACAAGATTCGCATCGGTGGCATGGCGGCGCATAAGTTTTTGCAACACCGTGCCGCGCTCCACTATCACCAGCCGTGGGCGCGTGTCCACTTCGGGGAATTTGGTCACGTGGCGGATATCGTCATAGGATTGATACGGGTTGAACCATCGCATCAGGCTGACTGGTTCTGCAGCAGGTGTCGTCAGCGGTAGGCTGAAATAAAATGTCGTGCCATTCCCCGGTGTGCTTTCCACCCACATCTTACCGTCGTGCAATTCCACAAAAGCTTTGCTGATGCTCAGCCCAAGCCCAGTGCCGCCATATTTCCTGCGGATGGTGCCATCTGCCTGTTGGAATGGCTCGAACAATTTATTCTGACTCTCAATTGGGATACCGGGTCCCGTATCGGTGACGCTCACTTCCACTTTAGCCTGTTTTGCGGTTACCCGAATCTGTACTCCACCCTGTTCGGTAAACCGCCCGGCATTGCTGATGAGATTTAATAACACTTCACGAATACGGGTGGGGTCACACAAAATAAGCGGGAGTTCTTCTGATGCTTCTACTTGCAGGTATAGCTTTTTAGACTCGAATAACGGGCGGACAGCCATTACCGCAGCATCCACCAACTCGCGCAGGTTGACCTGTTCCTTCGAAAGCGCCATGCGGTCAGCATTGATCTGACTCAGGTCAAGCACATCATCGATCAACTCGGAAAGATGTGTACTGTTGCGCAGGATGACCTGCAAATCTGCGAGCAATTTGGGTGGGAGTTTGCCGTACACGCTCGACGACGTCAGCATTGTGCTGCTGAAACCGATGATCATGTTGAGCGGGGTCCGCAGTTCGTGGCTGACGTTGGCGACAAATTCCTGCTTGGCGCGGCGTTCCTCTTCAGCGATCAGGCGCAAGTTATGGGATATTTCATTTTGACGTTTGAGCTGGGCAGTAACCGCTCCCAAGTCTTGAATCGATTCTTCAAGTTTACTCTGGAGGGTTCGCGCCTGTTCCAGCGCTGCGGTGCTGGTGCGATAACTATCCCATGCCCATTGCAGGGTGTTCAGGAGCGGGTAGAGCGTTAGCCAGATCATGCCCCAGGTGGCGAACATGCCAATCGAAACGGAAACCTGTGTCGGTGGGGTAAGAAACGCCAAAATCTGAGGTGGGAAAAAGACCAATAAAACCGAAGCCGTTAATAGGGCGAATCCAGCCCAAATCCCCAACATCAGCGTACACAACCCCACCGGGATGATGAGCAGGAACAAGACCGCTTCAAGTTTGAGCAGGGTGGCAACTGTGAAAATGTAACCCCAACCAACAGAAACTACCAGAAGCGCCGCCCACAAGTAGGATGTCTTTGAGATTTGCCAGACCAGCGGGATGAGCGCGAACATGCCCGCTGCCAGCACAAGCCACCAGGCGGGTCGCGGCACGCGGATGGCAACCAACAATAATGCCAACCCCGCCGCGCCACAAACGGGCAATGTAAAGGTGACGGTCTGGCGTTGGACGTTACGCAGGATATTTTGCATATCCTGTGTCCATTCGGAAGGGTGTGTGGTCATAGGGGCTCGCTTTGAGAATTTGTTTGGTGATTATAACGTGCCCATGCCAGATAAAAATTTTTGGTGAAACGCTAATACTGAAGTTGCACCATTTGATGACCGGTAAACTCTGGAACAATAAAATTCACGTCATCGCCTGTTTGTGTAAATTCAAGTTCTGTACTTTCAGGAACCAGGGAAATTTTATTAATCGTTTCTTTGATTTTCAAAGTGACCGGGGTGTTCTGCAAAGGGAGCAGTTCTTCAATGATCTCCAATGGCTGCGGCGTGCCCCAGGTGATGCGCATGGCGCGGAAGGAGATGGGGGCATACAGGAGATGCGCGATATATCGTTTCTCGTTTTTCTGTTCCAGCAAATTGAAGCGCGCTACGCTGGGCAGGTTAGTCTGGACGGGAAGCCCGGCGGGGAAGCACAGTTTGAGCGCCGCGCGGAAAAAGTCGCGGTAAAGCGGTTGCGCCACCAACCGGTACTGGCTGAAAAGATTGTGTGCAAAATAGGCAATGCCGTTTCCGAAAATGGCGGCAGGGCTGGCGGTTTCCGGCGCATCTGGGGCGTGCTGGTGCGAACAGAAATGATCCCAGGTGCGGTTGAAGTATGGCACGCGCCGTTCCGCCAGCACCCGTGCGCTTTCGGTTTTGATTTCATAGGCGCCACCTTCAATCACAATAGGAGATTTCACGGGAACTTCCTGCGATAACTCGCTGGCAAACAGGTAATCGGGGTCATACGGTGAACGCCCATTCAGCGTTGCACCCGGATTCAGCGCGAAGGCATCTTTCGACTCATTGAGCAGCGCCGAACCTGCGGCGATGATGCGCCCGCCCTTCTTTAGGAATTTTTGCGCCTGTACCAGTTTGCCGGGGCTGAGTTCAAAGCCGTCCGGCAGGATGACCAATTCGTATTCATCCCAACTTGCCTGTTCATCAAGAATCACAAAAGGAATGTGGAGTTCAAGCAGCATGCGCGCCGCGCCTTCATCGTTGATGCGGGAAACATCCAACCCCCGCCATTCACTTTGATGAGACTCCGCGCTGACAATCGCAACCTGGGCGGCGGGGCTGATTTCTTTTGCCCAGGTTTCTTTGGTTTCCACTTCGACATAGGCTGAGCCAATTAAGGCATAAGTGTCCAGATTCATTTCGCCGCTCGGGTGTAACTGGTCACCAACCGAACATTTTGCCCCGTTCGCCAGCATGGCGGAACACTCATAACGGAGCGCCGCGGGACGTTTGAATCCGCCGAACTCGCCCCAACTGCCATGGAACTTGCCGGTCATGCCCAAGAATTCCCGGGGCTGGGTCATGGCATAACGCGCCGAAAGCGGAAAATGGTCATAGCCCCAGCCGCCTGTCGGCAGGGACTCGAGTTCAAAATGGCTGTTGAAAAAGTTGAACCCGTGTGCCCCGATGGGAATGTGCCCGCCGTTGTGAAAGACATGCGTATCGGCGCGTACACTGCGCACTGCGGCATTCGTTCGCCGATAATACTCCAGCAAAACTTGCTGAGCATAAGCCGCCATGTCCGCATCATTGGAGGGGTCCAGCCCCAGGCGGCGCATCTCGAGCAGGCTGGCGTGACTGTAATCATGGCGGGGAGCAATAATGTCCAAAAAAATGCCGTCGTTGTCAGCCCAAAGATTGACCACTTCTTCGATCTGCGCACACAGATAATCCAGATAGGGCGAATTGAATCGCATCAGGTTCCAGCCCGCTTTGAGCGGGTCTTTGCCCGCGCCATTTTTCCCGATGATAAGCCACTCAGGATGATTCAGCGCCATCCACTCATCAATGCCCGCCGAAAGGTAGATGGGACAACGAACGCCAATTTCGCGGCAGGCTTCGATTTGCTCGCCCAGCAAATCCCGTTTCAGGTGGGGGTGCATCCGCCCGACTTTGGTTGGAAAGTAACTAAGCCCATGATGGCATTTTGCGAACAAGGTAACGGAGTCAACGTGTCCGAGTTTGAGTGCATCCTGGAATTGGCTTTTTGAAAACTTTGCGCCAACATCCGGGATGTGTTCACTGGTGTGAAAATCGAGATGAACCTGGCGAAAGGGGAGTTGAAAAGTGCGTGCGGGGTTTGTGCTTTTCATGGGTGTATTTTCCTGAACGAAAAGTATATCGGTTTCGCCCACAATGATAACGATATTTCCTTGCCAAAAACCCGCCAGATTCACGACATGAAAGGCTCTACCTGAAACCTTTTCTGTATACTCATCACGATGAACGCCGCCCCTGCAATGGGGCGATTTTTACGACCTGGAGCAACCCATGACAAAAGTAGCAGACCGTTATCTCGAAGTTGACCCGTGGGCAGTGATCGAACACGGTTTTCATACAGACCGCACCCGCGTTTCCGAATCCATCTTTTCGCTGGGCAATGAATACATGGGCGTGCGCGGCTTCTTTGAAGAACCCTACAGCGGCAGCAGCCTGCGTGGCAGTTATCTCAACGGCGTGTACGAAGAAACACCCATTATCCATCCGCAATATTTCAAAGGACTTTCGAAGCGGCTGTGTTTCATGATCAACAACGTGGATTGGCTGCACACCCGCCTCAGTGTGGATGGGGAAACGTTGGATCTGGCAGTCAGCCAGATTAAAGATTTCGAGCGTCGGCTGGACCTGCGTCAGGGCACGCTCACGCGCACCTTCACCTGGCGCACCGCAACGGAAAAGGAACTACGCCTGACCTTTGTCCGCTTTGTCAGCATGGTCAATGCAAACCTGGGCTGCCTGCGCGTGACCATCCAACCGCTCAATTTTTCTGGCAACGTGGAGGTTGAATCTGGTTTGGATTTTTCCATCCCCTACGAACTGGAAGGGCAAAGTTTTTGGCACAGCACACGAGCTGAGTCGTTGACGAATGGCGCATCCATTCTCGCGCAGACTCGTTCCAGCGGTCAGCAGGTTTTTTCAGCATTTGAAATTCAATGTTCGCAAACGCTGGTTTCAAAACCCATCGAGAAAGAAAATTTTATCGGTCAGCAATTCACACTCTCTGTTAAACGGGGGCAAACACTGACATTTGACAAGTTGGCAGTCAACCATGCCGAGCGTCAGGCGGGAGTCTCACCTGATGAAGTTTGGAATCAGGGCATGACGGTTTTTCATGGCGGAATCGGCTTGGGCTTCGATCAAGCCCTGGAAGCGCAAGCAGGCTACTGGTCCGATGTTTGGAACCGGCTCGATATCTCCATTGAAGGTGATCCCGAAAACCAGCAGGGCATCCGCTTTTGCATTTTCCAACTTCATCAAACATATCACGGTGTCAATCCCGGCTTGAATGTCGGCGCAAAAGGATTGACGGGCGAGTTCTATTATGGCTGGACATTCTGGGACACCGAAACTTACTGCCTGCCATTCTACATGTTTAACAATCCCGCCGCCGCGCGCAACCTGCTCGGCTATCGCTATCACACCCTGCCGCAAGCCATCGAACGCGCACAACAACTGGATTGCCGCGGCGCGCGTTACCCGATGGGCACCATCGACGGCACCGAAAGTGTGGGCACCTGGCAACACGGCGATCTGGAAATCCATGTCAGTGCGGCTGTTTCTTATGGCATCTGGCATTACGTGAATGTAACGAACGACAAAGAATTTCTCTACGGGCAGGGCTTGGAAATGTTGATCGAAGTCAGCCGCTTCTTTGCCAGCCGCGGCGCGTGGAGTCCGCAAAATGGCGACTTCGGTTTCTGGGGCGTGATGGGCGCCGATGAATTTCACATGATGGTGCATAACAATGTTTATACCAACCTGATGGCAAAGAAAACCTTTGAATGGACTCAGGCAACCATCGCTGAAATGAAAACATCCGCACCTGAAGCGCTGACCGCCGCCATCGCAAAAACCAACCTCCAGCCAGATGAACTCGCAGATTGGAGTCACATGGCTGAGAAAATGCGCATCAACTACGATTCCGATACGCGCTTATTTGAACAACACGATGGCTATTTCGACATGCCGCACGTGGATGTGCGCCAAATCCCGCCCACGCAATTTCCCATCTACAAACATTGGGCATACGATTCCATTTTCCGCGTCAACCCGATCAAACAGCCCGATGTGCTCCTGTTCCTGTTCTTTTTCAGTCACGAATATCCGCTGGATGTCAAACAGGCAAACTACGAATTCTACGAAGCGCGTTGCAGTCACGAGTCATCGCTCTCGCCCGCCATTCATTCCATCATGGCGGCGGAACTCGGCAAACATGCCGAAGCCTACCAGTACGCCCTCCACGCCGCGCGGCTTGATCTCGACAACTACAACCGCAACACGCACGAAGGTCTGCACACCACCTCCATGGCGGCGGCATGGCTGAACATGGTCTACGGCTTTGGCGGTCTGCGCTCTGATGGCGCGGTGTTGAGTTTGAATCCGTCCCTGCCCAAAGACTGGCAGGCGTTCACGTTCCGCGTGCTTTATCGCGGTTCATTGCTTCAGGTAAAAGTGAGCCGCGATTCGATTTCCATGCAAACAGTGGAAGGCTCCGCCGTTTCGCTGGATGTGTTTGATCAGCGCTATGAAGTGGGTGCGGAACTCGTGAGCATACCGTTGCCGGATGAACGGCGGGGCGGATCATGACCAAGCCTGAGCCTGCTTCCGTTATCCAAGCCGTGATCTTTGACCTGGACGGGGTCATCGTTTCAACAGATGAATACCACTACCTGGGCTGGAAACGTCTCGCCGATGAGCTGGGCATTCCCTTTGATCGCCACATCAACGAACGCCTGCGCGGCGTCAGCCGTATGGAAAGCCTCGAAATCATCCTTGAAAAGGCAACGCAAACTTATACGGCTGACGAAAAACAGGCTTTTGCAGAACGCAAGAACGCCTACTACCGCGAGTTTTTGAATCAAGTCACTCCCAAAGACATCCTGCCGGGTGTGATGGAATTACTTGCTGAACTCAAAACAAAGCAAATCAAAATCGCCATCGGCTCCTCCAGCCGCAACACCCCGCTCATCCTGGCACAAATAGGTTTATCCGATTACTTCAACGCCGTGGCAGACGGCAACGACATCACTCGCAGCAAACCCGATCCCGAAGTCTTCCTGCTTGCGGCAGAACGGCTGGGTATTTCGCCATCAGCCTGTCTGGTTGTCGAAGACGCAGATGCAGGCGTAGAAGCCGCACTCGCCGCTGGCATGTCCGTGCTGGGGGTGGGAAGTGCATCCACCCACCCGCAAGCGACAAGCACGGCGCTAAATCTTATGGCAGTGACAGCAGAAGTGTTATCGGAGATAGGTTAGTTTTACACGCACTGGGGGAAATCAGACTTGCGATGACTTTATAGAGCGAACTCCATCTATAGAGTATGATATCAACAAAAAAGCGGCGGAGAATTCTCTCCGCCGCCTACGTTGCCGCCTACGCTCGCTTTCTAAATTTATACCCGTATCCATGATATATACCCCGCTGGACAAATTCGCTTGTGGTTGTGAGATAGAAATTGCTCGAAAGTAGCAGATTATAAAAAGTGGTTGCAAGTGCAACCAGTCATCTAGA
>Ga0172373_10002503_pt1 | contig 27982 bp, 25 predicted proteins | sample Lak10m_2_FD_114546 | JGI IMG/M metagenome (GOLD analysis project Ga0172373, IMG submission 114546) | Freshwater microbial communities from Kabuno Bay, South-Kivu, Congo - kab_092012_10m | ecosystem: Environmental > Aquatic > Freshwater > Lake | place: Democratic Republic of the Congo...
CGAATAAGGCTTCCCTCGCGGCCCTGGCCCGGTGCCTGCGGCCCTTCATCCCCTGCTTGTTTCTTGTGTGGCAGATGGCGCCCGCCCCGTTGCGCGCCCAGGATGCCATTCCCGAGGGCGGCTTTTTTCCTCCCGGCGCCGTGCCGGAGGTGAAACTGGAAGCGCGCACGCTGAGCTACTACCGCCCCGGCCTTGTGCTGGGCCCGGCCCTCAAGGGCGGCGTGCCCCTGCAAACCTTCGAGAACCGCTTGCGCGAGGCCCTGGCCCTGGCCGGCACCCTCAAGTTGTGGCAAGGCCAACCCGCCACGGATCAGGTGAGCGGAGCCGAGGCCGCCAGCCTGGTGCGTCTGGAGGAGAGAGTGGCGGACAAGGGTGCGCGCCTGGACCTTGCCCTGGTGAATGTGAGCGGCGGCGATCCCGTGGCCGACTGGCAGGTGCCCCTGGGTGCCGATGCCGAGCAGCGCGCTTTGGACATGGCCCAGGAGATTCTGCTGCTGCTCACGGGTTACAAGGCGCCTTTCGCCTCGCGCCTGCTCTATGTGCAGCCGGATCGCGGCGGCACTCAATTGGTGCTGGCCGACTTTTTCGGCGAGGACCGTCTGGTGCTCAGCCGCGGGGGCAAGACCCGGGTCATGCCCGCCTGGTCGCCCAACGGCCGCTTCTACGCCTGGACGCAGGTGCATCCGGAGCGTGGGGCGGACATCTGGGCCGGTCCCGTGGCGGGTGGCGAGGCGGAGCTGATCCTGGGTGGCCGGGAATCGGAGGCTGCGCCTGCCTGGTCCCCCGACGGTCGCTGGCTGGCCTGTGCCGCCACCGTCAACGCCAACACCGACATCTACCTCATTCCCATGGATCCCGCCAGCGGGCGGCGCAACGGGGAGCCCCGTCGCCTCACGCGGCACGCAGCCATCGACACCAACCCCACCTGGTCCCCCGACGGGCGCCATCTGGTCTTCAGCAGCGACCGCAGCGGCAGCCTGCAGCTTTACAGCATCACGGCGGATGGCATGGACGAGCAGCGCATCAGCTTCATCGGCACGGGCAGCGACTGCCCAAGCTGGTCGCCGGATGGAGAGTGGATCGCCTTCATCAGTCGGGAACGCAATGGCTGGCAAGTCTTTCAAATGCGCCCGGACGGCAGCGACTGGGTGCGTCTCACCGACGAGGTGGGCAACCACTTCGACCCACGGTGGTCGCCGGATGGCCAGCATCTGGCCTACACCTGGAAGAACGAGGTGTGGGTGATGATGGCCGATGGCAGCGGCAGGCGGCAGATCAGCCGGGGCGGGGGTGAGAACCCCTCCTGGGAGCCGGTGAAGCTGGATTAGCCCATCGCGGCGCGTTTCTCTTATAGGTGATCCTCCTCTTTGGCCGAGTGCACGAGGTACCGTCGCTCGTGTTCACTTCGGAGCTTCCGATAGGATTTGGACAAGCGAAGCGAGTTCTGGGCGCCCGTGTGGTTCAGGGTCGCGAGTGCGAGATTTTGGGGTGAGGCGTGATTCCATGGTCGAAAGCGTGTTCAAGACTCTTGCAAGAGGGCGAGACACGCGTGTGTGGGGGACGCGCCTTTGGGATGTTTATGCGTGAGGTTGAAAGCGTGAGACGAACTGCCTGTTCCATGGCTTTTGCCGGCCTGATGCTGCTGGCAGGTTGCGCCAGCCGCAAGGAGATCCTGGGTTTCCAGGAGGAACTGAGCTCCATCCGGGGCACCGTGGAGCAGGTGCAAGCGCGCCAAAGCGACCAGGACAGCCTGCTCATCGGGCGGGTGGAATATCTGAAGGAGCGCTTCCGCGATACGGAGAGCGTGTTGCGCGTGCTCAAGGCGGATCAACTGCAGGGCACGGAGGATCTGCGCGGGCTGATCACGGAAGTGCGCAGCACGCTGGAGGATGCCCAAACCTACAACCGCCGTCTGGCACAAAAAGTGGACGAGTTGAACCTCATCCTGGCCCGGCAGGGCTTGCGCCAGGAGCGGGACAGCCTGGCCCTGGCCGATCCCTCCTGGCTTTACAACCAAGCCAGCCTGGATCGCGTGCGTGGCCTGCCCCAACTGGCCCGCGCGGGGTACCGCGAGTACCTGACGCGCTTTCCCAAGGGTGAAATGACGGCTTTCTGCCGCTACTGGATTGGGGACACCTGGCTTTCCGAACAGCAGCCTGACTCGGCCCTGGGCCAATATCAGGCCTTTGAGAAGCAGCATCCGGACCACGCCCAGGTGCCCGCCTCCATGTTGCGTCGGGCGATGATCCTGGCTGGCAAGGGGAAGAAGGAGCAGGCGCGCCAGGTGCTGGAGGCGGTGCGCAGCCGTTGGCCCCAGCGTCCAGAGGCGGAAATGGCCAAGGAACGCTTGGTGGAACTGGGCCACTAAGCGAGTCCGCGCCGAAACAGGCGTGAGTTTTCGAAAAGAACCTGTTCCCAATGCCCGCGGTTAACGCTGCCGTTAACGCTGGGCCGCCATGCTTCCCCCATTCCCAAGGGGGTGGAGGCGCGGCGGTGGCTTCTCCCTTCCACGGGAAGGGTGGGCCGGCGGCACCCCCGTCCAGTCCCACAACACGGGCATCTTGTGGCTTTTTACAAGTGGTCGTAGTGAAGCCCCCGGCAACGGGGGCTTCGCATTTTCCCACCTGTGGCATGAAGCTCCCAGACACCATGCCGTTTGCACTTTCCTACCTTTGCCACCAACACGATCACCAAGCGATCAAGGAGCGGGATGTCCTCCCCTGAAAGCACCGCCAAGAGCAAGGCCCCTGCCGCGAATCCCACGGATCTCAAGGCTTCCCAGGGCCTGAATCACAGCACCGAGCCGCCCGCCGGCAGCTTTGCATTCCACAAGTGGCACAGGGTCACCGCCGCGTTGGTCTTCCTGGCCGCGCTGGCGCTTTACTTCATCACCATGTCCCCCACCACCAGTTTCTGGGATTGCGGCGAGTTCATCGCCTCGTCCTACAGCCTGTCGGTGCCGCATCCTCCTGGCGCGCCTTTCTTTCTCATGCTGGGCAGGCTCTTCACCATGCTGCCCCTCTTCGAGGACATTGGCGCGCGGGTGAATTTCATCAGCGTGTTCACCAGCGCCCTGACGGTGCTGCTGCTCTATCTCACCACCGTGCACCTCATGCGCTTCTGGAAGCCCGTGGAGCGCATGGGCTGGCAGGAACTGGCGGGAGCGGCCATCGGCGCCCTGGCCTTCATGGCCACGGACACCTTCTGGTTCAACGCCGTTGAAGCGGAAGTCTACGCCATCAGCATGCTCTTCACCGCCCTGGTGGTGTGGCTGGCCTTCGTGTGGCACGACCTGGAGCTGCGCGGCCACCACGACGGGGATCGCATCCTTCTGCTCATCTTCTACATCATCGGCCTGGCCATCGGCGTGCACTTGCTCAATGTGCTGGCCCTGCCCATGGTCTTCCTGGTGGTGTATTTCCACTGGCAGGAGGGCAGGGCTTTCCGTCTGGAGCACTTCCTGCTCTTCTGGGGTCTGTGCACGCTCAGCATCCTGCCCATTTATCCAGGCGTGGTGCTGTGGCTGCCCAAGCTCATCAAGGGGCTTGAGAGTGTGGGCGGGCCGTGGATGGCCTTGGCCGGGCTGCTCTTTCTGTTGGGAACCCTGGCTTTCCTGCACCACCTGGGGCGTCGCAAGAGCAGCCAGGCCCTGGCGCTGGCCTCCGCCGGCCTGCTGCTTGTGATGCTGGGCTACCTGAGCTATGTGATCATCCTGGTGCGCAGCGGTCTGAATCCGCCCCTGGACGAGAACGACCCCCAGACCCTGACGGGCCTCATCTCTTACCTCAGCCGCGAGCAGTATGGCAGCGAGTCCATCGTCACCCAGCTGCTCAACCGCAAGGCGGACTTCCTGGGCTACCAGATCCACCACATGTATGTGCGCTACTTCAACTGGAACTTCATCGGGCGGGACATGGCCAGCGGGGCCTGGAACCTGCAGCTCTTCGGGCTGCCCCTGCTGGTGGGACTGTGGGGCCTGGGCGCCCATGTGGCCAGGGACTGGAAGCGCGCCTTCACCGTGGGCAACCTCTTCCTGCTCACCGGCCTGGCCATTGTCATCTACCTGAACCAGGAGAATCCCCAGCCCCGGGAGCGCGACTACGCCTATGTGGGCTCCTTCTACGCCTTCGCCCTGTGGATCGGCCTGGGCGCCTGGGTGCTCATCCAGGACCTGGGCAAGGCGGCCAAGGGAATGGGGCGCCCCGTGCAGGTGCTCACCGCCGTCCTGCTCTTCATCTTCCTGCCCCTGCACATGACTCGCGCCAATTACTTCTGGCACGACCGCAGCGGGAATTATGTGGCCCAGGACTACGCGCGCAACGCGCTGGCCACCCTGGAACCCGACGCCATCCTCTTCACCAACGGTGACAACGACACCTTCCCCCTGTGGTACCTGCAAATTGTGGAAGGCTTCCGCACGGATGTGCGCGTCATCAACCTGAGCCTGTTGAACACGGGCTGGTATGTGAAGCAGCTGCGCGATGAAAGGCCCACCGTGCCCTTGAGCCCGGAATTCGACGACGCCATGATCGCCTCCTGCATCGACGGCACGGGCGATGAAGCCTTCAGCTGGCGCTACTGGGGCGCGGACTTGTGGGCCGGCGCGCCGGTGCCCCCCTTCACCATGCCCATGCAGGGATTGACGGGCGGCCCCTACCTCATCCGCGTGGATCCGGTGATGGCCATTCCCATGGGCGACGGCAAGAAGGAGCCCAATTTCCTGCGCGTGCAGGACCGCATGATCCTGGAGATCGTGCGCGCCAACCAGTGGAAGCGGCCTGTCTACTTCGCAGTCACCGTGGCCCGGGACAACTTTGTGGGCCTGGACCGCAACTTGCGCATGGACGGTCTGGCTTACCGGGTGATGGACACGCCCCAGACGGAGAACTACCTGGACACGGCGGTGATGAGCACCAAGCTGGACATCCTGGTGCAAAACCTGCGCGGCCTGGACGACGCCGGTGTTTACTACGACGACAACATCCAGAAACTGGTGCAGAACTACCGCAGCGCTTTCATCCAGCAGGCCATGGAGCTTGACGGCCAGGGCCAGCGCGCCAAGGCGCTGGAGACCCTCAACCGCATGGACAAGTTCTTGCCCGAGTCCGTGGTGCCGGCCATCAGCCCCGTGCTCACCCTGCAGCTTGGCCTGCTCTTCGAACGACTGGGCAATCCCCAGGCCTTGCGCAGCCGACTTGAGGCGGTGGAGAAGCTGAAGCTGAGCCAGGAGGAGCGCTTCTATCTGGGCAGCTACTGGATCAGTCCCCTGAAGGAGTTGGAGCGCGGACTGCCCATCCTGGACAGCCTGTCCCAGGAGGATCCCAGCCAGCAGGTCCGTCTGCAGACGGCCATGTTGCTGGAGAGCCTGGGCAAAGAGCAGCCTGCCGCCCTCAAGGAAGCCGAATCCCGGTATCAGCGCGTGCTGCTGGACCAGCCCAACATGCCTGAGGCCGTGGGTGGCCTGGTGCGCGTGCTGAAGGCGCAGGGGGATTCCGCCGGCGCCAACAAGCTGATGGACCAGTGGTTGCAACAAGGCGCGGCGGCCTCCCAGGCCCTTGCGCCTCCGCCCGCACCAGCTCCCGCGCCCACGGGCGCGTCGGCCGCCACCGGGCGGCCCGTCGTGGACCGGTGAGCAGAGAGCAGGCGGCCAGCCCCGATTCGCGGCAGCGCCGGGTGTGCGTGGTGATTCCCCACGCCGGCGGCGAAGCCATCCTGGCGGCCTGCCTGGACTCCTTGTCCGCCGTGCGGGACCGCTGCCGCGTGCTCCTGGTGGACAATGCCAGCCCGGACGCCAGCGTGGCCATGGTGCGGCGGGACTTTCCCTTCGTGGAGATCCTGGCGCAGCAGCACAATCTGGGCTTCGCCGGCGGCTGCAACGAAGGCCTGCGGGAGGCTTTGGCGGACAGCGCCTGCGCCTACGCCGTGCTGCTCAACAACGACACGGAGCAGGACGAGGGCTGGCTGGACGCGCTGGTGTCCACCATGGACGCCAACCCCGGCCTGGGGGCGGCCCAGCCCCGCTTGTTGTCCATTCCCTTCCCGGGACGCCTGGATTACAGCGGCGCGGCGGGCGGCCTGATGGATGTCTACGCCTTTCCCTTCGCTCTGGGCCGCGTACTGGGCGACATCGAGGCGGACGGAGAGAACTGGCAGGAGGCCCGCCTGTTGGCCTGGGCCTCGGGCACGGCCTGCATTCTGCGCAGCGATGCCCTGCGCGAGGTGGGCCTGCTGGAGGAGAGCTTCTTCATGCACATGGAGGAGATCGACCTGGACTGGCGCCTGCGCCTGGCGGGCTGGAGCATCGCGTCGGTGCCGCAGAGCCGGGTGCGTCACCACAGCGGCTTCAGCCTGGGTGCGGAGTCGCCGCTGAAGGTGTACCTGAACCACCGCAACAGCCTGCGCATGATGGTGCGCAACGCGGGCCGGGGCACACTGGTGCGGCGACTGCCACTCCGCCTGATCTTGGACGGCGCGGCCCTCCTGTCCTATCTGGCGGGTGGAAAGCCCGGCCACGCCTGGGCCGCCCTGCGCGGCGTGGGCGGATGGCTGCGCCGCCTGCCCCGAGACCTGCGCGCGCGCCGGAGCATCCAAGCCCTGCGCCGGGTGTCGGAGGCGGATGTGCAGGCCCTGCATTTTCCAGGCAGTGTGGCATTGGCGGCGCGCCTGGGCGGACGCCGCACGGTGGTGGACCTGGGCTGGTTGCCCCCCAAGGTGGAGCAGCGTGTGGAGAGACGGCATGGCTGATGTGCGACTGAGCGTGGTGATTCCGGCCTGGAACGAGGAGCGCCGCATTGCTCCCAGCCTGCGCCGCAGCGTGGAGGTGCTGCGCCAGCTGGTGCCCTCCCACGAGGTGCTGGTGGTGGACGACGGTTCTGGCGACCGCACCCTGGAGGTGGCCCGGGAGGCGGCCGGTGCGGCCCACCTCTTCACCGGGCTCACCAACGGGCTGAACCTGGGCAAGGGCGGCGCCGTGCGTCGGGGCATGCTGGAGGCCCGGGGAGATTTCATCCTCTTCTGCGATGCGGACGAATCCACTCCCATGGCCATGCTTGAGCACTTCCTGCCTTCCATGGACAAAGGTGAGGCGGTGATGATCGGCACGCGCAAGAACCGCCAGGCCGTCATCGCCCGTCACCAGCCCTGGCTGCGCGAGACCATGGGCAAGGGATTCACCCTGCTGGCCCAGACCCTGGCCGGGGTGCAGGTGACGGACTTCACCTGCGGCTTCAAGATGTTCCGGCGGGACGCGGCACAGGAGATCTTCTCCCGCCAGACCATCCACAACTGGAGCTTCGACGCGGAGATCCTCTTCCTCGCCCGCCACCTGGGGTACGCCATCACGGAGATTCCGGTGACCTGGACCAACGACGAGGACACGCGCGTGCGCCTGCTGCGCGACACGGCGGGCAGCTTGAAGGGCCTGCTGCACATTGCCGCGCGCCGTGCGCGGGGGGCCTATGGGCCTGGGCGCGCCGGAGGGGCCTGATCCCGCTCCGGTGTGCGGGTGGATCGCATCGCCTGATCCGTCGCCTGCCCTTGGCGGGTTGAAGGGATCCGCTCCGGGCGGGCACCACGCAGAGCCAAAGAAGGCGCACATCACCCAACAGTTCACAAGAGTCGGTCCACGGGGACGCGGAGAAAGGCCAGGGAACGCATGACTGACGGAAGCGCGGAAGGGAGCAGGAACGCGTCCATGGAGCCCAGGGCCGACTTCGCATGCGTCCCGCTGCGCGTGGGATCCCGCCGCTTCCAACTGGACCTGATCCTGGTGCTGATCGTGGCGCTGGGCGCCATGTGGCGCCTGAACGGCCTGGACTGGGGCTGGACGGACTTTGATCCGTCCCGACCCGGCGCCACTGGCCCGGGCAGCTTCTACGCCTTCCATCCCGACGAGGCATCCAACATCCGCGCCGCCCGCCTCTTCACGGAATCGGATTCCTGGCGCCCCACGGGTGAACTCTACGGCGAGAAGGTGGACTACAGTCTCTACGGCGCCACCACCATTTACCTGCACACGGCGGTGGTGAAAACAGCCGCGGTCCTGGGCGGCTTCACGCCCTTCGATGAAAAGGATCCCCGCAGTTTTCGCGCCACCTGGCTTGCGGTGCGTTGGTTGACGGCCCTGCTGGGCCTGGCCTGCATCCCCCTGCTCTACTGGGGGGCCTTCTCACTCCATGGCCGGGGAACGGCCCGCCTGGCGGCCCTGCTGCTGGCGGGTGCCGCCTTCCACGCCCAGAGTGGACGCTTCGGCACGGTGGACATGCCCATGGTGGCCTTCATCCTGTGGAGCTTCGCCCACAGCGCCCGCCTGCTCACCCAGCCCCGCGCGCCGCAGCTCTTTCTTGGCGGCAAAGTGAAGGTGGACTGGGACCTGGTGCTGGCCGCCCTGGCGGCGGGTTTGGCGGTGAGCACCAAGATCAACGCGGCACTGGTGGCTCTGCCCCTCATCGCCGCCGAGCTCATGCGCGATGCCCTGCCCGCGGGCGCTGGACCCCGCGCACGGGCCCTTTTCAGGCGCCTCTTCGGGCTGCGGCTGGTGGGGGCCGGCGTGGGCGTGGTGGCCGTCTTCTTCCTCTTGAATCCCTACGCCTTCCTCGACTGGCGCACCTATCTCTTCGCCGACCACGCCTTCGGCCTGGTGCACATCTTGAAGAATGTGCGTGGCGAGTTCTATTACCCCTTCCAGATCCAGTTCCAGGACATCTCGCCCTTGCCCTTCCTGGTGGGGAATGTGCTGTGGTGGGCGGCCGGCCCCGCGCTGCTGCTGGCCGCCGTGGCCGCACTGCCATGGCTGGGGTGGAAGCGACGCCCGGCGGATGGCATGCTCCTCGTGTGGTTCGTGCCGGGCCTGTTGCTCACCGGCGGTGCGAAGATCCTCTTCATGCGTTATGCCCTGCCCTTCCTGCCGCTGCTGGCCTTGCTGGCCGCTGTATTCCTGATGGACCTGCAGCGTGCGGCGCGCGCGCGATCCCGCCTGGCGGCGGGGATGGCCTGGCTGCTTGTGGCGGCGGTGGCCCTGCCATCGCTGGCGTGGACGGCAGCCCTGGCCAGCGTGCACAATCGCGAGGACAGCCGCATCGCCGCTGGACGCTGGCTGGCGGCCCACCTGCCCGAAGGGGCGGCCCTGCTGCACGAGCGCAGCGCGAACTCCATCAAGCCCGTGATCCACATGCCGCGCTACCACAATGTGTGCATGGAGATCCCCAAGGTGTACCATGCCACCGGCGCCACGGAGGGGGAGAAGCTGGATTTCCTGGGCGACCGCCTGCGCCAGGTGGATTGGGCGGCCATCCTGGAGGCCAACCGCAAACTGGGTTACGACCGTTGCCGCCAGTTTCCCGCCGAGCGCCGTTTTTATGAAGAGCTCTTCGCCGGCCGGCTGGGCTTTGTGACGGACACGGTGTTCCAAAGCCTGCCCCAGGTGGCGGGCCTGCGCGTGGACGACCAGGCCGCGGAATTCAGCCTGCGCTACTATGACCACGACGAAGTGCATGTCTTTCGCAAGACGGACCCCGCCGCTCTGGAAGCGGGCATCGCCCGCCTGAAGGAGGAGATGGCCTCCACGCCTGGCACGGCGGACGAGAAACTGGCCCGCCTGCACGGGTTGTTGGAGAAAGGGGATCTGGAGGGCGCCCGCGCCGCCGCCACCACCCTGCTGCAGGAGGCGGATGTGGCGCAGCGCGCAGGCAGCAATGTGGCCACGGGCCAGGCGGCGGCCCTGCAAGTGCTGGCCGAGGCCTACGAGCGATCGGCCCAGGGTCTCATGGCAGTCGGCCGGAACACCGAAGCCACGCCCCTTCTGCAAGAGGCGGATCGCCTGCACTCCCAATCCGTGCAGTGGCCCAGCGCCCCCGTGGGCATGGAGGGCCGTCTGGCCCAGTGGCTGCGTTTCCGTGCCCGGGTGATGGGCCCCGAAGCGGCCCGGGATCTGGCGCTGCAAGCCAGCCAGGCGGGTTTGGCCGGGCCGGGCCTGCAGGCCGTGGTCCAGGAGCTGGGGTTGAAGCTGCCGGTGTCGCCACCTGTGGGGCAGGCTTCGGTGGACGCGGAGAAGCCGTGAGATCCGCGCTGCGCCGAGCTGCCCTCCCCCTAGCCTTGCTGTTGGTCTTGATGCTGGTTGGGGCCTGTGCGCGGCCGGAAGCCACGGGGGATGCCTGGACCATCACCGTGCTCGCCGACAGTTCCCGCCATGCGGCCCTGACTCCCCTGCTGGATGACCTCTTCGCCCAACGCTGGATCAGTCCCCGGCCCGAGCGCCGCCTGAGCTGGCGCTGGGGGGACGCCGCCCATCCCGACGCGTCACTGGGCGCGCGCAATCTTCTGCTCATCCATGACGGTGTCGCCGCCGGTCCGGTGGCGCGTCTGGTGGACGAAGTGCTGGACGCGGCCCAACGCGACCGTGTGCGCAAGGAGGAGAGCTTCCTCTTCCACAAATCCGAGGCTTTCGCCCGGGGACAATTGCTGCTCATCCTGGCCGCCCCCGGGGCCGCCAGTTTCCAGCGCCAGTTCCGCTCGGCCGGTGAAGGGCTGCGCCTTCCCTTCGTGGAGCACGAGGAGCAGTTGGCCCGCGCCGGCCTGCGCCACAGCGCCCTGCAACAGTCCCTGGAAGACAGCCTGGCCCTGGCTTGCGGCTTTCGTCTGGCCATTCCCGACCACTGGTTCGTCATCCAGGGAGCGGAGGACCCCGCCTTCATCCGTTTCCGCAGCCTGGATCCCGACCGCTGGATTACCGTGCACTGGGTGGACGGACTGGATTCCATGGCCCTGAGCCCGGCGGCTCTCCTGGCGGTGCGCCAGCGCCTGGGTGCCGCCTACCTGGACAAGGACATCAGCCAGCCACAGCCCTTGCGCGTGGACACCCTGCGTATGAACGGACTGCGCGCCACGCGGCTGGAGGGCCTGTGGAATTCCCCCACCTTGCCCGGCGCATCCTTTCTCTTCCACGCCGTGCATGTGCCTGGCGCGCGGGGCCTGTCCCAGGGGCGCACCTTTTATATTGACGCGACGGTGGCCCGGCACGAAGGCCCCTTGTCACCCTTTTTGCATGAACTGGACCTCCTGGTATCCACCTTTGCGGGCACGGACGCCGAGGGCCGGCCGGTGGGACCCCTGCAGCCAGAGGAGAGCGTGGAATGAGTGCCCGGGTGCTGATTCTGATGGGGTCGGAGAGCGACCGCGCCGTGTTTGAGGCCTCCTTGCCCTGGTATGCCCACTTCGGCATCGAGGCAGAAATGAAGATTTCCAGCGCCCACCGCAACCCGGAGCAGACCGCCCGCCTGGCGCGGGAGGCGCGGGAACGGGGGGTGGCCGTGCTGGTGTGTGGGGCGGGCATGGCGGCCCACCTGGCGGGAGCCGTGGCGGCCCACAGCACACTGCCTGTCATCGGCGTGCCGCTGGACGCCTCTCCTTTGGGGGGCCTGGACGCCCTGTTGGCCACGGTGCAGATGCCTGCGGGCATTCCCGTGGCCACGGTGGCCATCGGCAAAGCGGGGGCCATCAACGCCGCTGTTCTGGCGGCGCGCATCCTTTCTGTGGGCGACGCCGACCTGGCCCGGCGCCTGGACGCCTTCATGGAGGCGGGAGCCCGTCTGCCTTGATGGACACCTTCCCCGCCACCCCGGAGGCTCGGCCCCGCATCCTCCTGGTGGGTTGCCACGGTCGCCTGGGCCAGCACCTGTTGCGCGTCTTGCTGCCCCAGGCCGAGGTGCTGGGGCTGGGGTTGGAGGATCACAGTTTCGTGGCCCATGCGGGCTTTCACTATGCTCCCCTGCGCGGAGTGTCGCGTCGGGAGATCCTGCCGCACATGCGGAACTTTCGGCCCCACGCGGTGATCAACGCCGCCGCCTTCACGGATGTGGATGCCGCGGAGAGTCGCAGGGAGGAGTGCTGGCGCGCCAATGTGGAACTGGTGCGCAGTCTGGTCGCCTGTTGCCGGCCCCACGGACTCTGGCTGGGGCATGTCTCCACGGATTATGTCTTTGACGGCCAGTCCGGGCCCTACCACCCGGACGATCTGCCCGCCGCCCGGGGCGTCTACGCCCAGAGCAAACTGGCGGCGGAGAACGAAGTGCGCGGAGGCGGCTTGCCCGCCGCCATCTTCCGCACCATCGTGCTCTACGGCAAGGCGTTGAATGTGAAGCCCGACTTCTTCGAGTGGGCGCTGCGCGAGCTGAAGGCCGGACGCCCCCTGCGTGTGGTGACGGATCAGGTGGGCAGTTGCTGCTGGGCGATGGATCTGGCCCGGGCCATGGGACAGGCACTGATGCTGCGGCGCACGGGCATCTTCCACGCGGCGGCCCGGGGCCGGCTGAGTCGCCATGCCATGGCTGTGACCCTTGCGCGGCTTGCGGGGCTGGACGAGACGCTGATCCGTCCCATCCTCACGGCGGAACTGGGACAGGCGGCGCCCCGCCCCCTGGCGGGCGGGCTTGTGGTGGAGGAGACGGAGCGCGCGCTGGACCTGCGCTTTCCGGAGATTGCCGAGGCCCTGCGGGCCTGGCTGGACGACCAGCCCGACATGTGGCTGAGCAACTGACCGGCGGCGCCGGTTTCAAACACGGGAAATGCCCATGAGACCCCAACGGGTGCTGGTGGTGGTGCCCACCTACAACGAGGCGGAAAATCTGGAGGCGCTGGCCCGCCAGGTGCTGCTCCAGGACGAGCGTCTGGAGTTGCTGGTGGTGGACGACGGCAGCCCCGATGGCACGGGCCGCCTGGCCGACGGTCTGGCCGCCGCCGATTCCCGCGTGCATGTGTTGCACCGACCGGGCAAGATGGGCCTGGGCACGGCTTATGTGGCGGGTTTTCGCTGGGCCATCCAGCAGGGCTTCGACGCGGTGTGCGAGATGGACGCGGACTTCTCCCACGACCCCGCCGTGCTCAAGGACTTCCTGGTGGCCATCGAGGAGTGCGATCTGGTCATCGGCAGCCGCTACAAGACGGGCATCAATGTGGTCAACTGGCCTCTGTCGCGCCTGCTGCTTTCCTACGGTGCCAGCCTTTACACGCGCTGGATCACAGGCATGCCCGTGCGGGACGCCACCAGCGGCTTCAAGTGCTTCCGGCGCACCACGCTTGAACAACTGGACCTGGGCCGCATCCACAGCGGGGGTTACAGCTTCCAGATCGAGGTGAACTTCATGGTGTGGCGCAAAGGCCTCAGCATCCGCGAGGTGCCCATCATCTTCGTGGACCGCCTGCAGGGCCACAGCAAGATGAGCAAGGCCATCGTGCGCGAGGCCATCTGGATGGTGTGGAAACTGAAACTGCGCGCCCTGTTGGGCCGCATCTGAAGGACGGGACATGGCACAGACGAGCCCCATGGAATTCGAAGCGCCGGTGGTGGCGCTGGAGCGTCAGCTGGAGGAGATGCGGGCCAACTCCCGCGTGGACCTGCGCCAGGAGATCGCCAGCCTGGAAGCCAAGCTGGCCCGCCTGAAGGAGGAGACCTACGGTTCCCTCTCCTGCTGGCAGACCGTGCGGGTGGCACGGCATCCCCAGCGCCCCTTCACGCTGGACTACCTGCAGCGCATCAGCCCGGATTTCACCGAGCTGCACGGCGATCGCGCCTTCGCCGACGACCACGCCATCGTGGCGGGCTTCGGCCGCCTGGGCGGACGCAGCGTGGCTCTCATCGGGCATCAGAAGGGCCGGGACACGCGCTCCAACATCTACCGCAACTTCGGCATGCCCCAGCCCGAAGGCTATCGCAAAGCCCTGCGCGTAATGAAGACCGCCGAGCGTTTCGGGCGCCCCATCATCACGCTGGTGGACACACCGGGCGCCTATCCCGGGTTGGGCGCGGAGGCGCGTGGCCAGGCCGAGGCCATCGCCCGCAACCTCTTCGAGATGGCCCGCCTGAGAGTGCCGGTGATCACCGTGGTCATCGGCGAGGGAGGCAGCGGTGGCGCCTTGGCCCTGGCTGTGGGGGACCGCATCCTCATGTTGGAGCACGCCATCTACAGCGTCATCAGCCCGGAGGGCTGCGCGTCCATCCTCTTCCGCGACGCCGGCCGCGCCCAGGACGCCGCCGAGGCCATGCGCCTCACCGGCCCCAACCTCATCAAGATGGGCGTGGTGGACGAGCTGGTGCCCGAGCCCACGGGCGGCGCCCACCACGACTACGACGCCGCCGCCATGAGCCTGAAGGAGGCCGTGGTGCGCCACCTGGACGAGCTGGAGACCCTGGATCCCCAGGAACGCATCACCCGTCGCGTGGCCAAATTCGAGGCCATGGGCATCTATGAGGGCTGAGGCGCCCCTGCGCGAGGTGTGCCGTTTGCGCGTGCGCTACGGCGAGACGGACCAGATGCGTTTCGCCTACCACGGGCACGCGGCGGTGTGGTTTGATCAGGCGCGCACCGAGCTGCTGCGCCTGAGCGGCCACAGCTACCGCGACCTGGAGGAGCAGGGCTTGTGGTTGCCCGTGCTGGCCCTGCAGGTGAACTATCACCTTGCCGCCACCTACGATGACGAGCTGGTGCTGCACGCCGCTTTCCGCCCGGTACTCAAGGGTGGCCGCGCCTCGGATATCCAGTTCGCGATTCTCTACGAAGCCTGGCGCGGGGGCGAGTTGTGTTACACAGGTAGCACGCGCCACTGCTTCATGCGTCGCGACGAGAGGGGGCAGCGGGCCATCCGCCTGCCCGGGCACCTTCGTCCGTTGCTGCAAGGCCTGGATATGTCGCACGGGGAGAAGGACACATGAGCGGTCAAGAACAGATGGACAAGTCCGTGGGCATCCCCGATGAGCTGAAGCCCCTCTTCGTGTGCCCGCGCTGCCACGGCACATTGTCCTGGCGCGAGGCTGGCGCCCACTGCCAGCCCTGCGGGCTGGAGTTTCCCCTGAAGGATGGCCTACTGGACTTCGTCAGCGCCCTGCAGGACGAGCCGAGGGGGGCCGACGCTTCGTGAGGCGCGGGCCCCGCGCACCTGGCCTGTGGCTGGCCGGGCTGCTGTTCGTGCTTCACAGTGCCCGCGCCGGTGAAATGCGGGGTCGCCTGTTGGAACTTCATCTGCCGGAGTGGTCGCAGGACATCGTCCCGCGTCCGGTGGAGATTTGGCTTCCTCCCGCTTTGCTGGCCGATTCCACCCTGCGCCTGCCGGTGATCTATGCCATGGACGGCCAGAATCTCTTTCTGCCGGAGCGGAGTTTTTCGGGAGTGGACTGGGGCCTGGACGAGGCTCTCTGCCAGCTGGCGGACAGTCTGGGAATTGGGCCGGCCATCGTGGTGGGCATTGGCAACAGCCCGGCCCGGCGCCGGGAGTACATGCCGCAGACCCTCTACGCCGCCATGGATGCCACCGCCCAGGAGGCCTTTCGCACGGAGTTCGGCGGCCCTCCGCTGGGCGAGGAGTTCCTGGCTTGGGTGGTGGGGACCCTTGTGCCGGCGGTGGAGAAGCGCTTGCCCCACAACATTGAACCTGCGCGCAGCCTTGTGCTTGGATCCAGCCGTGGTGGCCTCATCGCCCTGGAGATGGGCGGCCGCCATCCTGAACTCTTCCGTGGCGTCATGGCCATGAGCACCCACTGGCCCGCCGCCGGCGCTGCGCTGGAAGACTGGTTGGCGCGGCTCTTCCCCCAGCCCGGAAAACCGCGCCTGTACATGGACCACGGCGACCAGACCCTGGACGCGGAGTACCCTCCCTTGCAGGCGAGGGCCACCGCCCAGCTGCTCCGGCAGGGCTGGCGCGTGGGCGATGCGCTGCAGGTGCGGTGCTTTCCCGGCGATCCCCACCACGAGAGCGCCTGGCGCAAGCGCGTGGCCCTGCCCCTGCGCTGGATGCTGGATCCCGCTCCAACGCGCTGAAAGAGGCCTTTCGCGCCTGTCGGGGCTTCGACTCCCCCTTCCGCCTTGCTACCTTCGGGTGGCGATTCAAGTCAATCAACACGGAGCAAGAGATGCCGATTTTCGCGCAGGCGACTCAGAGTGGCGGCATGGGTCGCACGCTGATCCCATTCGGACTGATGTTCGCCGTCATGTACTTCCTGATCATCCGCCCCCAGCAGAAGCGCCAGAAGGAGCACCAGGCCATGCTGGACGCGGTCCAGAAGGGCGATCACATCATCACCAGCGGCGGTTTGCACGGCGTGGTGAAGGATGTGCGCGAGAACACCCTTCTGGTCAAGATCGCCGAGAACACCGTGGTGGAGGTGAGCCGCGCGGCCATCGCCAGCCGTGGCGGAGACGGCCAGTAGCCGGGAAAGGACTTCCATGCAACCAGATGCCCAGGATCTGGAGATCCGCATCATTGGCGACCCGGTGCTGCGCAAGCGCGCCGCGGCGGTCACCAGCTTCGGCGCTCCGCTGAAGGAGCTGGCCGACCGCATGTACGACACCATGGCCGATGCCGTGGGCATCGGGCTGGCGGCGCCGCAGATCGGCCTCAGCATGCGCTTCCTGGTGGTGGGCATCCCGGAGGAGGACACGGAGGAACTCACCCTCATGGCCTTCGCCAACCCCCGCATCCTGGAACAGGAGGGGCGCTGCGTGATGGAGGAGGGCTGCCTGAGCATTCCCGAGATCCGCGAGGATGTGGAACGCCCGGCGCGCATCCGCCTGGCCTGGCAGGATCTGGACGGCGCGGCTCAGGAGGCCTGGTTCGAGGACCTGGAGGCCCGCGTCATCCTGCACGAGATGGACCACCTGGACGGCGTGCTCTTCACCGACCGCATCAGCCCGGCCCGCAAAGCCACCCTCAAGCGCCGCCTGGAGCAGGTGGCCCAGCGCGGCCACCTGTAGCCTTGGGCCGCCTGGTCTTCATGGGCAGCCCGGACTTCGCGCTGCCTTCCCTCAAGGCCCTGCTTTCCGCCGGGCACGAGGTGGCGCTGGTGCTCAGCCGCCCCGACCAGCCCGCCGGCCGCGGTCGGCGCCTATGCCCAACCGCCCTCTCTGCCTTCGCCCTGGAGCAGGGCCTGCCCCTGGAGCGGCCCGAGCGCTTGCGCGATCCCGCCTTGCGCCAGCGGCTGGCGGCCCTCGATGCGGATCTTTTCGTGGTGGTGGCTTATCGCATCCTGCCCGCCTCGCTGCTGGAGGTGCCACGCATGGGATCCATCAACCTTCATGGCAGCCTCCTGCCACACTACCGGGGCGCCGCGCCCATCGAGCGCGCCCTCATGGACGGAGTGACGCGCACGGGCCTGAGCACCTTCCTGCTCAACCGCGGGGTGGACACCGGCCTGTTGCTGGACCGCGTGGAGGTGGATGTGCCGGCGGACGAGACGGCCGGCGAGCTGCGGGCGCGCCTGATGGAGCTGGGCGCTCCCCTGCTGGCCCGCACCGTGCAGGCGGTGCTGGATGGAACGGCCACGGGGCAGGCCCAACCTGAAGGCGAGTTCCCCCTGGCACCCAAATTGGGCGCGGAGGATCGCCTGCTGGATCCGGCGGCGGATTCCCGGGCCCTGCACAACCGCGTGCGCGCCCTTTCCCCCAATCCCGGCGCTCTGCTGTCCTTCCGGGGGCAGCCCGTGCAGGTGCTGCGCACCGCCGTGGAGCTTGCGGCCCAGGCCGCATCGCCCGGAAGGCTGCGCAGCCTGGGCGGACGCCTGTGGATGGCCTGCGGCACCGGCGAAGTTGAGATTCTGGAACTGATGCCTGCGGGTCGCTCCCGCATGCCGGCCAAAGCCTGGCTGGCGGGAGCCCGCCTGCAGGGTGGTGATGCCTTCACCCGCGCCGCACTGGCGGCCCAATCAAGGGAGTGAGAACATGAGCCCTCGTGCGATCTGTCTTGCCGGCGCCCTGACGCTGGCCTTGTGTTCCGGCGCCCGCGCCCAGTCCTTCGACGACCTGCTGGCCGGCCAGGCCGAGGCCCAGGTGAAGGCCTACGCCCAGCCCCTGGGTGACGCCCTGAGCGTGGTGGCCTCCGCCGGTGCTTTTCACAGTGCGCGCAGCAAAGGCGTGGCTGGTCTGGACGCCGGGGTGAAGGTGGTGCTGGCGCCGCTCTCCGGCGCGGACATTCCCGCCGGCACCCTGCTGGATGAGACCGAGGCCAGCGCGGTGGGCCTGCCCATGCTGACGGTGAACAAGGGCCTCATCAAGGGCCTGCAGGTTGGCGCCCGCTACATGAGCCTGGAGTTGAGCAAGGATGTGGGCAAGCTGGATCACCTGGGTGCCAGCCTGCGTTTCGAGTTCAACGAACTCTTCCATGTGCCCCTGCCCATGCCGCGCATCGGCCTGCAGGGCGACTGGAACCGCCTGAAGGTGGGCGAGACCGTCACCACCACGACAACGGGCGTGGACCTCATCGTCTCCAAGTCCTTTGTCATCCTGGAGCCCTACGCCGGCTACAGCCTGGTGAAGGGCACCACGGACCTGGACTACACCCACGAGGTGGGCGGCACATCCCACGCCGTGTCCGTCGCCCTGGACTCCGATGTGACGCGCCTCACGGCTGGGCTGAACCTGACGCCCTTCCCCTTGCTGCGCATCAACGCCGAGTACGCGTTGACGGACTATCCCACCTACACCGTGGGCCTGCTCCTCAATCTCTTCTAGCACTCGTGGGGAATGGCAGCTGGCGGGTGGACGCGTGAAACGAAGGGCGACATGAACGAAGGCAGGCAGGAAGGCGTGCTGCTGCTGGGCTCCACAGGCAGCATCGGCGAATCCACCCTGGATGTTCTCCGCCAGCATCCGGCGCGCTTCCGCGTGGTGGGCTTGAGTGCCGGCCAGCGTTGGGAGCGTCTGGCGGAGCAGGCCCTCGCCTTCCGTCCCGACTTCGTGCATGTGGATGTGGCCCACGAGACGGCCTTGCGCCAGGCCCTGGAGGGTTCGGGCATCGAGGTGCGGTGTGGCCGACACGCCCTGGTGGAAGCGCCGCTGGGCGATGGGGTGGACACGCTCTTTTCCGCCCTGCTGGGCACCGCGGGCCTGGAGCCCCTCATGAGCGGCCTCCGGGCCGGTCGCCGCATCTGCTTCGCCAACAAGGAGCCCCTCGTCACCGCCGGGGAAGCCGTCATGCGCGAAGTGCGCGCCCGCGGGGCCGTCTTCATCCCCGTGGACAGCGAGCACAGTGCGATCCTGCAATGTCTGCAGGGCGAGGAGCCAGAGGATCTGTCGCGCATTTGGCTCACCGCCTCCGGCGGGCCTTTCCGTGGCTGGAGCCGCGAGCGCTTCCTGAGGGCCACCAGGGCCGAGGCCTTGCGCCACCCCACCTGGAGCATGGGTGACAAGATCACCATCGACAGCGCCACCATGATGAACAAGGCATTGGAGATCATCGAGGCGGCCTGGCTCTACGACTTGCCGGAAGAGCGCATCGGCGTGCTCATCCACCCCCAGTCCATCATCCACTCCATGGTGGAGTTCCGCGACAAGAGCGTGAAGGCCCAGTTGGGACTGCCGGACATGCGCATTCCCATCCTTTACGCCCTGTGCTGGCCGCGCCACGAGCGGCTTGAGATGGAAGCCCCCGACTGGGCGCGCCTGGGTCGTCTGGATTTCGAGGAGGCCGACACCCAGGTCTTCCGCGCCCTCGACCTGGCCCGGGAGGCCCTGCGCAAGGGCGAGGGCTGGCCCTGCGTGCTCAACGCCGCCAACGAGGTGGCGGTGGAGCTCTTCCTCAAAGACCGCCTGCCCTTCGGTCGCATCACAGCGGTGGTGGAGGAAGCGCTTGCGGCCTACACGGGCGGCCACCACGAACTGGACGAACTCATCGATCTGGATCACACAACCCGACGCCGCACGCGGGAGCGTTGCGGCCATGAGGAAGCCCCATGCTGCTGACCCTTCTCTCCTTTGTCGTCGTCATCGGCGTGATCATCCTCGTGCACGAGTGGGGTCACTTCGTCGCCGCCCGCCTTTCGGGCATCCGCGTGGAGGTGTTCTCCATCGGCTTCGGCCCCGCCATGTGGACGCGCCACAGCGGCGGCACGGAGTACCGCATCGCGTGGTTCCCGCTCGGGGGCTATGTGCGCATGGCCGGCATGATTGACGAGAGCCTGGACGACGGCTCCCACATCACCGGCGCGGCGGACGAGTTCATGAGCAAGAACAGTTGGCAGAAGGCCTTTGTCATCAGCGCCGGCGTGATCATGAACGGCGTGCTGGCCCTGTTGCTCTACACTGTCATCGCTGGCGTGTGGGGCGTGGGGCGCCCAAGCGAGGAGCCCGTACTGGCGGGTCTGCGTCCGGACATGCCCGCCATCGACGCGGGACTTCAGGCGGGTGATCGTGTGCTGTCCGTGCAGGACCGTCCGGTGGCCACCTGGCAGGAGCTGGCGGACGCCATCCACGACCGACCCGACCAGACCACGACCCTGCGCGTGTTGCGTCCGCGGGAAGCCGTCGGCGCGGTGGCGGAGACCCTGGCGGTGAGCCTCTCTCCCAAGCGCGTGTCGCTGCCTGGCGAGGGCACCGTTGGGCTCATCGGCATTGATCCCGGAGTGGTGGTTGAGCGCGTGGGGCTGCTGGGCGCGCTGGGCGCCGGTCTGCGCAGGACCTGGGAAGAGAGCCGCATGGCCTATGCCACCATCGCCGCCCTGGTGACAGGGCAGGCGGGCCTGAAGGATCTGGGCGGCCCCATCCTCATCGCCCAGCTCTCCGGCGAATCCGCCCGGGGCGGCCTGATGGTCTTCCTCAGCTTCATTGCCTTCATCAGCGTGAACATCGGCTTCCTCAACATCCTGCCAATTCCCGTGCTGGACGGCGGGCACCTGGTGTACATCCTCATTGAAGCCCTTTTGCGGCGGCCAATCTCCAACCGCATCAAGCTTTGGGTGCAGCAGGCGGGCATGGTGCTCTTGCTCCTGCTCATGGTGCTGGTGATGAAGAATGATGTCCTGCGCCTGGTGAAGCGTGATCCCCAGTCCTCGACGCCCACGGAGCAAGGCAAGTGAAGGTCGTTTCCCCCGCCTGGTGCGCCCCCCTGCGGCGCGGTCTTGGGGGCTTGCTCTGTCTGCTCGCCGTGGGGCTTCTTCCCCATGCGTCGACCTCCTCCACTTTACTGCCCGACCCCGCGTCCTCCGCCGACCGTCTCACCCTGCAGGGCAGTCTGGCGGAGATGCAGGGCGACGCCGGCGTTGCCCGTGCCCTCTACCGCAAGGCCCTGGAGGAGGGCGGTGCGCCGGCGGTGGCGGCCGAGGCCCTCTTTCGCTTGAGCTTGCAGGCGGAGGACGACGCCGGTCTGGAACTTTCCGCCCAGTGGCTGATGGATGCCCGTCCCGCTTCGAGCGAGGTGCAGGTGTGGCTGGATCGCCTTTACACCCACGGACGCCTGGGCGAGCTGGATCTGGCCCTGCAGGCCCTGCCGGACACCGTGTCCACCCATCTGCGCATCCAGCGCCTGCTGGATCCCCCCATGGCCGGCGTACAGGCGGACAGCGTGGGCCGCGTGCGCACACTGGAGGCGCGCTTCCAGCGCCTGTTGCGTCAGGACGAAGCCGCCTGGACGCGCTGGGGCGTGCGCAGCCGCCTCTTGTGGGAACAGTTGTTGCTCTTCGCCATGCGCCAGGATCGCCTGCAGGAGGCGGAGGAGTGGCTGGCCGCCTGTCCCATGGCCGACGAGGACGCGCCTGCCTGGCTGGTGCGGGCACGCATGGCCGCCTTGCGCGAGGATCTCCCCGGCCTGCGCCGCGCCGTGGAGAAGGGCCGCGCGCTGGATTCGCTGGAAGTCTTCTTCCCCGTCATGGCGGGCCGCCTGGCCCTGGACGACAAAGAGCCCCTCATGGCGGTGGAAGAGTTCCAGCGCGCCCGTCGCCTGGATCCGGAGGACACCTCCGTCATCAGCCTGCTGGCATTGGCCCAGGAGGATGCCGGGCAGCTGGACGAGGCCGAGGGCAGCCTCCGCGTGCTCGTCACCACGGATCCCCTGGACGAGGAAGCCTGGACTCGCCTGGGGAGCCTGCTGCAGCGACAGGGCCGCACACAGGAGGCCCTCGCCCTCTTCGATCGCGCCAGGCGTGAGCTGGGCGAGGGGGCCGGGCCGCATTTCCTCAACAACTACGCTTACGCGCTGGCCCAGGCCGGAGAGGGGCTTGCGGAAGCTCTGGCCATGTCCGAACGCGCCGTGGCCGCCGAGCCCGACAATGCCGCTTACCGGGACACCCTGGGTTGGCTGCACTTTCTGCTGGGGCGCATGGCCGACGCGGAAACGCACATGGTCCGGGCCCGCGACTTGATGGTGGGGGAGGTGGACTGGGAGATCCTCCTGCACCTGGGCTTGCTCAGGCAGCGCCAGGGCAGGCTGGAAGAGGCCGCGGCCCTGTGGCGCAGCGCTCTGGAGAGCCTGCCGGCCACAGCCACTGTGGAGAACGGCCGCATGTTGCAGGATCTCCTGCTTGGACTGGAGAGCAGCGGCTCTGTCACGACGCCCAGCGGGCGGCGCTGAAGAGGGCCTGACCGATTGGTGCCGATGTGCGTCTGCAAAGCGGACGCCTGAACCGCACACAGCAAGGAGCGCCACATGAGTGTCTACACACGGGAGGCCCAGGACGCCATCCTGGACCGCGTGCTGGATTTGTGCAAGGGGGTGGAGCGGACGGAGCTGCGCCTGAGCGCCAGCGCCGAGGCGCTCTCCCGCTTCGCCAACAATGGCATCCAGCAGAATCTGAGCCAGCAGGACGCCGCCCTGCAGATCAGCCTGGTGGAAAATGGGCGACAGGGTTTCGCCGTCACCAATCGCCTGGACGGCGAGGGCCTTGCGGCCCTGGTGGATTCGGCGCGTCGCATCGCCTCCTTCCAGGAACCCGCCAAGAATCTCCTGCCCCTGGTCCCGTCCTGCCCAACGCCGGAGCGGGATTGCCTGGATCACGCCACCGCGGAATGGGGTCCGGAGGACAAGGCGGCCCTGTTGGCCCGTACCTTCGATCTGGGCCGGGAGGCGGGCATGGAGACATCGGGCATCCTCAGCAACAGCTGGTCCCAGTTGGCCATCGCCAACAGCGCAGGACTGCGCTGCCGCTACCAGAGCAGCCGCGCGCGCTTCTCCACCACTTACCACGGGACGGATGCCAGCGGCTGGAGCGAGGGCGAGGCGCGGAGCTTCAACGCCCTGGACATCGAGGCCCTCAGCCTGGAGGCCAGGCGCATCGCCCAGGCCGCGGCCGGGCCGGGGAAGCCGGAGCCTGGTCCGTGGACCGTGGTTCTGCCTCCCGCCGCCGTGGCGGACCTGATCATGTTCCTCAACTGGCTGGGCCTTGGCGCCCAGGATCACCTGGCCGGCACCAGCCCCCTGGCGGGCAAGACGGGGCAGACGCTCTTCTCGCCCCTGTTCAGCATCACTGACGATGCCGCCCATCCCATGGCGGACGGCATGCCTTTCGACTTTGACGGCGTCAGCCGCCGCACAGTGCCGCTGGTGGACAAAGGAGTCTTCCTGGGCCCCGTGCACGATCGCGTGACCGCCAGAGAGGCATCGGCCCAGGGCGCCGTGGTGGAGAGCACGGGCCACGGCCTGCCCCGCCCCAATCCCCACGGGCCATTCCCGGGCAATCTGGTGGTGGCGCCGGGCACGGCCAGCCTGGAGGAGCTGGTGGCGGGCACGGAGCGCGGGCTCTTCGTCACGCACCTGCACTACACCAATGTCCAGGACCGCAACGAGATGATGCTGACGGGCATGACCCGCGACGGCCTCTTCCTCATTGAAAAGGGCCGCATCACGCGTCCCGTGCGCAACATGCGCTTCACGGAGAGCCTCTTCCGCGCCTTCGCAAACATCGAGGCCGTCACGCGGGACCAGGCCTTCCACGGGGGCTTCTTCGGCGGCGGATTCGTGCTGCCCGGCCTGAAGATTCGCGACTTCCACTTCACCAGTGAAAGCGGATTCTGACATGAAGGACATGCTGCAACTGGCGCTGGACGCCGCCCGCGCCGCCGGCGCGGATTGGGCCGACCTGCGCATCATCCATACCCGCCGCCAGGCTATCCAGACGCGCAACGGCGTGTTGGCCAACCTCACCGACAGCGAGGACCTGGGTTTCGGCATCCGTGTATTGGCGGGGGGCGCCTGGGGCTTCGCCTCCAGCAATCGCCTGGAAGCGGCGGAGCTGAAAGCCAAGGCCGCCGAGGCCGTGCGCATCGCCCGGGCCAGCGCCAGCCTTAACCGCGAGCAGGTGCGTCTGGCGCCGGAGCCCGCCTGGCGGGACTTCTGGCAAACGCCCATCCAGATCGACCCCTTCGCCGTGGGCCTGCCCGAAAAGTTGGCCCTGCTGATGGAGTGCGACCGCATCCTGCGTGCCGACGCACGCATCAAAGAGGCGACCTGCAGCATGAGCTTCCTGCGGGAGCACCAGCACTACGCCAACAGCGAAGGCGCCCACATCGAACAGCTTCTCACGCGCAGCGGCGCCGGTTACACGGTCACCGCCGTGGAGAATGGCGAGGCCCAGGAGCGCAGCTTCCCCATGAGCCACGGCGGCCAGGTCATGGGCCTGGGCTGGGAGTTGATCCTGGCGCTGGATTTGCCCGGCAACGCGGAGCGGACGCGGGAAGAGGCCATCGCCCTGCTCAGCGCGCCCCAGTGCCCCAGTGGCCGCATGGACCTCATTCTCAAGCCCATGCAGCTGGTGCTGCAGATCCACGAGAGCGTGGGCCACGCCAGCGAGCTGGACCGCGTGCTGGGTTTTGAGGCCAATTACGCCGGTACCAGCTTCGCCACCACGGACAAGCTCGGGCACTTCCGCTATGGCAGTCCCATCGTCAATCTGGTTGCCGACGGCACCGTGCCCGGCGGCCTGGCCACCCAGGGCTACGACGACGACGGCGTGCGCCAGCAGCGCTGGCACATCGTCCAGGAGGGCATCCTCAAGGGCTACATGACCAACCGCGAGCTGGCCCATCGCGTGGAAGAGGAGCGCTCCAGAGGCTGCAACCGCGCCGAAGGCTGGTTCCACCTGCCCATCACGCGCATCAACAACCTCAGCCTCATGCCGGGCACCCACAGTTGGGATCAGCTGGTGGGCGAGGTGGAGGACGGTGTGATCATGGACGCCAACAAGTGCTGGAGCATCGACCAGCAGCGCCTGAACTTCCAGTTCGGCTGCGAGATCGGCTGGCGCGTGCAGAAAGGCAAGATCACGGGCATGGTGAAAAATCCCACCTACCAGAGCATCACGCCGGAGTTCTGGGGCAGCTGCGACGCCATCTGCGGCCCCGAGCACTGGCAGTTGGTGGGCGTGGCCAATTGCGGCAAGGGCCAGCCGGGCCAGACGGCGGAGATGAGCCACGGTTCCAGCCCGGCCCGCTTCCGCGACATCATGGTCGGCGTCTGAGCCAACTCGGCGGGAATCGGCCCAGGGCGCGCGCGCCTTGGGCATTCCTTCCGTTCTGCCAGCGGAACAGGGCCTGAAGCGTTGGCGTCAAGTTTTCCCCTCCCGTGCCGATGAAGGACGGGCCGCCTTTCCTCATAGGCGGAGGGGGGGACCGGGCACCCAAGGAAGAGGTGGACGATGAAGCTGCTGGTGAAGGTGGGCATCGGGCTGGGCATGGTGGCGGCGGCGGTGGGCATCGGCCTTCTGGTAGGGCGTCTGCTGGTTCCCCCCATCGACACGGGGGCCGCGCAGGTGGAGGCCGCCGACAGCCACGGCGAGGGTGGCGAAACGCCCAAGGAGGCCCACGGGGAGAAGGCAGGCGACGGCAAGAAGGCCTATGAATTCGGCGCCGTGCACCCCATCCCGGATCTCATCATCAACCCCAAGGGCAGCTCCGGGCGCCGCGTGTTCAAGATCAGCCTCAGCCTGGAGTACGACCCCGCCAATCCCGCCCTTGCCAAGGAACTTGAGGAGCGCACGCCCTTCATGCGGGATTACCTCCTGAACACACTGGGCGGCATGACGGAAGATTCTCTCTCCAACATTTCCTATCGTGAAGCCATGCGAGACAGCCTGCGCACGGCCCTCAACCGCTATTTGAGCGCGGGGACCGTGGATCGCGTGCTGTTCCAGGATTTCATTCGCCAGTAAGCATCACACACATCGACGACGGATCTCACGCGCGGCGCTTGCGCCCCGTCACAAGCGGGGCTCTTGGCTTATGCCTGATTTTGGCCGTTCCCCGGGGTGGACAGTCCGCGCCGGGACCCAAGGGAGGGACGCATGAAAAAGACCCTGACGCAGCTGGGACTGGCCCTGCTGCTGGTGGCGGGCAGTGCCTGGGCGCTGCCGCAGCTTTCCATTCAAGTACCACCCTACGACCTCTACTATGTGGGCGACCTGGACCCCCGGGGCACCCTGGGTGGCGTGGCCGATGAGATTTCCATCCACCTGAGCAATGTGGATCCTGGCGCTTACCAATTGGTGGCCGGCCTGTGGTTCGGCGATCGGTGGCTGGTGCGCGGCAACATCACCGGCACGGTGGTGCAGGGGGGGAGCTTTCACTGGAACCTGGGCGAGATCCGCGAGGGGCTGGACGACGGTTCCTTCAGCTCCAGTGCCGGCGAGTTCAACGAGGACTTCCTGGACCAGATCAGCGGCAACGCCCTGCCCAGTGGCACCTATGAGCTGCGCCTGGAGTTCACCCTCCCGGAGGCCGGGCGGGTGAGCCAGTTCTTCAGCTTTTTCGATCCCCGTCAGGTGGATGTGCAGCTGCCTTTCGACGGCGCCCGCGTGCACTCCGACCAGCCCGCCTTCTCGTGGAGCGGGCGTGCCAGCCGCTACTTCATCAAGGTGTGCGAATTCAATCCTGAGCGCCACGGCAGCCCCGAGGAAGCCATCCACGGCGATCCCATGTGGGAGACCGAAGTCCTGGGCCAGACCAGCGCCATCTATGGGCAGACAGGCACCGCCCGTCCCCTGGTGAATGGCGCCAGCTATGTGTGGGTGGTGGAGGCGCTTTTGAGCACCACCTCCGGCGAGCAGCGTTTTGCCGGCCCCGTGCGCAGTTTCACGGTGGGCTTGGACCAGGGCGGCGAACAGGATGACCCGGACATGGGCGAGGTGTTGAGCTTCCTCACTCCGGGCCAGCTGGCCTCGGTGGCGGCCCTGCTGGAGGGTTTCGAGCTGGGCGGCACGATACTGGTGGACGGGCGTCCCGTGAGCCCGGAGGAGTTCCAGGACTTGCTGCGCCGCCTGGGCACGGGGGAATTGAACCTGGCTTCCATTCGCGTTGAATAGGAGAGATCCATGAAGACGATCACAACGCGGGCCCTGTTGGCCGTGCTGCTGGTGTGCGCGCTGGCGCTGGGCGCCGCCGCCCAGGACAAGAGCGTGGCGGTGACCGTGAAGGCCACGGGCGAGGTGCTGGTGAAGATCGGTGGAGCAAAGGAGAGCCCCCTCAAGACGGGCGCCCGCCTGAACGACGGCGACCAGGTGCGCACGGGGGCCGATGGCCGTGCCGTGCTGGTCTTCACCGACGACAAGAGCCAGCTGAAGCTCACGCCCAACACCAGTCTCACCCTGCACGCCCGCCGCGCTGGCGGCCGCACGGACAAGGAAGTGGAGATGAGCCAGGGCACCCTGTGGAGCAAGGTGACGCGCCAGCAGGGCGAGTTCCGCATTGCCACCCCCACCTCCGTGGCCTCGGTGAAGGGCACGGCCTGGTGGACGAAGGCGGACGAGACCGGCACGGACATCATCACCGAGGAAGGCATCGTGGGTTTGAGCTCCCGCGAGACCAACCAGGAAGTGGATGTGGTGAGCGGACAAACCGGCCACTCCAACGGCCAGGAGAGCACCGTGCGCCCCACCAGCGACGCCGACCAGGAAGGCCTGGAGCGCGGGGAGTTGAAGCGCGTGGTGGTGCCCATGCAGGACGGCGACACCCGCCGCGAGCTGATCATCGAGTACTACGAGTAGTCGGCCCCAGGCCGACATTGGTGGAGGGCGCGACATGACCGCTTCCCGTTCCCTGTTTGGCCTGGCGGTGCTGGGCCTCTTCCTTGGCGCCGGATCCTTGGCCCAGGCCCGTTGGACCCACTTCGCCCCCAGCCAGGGCTTCTCCGATCAGGTCCTGACGCTGGAGTTCCTGGATCCCACCGGCACCCAGGCACCGGATGAAGCCCAGCTCTGGCTGGAGCTGGACGGCCGCAGCGTGGCGCCCGTGGGTGCTTCCAC
>Ga0172373_10002504_pt1 | contig 27982 bp, 37 predicted proteins | sample Lak10m_2_FD_114546 | JGI IMG/M metagenome (GOLD analysis project Ga0172373, IMG submission 114546) | Freshwater microbial communities from Kabuno Bay, South-Kivu, Congo - kab_092012_10m | ecosystem: Environmental > Aquatic > Freshwater > Lake | place: Democratic Republic of the Congo...
CTTGAGGGGTCGCAGGCATGTCAGTGGGTTATCATGATGGGTTCAATTGGGCATGCCTCCAAACGCCCGCCGCGCCCGCCGCAAGACCAATAAACGAAAAAGTTCCGCTTGCACCGGCTGGGCTAGATCCAAAGCCTGAAATGACATTGCCAACTCCCCTTGTAAACGCTCCAACACCTCCGGCGGCAACCGCTTCAACGGATCGTTCACGTTCGTATCCTCCTCCCCAGTTTCAATCGAAACTTCCGCCACCCCCCACGTCTGCAAGATCCGTATGTGCCGCGCCGTCAACTCGCACCCCGACGGGATCAACAGCATGTCGTCCAGGTTCTTGACATCCGCCGCTACCTTCATCCCCTCCTGAAGGTCGTCGAGTTTAACTTTCCGCTTGTTCATCTAGGCTCAGGGTCGCATCCCGTCTCTTCCTAGGTCCTCTTCGGCAAAATGCCCTGACCTCTTAACCGCGAAAAAGCCTACCACCCCCACGGGTACCGACGGCACCCCTGCCGGCTTCCCCCACCCCTGGGACCGCCGGCATCTCTGCCGGCCTCCCCTCCCGGCACCTCGCCCCCACTCCCACCACGCAAACTCGCCAACTCTCCACTCAACGTCTCAGGCTCAAATCCATCGCCCGCATCACGCGCAATGGATGATCCGTCTGAATCACATCCACACCGAGTCCAATGGCTCTTTGATGCTCCTCAACCCGATCGTTCGATCCTAATCCATCCGAAAACACCAAAATCCCTCGCTCATGACATGCCCCAACCAACTCCCTCGACAACGCCTTCCACGGTACGTCCACCGCATAGGGTTTGATTCGCCATGTCAGCCCAGCCAGTTCCTCGACCGACCTCAACGGCGGTAGCAACCGAATGCGCGGATTGAGCTTCCCCAGCCGTTCAAGGTATTCCACCGATTGATACACCACCGTGCGCTCCACAACCCCATGCCGTTCCAAAGCCTCCGCCAAGGCCTCAGGCGCAATGGCTTTCGCGTCAAAATACAGATCCACCTTGCCTCGCATAGCACTCAAAAACTGATCGAGCGTCGGCAATCTCAACTCCGCATAGGCACGTCCAAACTTCACTCCCGCACTGATCGCATCCACCTCTTTCGCCGTGCGACCCGCAATCGGCCCGTGCCCGTCCGTCTTCCCCTCCAGAGTGCTGTCATGGAGTAAATAGTGTCGGCCATCCAACGTGGTGCGCACGTCAAACTCCACAAAGTCCGCCCCAAGACGAATGCTCTTCTCAAATGCCAGTATGGTGTTCTCCGGAGCATATCGACCCGCCCCGCGATGGAGCGAAAATCGCACCGGCCGCTTCTTCATCCGATACCACAGTTCCTCCGCCACCACTTCATCCGCGAGTTCCGTTCGAATCCAATCCACCCCTAACCCGATACACCGACGCCACAGCTCCACCCGGTCGCTGTCCCCAACTGTCGTCGCCTCCACTCTCACCCCTGCCGCCTTCAAAGCCCGACAGATCTCCGAGTTCACCCCTGCCGCGTCGATCTCCACAACCGCCAAATGATGAGCGCGAGCCCACGCAACCACATCCCTACCCAGCCCCGGTTCCCATCGCGCTTTCAACGCCACCCGATCTCCTCCCTCCGCTCCTACCCGGCTCAATCGTTCCACGTCATCACAAATCACCACCTGGTTCGCTACGCCTGACGCCAACACCTCCCGGACGAGTTGCCCCGGGTTCACCGCCCAACACCGAAGCGAAAGGTTCAGTTTCGACGGAATCAACCTCAAGGCTTCCTTAAGCGTCAGGATCCGTTCCCCGGCATACCGACTGCCAAAAGCACTCCCGATGTCAACCGTCCTCAACTCCGACAACGTTCGTCCTTCAACACTCCACTGCGTCCCTTCACCCGTCACCAGATGAGGCTCACGCGCCAACACATGCTCCCCATCCCGCGTCCTGCGCACATCGACCTCCGCCCACTCCACCCCATCCTCAATGCACCGGATCAAAGCCGACCGCGTGTTCGCTGGGGCCTGCTTCGAAGCCCCTCCACGGGCCACAACCTCGACCGCGCGACCAGGTTTTAAGGGTTCAAAGAATACAAACGGCGTCGCCCCCCAAAGCTCCATCACCACACAACAGCTCCAGGCAATCCAACCCAGAACTGCACGCCGACGGTTTAGCATTGTTGGTTCTGACATCATCACTCCCCTTCCAATCCAACTCCGACTCACGGCAACTCACTGTATCATGCTTACTTCTCGACCCTCGTGCCCGAACCTTCGCTACTCGATGGTCTACTCACGCAGGTCTCGAAGGGATCGTGTGTTGAGAAGAGGTGGAGGAGCCGCAGGACGGTACGATCAGGGTTATCAAGGCTCCTAAACTCAATCCATCGCACCCACTCTTCGCGCGCCTTTCTTCATCGCCCGATGTGATTTATCCGCCAGCATGCGCTGCTTCGCCGCTCGACTCGGCTTGCGGCTCTGCCTACGGGCCTTCTCTCTAGTCGCTCGCTCCTCAGCCGCCCGCACGCGTCGGGCGGTCTCAATCTTGTCCAATAACAACACCCGCGCGGCGTAACGATTCGCACCTTGGTGCCGAGCATCTTGGAGCTTCACACGAATCCCACTCGGTCGATGCAAGAGCATCACACAGGTGGCTGTCTTGTTCACATTCTGCCCACCCTTCCCACCCGAGCAAACAAACGTCTCCTCCAAATCCCGCTCCATCACCCCAAGGCTCGACATACGCTGCGCGAGCTGTTCCTCAGGTGAAGTTTTAATGTCCGTTGTCGGCATAACCACAGCATCATCTCAAACTTGGCTCAAAACTTCAAACCTAGTCTCTCCTCCCAACATCATCACCCCTAGCCGTCCATCCCCAGGGGTGTTTCAAACTCCCTGGGACCTCCGGCATCCTGCCAGCGCGCAGTGATTTTCACCGCTGGTCAGATCCTCGGGCTGAGGTCCGGAAAGCATTGTACCTCGCTTCAACACTTTGAAACTGCCCTGGGCCACCCACTCAAAATCGCTCGTTGGCTCGACAGCCACCCGCCTCCCGCTCATAGTCTCCGCTCCATGAGCCGTCATCGGAGTTCCCCTGTAGGCCGTGTGCCCTCACACGGCATGGCCGCATGGCCGAAGGTTGGGTGCCGCGCCCCCACACAGCGTTGGCACTTCCCGCTCCTCAAGCTCCGCCTCGATTCATCAACCCATTGCGATAGGTCTCCGCCCCAAGAAAATCGAATCCAAAACCCGCTATGCCTGCCAAACCTCCCCAACGCATCAGCCGCAGAGAGTTCGTATCCCGCCTCGCCGCTACCCCGCCCGCTTTCGCTTCGGCCACTCAAACCCTCAGCATCCCCACCTCCAAAAAGATCCTCCGCTTCGGCATGATCGCCGATATCCACCCCGATATGCTCCCCGGGGGTGTCGAACGGGTCCGCCAGTTCGTCAATGCCATGATCCAAGCCAAAGTCGATTTCATCCTCCAACTCGGCGACTTCTGCTGGCCCGCCCCCTCCAATCAACCCTACCTCGCCGCTTGGAACAAATTCCCCGGCCCACGCTACCATGTCCTGGGGAACCATGACATGGACGACGGCTACACCCGCGAACAAACCGTCGCGTTCTGTGGGATGCCCGCCATGCACTACAGTTTCGACATCGGCCCTCTGCAAGCCATCGTTCTCGACGGCAACGAACCGGGCGGCAAAGCCAAAGGCTACAAACGATTCGTCGGACCTCAACAACTCGCTTGGCTCGAACAAGAACTCGACCGCGCCCCTCGCTCCACCCTTCTCTTCATCCACCAACCGTTTGATTCCGACCACGACGACAGCCTAGAAAACGGCCCCGAAGTCCGCGCCGTCGTCGAACAGGCCGAAAAGAAGCGCCCAGGCACCATCGCGGCCGTCTTCAGCGGCCATCTCCACATGGACTACGAACGCGAAATCAACGGCGTGCGTTATCTCCAAATCAATAGTGCCGCCTACTGGTGGCTCAACAACCCCGCCGCCCGTCGAGAGACCTTCCCCCCCAGTGTCCACAAACAGTTCCGATACCTCACCCACGTCGCCGCTTACCGCGATCCACTATGGTCCCTCGTCACCATCGACCTCAATCGCTCCGAACTGATCCTCGAAGGACGCCAAACCGAATGGGTCGGCCCCGACCCCTGGTCCCGCGGTGAATCAACCCCCAGAGCCCGAGAACACATCCACCCCTGGATTTCCACTCGTCGCCTCACCCTCAACGGTTGATCCAACCCCGCAACCCCATCATCACCCTCGGCCGCTTCTTAAGCTAAAATCTCACGTACCACCCGGCAGGGCTTGCCATCGGTCAAATGTTGCTGCTGGCCATTGTAGTGAAATGCCAACTCCGCATGATCGAATCCAAAGAGGTGCAACAGGGTCGCATGATAATCCGCAGGACCCACCGGATCGACCACCGCCTTGTGTCCGAATTCATCGGTAGCCCCATAAATCGTTCCCCCTCGAATTCCGCCTCCGGCTAACCAACTGCTGAATCCTTGCCCATTGTGATCGCGCCCAGCCTTCTCCGCCGCCCCATGGTTCTCCGTCACAGGCAACCGCCCGATCTCACCTCCCCAGTGCACCACCGTCCTATCTAATAGCCCTCGCGCCTTCAGGTCCACTACCAACGCTGCCGACGGCTTGTCCGTTTTCCGACAGCAGTCCGCGAGTCCTTTCCGAATGCTCTCGTGGTTGTCCCAGATCTGGCCGTTCACAAAAAGCTGCACAAACCTTACCCCACGCTCCACCAACCGACGAGCCAACAAACACCTCGTCCCATACTCTCGCGTCACCGGATCATCCATGCCGTAAAGCCTCTGGGTCGCTTCACTCTCCCCTGACAAATCCAACGCCTCCTTCGCCGCCAACTGCATCCTCGCCGCGAGTTCGTAGCTCGCAATACGGGCTTCCAAATCGTTCTCCCCTGGATGCTGCGCCAAATGCTGCCGGTTCAACCGTCCCAGAAATTCCAGATTCTGCCGCTGCAACTCCCCTCGCAAATACGGCGGAGCATCCAGGTTCAAAATCCGCGGCTCCCGAGCTCGCACCACCGTCCCCTGAAACAGCGGCGGCATCCACCCGTTAGACCAATTCCTCGCACCGTCCACAGGATGCCCTCCCGGATCCGTCAATACCATGTACGCCGGCAAGTCCTGGCTCTCATTGCCCAAGGCATACGTCAACCATGACCCCAATGCCGGACGCCCCGGCTGAGCCTTCCCCGTGTTCATAGACCAGATCGAAGGCTCATGGCCGTTGATGTCCGTGTGCATCGACCGAATCAAGCACACATCATCCACGATCTGCGAAAAATAGGGCAACAGCTCAGACACCTCCATCCCACTCACCCCGCGCGGCTTAAACGCCCACGGACTTCCCATGAGCTTCTTGCTCGCTCGGTCAACAAAGCTATACGTGATCTCTCCCGGATAATCTTCCCCACTCCGCCGTGTCAGCTCCGGTTTCGGATCAAGTAAATCCACATGGCTCGGCCCCCCATGCATAAACAACGAAATCATCGCACGCGCGCGCGCCGGCCGGGGGGGCCGCTTCGACCTGAGGTCAAAGGACGGCGTCAACCGTGGCACGCTCGACGGCGTCGCCAACAGTCCGTCCTGTCGCAACAGATGAGCCAACGCCAGCCCTCCCACCCCCATCGCGTTCCGGTGCAAAAATCCTCGCCGTGTCAGGTTGGATGTCGATCTCATGTGCTTTCAGTCTACGTAAAGAAACTCGTTCGAACTGAGCAGCGCCTGACATAGGCTCCGCATCGGTTGATCCTCGGTCAGCACCCCTGCCTCGCTCTTCCCCTGGGCCGATTTCGCTAACTCCTCCAAACGCGCCCTCTGCACCCGCAAAAATTCCACCGCATCTCGAAACTCTTCACGGCTCGGCGAACGCCCATACACCAACCTCCAAACGCGCTCAACCTGCGCCTCCAAAAAGGAGCCTGCTTCCTTCCTCAACCGCTGCGCGGTAAACCCCGCTTGCTGCAGCACAAAATCACTATTCATCAACATCAACGCCTGCGGCGCAACCGTCGAACTCGACCTCCGCTCACAGTTCACTTCCATCACCGGCGCATCGAATGTGTTCAAAAACGCCAAAGGCCGGCTCCGTCGCACCTCCACATAGATACTCCGACGAAACTCTTCCCCACCCATCGCCACCTCAACCGGCATCTTGTTGTCGCCTTGCTTCTTGTCAATCCCCACCACGATCTGCCCCACCACATCCTCACGCACCGGCACCGCCGCCCCATACATGCGCTCATTCAACACTCCACTCACAGCCAACAACGAGTCCCTCAACGCCTCCGCATCCAACCGCTGGATCGATCTCCGCCAATACAATCGATTCTCCGGGTCCACCTCTTCCATCAACACGTCACGCGCCGACGATTGCCGATAAGCCGTCGAACTCATGATCAGTCGATGCAACCGCTTCAAACTCCACCCCAAACCCAGCCGACTCGGATCATCGCTCAACGGCGCGGTGAAGACACTCGCCAACCAGTCCAATAACTCCGGATGTGAAGGCTTCTCACCCTGCATGCCAAAGTCCGCCGGCGTTCCTACCAAACCCCTCCCAAAGTGATGCATCCACACCCGGTTCACGATCACCCGCGCTAACATCGGATTGCCCGGGCTCGTCACCCACTTCGCAAACGCTAAACGTCGCCTCGACGTCGGCGGAGTCTCCGCCGGAAGCGGAAGTTCAGTCGCCCCTCCCAACGGCGTCAAAACCGAGAGAGTCCCGGGACTCACCGCCTCCTTCGGTTGCTTGGGGTCTCCTCGATGAAACCGAAACGTCACCGGGGGCACCCCGGCCGGCTCTGTGAGCACACTGACAAAATCTTCCACGGGCTTTCGACCACGTATCTCAGCAATCTTCGCGTCCATGGCCTTCAATTCCTCCGAGGCCTTCGGATCATACTGATACAAAACACCAGGGTGGATGTTCGCACTCGGGTTTTCCGCCAAAAGCTTCTTTTGTTCGCTCGTCCGCTTGTCCGCAGAAACTCGCGTGGCCGCCCAAATCGCCTCCCGAACCGGCGGCTCATATTTCTCCAAATGCTTTTTCAACGCCGCATCAATAAACTCCGCCTGCTTCGCCTCTTTCTCCTGCGCCCGTTTGCTCGCCTCCGACTCCACCGCCGCTGCCTTCGCCCGATCGTCACTCGTATACAGCGAGATCACACGTTCCCCAGGCGACCGCCATTTCTTCCAGTCATACGCCGGCTCAAACACCGCCCGTATCCGGTGATAGTCCGTATGCGGAATCGGATCATACCGATGGTCGTGGCATTGCGCACATCCCACCGACAACCCAAGTAGAGACGTCGAAACAATCTTGATCGTGTCCGCCACCACCTGGTTCCGTGCGACCTCCTGATCCACTCCCCCACTGCCTGTCCCATCCGCTGCCATTCTCAAATAGCCCGTCGCTACCAACCACTCCCGCGCAACCGGGTCCTGGACCGCCGCCTCCAAACTCGCATGCTTCACCAACGCCAACTCATCCCCCGCCAGCTGCTCCGTTACAAATCGGTTGAACGGCATGTCCTGGTTCAGGGCGCGAATCACGTAGTCCCGATACTTCGACGCATACGGCCGCGGGGTGTCATCATTGGTGTACCCATCGGAGTCCGCATACCCAGCCACATCCAACCAATGCCGACCCCAACGCTCCCCGTAACGCGGCGATGCCATCAGCCGCTCCAAAAGTCGCACATACGCGTCCGAACTCGTCTCCAGGGCATAGGCCTCAATATCGGAGGGGCTCGGCACCAATCCCCAAAGGTCAATGAACGCTCGCCTCACTTGTGCGCTCGAGGGTGCATCCGCCGAAAACTTCAATTTTCGCTCCCCCTGCCGCACCGCCAAAAACGCATCGATCGGATTCCGAATTCGAGGGTCTGCATTCCTCGGAACCGTCGGCCGCTTCACCGTCTGAAATGCCCAATGACCCCGCTCCTCCTCCGTGATCCCAACCCCCTCCTCCAAACTCGCCGGCTCCGGCCTCGCTGTCTTCGCCCCTTGGTCAATCCATCGACGGATCATCCCAACCTCCAACGCGGTCGGCTTCCGATCGCGCTTCGGCATCTTGCCGGACTCCACAAGCTGGTAAAGCAGGCTCGCCCCCGCCTGACCAGGCACCAACGCCGCCCCGGTCTCCCCACCCACAAGCATCAGCCGCCTCAACCGCAAATCCAGCCCACCCCGCAAGGTATCCCCCTCCCCGTGACAATCAAAACAGTGCGCCTTCAGAATCGGCCGGATGTGCTTCTCATACGTCAGGTCCTCCCCCCCTCCAACCACCCCCGCTCCGGTCTCCGCCACAACCCCAAACGTAGCCGCCAGGGTCCCAACTACCCATGCCAAAATCCCCAACCAAAATCGAGCAGGGCTCATCGTCATTTGGATCAACCGGAGCATCCCCCTCTGCTAGCAGACTCAAACCCAGAAATCGAAGACTATTTTCGCCCCATGCCTGCCCATGAACGATCATGCGCGTCCCCTCTACGCCGTGTTCCCTCAGACGGCACGGCCATCTCGCCAAAGTCTGTAGGCCGTGTGCCCTCACACGGCATAGCTACCTCGCTAAAGTTTGTAGGCCGCGTGCCCTCACGCGGCGTTCTCAGCCTACCCCGCTGTCCGCCATCCACCGCACTTCCTGAACCAAGTGCACAAGGTTTTCGCTTCAAGACCTCTCCCCCGCAACGCCCACCCCAACGCCTAACCGCCAATGCAACTCATCGTCCGCTCTGGTTGAACAAATTCAGGCTCCCCAATGTGATGACGATCTTCCTTCTCCCAAACAATCCCTCGAAGCAGCGTAGCCAATTCCTGATCCGTGCCCGCCCCGCGTAATATCCCTCTCAAATCATGCTCCCCTAAACTGAATAAACACGTCCGAATCTTTCCGTCCGCCGTCATCCGTATCCGATTGCAATGCCCACAAAACGGCTCCGTCACCGGCGCAATAATCCCTAGCTCTCCGCCCTCGCCGCCACCTCCCCCTCGCAACCGCCACCGCCGCGCCGTCTCCGATCGGTTCGCGGACTCCACCGACACCAAATCATACCGTGCCTTCAAGCGTCCCAAAATCTCCGCCCCCGACACCACCATCTCCCTCAACCACGATCGGCTCGAATCCAATGGCATAAACTCGATGTATCGCATCGCGATGCCTCGCTCGAATCCAAATGCAGCGAGTTGCTCAATTTCATGGTCGTTGATCCCTCGTATGACCACCGCATTCACCTTCACCGACTCAAACCCCAACCGCATCGCCGTCTCAATCCCAGCCAAAACCTCCCCCAATCCATCTCGTCCCGTCATCTTCTTAAAGTTCTCAGGATCCAACGAGTCCATGCTGAAGCTCACCCGCCGCAACCCCGCCAACTTCAAAGCCTCCGCTTTCGTTCCAAACAGAAAGCCGTTGGTGGTCATCGCCAAATCCTTGACCCCCTCAATCCGAGCCAGTCGCCCCACCAACTCCTCCACCCGCTGCCGCAACAATGGCTCCCCTCCGGTCACCCGTATCTTCTCGACCCCCAACGACACCGCAATGCGCACGACTCGCTCAATCTCTTCAAAGCTCAACAGCTCGTTCCGAGGCTTCCACACACGCTCAATCTTCTTCAGGGGATTCGGGTTCCTCAGCGAATCGTAGCGAGTCCGATAAAAATCCGCCGCCTCCTCCGTCTCCGGCAAACAATAAAGACACCGAAAATTGCAACGGTCCGTCACGCTCACGCGCAAATCACGCATGATGCGTCCATAGGAATCCGTGAGTGACGACGAGCTCAGCACGCCCCCTTCCTTACCCAAAATCCACTCACTCCAACTCCAACAGCAACCACTCCCACGCCAAGCCGAGTTGGAAAGTTCACAACGACCTCATTTCTTCGGCTCCACCGGTGCAACAGGAGCCGGTGCCGCCGGAGCGGGAGCTGGATTCGGTGATGGCACAGGAGTCGTCGGCACGGGTTTGACCCCAGGGGCCGCAGGTGTCGATGGCGCAACCACCGCAGGTGCATTGGTCGCTGCGGGCGACAGGATCTTCGCTCCGCCTTGCCTCGAAATCTCAACTTCCAAACTCTGGTTCGTGCTCGTCGGTGCCGCAGGCTTCGGCCGGGCCTGCAATCGCTCCGCACCCTTTTGCGTCGAAACCCCATACAACCCCTTCTTGATCCACTCGATCCGACGCGCAATCGAAAGCTCCTCTTTCAGTTTCTTCACCTGCTCACGCAAAACCGCGAGGTCGTTAAATTGACGCTCCAACTCCGCCTTCTCCGCCTGCAAGCGCTTGAGCTCCTTTAACAAAACCTCCCGGTCCCCCTCCGAAGCCGCTAACTTGCGCGATGTCTCAGAAATCGATTTCTCGAGGTTCGTAATGGTCGAGTTCAACTCACCCATACGCATCGTAAGCTCATCCGCTTCCTTCTCACGTCGCGTGATCTCCGCATCGCGCTTCGCAATCTCCTTCTCCGCCACCTCCGCAGCGAGCTTCGCCTGCGCCTCCGTCTTCACCAAAACATTACTCAACTGCACCACTTGATTCGAAAAAACCTCCGCTGCCCCGCTCGATACAATCAGGTTCGTCTCCAAAACCACGTTCACCTTCTGCTGCTCCCCAAGCTTGCTGCTGGTCTGAACCAGATCGTTGGACAAGGTCAAAATGCTCGCCGTCGAACTCTTACGGTGTTCCTCCGTCACCTTGTGCTGACGTAATAGCAAACCCGCAAGCAAGGCGCACAACACGCCCAAGGTGATGATGATAACTTTAGGCTTCATAAACCCGTCTCATTCCCGTATGGTCCCAACGCCCCATTGGTTTCCGGGCGCTGCCTGTCTAGGCTCGGAGAAAAGGGGCCGACTGTCCACCCTTTTGTGAGGGCTAGCATCTCGCCTGAACTCTTTGTTGGCGAACATCTTGAAATAACGACGCGAACGATTACCTTTTATTCATGGACCTGCCAAAAGAGGCGCCCGTAATGACGCTGCCCAGCGCCATCCTGTTCCCCCAGGCAATGCTGCCGCTTTTCATTTTCGAAAAGCGTTACCGCCTCATGCTCGAAGAGGTCCTCAATGGCAATCGCATGTTCGCCGTCGCCCTCCAAAAACCAGGCCGCGTCCGTGAATCCCCTTCCGTCATCGCCGGCCTCGGCTTGGTACGCGCCTCCGTCAAAAATAAAAACGGCACCTCCAACCTCATCCTCCAAGGCCTCACGCGCATCGAGCTCGGCCCCAGCGTCCAGGTCAAACCCTATCGGATCCACAAAATCAGCCGCATCGAGTCCGTCTCAAAGGCCAATCTCGATTCCTCAAAACTCATCGGCAAACTCATCGAACTCGCTTCCGAACGGCTCGAACAGGGGTTCCACTACCCAGTCCAATTCCTAAAAACCCAAAAATCCGCCCAGAAAAAGGCCGCCCAAGGCCCTATGGTCGAGTCCATCCTCCAAAGCATCCGCTACCTCAGCCAACTCGAAGACCCCGAACAGTTGGCCGACCTCATCTCCTGCACCCTCCTCTCCAACCCCATCGAACGTCAAGTCATCCTCGAAACCAAACACATCGAGAATCGTCTCAAACATCTCGTCGGCTTTCTCATGGCCGAAATCGAACGAAACCGCCCCAACTCCGACGACTCCAACACCTAAGTCGCCGCCCGCAGAGTTGACTCCACCACCCCCCTCCAAGCCCATCCCAATCCCGCAGCCATCCCCTTCCCTGGCTCAAATCTCCTCCAACGGCTTCGTCGCATCCCCAAACGTCCCAGGCCTCAGTTCCATCTTGTCCATCATCGACAAAAACAACCGACACAGCTGTCGATCCGGCTTGCCTCGGTAGTCCAGAACACGCCCACCTCGGATTCGTCCCCCGCCTCCCCCCACCAGAACCACCGGCAACTGGTTCGCTTCATGGTTCCCCGTCAGCATGCTCGAACAATACATCATCATCGTGTTGTCCAACGCCGTCCGAGGCCCCTCCTGTATCGCTTCCAGCTTCCTCGCAATATACGCCACCTGCTCCACAAAAAACTGGTTCACCTTCAGCCAGTCCGCCGTGTCCGAATGGCTCAACAAATGATGAATCATGTAGTCCACTCCCAGGTGCGGAAATCGTAACGACGAGTGGTCGTTGTTGAGTTTCAACGTTCCAATCCGGGTCGTGTCCGTCTGAAATCCCAATACCAAGATGTCACACATCAACCGCATGTGGTCCGCGATGTTTTGCGGAATCCCGTCCGCAGGCCGGGGTATGTTCGGCTTCGATAACGTCGGCCGCCATCCCTGCATCTCCCCTTTCTGCCCCGCCCGCTCAATCCGTAACTCCACGTCCCGAACGGATTCCAAATACTCGTCCAACTTCCGCTGATCGTTGCCGCTGATCTGACGCCGAAAATCCTTCGCATCGCTCATCACCGCATCCAAAACACTCTTGTCTCCGCGCTGCACCTCGTCCTTGAACAACCGATCAAAAGCCAGTGCAGGATACAACTCCAACGGCGTAGGTGTGGTCGGTGAACTCCACGAAATATGCGAGCTGTAGAGCATCGAGTAATTCTTGTGAACCGATGGATTCGATTGCTCACATCCCAATACCAAACTCGATACCTTCGTCCCACGCCCATATCGCTGCGCCAAAACCTGATCCACACTGGTCCCCGACCGAATATCACCCCCCGATGCCAGAGGCGCACCCGAAAGCAGATTGCCCGTCTGCGAACTGTGAATGTTCCCTTTCAAAGCCTGCTCATTATAGAGTCCCTGGATCAAGATGGTCTTCTCCCTCAACTCGCTTAACGGGGCCAATACCTTGCCGAGTTCCATCGACTTCCCCTCACCCTTCGCCCACCACTCCTTACTGTGAAATCCGTTGCCCGAAAACAACACCGCCATCCGCACAGGAGCCTCGCTCCCCCCTTCACTCCCACCCTTCGGCTCATCCCCCCACACCGGCATCGATTCCATCCAGGGCAAAGCCATGCTCACGCCTAATCCACGCAACATCGATCGCCGGGAAATTGGATGTGGAGTCATCTACTCATCATGCCTCCTCACCTCCAGCTTTCCATCAAATAATCGTCCTTTTTAAACCTCACACTACACCCATACCCTCATCCGCTTCTGCGCTGGTATCCCTCCACACCCTCGCTAAGATCCTTACAAACGCGGCGGCGTAAGCCCGTCCACCGACCCTATGAAAATTAGCATCCCCGAAGCCCTTAAGTCTGAATTACCCCAAACTTTCTTCGGTAAGGTCCTCGGTGTCACCCCCGTCGTCATGACCGTCGTCGCCACTCTGCTCGCCGGCCTCGCCTCCGGTGAAATGACCCGCGCTCAATACTCCCGATCCCTCGCTGCCCAACAGCAGTCCAAGGCCGGTGATCAGTGGAATTTCTTCCAAGCCAAACGTCTCCGATCCGCCCTCCAACGAAGCACCCACGACCTCCTCCAAAGCACCGCTCCCACCCGCCCCATAGAAAAAGTCGCCCTCGAAGCCTTCCCCGGTGGTCCAGCCCTAAAAACCCTCCTAGACTCTCCCCCCGGCCATAACGCTTCCTTAGCTCTCCAATCCGGTCGACTGCCCCAGACATCCATCACCACCGAACTGCCCAAGGAAGTCATCGCCGCGCTCAAAGCTGTCGAAGAATCAAAACCTGAGTCCGAGATCGCAAACCTCGTGGCCCCCATTGATGAGGCCTCCATCGATCAACTGCTGCGTAAAGCCAAAGACGACGTCGCCTCCCGGGATGCCTCCCTCAGCCCAATCAACGCCGCCGTCGACCAAATCGAGTCTCTCGTCGCCGCTTCGGAGCCCGAGAAATCCCGCACGCCCTCCGGTTTCTCACTCACCCGCGACGTCACCGCCGCTCGTCTTCGCTACAGCATCGCACGCTACGACACCGAGTCCCGACTCAACCAAACCATCGCCAACCTGCACGAGCTACAGGTGCGCAAAAGCAACCTAAAAGCCGAACGGCATCATCGCCGTAGCCAACGTTTCTTCCTCGGCATGCTCGCAGCCCAAGCCGCCGTGATCATCGCCACGTTCTCACTCGCCGCTCGCAACAAAAACGTCATGTGGGGAATCGCCGCAGCAGCAGGCCTCATCGCCGTCGGCTTCGCCATCTACGTATTCCTTTACGTCTGAACCCCTCCCGCCCGCGCAGCGGAACACCAGACTCGCTGATTTCCCGCAGAGACGTGGTGACGCAGTGAGTAACCCATCCCCCACCCTCGGCGCCTCTGCGCCTCTGCGCGATAAACTTTCCTACTGCTATCCACCCCGGGTCCTCACCTCCTGCCCGACACACAGGAACCCCAAACTTCCCGATGTTCTCCCGGCGGTGACGCGGTGACGGGGAGGGTAAAAACAGAAACCCCATCTCTGCGCGAAATTCTAATCCGCCGCCCACAGACCCCACCTAGGTTCAGGGCAACTGATCCCGCAGCGCTACCAAATCGGGATCCTCCTTCGCCATCGCCAGATACCGCTTCCGCCCCCCCAGCTCAAATGCTCGGTCCAGCCATTCTCGAGCCATCCCCAACCGACCCATCTGGCATTCGTAACACGCTAAATTGTAGCAGATCAGGGGGTCCTCCGAAAATAACGGCTGGATCCTGAGCAGGTTGTCCCTCGCCTCCTCCGTCCGCTTCAGCTCGTGTAACGCAAAGGATAAATGCACCCAGCCCGACGGTAACTCGGGGCAGGATCGACTCAATCTCTCCGCCACGGCCACGCATTCCAGCCACTGCGCTCGCTTGGAATGAATGTGCCACCATAGCTCCAAGACCTCCGGGTGCTCGGCAAGGGTTCGCGAAACCTGCGCAAGTTCCTTCGACGCCTCCTCCGCACTTCCCAACTCCAACCAACCTTGCGCCGCACGCACAATGAACGAGTTCGGTGGTTCAATCACGGGTATCATTTCTACCCCCAAATAAGCTTCTAGTACAGATAATCCAATAAACCATCGTAGGCATGCGACACCGGAATCCGACTGCCCAGCCCGCTCATAATATCCTTCGTCGCGTTTAACATCCGATCCAAAAACTCATCGTCATGATCCGGATCATGGTGGGTCACCACCCAAGACCTCACCTCCGCAAGCGATGCCAGGATAGACGCATTTCCAATCGATGAATGCCCCCAACCCACTTTCGAAGGATACTCTTCATTCGTATACTGCGCCTCTCCCAACAAAACATCAACGCCCGTCATAAAGCTCACCATCCGACGGTGCAAAACCAATTCCTCACTTCCTAAAGTAATCTGCCCCGGTGCCCCCTGGTAGCCATACAAGAACTCGTTATCGCTCACATAACCCAGTGACTTGCCGCCCGCTTCGATCCGAAAACAGACCGTAGCCGCCGGATGGTGCGTATACTCCCAAAATACCCGGAAGGGCCCCACCTCCAACCCCTGGCCCTCCAAATGACGAAACTCAATACTCGCCCGCATATCCTCAAACTGAACCGGAAAGTATTCCCGATTCAACTGTCCCGTAAACGCCGACTTCAAATCCGCACCAAATCCTAACGCGCCATAAATCACCAGCTTGAATCCCGGAATATACGCCGGTGCGAAAAACGGAAATCCCTGAATGTGATCCCAATGGGTGTGCGTAATCAAAAGGTGAATAGTCCTCGGACCGCGCCGCGCCAACTCCACTCCCAGATCCCTCAAGCCCGATCCAGCGTCCACAATCAAAATCTCCTCCCCCAACCCAAGCTCCACGCACGAGGTGTTGCCGCCATGCCTCACAAAACGTGAACCCGACACCGGAATCGATCCCCGCGTCCCCCAACACCGATAGTACCACCGATCCCGTGACTTCGCCGCCGTCGAAACCTCTACCCGCCCCTCCATCGTCGCAAATTGAATGTGCGGCCCCATCGGTGCCTCACCGGCCAGGGCTCGTCTCACCACCTCCACCAGTTCCTCCCTCTCAAACGGCTTGGACAATACCGCATAGGCCCCCAACTCCATCGCCTGATCGTAGTCCGGTTTATACTTCCTCGCCGTACACATGATCACGATGATCCCTGCCGTTTCCGGATCCGCCTTCAGTCGACGCAGTACCTCCATCCCATGGATACCCGGCAACATCAGATCCAAAACGATCAAATCCGGCCGCACACAACGAACCCGTTCCAACCCTCCCTCTCCATCCTCAGAAACCTCCACGAGATATCCCTCTACCTGCAGAACCGCCTCTATCAAAAAGGCGACCGCCTTCGTGTCTTCCACAACCAGAATCCGTTTGGGGTCGAGTGTATCAGTGTTCATGGAGGTCGATTGCCGATAGGAGCAGGTTTGCGAAACCCCGAAAACCAAATTCAACCAACTCGACCAAGTTTTCCTCCCCATCCGCCTAAAACCCCCGCGCTCCGCGTCCGGCCCTGTCCATACGTCTCCATAAAGAGTTTCAAGACAGGGATGATCGTCCCAGCCGCAGACCCACCAAAACGTGTGCCCCCCCCCAACCACCGATCCGCCAAATCTTAAGCAAATAGCGTCCCCGGGTCCCCTCCTACCCCCAACTGTCGTCCTCCCGAGTAAATCAACTCAAACCCACCCTTCTTCCATCGACGATGTCGATACAACGTCGCAAACCCAAAGTCCGGCGCCGCTTCCCCTTGCCCTCCCACGAGCTCAGAACCACGCCTCACATTGTCCTGCATCCACGCGGGCAATAAGGTGTGAAACGGGTTGCGTGTCACCTCGCCAACATGAAACGACGTGCCCGTCACCATGCGCACCACGTCCTCCTCACTCGATTCCACCATCAGGTTCGGATCCACCATCTGACCCCAATACTCCGTCTCCACCACCTGGGTCTCAAATTCATCTCCCAATTCGCGAAACGCGTCCGTCACCAACAGATGAGTCCCAATGTGCGAACTGTTCCAATCCCGGTCGTGCGGAACAAAAACAATCCGCGGGCGTTGCTCCCTCAAGATCCCAGCCACCACCCCGACCGACTTGGCCCATCCTTCTCGATCTGCCTCGCGCCCCTTCACGTTCACACGCTCAAGCCCCGTCGAAGCCGTCTGAATCAACCCATACCCCATATACTTACAGGCCAATTTCAATTCCTCCCACCGAGCCTCCTGCCTCGCCTTGTTGCTCCCTTGTGTCACCGCCACGTTGTTCACCCGCATCCCCGACTCCCTCAAGAGTCGCAACGCCAACCCCCCAATAATACATTCATCATCTGGATGCGGTGAAAAGATCAGAACCACCGGAGCATCCTTCGGAAGCTCTGGATGACTCGGAATTTCATACCCGCCGCATGGGTACTTCTTTGATTCCCGACGGTATCGGGCATACGCAGCAACCAGTTCACGATACGGATTCATGTTCAAGTAATTCCAAATTTAAGGCCTTCCTATTCCCCGAACCAACAAAAAATCCGCCCCCCTCACCTTCCCTCTGCGCCCTCCGCCACTTTGCGCCTCCGCGTTGAAAACTCCCCCTCTCTCCAAACCGTTGAAACAGCCCCGCCCAAAGCTTGATCTCCCCAACCCCTGGTCACTATCCTAACACGCCTGCCCGCACATCATGTTCCGCGTCATCCTCCATCTCGATATGGATGCGTTCTACGCCTCCGTGGAACAGCGTGACCACCCACACCTGCGCGGCCGACCCGTTGCCGTTGGCTCCCCTCCCACTCAACGCGGGGTCGTCGCCGCCGCAAGCTACGAGGCCCGCAAGTTCGGCATCCGCTCCGCCATGCCCAGCGTCACTGCCGCCCGCCTCTGCCCCTCCGCCGTCTTCGTCCGCCCACGCATGGAAGCGTATAAACAGGCTTCCCGCGCCATCATGGCCATCGTCACCCAAATCGCAGGGAATCAGGTCCAACAGGTCTCCATCGACGAAGCTTACATCGACGTCAGCGCTCACCATCAAGGTCCAGACGCCGACTCCAGCCAGCTAAAGGCCGTCCCCCTTGCTCAACGCATCAAACAGACCATCCTCCAACACCAAGGTCTCACCGCCACCATCGGCGTCGCCCCCAATAAATTGCTCGCTAAACTCGCCAGTGACTTCAAAAAACCAGACGGCCTCACCGTCATTCGCGAATCCGAAAAAGTCGAGTTCCTCAAACCACTCCCCGTCCGATCCCTCCACGGTGTCGGCAAGGTCACCGAACAAAATCTCCTCCAGGCCGGTATCCGAACCGTTGGCGATCTCCAAAATCATCCTGGCGACCTCCGCGCCCTCGTCGGTTCCTGGGGCCCTGAACTCAAACGCTTCGCCATCGGTGAAGATCATCGACCCCTCGAACTCGGCGACGATATCAAAAGTATCAGCAGCGAAACCACATTCCTCCAAGACACCGACTCTCGCCCCATCCTGCGCGCTTCTCTAAAGGAGCAGGCCGCTGAAATCGTTGAGAAACTCCACCGACGACGTCTCGCCGCTCACACCATTCAAGTGAAAGTGCGCTACGGCGATTTCACCACCCTGAGCCGCCAAATCTCTGTCGAAGAACCCACAACCGAGGCTCGCGAAATCTATCGCATGGGCTGCTGGTTACTCGGTCGCGAAAACCTCGTCCATCGCCCCCTCCGACTGATCGGGCTTGGGGTCAGCCATCTCGTAGAGTCCCAGATGCGCCAACTCGCCCTCCCCCTGCTCTCTCCCCCAACACGAAACCCATCATGAAGACAATGACGGAAGACTCGCAGCCGCAATCGCCTGCCCATGCCGCTTCTCCTTCTCGTCCGGAACGTGAAATCGTATCCCGCTCGAAAGCTCAGGAAATTCCACGTCCAAAACCCGACGTGCTTCCGACAAAATGATCTCCCCACCCGGACCGCTCGTTACCCGTCCCAAAACTAAAAGCTGGCTGAGGTCGTAAAACTCCGCATACAAAGCAATCGCATATCCTAGATACACCCCGATCGTCTGATAAATCTTCGCCGCCCGATAATCCCCCGCGTCCATCAGGCACTGCACCATTTTCAATTTCTCCGGCAACGGCAACGCAGGATCAAGGTCTATGCCCGCAACACCCAGCAAACGCCCCACGCATTGCTGCGAGAAATACTGAACCCCACACCCCACATCCCCAGACCATTCATCCACAGGGGCATCCAACCGCAAATCCACAGGGGCGAACGCAAGCTCGTTCAACCATGTCGTAATGTTCCCCTCCCGCGTCACATAGCCCGCCGCCATGCTCGTTCCCATCGCGATGCCCAGAACCCCATTCTCACCCAATGCCATCGACCCCGCTAACGCAGTCACTTCCCCGTCGTTCGCAAGCTCAAACGGCACATTGTTCCAAGCGCGCTTGATCTCCAAAAACAGTTCCTTGATGCGCGATTCAAACAAGGGCGCAGGTACCGACCGAAACAGCGACGCCACCCGTACCCGGTTGTTCACATAAACCCCAGCCGCACTCCCTCCAATCGCATCCACCGACGGCAAATAAGCCGCTGCTCGCTTCAGTGAATCCATGATCCCATCAAAGTGATACTGCGGGTCCGCCTGCCGAATCGGATCCCACACCACCTCTTCGCTAAAGACCACCTTGCCCTCCACCACCGCAGCCACTTTCCGATCGCTCCCTCCTAAGTCAAATCCGATCCGGTTGCCCTCCAAATGCCGACCAAGTGGGGCCGTGTAAGACCTCGGCTCCGGCAGATCCGAGGTCCCAACAACCTCAATTGCGTGGCCGTAAATCTTGTGCCCAATCACGAGATCATCAAATTGACCCCGAGGATTCTGCGTGTAATGCGCCTTCAGCGACTCCACCAACGATGCGGGCCCGTCAACATAGATGCGATACCCTCCGCGGGCCCATAGCAGAAACTTCATCAATCTCTCAAAGAGACGGTTCGTGAAAGACTCCAATGGGTGCCCTTCAGGAAACGCGCTCAAGCTGTAATGCGAGACCGATCCGTCGGTCTGCTCCAACGCAATCCTCACCAATCGCGCCTCTGCTAAATCCTTCGTGATGCGCCTCACCTCCCTCACCGCCAGTGCGGCAGGCCGAAACCAAGGGTCCAACACCGGCGTCACTCGCGGCGTCGGCAACACAAACTCTCTCGCGCTCTTTGACATATCCTCTGAAGCTTCTTACTCCAAGTTCACGCCCCCACCAAAGACCGCGCTTCCCGCCGGGCCCAAGTGTCGGCCTCCAAAATCTCCTCCAAACTGGGCTGATCGACCCTCACGTGCCGCTCCAAAACTCGCGCCACCAAAGTCGTGATCCCAACGAAACTGTTCCTCCCAGCACAAAACGCCTCCACCGCTACCTCGTTCGCCGCATTCAACACCGCCGGCAGCGTCCCCCCCGATTCCCCAGACTCGCGCGCTAAGTTTAGTGACGGAAACCGCTCGGTGTCCGGAGCCTCAAATTGCAACGTGCCTAATCGCGCCAAATTCGTTTGCACGCGATCGCTCCCCACCCGCTCCGGATAGGTCAACGCATACTGTATGGGAAGACACATGTCCGGTGTCGAAAGCTGGGCCAGCATCGACCCATCCACAAACTCAACCATCGAGTGCACAATGCTCTGCGGATGAACCACCACCTGCACCCGCGCCATCTCAATGTCGAATAGCCACCGCGCCTCGATCATCTCCAATCCCTTGTTGAACAAGGTCGCCGAATCAATCGTGATCTTTCGCCCCATGACCCACGACGGATGCTTCAACGCTCGTTCTAACGTGATCCCTGAAAATTCACTCTTCGGTGTCGACCGGAACGGCCCCCCAGAAGCGGTGAGCCAAAGCTGACGCACCGACGCCGTAGGTTTCCCATCAAGACATTGAAAGATCGCCGAGTGTTCGCTGTCCACCGCCAGCACTCGCACACCACATCGGCGAGCCTCCTTCATCACGATTTCGCCCGCCATCACCAAAATCTCCTTCGAAGCGACCGCAATGTCCTTACCGGCTCGGATCGCCGCCAAAGCCGGCTGCAATCCTGACGTCCCCACGATGGCGATCAGCACGATGTCCGCCTCCGGAAGGGTCGCCAATTCGATCAATCCCTCCGCCCCACTCACCACCCGACAAACCCCGCTCAACGCCAACCTCGCTTCCCCCGCCCGCGCCGCATCATGCAAGCACACCACATCGGGTCGATGCTTCTCAGCTTGCCGGATCAAGGCCTCCGCGTTTGTGCCGGCTGCCAAACCCACCAACCGAAGCCGCTCCGGAAGGTCCTCCACCACCTTCAGGGTGCTGGTCCCAATCGACCCCGTGCTGCCTAGTAAAACGACGTTCTTCATGATCGCCTGCGAATTCAAACCCGCTTCTTAGTGCTCGCCGCCCACCCCAACCCATCCCGTCGCCCCCAAAAACAACAACGCGGGACGCGCCACAAGGACGCGCCCCGCTTGAAATAACTCACCAGCAGCGATGCCGGCAAAAACCCAGCCAGACTTATGCGCTGACTGCGGTCTCCTTCGTGACGCGCTCCTTTTCCTTCACCGCCACTGCACCCTTGCCAACTCGACCACGAAGATAAGTCAGCTTCGCACGTCGCACCGCGCCATGACGCTCCACTTCAATCTTTTCAACACGAGGCGAGTGCGTCGGAAAAACACGCTCCACACCCTCACCATAGCTGATCCGGCGAACCGTAAAGGTCTGGTTCAATCCCCGACCACGGCGCCCAATGACCACACCCGTGAAAATCTGAATTCGCTCCTTGTCGCCTTCCACAACCTTGGTATGCACCCGAACTGTGTCTCCCACTTCAAATTTCGGAGAGTCCTTTCGAAACTGCTCCGACTCTATCTTATCAATGATGGCTTGATTCATAAATCACTCTGATCTGATGTCTCTAAAATCTCTCGTTCGTTTCCAGACTTCCAATGACGCCCTAATCGGGGGCCCCCGCCGAAGTCATTCCCGCACTGCCTGCCGACAATAAATCAGGCCGCCGCTCAACCGTCCTCGCCAACGCCTGCTCCTGTCGCCAACGCACAATCTGCGCATGATGCCCCGACAACAAAACCTCAGGAACTCGCATCCCTCGAAATTCCGCTGGCCGTGTATAATGCGGCCCTTCAAGCAATCCGTCACTAAAAGATTCCTGCACCGCACTCTGATCATCACCCAGCACCCCAGGCAACAAACGCGTCACCGCATCGATAATCACCATCGCCGGCAACGCGCCATTCGTCAGAACATAGTCCCCAATCGAAATCTCGTCGTGCGCCAAAGCTTGCCGGACTCGCTCGTCGAATCCTTCGTAGCTCCCACACACCAACACAATGTGTTCTAAACCAGAAAGCTCACGAGCAATGGTCTGGTTGAACAGACGCCCCGACGGACTGGTAAGTATCACCCGCGCGCCAACCGATGCAATCGCCTCAACGGCCTCAAATAACGGCTCCGGCTTCAATAACATCCCAGGCCCGCCGCCAAAGGGTCGATCGTCCACCGTCTTATGCCGATCGTGGGTGTAATCACGCAGGTTATGGATGCCCAAGTCTAACTTCCCACCCTGCCTAGCCCGTTTGATGATACTCTCATCCAGTGGACCAGAAAACATCCCGGGAAACAATGTTATGACGTCGATCTTCACTGCAAATCCAACCCACGCCTCACACCCGCCCATCCCGAAAACGTTTCAGTCCTCGACCACTTCCATCGCACAACGTATACCCCGCTTCGCCGACCCCACCTGCAGCAACGCCCGCAAGGCTTGAATCGTCGCACCCTTGCGCCCAATGATCTTCCCCACATCATCGGTGTGCATCCGAACCTCGTAGAGCGTCATCCCGTTGCGGTCAATCGGGGTCACTGTCACCGCATCAGGTCGGTCCACCAAACCACGGACCACGTATTCAAGGAAGGATTGCATGCGCTAACTCCAACCGCCACCTACACCGCAGCCGGTGCCACAACGCCCGCCTTCTTGATCAGGCTACGAACCGTGTCACTGGGTTGCGCACCCTTCACGATCCACTCCTTCGCGCGTTCCACGTTAAACGTGAAATTCTTGTCCCCCGCCTTCAGCGGATGATAAGTGCCAAGTTCTTCAATAAACTTGCCGTCACGCGGACTGCGAGAATCTGCGACCACAATCCGAAATACAGGGGTGTTTTTTGCCCCAACACGCTTCAGCCGAATTCTAACTGCCATAATTCAACAATGTATTACCAGGCGACCGAGAACAAAACCCGGCCCCGACACAACCAGGTAGCCGGTTCTGTCAAAAAGAGGCGCGAGACTAGACCCCTGCCAGCATCTTGGCAAGTTCTGTTTTGGTAAAACATGACTTTTCTCCCAGTCCCACTCCACTCACCACTCAGAACCAATCATCCAATGCCGTATTTTGCAACCTTTAGTCCCTCAAGTACCCCGAATCCGTTCCGATGTCTCCTCCAGGAATCAAATCATGCCCTCGCGAAACCCTTGCCTCGTCGATGTGGCTCCCGAACTCAGGGAGAGCGGTGAACTCGAGTTCTATCAGGAATGGATGATCGCCGCCGTTCGCAACGACGAAATTCAACTCCCCTTGCTCCCCCAAGCTGCTCGGGATGTGCTCCTCGTAGCGAATGATCCCCAATCCGATATCGCCGATCTCGCTTCCATCATCGAACGCGATCAATCCCTCGCGAGTAACGTGCTCCGAGTCTCCAACTCAGCCGCTTTCGGCGGAGCTCAGTTTAACTCTCTCCAGCAAGCAATCGCCCTCCTCGGCATGCGGAATCTCGTCGAATTGACCGTCAGCATCGCTCTGCGCAACGGAATCTTCAACGTTCCCGGCTATCATGATGAATTGACAACCATCTGGAGTCATGCCCTCGCCTCCGCCGCCTATGGTAAAATCATCGCCCAAACTCGTGGCACCGACCCTGAAGTCCAATATCTCTGCGGGCTACTCCACACCGTCGGTAAACCGATCACACTTCATATGCTGGTCTCCATGCAGCGCGAGAAGATCTGGCCAGTCCAACGTCGCGAGATCCTCTACCTGGTCGAGGTCCTCCATCCCACTCTCGGAAGCGAACTGGCCCGCCAATGGAACCTCTCCCCAAAACTCGCAACCGTCTGTGAATGGTACGGGGTCTACCAAGACGCCCCAGAGTTCATAGGAGAAGCGGCCATGACGTATCTCTCCCATGTGCTCGCATCTCAACTCGTCCAGAACAAGGAGGCGCTCCCTATCCAGGAACTCACCCAAGATCCCATCTTCGAGTTCCTGTCTCTCAGCCCCGATCAAGTTCAAAGCATCCTCGCGAAGTCCGGCACCATCACCAGCCTCGTTCGCTCGATTTAACCTACCTGCGCTAGATCGCGACCTAGAGTCTCCACTCCACCTAGGGCTATATGGCACATCGAAGAGCAATTTTTGGGTAGTATGCTCTTGATTTTTTCTCGTTCACTTCCTAAAAGGTAGACCCGTTACTCAGTTCCACCACCAACCCATGAAAACACTCCTTGCAATCGCTGCCGGACTGGCACTGACTGCGGCCGCTCAAGCCCAGTCAATCAGCCTCACAGCGTCTCTCACTGGCGCAAACGAACGCCCCACCGCAAACAACAGCACCGCAACCGGCATCGGTTCCGTAACCATCGCTGGTGATCTGCTCACCTACTCCGTGAGCTACAGCGGCGTCAACCCCACCGCAGCTCACTTCCACGGTCCAGCCGGTGTCGATCAAAGCGCCGGTGTTCTGATTCCGCTCACCCTCAGCTCGTCCTCCGGAAACACCGGCATCTTCTCCGGAACCGCCACGCTCACGGACACCCAAAAGACCACCATCCTCGGTGGAAACAGCTACCTGAATATTCATTCGGCAGCCTTTCCAGGGGGCGAAATCCGTGGCCAAGTCGTCGCAGTCCCCGAACCAGGCACCGTCGCCTTGCTCGCTCTCGGTGGCGCAGCCATCGCCTTGCGCGCTCGACGAAAGTCCTAGTTCTCCCCAAGGTCCTTTCCAAAGCGCAAGCCCTCGCTGGCTTGCGCTTTTTTTGTTTCTCTCGGGAACACCCACCGCCGTTGCTATCTCCCACCCAGCGTGCAGACCGCCCCCTCCCCCCCAAAACCGCCTCCGCGCTCACGACCAACTCATTGCTCTTGGCTCTTCCTATTCCTCCTCAGCATCGCCGTCGCTCTCCCACGGGCTGCTAACGGTCATCCAGATCAGCCAAGCACCCGACCTCGTATCACCCTGATCGAGCCTTGGGAGTCCGATAAAGTGCTCATCCATTTTGATACCCTGGCTGGTCTCGCCTACACACTCCAATACACTCAATCCCTCCCACTCCCTTCGTCCCCACAAACCGTCTGGACCACCGTCTACCAAGCCCCAATCCTCCCCTTCCCCAATCACTACATCGTTGTAGACACCAAGGCCGACGCGTCACGCTTCTACCGACTGCTCATCGCTCCATGAAACCCTCTCTCCAAGTCGCTCTCCTAGCCTCTCTCCTCTACGCTCCCTCGCTTGATGCCTGCGACCTGTGCGCCATCTACCGCGCCGGTGATGCCAAAGGCGAAACCCACGACGGCTTCCTCGTCGGCGTAGCAACCCAATTCATCCCCTATCACACCAGTCAGTTCGAAAGCGCCAAAGTGCAGCCCACCACCTCTGATTTTCTCGATAGCACCGTCACCCACGTCCTCCTCGGTTATAACTTCTCCCCCCGATTCGGTCTCAGTCTCAATACCCCCATATCTCACTTCGACTTCGCTCGCACCGACCTCCGATACTCCGCCAGCGCACCCCCTCGAGTCGAATCCGAGACAGGCTCCGTCTCTGGCCTCGGTGACATGTCCTTGGTCGGTCGTTTCACCCTCTTCCAAAAACGGACGATGCGCTGGGGCGTCGGAGTCAATTGGCTCGTCGGCGTCAAGCTTCCTACCGGAGAATCCGACCGCATCGCCGATGAAATCGGCCAAACCCAAATCTACAATCGATTCCTACCGCCCGGCACCCCTCACGACCCCCTCGGCCACTCCATAACCGGGATCCACCAACATTCGCTCGCCCTCGGAACAGGATCGGTCGACGCCATCACCGGGCTCACCGCCAACGCCAATTGGCAACGATGGTTCTTTAACGCACAATTCCAATACTACCTCCGCACAGAGGGGGAAACCGGCTTCAAAGCCGGAGGCGAATCCATCCTCTCCGGTGGGCCAGGCATGTTCCTCCTCGCCAACCCCAACCGCACCCTCAGCCTTCAAGGGAACTTCGTTCACGATGTCATGGCCCGTGATGAGATCCTCGGAGAACCCTCCAATCGCACCGGCTCACGCGCCTCCTACGCCGGCCCCCTCGTTACCTTCACCTGGCGTAGTTCGTTTAGCATCAACGTCGGCATCGATGTTCCTCTGCAAATCGCCAATAACGGGTTCCAACTCGTCCCCAACTACCGATTGCACGGCGGTGTCTCCTGGACGTTTTAACGCCCACCCCCCCGCCCGCCGGTTTCGAAATGGACTTTTGCCACAACGCGAGGCAAGACTCCAATCGAATGAACCTAGAGACCAAGAGGGAGCGCGAGGCAGTCGTGCGCATCAGCTTGACTGACCTAGCCTCCACACAGAGCATCAGAGCCCTAAAAACCTCCCCCCCTCTCTCCAGAGTCCCTCCACATCCGTCGGACCATTACCACCGCGCCTTCACCCTGATCGAACTGCTCGTCACCATCAGTGTGATCTCCATCCTAAGCTCAATCCTCCTCCCCTCCCTCTCCAAAGCCCGCGCCCGCGCCGCCGGTGCCGCCTCCCTCAATAACACGCGCCAACTGCTCCTCGCTTGGAACCTCTATGCCGATGATCATCAGGGCCGTCTGCCCTATAACCTCGGAGGCACAGGCCGCAACCCCATGGGAATCCGAAGCAGCCTGAATTGGGTCAATAACGTGCTCAGCTGGGAATTGGACGCCGACAACACCAACTCCGCCGCTCTCATCGAGGCCAGCCTCGGCGGCTACGTCCATCGCTCAACAACGGTCTACCGATGCCCATCCGACCGCACGCTCAGCACCATCCAGCGCCAAGCGGGTTGGAAATCTCGCAACCGCAGCTACGCCATGAACGCCATGATGGGCAACGCCGGCGAACTGTCTACCTACGGTCAAAACATCAACAATCCCGCCTACGTCCAATTCTTCACCTCCGATAGTATCCCCCGCCCAGTCGACCTCTTCGTTTTCATCGAGGAACACTCCGACAGCATCAACGACGGCTACTTCATCAATCGCGCCTACTCCTCAGAATGGCTCGACCTCCCCGCTTCAGATCACGATCGATCCGCTCCACTATCCTTCGCGGACGGCCACGCAGAAATGCATCGATGGCAGAACCCATCCACCATCCGACCCTCACTCCCTGACGGAGCCGACCTTCCTATCTCCCTAAGAGGTGAGCCACAGCAAGATTTTGAGTGGATCATCTCCCACATGAGCAACCGATCCCCATAAATACCAGTCGATCATACCGTAACCCGATCCTCATAACCATCGACGCAGGTCCGCTTCCTCCCCTGGCGTCGCGAGCAGATAGAGCTTCCCATCCTTCTCCCAAGTCGCGGTCCAGAGTCGGTTGACCTTCTCCACAACGATCTCCTGATCCCTCGGACGCCCCTTCATGTTGGGTCCATCCATCACGAACATCCAAAGATCGCTCTCGACCCCAGACGCCAAGGGTGGCTCTCCTCTCAGGAAACAAATCATCGAAACCTTCGCATCCTGCCACCGCGTCGACCCACAACCGACCACGGGCACCTCTAGCACCGACGGAGGTAGCCGAAATGCCGACGGAAAGGAACGACGGGCCAGATGCTGCCGAATATCTTCGATCTTGGAGGTCTTAAGTTCCATCGAATAGGTCCTCAATGCGAACCCTACCATTCGCTTCCGATAGCCTGCTAACGAAGTATCCTCCCCTCCCCCCCCCCACCCCCCCCGTCCCACCCCCCCCCCCACCACCGCCACCAAACCGCACCACCCCACACCCACCACCC